>Ga0116183_1002596_pt1 | contig 19279 bp, 12 predicted proteins | sample AD_UKC078_MetaG_FD_89753 | JGI IMG/M metagenome (GOLD analysis project Ga0116183, IMG submission 89753) | Active sludge microbial communities of municipal wastewater-treating anaerobic digesters from USA - AD_UKC078_MetaG | ecosystem: Engineered > Bioreactor > Anaerobic > Digestate | place: USA... | reverse complement strand
GGATGTCTTAGTTGATGCCGACAAAAAACTATTTCAGGTTGACATTTTACCGGAAACAGATAACATAAATAAATAAGTGGAAATAGGATAAAATGAAAAATCGATTAGCCTATCACAGTCAGTAGGACATACTTCATCGGACTTTGAAACGCAGGCTATGATTATAAACAACATAAAGGAAGACGAGGGAAAATGCTATGAAAAAATACTATTTTATTATTGCGATTGTATTGATTTGCTCGTTTCTTACAGGATGCGGCAACGGTTCTGCGGAGCAAATAGATGAGCAAGCATCAGGCTTCGGTCTTGATACCGATCAAGCTACCTCCGCACATAGCGAGTCTGAACAATCCGGATCTGAAAAACCTGAACCCGAAAAAATTCTCATTTATGAGGCGGACGGCGTCAAGGCGTATTATCTCGATTATATTATCGAACAGCCGTACCCATATGGTCCGGAGGTCAGATTATATTTTGAAAACAATAAAGACATAGATGTTAGTTTGTATTCCCAGGATTTTTCAGTCAATGGAATTATGTTAGCCGCCAACCTCAGCGTCGATGTTCCTGCAAGAGGTGCAGCACCCGGCTATATCTACATTCATGATACTGATTTTGACAGTCACGGCATCACGGCTTTTAACAAGATTGAATTTGTCCTCGGGATCCTCAATGCAAAGGAGCACTATCATCTGGTTTCAGAGCCTATCCTGATTGACACAGATAATCTTTAATCTACCGGGGCCGTAAAATCAGTGGTATTAATTATTCGAGGCACGGGCTGTTTACCGTTCACTTATATATCAAATAAAGAAAAAATATATAGAGCAGCATTTCCAACATCTAACGGCTTTTGCACCTATACCCCTGGCTTTCACCCGCGACTTCCGATTTGCATCTGCGAGTATCCATTTGCACCCACGGGCTGAAAGTCTATTAACATATGATTTCCTTCCCGGATAAGACAGCAGATTTTGATAAAAAGTCTGCTTTTATTTTTGTCTCAAAACCCTCTGATTTCAAGAGGTTTTGAGCCTTATTCGATCCTGCGTAAAAAAGCACACAAAACCTCCCATGGTACTTTCGACTTTAGCATGGGAGGTCTGTTGCACTTACAGCATCTTTTGCGTTTTATGCCTGTTTTTCTTTATACCGCCGTATACCCGCCATCAACAGGCAGAATAACACCGGTTACATAAGAAGCTTCGTCGCTTGCCAGGAAGATGGCTGCCGCATTGAGTTCGCCTTCTTTTCCATATCTTCCCAGGGGCACGGTGGCCTTCATATAGGCCGTAAACGCTTCGGTTTCCAGCGTGTCTATTGTCAGCTCGGTTGCAAAATATCCCGGGCAAATTGCATTGCAGGTAATATTGTATTTTGCCAATTCTGCCGCAACCGCACGTGTCATATTTACGACACCGCCCTTGGATGCATGATAAGCTACGGTGTCTATTGCCGTATTTCCAACCATGCCGTACATCGAAGCAATGTTGATAATACGGCCATAGTTGTTTTTCTTCATGATGTTTCCAAAAGCTCTTGTTACATAAAACACGCTGTCCAAATCCGTGTTCATAGTGAAATCCCACTCTTCGTCCGTCATTACCAGAACGCCTGCGTTTTTCGCCGAACCTGCGCAATTTACCAATACGTCTACTTTGCCAAATTCCGCCTCAGCTTTTGCTGCCGCCGCATTGACTTGCTCCGGAACGGTTACATCGCATTGCAATACCAGACACTTTACGCCCTCGGCGCGAATTTCTTCGGCAAGCTGTTCCAACTTTTCGACACGTCTTGCCATGATTACCATATCGGCACCTTGCTTTGCATAAGCTCTCGACATCTGTGCGCCCAAACCGGACGAAGCACCGGATACCACTACAACTCTTCCTTTTAAATTGAACATTGAGACACCTCCTAAATATTATTGAATGCCAACAAACTAATTATATCAGATTATTGTTAAAAAAGTCACATGTATTTAAATTTTTGTACAATTTTCTGCCGTAATTTCCAAGATCGGGGAAATGTAAATACCTACGGGATATTTGCCCGGTAACGGGGGCGCTTCGTGTAAAAAAACGTATTCCGAAGGCTGTGTCTGTATCATTCGCAAGGCTCAGAATAAAAAGCATTGAATTAGTTAAACGGTAGTATATAATGTGTGTGAAAGTTCGAAACATCATAAATATACGAGGGAAAACGGCGAACTTGCTTAAATAACGAAAACAAGCAAGAAAAAACCCACGGCAAGCGGCGATTTAATTTTTCTGGAGATGAGAGTATGGAATATAGCTTACTTGTATCAATTTTGTATTATCTTTGCGGTTTTTTTATATGGGCTTCGGTACATACGCAGTAGATGTCAACGCCAAAAGCAAAGTTAACAGGCTGTTTGTGCTCATGATGAGTTCGATGGGGGCCTGGTCGTTCGCATTCGCCATTTCAAATTCGGCGCCCACGGCGGAATTGAGTGCATTTTGGGGATGCTGCTCGGTTTTCGGGTGGGGAGTTTTTTACAGCATTATGCTTCACTTTGCGCTTATTCTCACAAAGGCCGAAAGTCATTTTAACAAGAGCATCATGCTCATCTCAATTTATTTGCCCGCATTTATAAATATAATTCTGTTCGCGCCCTTCGGATTTCTTGCAGAGCAGCAATATGAAATGGTGCAGAGCGATTTCGGCTGGATAAATGTATTACCCATCGATATGGGTAAGATTTGGTTTATCGCATATTACTCCGTATTTACTGCTGTAACTCTTATATTGATTATTCGCTGGTGGATAAAAATTGAGTCCGGTACTCCTAAGAAGCGGCAAGCGACGTATTTCCTTATATCCTTACTGTTTCCCCTCTTCTTGGGAATAATAACAGAGACTATACCGGACTTCCTTGGGAAAAGCTCTTTACCCAGAATAACCGTCGTGTTTCTGATGCTTCCCGTGCTGGTGCTTTCTTCGACATTAAGAAAATCCGGCTTGCTTCTCGAAAGACCGAGAGGTATATCCCTGGTCTCGCAAGGCGGTCAATATACCGACGAAGACCGATTGCGCTTATTTAGAACGGTTGCGGGCATATTTACGGCAGGCAGTTCCATATCATTTTTTATAGGATATTTTGCCATGAAAAGACCGGTGGGAGATGAGATTTTCCTCGCCGCGACCTTATTATTGCTTGGAATATTTATAAGATCCATACCGCGCATGACGAAAAAACACAGCGTTCAAAACACCATGTTTTTGGCAGCTTGCGTACTTAGTTTGTTTCACATTATGATAAGAAACGTCGAAAGAGGTGGAGCGACAATATGGACGATATATATATTGTTCTTTGTATTTACAGTCATACTCGACAGTAAACTCCTTCTGACCATCTATGCCGGATTGGTGATAATGATTCAAATCATTTTATTGGCAATCAATCCGGAAATTCCCGTCATTGTCGATATAAATGAGTACATGACAAGAATCGCTCTTATTATCCTCACCTATTTTGCCGTGCGACGTCTGGCAAGCGAATATGCCTTGAAGCTGGAGGCACATAAGAGATTTATAAAAGAACAGGAAGTGCTCGAAAACATTTCAACCAATTTTATTACGATCAACAGTGAAAACGCTCACGAGAAAGTCTACGAAATGTTAGAAATGTCCGCCGAGGTTCTTGAATTTGATTATGCATATTTAGTCGGATTCAACGAGGATCATGAAGATGCAAATGTTTTCAGCGCATATACGAAAAGTTTGGAGAGCGATTCACTTCCCTATCACCCGGGGATGAAAATTAAAACAGCCGCCTTCCCCATAATTAAAACTCTGATTGCCCGCGGTACACCCATGATATGTGAAGACATCATAAATACCCCCGCCGACGGATGTGAGGGAACGAGAAATTTCTTCATATCAAGAGGAATAAACTCCTTTTTTGCATATCCGCTGCAAATCGCGGGACGACCGATAGAAGGAATGCTCATCTTTGAATACCACGAGCAGGGAGATAAGAACCTAAGCGAAAATCGGTCGCACTTTTTGAACATGATTGTGAATATGTTGGGGGATGCAAGAAAGAAGACTTTATACGAAGAAATGATATATGACATCGCTTATTTTGACGAAAGCACAAAATTGGCGAACAGGAATATGCTGACAAAGAAACTCGATCAGGACATCAACGACATAAAAGGCTCGGAGAAAATAGCGGTTTTTAATATAGAGCTCGCGAACATAAGAATGATTAAAGACAGCTTCGGTCATAATGTCGTGGAGCAAGTAATGGTGAAGTCGGCGAAAATGCTCGAAAACCTGCTCGGAAACCGCTCCGATATCTTCCGGACAAGCGAGGGGGAGTTTGTCGTTGTTTTGCATGGCGCGAAAAACATCAAACAGGTAGAAGAGCACGCGAACAGACTGCTCGCCGTTTTTTCCCAGCCCATAGCAACCGATATGGAAACAGGCGCGCTGTTCGTTGCGGCCCGCATAGGCATATCCGTGTATCCGGATAACGGAATAGACGCGAAGACTCTTCTTAAGAATGCCGATCTGGCAGGATATGAAGCGGTAAGCAACAATGAGGATATTATTTTCTATGCAAAGCGCCTGGAAGAACATATTGCGGAAAATACACTGCTTACGAATAAGCTTTTCAGATCCCTGCAAAACAAAGAGTTCTTTTTAGAGTACCAGCCTCAAGTCAGTTGTGACACAGGAAAAACCGTAGGGGTTGAAGCCTTGCTCAGATGGACAATCGAAGACGACAGGAGGGTGCCGCCGAATAGATTTATTCCGATACTCGAGCAGACCGGATTAATTTACGATGTGGGACTTTGGGTTCTGGAGCAGGCGCTTTTGGAGCACAATAGGCTTATCGCAAAGGGATTCCCGCCTCTTCGCTTTTCCGTAAACCTGTCGGTTGTACAATTTGAAGGAGAAGATTTTATTTCTGATGTTGCAAAAATTATAAAGAAAAGTCGGGTGGATCCGAAATACATCGAGATGGAGATTACGGAAAGTTTGTTCTCTAAAAACCCCGAGGAGGTACTTATAAAAATATATGAATTGAAAAAGCTGGGAGTCCATATTGCCATAGACGATTTCGGCAGCGGTTATTCATCATATAATCGATTGAAACTGGTGCCTTTTGACAGCTTGAAAATAGATAAAGCAATAATAGATTACATCGATTTGGAAGAAGAAGGGGCTCATTTGGCCGAAAATATTATTTCATTAGCCCGAATTTTTGGAGCGAGTGTTATTGCGGAAGGGGTGGAAAAAAAGGAGCAGCTTAATTTGCTGAAAAGCATGGCTTGCGATGAAATACAAGGATACTACTTCTCCAGACCTCTGCCGCCGGAAGCGCTCGAAGAATTTTTAAAAAAGGAATGACATAACAAGATGCGGCTCTTGATAGATACTTTCTTTTGCCCTTGGAACTCGTGACCCTCGGCAGAGGTTTTCCTGAATTATGTCACCAAGAAACATAATTTGGCTCATGAGGCTAAATTGTGGGAAGAATTCGTTGACAGTAATCCCGCCCTGTGGTACTCTGCGCTTAGTTGTATCCCGGTAAAAGTGAATGGAGATATTAAGATGACAAAGAGATTTTGTACTCAATGTGGCGCAGAGCGTCCCGCGGGGTCATCCTTTTGTCCCAAGTGCGGTGCAGCGCAAAACACAGGCGCACAACAGTCGTATCCGACCGCTGTGCAGCAAATCCCGAATCAACAGCATTATCAGCAGTACCGAACTGCTCAGCCGGCATATCGGCAGCCTTATCAGGCCGCTCCGCCGATTGGCTGCAACACGCCCCAAGTGACAAGCGCCAAAGCAACAGGATTGATTGTCGGCGTGTTTATGCTGATTGTAGCATTTCTCCTCATTGTACTTATTCTTATTCTACCCTCAAAGGAAGATTTCTCACTCATGGGCTCCACGGAAGGGCCTCAGGTTTCCGCGTCTTCGGCTTCTCCGGCTCCAAGCGCCGATGCGGCCGCCTCGGAAGAAGAATACGGAGAAGTGCCGCTTTCGGTTGTCGCTAATGTCAATGTAGATGCAAGAGCGGGAGATTACGCAGGAAGCTATACCGGAACCGTTTCTTTCAGGAATAAAAACCTGTATATCATGTCCGAGCTCTTTGGAGATACCTCCTACGAGGACATACTTTCGGGGTATAACGGCAATACATATGACTGTACGGCCGAAATCGACGACTGTATACGCCTCTTTTCTCCGGATGTTTATTCCGAAAATGACGACGGGAGCTCCTATGTCTACTATTATTTCGGTTCCGACCTGGAAAACGGCATCGCCGTATACGAGGACAGTAATTATGACGAGGAACTGCAGTGCCGCTACTCCATGGCGGACAAAGCGTATTTCCTGACGGACGGCAGCGTCTATGTAATCAACATCACTATGGTCGAGTTTGATGACGGCAGGATCATGGCGTCCGAAATACGCATGAAACTCACACCTGTCCGATAGGAGGTGTCTTGCATATGCATGAAAACGCTAACGCGGGATTTGGACGTCATATTCTGAGAGGATATATCCGGCCCTTTACGTCGGGAGGCTTTCTGCCGTTTATCGTTTCTTTTGTCTTGTCCGCCATCCCCATCGTTCAGTTTTTTGTTCCCGCCATAGCTTTTAAGGACACGCGGGATTTGCGCGGCGGAGATTTTCGGAAAACGGCCATGTTGTCGCTGAAAATGTTTGCCGCCACGCTGCTGTTGTTTGCACCGCCGCTGGCATTGTATCTGCTTATCCATCTTCTTGGAATCACGCTCAAGGCCGGGCCGGTGTGGCTTTTGTACGTACTGTTGGGCTTGATGCTGCTTTTCGCCGTGTCGGCGCTTATCCGCCTTCCGATGGCATTGCTGGTGCTTTCGAGGGGAGGCTGCGTCCGGGAGGCTCTTGACGGCCGTTTTGTCAAGATTCTGATCAGCGCCTGTTTCGGACGCTACCTTGCCTCTCTCTTAAGCCTTATTCCATTGGCCTTTCTAGCGCTTTTCATTGATTTAATGCCGCTTTGGCTGGCCTATATTTACTGTGCCTTCTTGAGCGCGTGGATATTCATGTATATCGGGTATGTTATGAACCGCTGTTATGATCAAACAGCACCGGCAGAATACCCGTCCGCGGGAGCTCCGCCCGAGCCCTTCGACGGCAGGCGTTATGCCCGCACGGCGCTGTCTTTGCTGCTCGTCGTTGCCATGCTGAACGGATCCGTGAGCGTGTTTGCTTTCAACGAAGACGAGCAGATGGCTTCGGGAAACTATCCGAAACACCGGTATACCGCAAAAGAGTACGACGCGGCTGTCGAGAAGTTCGCCCGTAACGGGCAGCTGAATCAGTACACCCAGCTGTACTACGACTCGGACACCGGCAGATTTTACTGCGCGACAAAGCCGGGTACGGGAGAAAAAGCCGATGCCATGTTTATTGCCGTCCTCGGTTTTACAGCCGACTGCCTGCCCGTCATCGGCACCGCCAAAAACGTGATAGAGGCGGCTTACTATAAGAGCATAGCTTCAGACCCCAACAGATCCCGCGAGGAACGGGCCGCTGCACAAAGAATGCAATACTTAAAAACCATGATGGCAGCTCTTTCCCTTGCCGGCCCTATCGGTAAGGCCGCGTCCGGTGTCACGGGCAAGGGCGTTGTGCCGTTTTTGATTGTAAGGGCGGGGACGACATTGACCGATCCTACGATGAGGAAAATAATCAGCGCGGCGGACGATGCGCTTTGGGGTTGGGATATGGTTGGAAATATCCACAATATCGTTGATGTGGTCGATAGAGATGTCGGCGATATGTTTGCGCCGTTCACGCCTCAGGGTTCCATCGGTGCATATTCATCGCCGCCTGCTTCAGGCGGAACGGATCAACCGGCAGAACCCGGGCAGCCGCAAGACGGATATGCTTCTCCCGATGGAGACTATTCTCCTTTCTGGGGAACCTATAAGGGAACGCTGCAATGCTCGCAAAATTCTGCGGAAGCTTACGGGGTAGTAGGTTATTTTGAAAATCCGGAAATTACCATTACTCTGAATGAAAACGGCTCCATGACCTTAAGCTATACATTTGAATCCTCGTATGCGTATGAGACCTACGGCGTAAGCATGAGCGGTACGACTACCATTCCTGTCAGTTTCGGCCCCTCCGTTGCTCTGCTGCGGACCTTGGGGGGTTATATGATGCAAGAGGAACGTTCCGGCGCTTTTACCGCTACGAGCGTCACGCGCTATGGCGGCGAAGCGTATGGGGGCGAGGGCGGCGAGCTGACGTCGACGGCGGATTATCAGGTGAGATTTTTTGGCGGCTTCGAATTGCAGAGAGTAAACGGGCAGATTGTGGCCATAGCCGACGGTTATGTCATACAGAAACCCCTTGACAGTGACGAGTCCCTGTATATGTCGTTTCGTATTACAAAGGTGGACTAAGCCCGGCAGACGCCGTATAATAAGTTGCGTGAACCCGAATAACAAGAGGCTGTCCAAAAAGGTTCGTCAGGAACCCGGAGGGGCATCCTCTTTTCGCTTTATAAAAGTGTGGACATGCTTGCCGAAATCAATCATAATAAAAGCGAGCGGATATATTGACGGTATAATGTTCAGAAGCGCAAGGAGGAATATAACATGACATTCGGAACGGCAGCGCTGGTATGCATGATTCTTACACGGTTTTTGCTTTCTGCGGCTTAACTATGATATGATAAGAATAATTTCCGGCCCCGATGCCGAACAACTTAAAATGGCTATGCTGAGCCGGATAGCCGTCGATCTTAAAGCCATAAGGGACGGGGCTTCGCAGGCTTCCCGGGTTCTGATAGTGGTTCCCGCCCAGTTTACCCTTGCCACCGAGCGCATGGTTTTCGATACTCTCGGCGCCCCCGGCTTCTTCGACCTCCACGTGATGTCCGGGAACAAGCTGAGACAGGAGATACTCCGCGAGACCGGCGGCCCCGGAAAAACCCCCATAAACAGCATAGGCCGGGCCATGCTGCTGAGGCGCATCATAGCGGAAAAATCGGAAATGCTCGGCGTTTTCAGGGATGTGAGCAACAAGCCCGAATTTGTTTCGCTTGCCGCGGACTTTATAGTTCAGCTCAGGCAGAGCCGCCTGCTGCCCGCGCAGCTTTCCGAAATGCGCAAGGCTTTGAGCCGCGACAGCCTTTTAGGCCGTAAGCTTGCGGACATGCAGCAGCTCTGCGCGGCCTACGACGAAGTTATGAGCGATAAGCTCACGGATTCCGAAGGTCTGCTCGCCTATACCTCAGATAAAGCCGCAGAGAGCCGTCTCATAAAAGACAGCCTCATATGGTTCTGCGATTTCTATTCCTTTACGCCCAACGAATTCAATTTTATCGGCAGCCTCATGGATGCTTCCGCGGGGCTGGGTTTTGCCGTGCTATGCCCGGAAGAAGAGTTCGGGGCTCGCAGTTCGATAAGCCTGCGGACTTTGGCCAGGCTGAAGGAGGAAGCCCAAAAGAGGGGGAAGGAGGTCTTTTCGGAAACGCTCGAGGCCGATGAAAGACCGTCTCCCGAGCTGCATCTTGTGCGCTGCTCAACCCCGCACACTCAGGCCGAAACCATAGCCGCGGAGGTATTGGAACTTCTGCGCAGCGGCAAGGCGTCCTGCGAGGAGACAGCCATACTTACGGGAGACCCCGAAGGCTGCGGAAACGCGATCAAGCGGGTCTTTTCCGAGCTTGGAATACCCATTTTTGCCGACGAAAAGCGCAGCGTTCAGCACGACCCCGCGGTCGGGCTGATATCCGCCTTGCTTTCCATGTGCGCCTACGGAATGAGGCCGGATTATATAATCGGCTTTATGAAAAGCGGCCTGGCATCCGCCGGTCTAAAGCTGCAAGAACCTCTTACGATGGACGATACGGATATGTTCGAAAACTACGTAAAGAGGTATCGCATACGCGCAGAGGGCTTTGTCAAGCCTTTTGCATATGGGCAGCGCAGCATGAACGGGGCGGAATTTGAGCGTCTCGAAGAAATAAGGGAAGCCCTTGCGCAGCTGCTCGACCCCTTTCTTAAGAAGATGAAAACGCTCTCTGCGGTGAGCGGAAAAACCGAAGCTCTGCGCGTCTTTTTAACGGAAGAACTGGCCTTGCCTCAGGTCCTTGAACTCAGGTCTCAGGAGCTTGCGGAGCGCGGCTGCACGGACGCTTCGGGCGAAATAGCCCAGATATGGGAGATAGTATCCGAGGTGATGGACCAGGCGGTAGAGCTCATGGGGAACGCGGAGCTGTCTTCGGAGGACTTCGCGGTCTGCTTAGAGGACGCTTTCAGAGATATAAAGGTGGGGCTTCTTCCCCAAAGAGCCGGCGCCGTCACCCTCGGCACGGTCGGAAGGTCAAGGCTTCACGGGATAAAGGCTCTCTTTATGGCCGGCGTAAACGAAGGGCAGATACCTTCGGAAAAAGGCGCGGAAGGCATTCTTACGGAAGAAGAACTGGCCATCCTTTCCGATTGCGGTTACAGCATAGGAAAGTCCGGCGGAATACTGGCCCAGGAGGAAGCGCTCAATATTTACAGGGCCATGCGTTCTCCCACGGACAGCCTTTGGATATGCTATACCCTGGAGGACAGCGGAGCTGCCGCGACGAAGCCTTCGCCCATAGTACTCGACCTTCTTGCCGCGGGGCTTAGCCCCGAGGCCGACGTGGAAAACCGCGGCGACCCCACGGTCTTCCTCACCGGAAAGAAAAGCGCGCTGCAGCAGCTCGGAAAGGAGCTGAGAAGTTACGTTTCCGGCGATATTCCCGAGCTTGCGCCCGTATGGAAGCAGACCTACAACATGCTGAAAAAAGCGGGCGAGCCCGCCCTGGATACATTAAAAGAGGGCCTGCTGTTCACCAACGAGAGGCAGCCTCTTTCTCAAAAATCCGTACAGGGCCTGTTTTCGGAGCTTAAAAAAGGAGGAGATTCCGATGTTTTCAATTACAGCCCGTCGGAACTGGAAAACTACGCGGGCTGCGCTTTCCGTCACCTCATAAGCTACGGACTGAGGCCGAACGAGCCCCGCGACTTTGAAATCTCCGTAAGAGAAATAGGCGACATCTATCACGAATGCCTCATGCGCCTGTGCAAAAAGCTCACCCGGCCCTGCGTTGAAAAGAACATAAAGGTCTGCGACCCGGCTTCGCCCTGGATGAGCGTCGAAAGGGAAGAGCTCGGCGAGATGGTGGGGGAGATACTGGACAGGCTTTCCGAAGAGAGCTTCGAGGGCTTGTTTAAATCCGGCCCCGCGGAAATCTACCGAAGCCGCCGCATACGCGAGCTTGCGCTGCGCTTCGCCTGGCAGATGGTGCTTCAGGTGCGCAGGGGAAGAATAAGCTCCATGAGTTTCGAGACCCCCTTCGGCGGGGAAAGTTCCCCGATAGAGGTCGGCACCGCCGCGGGGAAGGCCTTTGTTACCGGGCGCATAGACCGCGTGGACATCAGCGGAAACTATCTAAAGGTGATAGACTATAAATCCGGAAAAAAGACGCTCGACCGCGAAGAAGTGAAACAGGGTTACGCTCTGCAGCTCATGGTATATCTGGAAGCCGCGCTAAAGCTGAAAGGCGGCGGGAGCGAAAAGGAATTGATGCCGGCCGGGATGTTTTATTACTTGATAAGGGATCAGGAAGGAAGCTGCGATCTGGACGAAGCCGCCGCGGAAACGGTCTCCGAGGAAATGCTCGCAAAGATTGCGGAAAGCTATAAGCTGAACGGACTGTATGTAGGCAAAGACGAGGCCATAAGCGGCATAGACGCCTCGGCCGTAAGCGAAGGGCGCTCGGACGTTATAGATTACAAAATCAAAAAAGACGGGGGAATATATTCCGGAAGCTGTCTCAGCGAAGATGAGTTTGAGGAACTGCGCAACACATTCAGGGCTGAGCTGACAAGGCTGATACACAGCTTAAACGCGGGGAGCATAGGGGCCAATCCGAGAAGGCTCAGTCAGAGCAGTGTGTGTGCATATTGCGATTATAAATCAATATGTCTTTTTGACACCGCTTTTGCGGCAAACTCTTACAAATAGTGCGGGGGGCGGTCTATAAAAAGCATGAAGCGTCTATAAGCTCGCGGCTTTTTTGAATAAATGTCTTTAATTGCTTGCTCTTTTGTGCGATAATACAGTAGAGGGGGATGTTGCCCGTAATTCAAGGGCGGCGCTTAATTATTCGGCTCAGGGAGGGAAGCGATGTCAGAATTCTACAATCCGAACGCAACGCAGGGTACCTTGGAGAGATATCAATGTCCGTCCTGCGGCGCCCCCATGAACTTCGACGCGGCCAGCGGCAATGTAATCTGTCAGTCCTGCGGCAATCAGATGACCATAGATGCCGCAAAAGCCATGCAGAAGCCGGGTCACGGCGATAACGATTTCAATTGGGGCGACTACAAAGCCGGACTGAGCTATAACGGCCAACTGGATACCAACGTCTACCAGTGTCACAGCTGCGGAGCGATGATAGAATGCGACGCCAGCACGGCCGCCACAACCTGCCCCTACTGCGGCAACAACGTGGTTCTTTCGGATCGCGTAGGTTCCGGAATAAAGCCCAATTACATAATACCTTTCAAAATTCAAAAGAAAGACCTGAAGCCTCTTATAGACAACTTCTATAAGAAAAAGCGCCTTCTTCCGAAAGATTTCTTTTCCGAGAACAATATAGGCAAGGCGCAGGGCATCTACGTGCCTTTCTGGTTCTTCAACTGCGGGGTTGCGGGCGGTCTTAGCATGAACGCAAGCCAAAGCTTCTCTTACAGCGAGGGCGACTACGACTGCGTCCGCACGGACCACTATCTGCTCGAGCGCGAGGGCTCCATGGCCTTCGACAAGCTTCCGGTAGACGCCAGCACCAAGATGGACGACGACCTCATGGATTCAATCGAACCCTACGATTATTCGGAGCTTGTTCCCTTCAACAGCGCCTACCTTGCGGGCTACGTGGCCGACCGTTTCAACAGCGACCCCGACGCGGAGCTTCCGAGGGCTAATGCGCGGATGATGAACAGCGCTTTTTCCGCATTCAGATCCACTGCCGGCAATTACAGCGTAGAGGGCATCAGGGCCAATAACCTGCACATTTCGCAGGCCGACTGCAAGTACGCCATGCTCCCGGTATACCTGTTCCACTGCGAATACCGCGGAAAGACCTATCGCTACGCGGTAAACGGGCAGACCGGCAAGCTTGTCGGAGAGCTTCCAATAAGCAAGGGCAAGGCCGCCGCCTGGTTTGCGGGGGTGTTTGCCGGAGTCTTCGTTCTTGTGAGCGGAGCGCTCAGCCTTATGCAGCTGCTTGGGAGGTGACGGGGATGAGAAAAACGAGATTTTGCGCATTTGTTCTGGCCGCGCTTTTTATCCTTGTCTCCCTGCCTTCCGCGGCAGCGGCAAGCGCTGAAAGGCCCGCGTGGTTTCCGGAGGACCTCGATTCGCTTCCCGGATTTTACGACAGCACGGCTCCGCGCATAGTGGACTTCGCGGATGTCTTCAGCCCCGGGGAAGAGGCGGCGATACAGGCCAGGATAGACTGGCTCTGCGAGAAATATTCCACCGACTTCGTGGTGGTCACCGACATCACCACCTACGAGCTCGGCGCCGACGACTACAGCTTTTACTTCTATAAGAACAACGGCTACGGCGTGGAGCCGCGATACAGCGGAAACATACTGTTTATAAGCTTTGAGCCGGGCAACAGAACCTGGTGGTCGCAGGCCTTCGGCGAATATGAGTACCTCTTTGCCGGGTCGAACCGCAACAATGTAAACGTGGTCGACGATGCCATAGAGCCGTATATGCATTCCGGCGACTACGCGGACGGCGTCATCGCCTATATAGAGAAATTAGGAGAACTCTACGAGTACGAAGGGGAGCTTCCCGCGCCTCCGCTCACTTTTGCGGACTTCAAAGTCCCGATACTCGCGGGTCTGGGTGGGGGTCTGATTATTGCGCTCATAGTTCTTTTTATGCTGATAGGCGAGATGAGAAAGGTCGCCATAGGCAGCGAGGCCGGAGCCTACATAGTTCCCGGAAGCTTTATACTGAGCCGTTCCGCGGATCACTATCTTTATTCCAGCGTCACCCGCACAAAGCGGGAAAAAAGCGGCAGCGGCGGAGGTTCGAGCTTCAGCAGCCATTCTTCGGGAAGCCACAGCTCTTCGGGCGGAGGCGGCAGGAGCTTTTAACGAGAAGGCGCAACCACCAATGTTTTCATTATTTTGAAAATAAATCCAAGTTTTTAAATCTTAAAATCTGAAAGGAGAAACACTATGGGACTTATTAAGGCAATTACCGGAGCTGCGGGTGGGGTGCTTGCGGATCAGTGGAAAGAATATTTTTACTGCGAAGCCATACCCGCCGACATACTTGTTGTAAAGGGCCGTAAAAAGGCCACGGGACGTTCAAGCAACGTAAGCGGAGACGAGAATATAATCACAAACGGCTCCGGAATAGCCGTTGCCGACGGACAGTGCATGATCATAGTCGATCAGGGCAAGGTCGTCGATCTGTGCGCGGAGCCCGGCGAATACACCTACGATATGTCTACCGAGCCTTCCATCTTCGACGGAGGAAAATTAGGAAGCAACATAAAGGCCGTATTCCAGAACATAGGCAAGCGTTTTACCTTCGGCGGTGAAGCTCCCAAGGATCAGCGCGTGTACTACTTCAACACCAAGGAAATAATCGGCAACAAGTACGGCACGCCCTCTCCTCTGCCGTTCAGAATGGTGGACAACAGGGCCAACATGAATATCGACATAGACATCAACATCAGAGTTTTTGGCGAGTACAGCTATAAGATCACCAACCCGATACTCTTCTACACCAACGTCTGCGGCAACGTAAGCAAGGATTACGAGAGAGCCGAGATAGACAGCCAGATGAAGAGCGAGCTTCTTACCCAGCTTCAGCCGGCCTTCGGTCAGATATCCAAGAAGCAGATACGCTACTCCGACATTCCCTTGTACACCAAGGAGATAGCCGACGCGCTCAACGAGCTGATGAGCGCCGAATGGAGAGACAAGCGCGGCATAGAGGTCGCGTCCTTCGGAGTATCCAGCGTAAGCGCTACGGAGGAAGACGAAGCGAGAATCAAGAGCCTGCAGCAGGCGGCCTCTCTCACCAATCCCACGGCGGCGGCGGCCTTTATGGCAAGCTCCACCGGAACCGCTATGCAGACTGCGGCGGCAAACGAGGGCGGCATGGGTGCCATGGGTGCCTTTATGGGCTTGAACATGGCAAACCAGACGGGCGGCGGAATGGCCTCAAACCTCTTCGCCATGGGTCAGCAGCAGCCTCAGCAGCCTGCCGCTCCGGAAGCCGGAGGCTGGACCTGCCGTTGCGGAGCCGTAAACAACGGAAATTTCTGTTCGAGCTGCGGAAGCAAGAAGCCCGAGCCTCCGGCAGGCGGCTTCTGCCCCGAGTGCGGCAAGCCCGTTCAGCCCGAAGCGAAGTTCTGCTCCAACTGCGGTCACAAAATGGCCGAATAGGAGGTGCTTATGGGACTTTTTGACAGGAAATTCTGCGACATATGCGGAGCCAAGATAGGCTTGCTCGGAAACAGAAAATTAGACGACGGAAACTGCTGCAAAGACTGCGCGGCCAAGCTCTCCCCATGGTTTACCGGAAGGAAAAAGAGCACGGTGGAGCAGATAAAGGATCAGCTTGCCTATAGAGAAGCGAATAAACAGGCAGTTGAAAATTTTAACACTACAAAGAGCCTCGGAAGCGATTACAAACTCCTGATAGACGAGGATGCCAAGAAATTCTGCGTCAGCAGGACAGGCAGGCTCGCTAATGAAAATACGGACATACTGGATTACGGCATGGTTACGGGCTGCATTTTCGATATCGAAGACAGCAAGGACGAGATTACCACCAAAGACGCCCAGGGCAACACGGTGAGCTACAGACCGCCCCGCTACGAATACGAATACGATTTCTACGTAACGATTCATGTCAACCACCCGTATTTCGACGAGATGCATTTCCGCATAAACAACGAATCGGTGCGAATCGAAAGCGCATACGATCCGAAGCCTCAAAACAACTCGGATTATGTGAGGTTCAACGAAATGGGCATCGAGATAAAGAACACGGTGGAGGCCATGCGTCAGGGCGCGCGCGATGAGGTCGCGGCGGCCTCGGCGCCCAGGATAGCCGTCAAGTGTCCCCATTGCGGCGCGACGACTTATCCGGAGGGCGGCCGCTGTGAGTATTGCGGCGGAGCCGTTTCTTAGAAAAACTGCCGTACCGCCGGGGGCAATATGCCTCCGGCGGTCTTGTTTAAGGGGGTAACACATGAAAAACATTAAAAAACTGGTATTGCTTCATTCCAACGACATGCACGGCGACTTTCTCGCCGAAGACGTGGACAGCAAGCTCACCGGCGGAGTTTCCATGCTCTCCGCTTATATAAACAAGGTAAGGGAAGAAGAAAAGAATGTCCTGTATGTTATAGCCGGAGATATGTTCCGCGGCTCTGTTATAGACAGCGAGTTTATGGGACTTTCCACCATAGAGATTATGAATATGCTGTCACCGGACGTGGTGACTTTGGGAAATCACGAGACCGACTACGGTCTTGCGCATCTGCTCTTTATAGAAAAGTGCGCCAAATTTCCGATTATAAACGCGAATCTGCATATAACCACCAACAACGCAAGGCTGTTTAAGCCCTACGAGATAATAGAGATAGACGGTATGAGGATACTGTTTATAGGCATACTTACGGAAGAGGTCATGGCCCAGACTCGCCACGACGGTCTCATAGGCAGCATAGTGGACGTGGCGGAGGCCGCAAGAGAGGTCGGCAGGATATGCAATGCCCACCGCGGAATAGACATAGACTTTACCGTGCTTCTCACACACATAGGTTTCGAAGAAGACAAGAAGCTCGCCGAAAGACTGGACCCCGCCTGGGGCGTGGACGTAATAATAGGCGGGCACTCGCATACCATGCCGGAGGAAGCCGTAGAGGTCAACGGGGTGCTGATAGTGCAGGCCGGCACCGGAACGGATTTCATAGGTCGCTTCGACCTTAACATAGATACGGACACGAACAGCACGGACAGCTATACCTGGACCACCATACCCATAGACGAAACCCACTGCTCTCGCGACGAAGACATAGAAAACCTCATAGAATATTACAAGACCAAGACCGACGCCAAATACAACAGGGTGCTGACCCGCTTCGAGACCAGGCTTACGCATCCGGAAAGGACTCAGGAAACCACTCTGGGGAGTCTCTTTGCCGACATAATGAAGGAGAGCCTGGGTTTGGACATATACCTCTTGGGTTCCGGAAGCATCAGAAACCCGGAGCTGGGGCCTATTGTCATGTTCTCCAATCTTAAGGAATGCTTCCCCTACGACGACTCTTCCCACATGATAGTGGCCACCGGAGCCCAGCTTAAGCGCATGATCAGGCACATGCTGCGCGACGAGGTCTGGAGCGGGGATCACTGCGAGTTTTATCAGCTCTCCAAGGGTCTGGAGGTGGAGTACGATTTAAAGACCAGGAGCTTTATAAAGTTCAATTACGAAGGGGAGCCTATAGACGAGGACCGCAAGTTTACCGTAGGATTGCAGGATTTCCACTTCAAGAACTTCCCGGAGTTTTTCAATATTTCGAGAGAAGAGATAGAGGCCAATCGCAAGCCGAGGGTCATAGCCACTTCCACCTTTGATATACTTGACGAATACCTCTCCCACCACCAGAGGCTGTGGCGCGGCATTGAAGGACGGCTTGTGATCAGACGTTAAGAAAGGCAAGCGTGTGACTCTTAGCGAACTCTACAAAAAGACGGCGGAAAGCTTTGCCGAAGCCGGTATAGACAGCCACGACCATGAAGCGGAACTCCTTATATGCCGCGTTATGCGCGTAGACCGCACCCACCTCATGATATTCGGTAACAGGGAGGCCTGCGCCGAGAGGATAAAAAAAGTGAGGCTGCTCGCGGAAGAACGCATATCCGGAAGGCCGCTGCAATATGTGCTCGGCGTTACGGACTTTATGGGTTTCGACATAAGGACGGACGAAAGGGTGCTGATACCGAGGCCCGAGACCGAGCTTTTGGTGGACGCCGCGGCAGAGGAAGTAAAGCGCAGGGGCAACAAGGCTTCGGTGCTTGATCTTTGCACGGGCAGCGGGGTAATAGCCGGCTGCGTGGCGGCCCTCTGCCCGGAGGCGGAAATCAGCGCGAGCGACATATCCGCGCCCGCCCTGGAGCTTGCGAGGATAAACTGCGGCGTGCTTTCTCCGGACGGCAGGGTCAGGCTGTTTGAGGCCGATTTGTTTGAGGGCAATTCCGAAAGCTACGACCTGATACTGAGCAATCCGCCCTACATCGCCAGCGCAGTTTTAGCGGGGCTTCAGCGCGAAGTGAGGGATTACGAACCGAGGCTCGCCTTGGACGGCGGAGAGGACGGTTTGGACGTAATAAGGCGCATAATAAAAGAAGCTCCCGCCCACCTGAAGGCGGGCGGGATGCTCATGATTGAAATCGGTCACGACCAGGGCGGGCTTTGCGTTGGGCTGGCTCTCGCCGCGGGTTTTTCTTCGGCGATCATACTTAAGGATTTAGAGGGCCACGACCGCATTTTGCGGGCGGTGCTTTAGCGCTGCGGCAGGGGAGGGGTCCAGTATTCCTGGGCGAAGATGTCGGTAAAGACATAGCTTGCGTGCGCGGCGGAGGCGTCGGGCAGATAGACATTGCTTATAACGAGCTCTCCGTCAACCGTCAGCCTGTCTCCGAGCATGTAGCTGTCGCTGTAATTTCCGTCGTAGTCGTAGTAATCGCACAGGAAGTCGATTACATCTCCATCTGAAATCGAAACGATATTCTTGGCGACCGTTTCGGTTTCTCCGTCGCGATAGTCGAAGACCGCTCCGGCCACATAGCCGTCGGGGTTTGCGTTATCGAATACCACTATCAGCTCCACCCGCTCTCCGTTCAGCAGGGCGGGTATTCTTCCGCTTATGCTGTAGTTTTCGCCGTCGTCGACCGTATCGCTGTGGTAATACGCCACGGGCTGACCGTTTACCGCGAGCCAGCTTCCGTCGTAGTCGCCGAGCAGGGCTCCGCTTTCGGATATCGTAAATACATTGTCCAGGCCGAGGTCTATAAAGCCTTCGCCGTCGTCGTAGAAGACGTTGAGTTCTATGCCTCTTACGGGTTTCCACTGTTCCATGGAGAGCTTAATCTCGTAGCCTTCGTTTCCGCGCGTCCATATCAGGGCAGAGGCGTCGAAGCGGTTGTCCTCGATT
>Ga0116183_1002591_pt1 | contig 19301 bp, 19 predicted proteins | sample AD_UKC078_MetaG_FD_89753 | JGI IMG/M metagenome (GOLD analysis project Ga0116183, IMG submission 89753) | Active sludge microbial communities of municipal wastewater-treating anaerobic digesters from USA - AD_UKC078_MetaG | ecosystem: Engineered > Bioreactor > Anaerobic > Digestate | place: USA... | reverse complement strand
GCCCACAACTCGTGGGAACTGTTCCTGGCGCTGGTCGTCGCCCTGATCGCCACGATCCTGAAGTTCGGTGACAGCACCCAACTCGGTGCGGTGCACCTGTCCACCAGCCTGGTCGCCTTGCTGCAACTCCTCGCGGCGGCCGGGATGTGGGTCTGGGCCACCCAGGTGTCCCCGGCTGGACTCGACGGACACGCCACCGCCAGCGTGGTGTCGCTGTCGGGCGGAGCACTGCTGGCCAATCTCGTGTCGGTGACGCTCCTGGTCGTCGAGACGGCGACGTTCCGCCGCCGCTAGGTGTTACACCTCTGGGCCCGGCGGCGGGCAGCACAGCGCACGCCGATCGACATTCCCTCCACGGTGCCGACCACCGAGGTGATCTTCCTGATCATGCGGCGGATGCGGGCGCCGCTGATCTTCGTCATCGTCACCTTCAGCTTCTGCACCGCCGGGATGATGTTCATCCCGGGGGTCGACTCGCAGGGAAACCCGCACCGGCTCAGCATCTTCGACGCCTTCTATCAGATGACCATCACGCTGACGACGGTCGGTTTCACCGAGGCGCCCTACCCGTTCAGCATTCCGCAGCGGATGTGGATGTCGCTGTCGATTTTCCTGCTCGTCATCAGCTGGGCCTACGCCATCGGCGTATTCCTCTCACTGGTCCAGAGTTCGGCCTTCCAGTCTGCCGTTGCCGCACAACAGTTCCGGCGTCAGGTCCGCCGGCTGGTCGAGCCGTTCGTCATCGTCGGCGGCTACGGCAATGCCGGCAAGCTCGTCGGCGTCGATCTCGACGAGCACTACCGCCGCTTCGTCGTCATCGACCACCGGCAGGAAAGCGTCCAGTCGGTGGTGTCTGAGGAGCTGAGCTTCGACGTGCCCGCGGTTCAGGGCGACTGCGCCGAACCGGCGGTGCTCGGCATGGCCGGCCTGGGCAGTCCGCACTGTGAAGGCGTACTCGCGTTGACCAGTGACGACGACACCAACCTTGCGGTGGTGATGGCCGCGTCGCTGCTGCGGCCCGATCTGCCGGTACTGGGCCGTTGTGCTCACCGGCGCACCCGAAATCGTATGGAGCACTTCGCACCCGGGTCGGCGATCAATGCCGACGACCGGTTCGGCGATTACCTGGCCCAGTCGATCCACCAGCCGGTCAGCTACCAACTGCTGCGGTGGCTGATGGACAACGATCAGGAACGCCTGCTGCCCGCGCGCCGCGACCTCGCGGACCGCCGGTGGATGGTGTGCGCCGAGGGCGAGTTCGGCGAAACCATTGTCAGCGACCTCGCGGCGATCGGCCTCAACGTCGAACTCGTCGACCCCGCCGGCGACGAGCCCGACGTCTCCGGATCGGTGGCGTTCGTGGCCGGCACCGACAACGACACCGTCAACATCGCCATGGCCGAGCACACCCGGCACATCAACCCCGATGCCTATCTGGTGGTCCGCCAGCAGACGAACGCCAAGAAGATCCTGCTGGAAACGCTGCAGATCGAGTCGGTGTACATCGCCACCGAGGTGATCGCCCGGGAGGTGCTCGCCCGGATCCTGACCCCGGAGTTCTGGAGTTTCGTCGAGTACGTGCTCACCCGAGATGACCAGTGGGCCACAGAGGTTCGCGATCACCTCGAGCAGCGGTGCGGCCAGCGCACCCCGGAGCGCGACATCCTCACCCTCTCCGAAGAACGCGCGCCGGCCATCGCCGACTGGCTGCGACGCGGCAACACCCTGACCCTCGGGACGCTGATGCTCCAACCCGACGACCGGGACACCACGCTGCCACTGGCCGCCCTGGTGCTCTTCCGCGATGGCGAGCCGCAGTTCATGCCACCCGAAGACACCCCGCTGGCGCTGGACGATCAGGTGCTGATCGTCGGCAAGCCGGCCGGGCTGTCCGAGGTCCGCGAGGTCTGCTTCTACCCGTCCACCGTCGAGTACCTCGCCACCGGCCACGAGGTTCCGCTGACCTGGGCGTGGTCGAAACTCACGACGCGGCGCCGCTCGAAGGAAAAGCGGTAGGCGAGCGCCACCTCGCGGGCTCGTGATATTCACCTCGCATTCACCCGTTGGCACTGATCCGTAGACCCACCCGTCCCTACCATCGATGCATGCGGTCCGCCTACGGTGCGCAACTCGCGGCGCTAACCGAGCAACTCGCTCAGGTGTGCCAACTGACAGGCACCGCAATGGAGCGCGGAACCCGTGCACTACTGCACGCTGATCTGGTCCTGGCAGAGGAAGTAATCAGTGCCCACCACGACATCAGGGCTGCGGGCGCCAAAGTCCAGGAAGCCGGCCTCCTTCTCCTGGCCTCGCAGACCGTAGTCGCGCGCGATCTGCGCGCGGTCATCTGCTCGATCCAGATCGTCGCCGATCTTGAGCGGATGGGCGCACTTGCTCTGCACGTTGCCGAGATCGCACGGCTCCGCCATCCGCAGATCGCAATTCCGAGGCCGATCAGCGGCTACTTCGCCGAGATGGGGCGCACTGCAATCGATTTGGGCGACAAGGCCCGCCAAGTGATTGTGTCGAGCGACCTCGGCTTGGCGCGGCATATCCGGGATGCGGATGACGCGATGGACGACATTCATCGCCACCTGTTCACGGTGCTGATGGATCGGAAATGGCAGCACGGGATCACAGCGGCGGTGGATGTGACCCTGCTGAGCCGCTATTACGAACGCTTCGCCGATCACGCGGTTGAGATCTCCCGGCGAATCATCTTCCAGGCCACCGGCCAGGGCCTCGGCGACGAATGGGTGCCGGCCCCCAGACTCGCCCCCAGATCAGCACGGCTCGCCGACGCATCACCGCTGCGGTGAGACGCTTCTTCCCGGTCTCATCTCGCCGAAACCGTGAGGTGGCCGAGTCCGACTCATTCGTTCATCGGCTCGACATCTGGTGTGTCTAGCTTCTCAACTGTGTCTGAAGCAGCCGAAAAGCTCGACCGCCTGCAGCGTGAACTCGACGTTCTTCTGGGGTCGCTCAGGGATTCCGAACTCCGCTGGGTTGACCTGGTTGCCGAGGTGGCCCCGGAACACCGGCAGAGCGCAGTCAACCTCGTCCATTACTGGGCCCTGAGGCAAACGGATCTTCGCGACCTGCAATGGCGGCTGTCCGAATTCGGCCTGTCCTCGATCGGCCACAGCGAAGCGCACGTGCAGGCAACCCTCCAATTGGTTTATGCAGCGGTCACCGCGATGCTCGGACCGAGCTGGGATCCCCACACCTACCACCCCGCCGTCGGACTCGGAGAAGGCGCCGAACTGCTCGAGCGCAACGCCACCCAACTCTTCGGCCTCGCAGCGCAGGACCGCGCGGCGCGGATCATGGTCACCCTCCCCACCGAGGCCGCGTGGGACACCGCTCTGGTCACCGGTCTGCTCGCGTCCGGAATGCGGATCGCCCGTATCAACTGTGCCCACGACGATGCCAGGACCTGGAAAGCTATGGCCGCCAACGTTCGAGCCGCGGCCACCACCACCGGTCGACCCTGCCTGATCGCCATGGACCTGGCCGGTCCGAAGCTTCGCACCGGTCCGATCGAACCCGGGCCTCAAGTGGTGCGAATTCGACCGAACCGGAACGCGTTGGGGCAGGTGCAGACCGCCGGGAAGGCCTGGCTGACATCTGACCGGAGGCCCGCTCCGCCGCCGGAACCGGACATGGTCTCCATACCCGTCGACAAGAACTGGCTGCGCCGGCGATGCGAAGGCGACCACCTGAACGTCAAAGATGCCCGCGGAGCCCGCCGGGTTCTGCGAATCACAGCGGCAGGCCGTGGCGGCTTCGTCGTGACCACCGAGAAGTCCGTCTATCTGAGCACCGGGGCCAAGCTGAAGGTGGCCGGGGTCAAGGATGCGACCACCGTGGGCGCGCTGCCGCATCACGACGACGCCATCCGGTTGACGGCCGGCGACATCTTGCGCGTGACCCGTGACTGCAGCCCGGTTCGGATCGACGACGAATCTTGCGCGCAGATCGGTTGCACGCTGCCGGAGATCTTCGATGTCACCGAAATCGGTCAGCGGATCCTGTTCGACGACGGCAGGCTCGGCGGCCAAGTCATCGCCAGGACTCCTGAACACCTCGACCTACGGATCGACCATCCGTCACGAGGGTCCGTCAATTTGCGCGGCGGCAAAGGGATCAACCTGCCCAACGTGGATCTGCCGATCCCGGCACTGACCGAGCAGGACCGCAAGGACTTGAAGGCCGTCGCTGAGATCGCGGACATCGTCAACCTCTCCTTTGTGCGCGAGCCAGCCGATGTGATCGCGCTGTTCGACGAATTGGACCGGCTGTGCGCTCCGAACATCGGTGTTGTCCTGAAAATCGAGACCCCGAAGGCCTTCGAGCAGCTGCCTCAACTCCTCCTCAGCGCCATGCGACGACCGCGCGTCGGAGTCATGATCGCGCGCGGCGACTTGGCCGTGGAGTCCGGCTATGAGCGGATGGCCGAACTTCAGGACGAGACCCTGCGGATCTGTGCGGCCGCCCATCTGCCGGTCGTGTGGGCCACTCAGGTCCTCGAGCAGCTGGCGAAATCCGGTCGCCCGTCCCGTGCCGAAATCACCGATGCCGCGATGAGCGAGCGGGCCGAGTGCGTCATGCTCAACAAGGGGCCCTTCATCCTCGATGCGGTGATAGCCCTCGACCACATCCTGGGACGGATGGCCGGCCGCGACTACAAGGGAACATCCTTGCTGAACGGCCTCAAATCCTGGCAGCGGCTCTGGGCGGAAAGCCCCTCCACACCAGGCGATCTGGTTGGTTCAGGCGGGACGGACATCCAACGATAGAAGGCCGCTCTCCCCCCGCACCGCGTGGTAGTGGTCCATCAGCCGAGCGCAGATCGCCGGCCAGGTGCGTTCCAGGACGCTGCGTCGGGCCGCCTCGGAGTACCGGGAGCGCTCCGCCAGCAGATGGTCTACCGACTGGCACAACAATGATTCGAACTCGTCGACCGGATTCAGCAGCCCGGTACGGAAGGGCGCGACGAGGTCACGAGGACCTCCGGCGTCAGGGGCAATCACCGGAACCCCGGAAGCCAGCGCCTCCTGAACAGCCTGACAGAAGGTCTCGTGTTCGCCTGGATGCACGAAGACATCGAGGCTGGCGTACGCCGAGGCGAGCTGTTGCCCGTAGAGGGCGCCGGTGAAGATGGCCGACGGCAGTGCCGATTGCAGCGTGGCGCGCTCAACGCCGTCACCGACGACGACCAGCTGCAGGTCGTCACGCCGCGCCAGCACGCCGAGGCGCTCCAGGTGCTTCTCGGGGGCAAGCCGCCCGACGAACCCGACTATCGGCTTTCCATCAGGTGACCAGGTCCTGCGCAACAGGTCGTCACGGTGCGACGGCGCGAAGCCCGTGACGTCGACCCCGCGCGGCCAGTGGTGAACGCGGGGAACCCCATTCGCGTCGAGGTCCGCCATGGCCGCAGTCGACGGCGCCAGTGTGCGGTCAGCCTTCGAGTGCAAGTGCCGGGTCCAGGCCCAGAGCGGCCTGCTGGCCGACGACATCCCGTAACTCGCGGCGAAGCCGGCCACATCGGTCTGGTAGACCGCGACCGTCGGGACGCCGAGACGGCGGGCGGCCAGGAGTCCGCCGTAGCCCAGCAATGCGGGCGATGCGAGATGCACGACGTGCGGATCGAATCCGCGCAGAACGCGCACCAGGCGCGGCAGCGGGATACCGAGGGGCAGTGACGTCACCTTGGGCAGCATCCGCGACGGTGCTCGGTGAACCCGCACTCCGTTGTGGACGCGCTCCGCTGGACGTTCACCGCGGGGATTGTCTGGCGCGATCACCAGTGCTTCGTGTCCGGTGCGGTCCAGATGCTCGAGCACCCGCAGCACCGAGTTTGAAACACCGTTGACGTTGGGCAGGAACGATTCGGCGACGATTGCCACTCGCACAGCGCGTCCTTCCTCAGCGATCCGATGTGATTCCGCGACCGAGCGCGTAGTGCTTCCAGCCGGCTGACCTCCACCGGGCCGAATCCAGGCAGTTGCGCCCGTCGACCACCACCCTCGACCGCACCGTGGTCGCCAGTTGCCGAGGATCGAGGTCGACGAACTCGTCCCACTCGGTGAGGATCAGGACGGCGTCGGCGCGTTCGCAGGCCTCCCACACCGATGTCGAGTAGTTGAGGGTCGGGAACAGTCGCTGCGAATTGTCCATCGCCTTAGGGTCGTACACATTGACGCCCGCTCCGTTGAGTTGCAACATGCCGGCGACGTTGAGTGCCGGGGAGTCGCGCACGTCGTCGGAATCCGGTTTGAACGCAGCACCCAGGACTGCGATATTGGCGCCCAGCAGCGATCCGCCGCAGGCGATTGTGGCCAGTTCGACCATCCTGGTCCGCCGCCGCATGTTGATGCTGTCGACCTCGCGCAAGAATGTGAGGGCATGACTGGCGCCCAATTCACCGGCCCTGGCCATGAACGCCCGGATGTCCTTGGGAAGGCAGCCGCCGCCGAAACCCAATCCGGCGTTGAGGAACCGGCGTCCGATCCGCGGATCGTGGCCCAGTGCATCGGCCAGCATTCCGATGTCGGCGTTGGCCGCCTCGCATACCTCCGAGATCGCGTTGATGAACGAGATCTTCGTGGCCAGGAACGCATTGGCGGAGACCTTCACCAGTTCGGCGGTCTGAAGGTCGGTCAGCAGGAACGGCACGTCCTGCTCAAGCAGGCGCTCATACAGCGCCCGTAGCGCTGCCTCCGCCCGCGCGGAGCCTTCCTGGACGCCGACCACGATGCGGTCCGGGTGCAGGGTGTCCTGGACGGCGAAGCCCTCCCTGAGGAACTCAGGGTTCCATGCGATCTCGACGTCAACACCTGCAGGAGCGAGCGCACCTGCGCGGCGGGCCAACTCAGCCGCCGTACCAACGGGAACCGTCGACTTGCCGACAATCACCGAGGACCGTGTCAGCCGGGGAACGAGCTCATCGATCACTGCCATGACGTGTCGCAGATCTGCGCCGTATTCGCCCTTCTTCTGCGGCGTTCCGACGCCCAGGAAGTGGATGTCGGCGAAGTCGACGGCATCGTCGTAGTCGGTGGTGAATCTCAGCCGGCCCGCCTCGATGTTGGCCTGCAACATCTCCGCCAGTTCCGGCTCATAAAAGGGGATCTCGCCCGAAGAGAGTTTGGCGACCTTACCGGGATCGACGTCGACACCGATCACCTCGTGACCAAGTTCGGCCATTCCGACTGCATGTGTGGCACCGAGATAACCGGTACCGAATACGGTGCATCTCACACTGCATCTGTAACCGTGCCCGGTGAGTTGATCGATGTGGGACGCGAAGCAACAGAACAACATCGGGTGAACAGTTCGCGGGGCAAACAGTTGTCACCGCTTGTACATCGACACATCACTGCGCCGTAGCCTTCCGGTTATCCGTCTCGCTGAGCGTGCATGCCATGAGCACAGTTTCCGTACTCATCGCCCCTGACCACGCCGACACCCGCCGGATCACCGGCCCGCGTTACACACTTCTGCTGACCACCGACCCGGCGACTGTCGAGGCGGCACAGCGCCTTCGGCACGATGTCTTCTCCACCGAGCCCGGATTCACCTTCGACAGTGCGACGGCCCTGGACGCCGACCGCTTCGACGAATACTGCGACCACATCGTGGTCCGGGAGGACACCACCGGGGAACTGGTGGGCTGCTACCGCATGCTGCCGCCCCCCGGCGCCATCGCCGCCGGCGGCCTCTACACCGCAACGGAATTCGACGTCCGGGCCCTCGACCGGCTGAGGCCGTCGATGGTCGAGATGGGTCGCGCCGTCGTCCGCGCCGACCATCGCAACGGCGCCGTGATTCTGATGATGTGGGCCGGCATCCTCGCCTATCTGGATCGGTGCAACTACGACTACGTCATCGGCTGCGTCTCGGTTCCCACCCACGGCGACGGCAAGCCCGGCAGCCGACTGCGCGGAATCCGTGACCTGGCACTCGGTCGCTACGCGGCCACTCCGGAGCTCACCGTCCATCCCTACCGGCCGGTGGTCCTCGGCGGGGTCGGCCTCGACGACATCGAGCCTCCCGAGAAGGCGAGCCTGCCGCCCCTGATGCGGGCCTACCTACGCTTGGGGGCCCAGATCTGCGGGCAGCCCGCCCACGATCCTGACTTCGGCGTCGGCGACTTTCCCGCCCTCCTGGATAAGCGCCGGGCGGACATCCGCTATCTCACCCGGCTGCGGTCGGCATCGGCTGCCGGCGAGGCGGCCGCCGGCGAGGGATCTGCACCCTGATGCCTACGATCGAGCACGGGTGGTTCCCCAGGACGTCCTGCACAGCGGGCTGTGTCGAGGCGGGCCTCGCGAGCAAGGAACACGGCTTCCTGGAGGCCGTTCGAACGGTACGCAGAATCACCGTGACGACTCTGCTGCTCACCGTGCTGCCGGTGCTGGCGGTCCCGCTGCCCGGCCATATCCATGTCAAGCGGCTCTACTGCCGTTCGGTCCTGCGCTGCTTGGGTGTGCGAATCACGATGTCCGGCGGGCCGATCCGCAACCTGCGCGGCATGCTGGTGGTCAGTAACCACGTGTCGTGGGTCGACGTGTTCGCCATCGGGTCGGTGCTGCCCGGCACCTTCGTCGCACGCGCCGACCTGCTCGGCTGGCCGGCCGTGGGCATGGCGGCCCGCTTGGCCAATGTCATTCCCATCGAACGGGGCAGCCTCAGGGAGCTACCAGGGGTTGTCGATGCCGTCGTGCGCAGACTGCGCGACGGCCACACCGTTGTCGCCTTCCCGGAAGGGACCACCTACTGCGGGCGTGACCACGGCGTGTTCCGCCCGGCGATGTTCCAGGCTGCCGTCGCGACCGGCCGGCCGGTACAGCCGTTGCGGTTGTCCTACCGGCATCGTGACGGCAGTCCCTCGACGGTGACGGCGTTCCTGGCAGAGGACTCGATGTGGGAGTCCATCAAGAGGATCGTTCGCACCCGCCGCACCGTGGTTCACATCGAGGTGCCGCCTCTGGAACTTCCTAGCAGCGTCCGCACCGAACTCGCTGTCCGGTGCCAGGAAGCCGTGCACCCGCAGACCACGAGCGTCGCAGTCGCACCGACGGCAGCGGCTTAGCAGCGATCCTCAGCGATACCGGAGGATCTGGCTGGCCTCCAGCGGGCCGGCGGCGGCCGGATGAACCGCGGTGGGTCCGCGGGCAATCAGTGGTCGCCGAGTCGGCCTTGGTCGCCCGTTTCCCAGACTTCGTCGTCGTCGATGCCGGCCAATGGCCAACCCGCTGCGGCAAGTTTGGCTGCCACCCGTCTGACGTTCTCCGGGCCGGCGTCGTGATGGGTGAGGCCCTCGACGAAAGCCTCGATCTCATCGGAGTCGATCAGGTGTCCCTCGGCTGCGCGGGCCTCCGTTGCGGCGATCTGACGAACGACCTCTTTGATCTCATCGTCGGTCAGTGGCGTGGAGCGCAGCAGGGACAGCAGCGGCACCCGATCGGGGCCGGGAACCCCGCCGGGATAGCCGGCTCTGAGCCAATCAAGAACGGCATGGATGCGCGATTTGGCGGTCACCCGGGCAAGTGTGCCCGAGCGAAACCACCGCCGCTACGAACCAGACGACTGTTCGATACCGCTTCATCGTTCGTTCATGGTCGGTCAGGTCGACCAGTCGATAGAGGTCTGGCGGTGGGCCAGCACGGCGCGTACCTTCCGCTCGACGAGCATCGGTACGAAATCGCGAACCCTGGCATCATCGAATCCGGCATGTATCACTCGCACCGCCCTCTCGACATCCGCGACCGAGATTTCAGGATGGGCTTCGGCGACCCGTTGGATCAGCTCGTCAATCTGCGTTGCTTCGTCGTTAGTTGAAGCCATCAACACCTCCCTGGAGCACGCCCGACGCCGGACACTTGCAGCCCGGAAGAACCGCCACGGCTCGTGGCACAGCATTCCTCGTAAGCTACCTTTGCCCGATCGGGCGGGCAGCGGCGAACCGACATACCGACCCAAACGGCAACATGGTCGGCGGGGCGACGTCAGCGGGGTGACCGTCGTGCAGCCATCAGATGAATTCCTCACATCACCAAAGACTTTGGAGATCAACCCCGCCGACCGGCAACGATAATCGGGTCCTATGAGGCGTGCCATCAAGTCCGGAATTGCTCTGATGTCCTTGTCTGCACTAGTCGTCACCGAGGGGTGCGGTAAGCCCGACAAGCCGGCTCTGTCCAGCCCCTCCCCGGGCGTCGCGGCGTTGCCATCGCTGGAGCCGCAGAGGCAGACTCCCGGCCCGCGGATCACGCTGGGCGCTGCCGAACGGGTGGGTGCCGACGCCACCAAGCACGTCGTCGTGCTGTTCATGCAGAACAACAGTTTCAACAAACTCTTCGGCCGGTGGGACCAGGTCAACGGCGACCCGGTCGACAACATCGCCAAGGCGAGTCCGCAGAGCACCACCCAGATCAGCCAGGACGGAAAGCCGCTGGGCTGCCTGCTCGTCAACGACGTCAAACTCCAGCCGGGCGGACTGGCCGGACCGCCGGCGTGCACAGACACCGCCGCCGGCACCCAGTACCAGTCGGTGTTCCCGAATGCCCCGTTCGCGCTCAACGGCATCCTGCCGCCCGGCGCGGTCACCTGCCCACCGCCCGGAACCGATACCTCACTGGCCAAATTCGCCCAGGTGCCCGCCGACGACGGCGTCCCGGCCAACTCCACCGGGGCACAGGCCGGCGGCTGCACCCGCGATCTGGTGCACCGCTTCTACCAGGAGCAGTACCAACTCAGCGGCGGCGCGATGAACCGCTACGCACTGGGCAGCGACGCGGCGGGTCTGGTGATGGGGTACTACGACACCCACAAGCTGAGCACTTACCAATACCTGACCGGTGCAGGCGCCCCGAAGTTCGCGCTCGCCGACAAGTTCTTCGCCGGAGCCTTCGGCGGCTCCTTCGCCAACGGCCAGTGGCTGATCAGCGCCACCCTGCCGCAGTGGCCCGGAGCCCCGGACTCCACCCGGTCGGTAATCGACGTGAACGGGATGCCCAAGAGCCACGAGCCCAGCAGCGCGAAGGTTCCGTTCGGTCAGTACAACTACTACACCTCGCCCACCCCCGACGGTCTCAAGGACGGTCAGGTCACCCAGGCCTGCGAGACCCCGCGCACCAATACCCTTGCACTGTGTGGTGATTGGGTGGTCAACACCAGCTTCTCGGTGCAGTGGCCTTATCCCCCCGGAGCAATCAAGGACCGTCTGGTCCCGCTGCTGAAGTACCCCACCATCGGCGACCGGCTCAATGACGCGGGAGTCGACTGGGCCTGGTACTCCGGCGGCTGGTCCAACGCCAACGGCCTGACGGATCAGCCAGGCTGGACCAACGGCACCGGAGCGGTGGAACGCACCTACACCGACAAAGACGGCAAGCCGGCGAGCAACCCGCAGGGATGCACGGAGCCGACAGCCGATCCCAGCACCACGTGGCCGCTGTGCCCCGACATGGACTTCCAGTACCACCACCAATCGTTCAACTACTTCTACAACTGGTCTCAGGAGACCGAGCAGACCCGGGCCAACCGGGCCCGGAATCTGCAGGACCTCGCCGCATGGACTCCGCTGGTCAAGGGCGACAGCTGCGGGCTCAAGCCGGTGTCGTTCGTCCAAGAGATCGGACCGCGTAACCAGCATCCCGGCTACGGCAGCACCTACGTCGGCGATGAGCAGATCGCCGGCATCCTCAAGTCGATCTACGAAGGTCCCTGCGCCAGTGACACTCTCACCATCGTGACCTACGACGAGTTCGGCGGCGCCTGGGACCACGTCCCGCCGCCGGGTCAGGGCACAGCGACCAAGGGCGCACATGACGAGTTCGGACCGGGCACCCGCATCCCGACGCTGTTCGTCTCCAATACCCTGCCGCGCAGCGGGGTGGACTCGACCACCTACGACCTGTCCTCGGTCATCGGGACCATCACCGCCAAGTTCAACCTGGAACCGATCAACCGCCGCGACTCTGAGCAGGCCACGATCTGGTCGGCGTGGAGCGCGCTGCGACGGTGACGATGCGCTAACCGGTGCCGCGGCGCTTCTGGGTGGGCTATCGCCGGCATCTCGAACAGTCCGGACATGGCAGTTGAAAACCAGGTGAACAATGTTGGTAAACAACGGTTCTGGCTGGCATCACTGACCGCCGCTGCACCAGGATGAAGCCCGTGAGTACCGAGACCATCGTCCTTGTGCTGTTGATCGTCACCGCGTTGGCGTTCGACTTCACCAACGGCTTCCACGACACCGGCAATGCGATGGCCACCTCAATCGCCACTAATGCCCTCAAGCCCAAGACTGCGGTCTTGCTGGCCGGCTTCTTGAATCTGGTGGGCGCTTTCCTGTCCGTCGAAGTCGCCGTCACGGTGACCACCTCGGTCCTGAAGGTGCAGAACCCCAAGACCGGCCAGTTGCTGCCGGGCATCGACGCGTCGATGGGCCTGACCATCATCTTCGCCGGCCTGATCGGCGGCATCCTGTGGAACCTGCTGACCTGGCTGTTCGGCATTCCGTCCAGCTCGTCGCACGCCCTGTTCGGCGGCCTGATCGGTGCCGGGCTTGCCGCACTCGGCCTCAACGGCGTCAACTGGTCCGGCGTCAGCCAGAAGGTGCTGATCCCGGCGCTGGCCGCACCCGTGATCGCCGGGCTCGTCGCCGCCTGCGGAACCTGGCTGGTCTACCGGATCACCCGCAAGGTTCTGCCCCGACGCCGCGAGCAGGGCTTCCGCTGGGGTCAGATCGCGACCGCATCGCTGGTGGCGCTCTCACATGGCACCAACGACGCGCAGAAGACGATGGGCGTGATCGCGCTGGCGCTGATCACCTCCGGCCACCTCACCGGCGACGTGAAGGCGAACGGCCTGCCGATCTGGATCATCGCAAGCTGTGCGTTGGCGATCGGCCTGGGCACCTATCTGGGCGGGTGGCGGGTCATCCGGACCCTCGGAAAGGGCCTGGTCGAGATCGAGTCGCCGCAGGGCCTGGCCGCCGAGGCGTCGTCGGCGGCGATCATCCTCAGTTCCAGCGCGGCCGGCATGGCCTTGTCGACCACCCACGTGGCGACCGGATCGATCCTCGGCAGCGGCGTCGGCAAGCCGGGCGCCCAGGTCCGCTGGGGAGTCGCCGGCCGGATGGCGGTGGCGTGGATGATCACCCTGCCCGCCGCCGCTCTGGTGGGCGCGCTGTCCTACTGGCTGTCGGCCATCATCAAGGACATCACCGAATCGCGACTGGCGGGCGACGGCGTGATCTTCGTGATTCTGCTGGGGTTGTCCGGTTACATGTGGTTCCGCGCCCAGCAGCAGAAGGTCGACCACAACAACGTCAATGCCGACTGGGACGAATCCACCAATTCAGTTGTCCCCGCAGAGGTTCGCGAAGCCGCCACGGCCAGCAGCAAGACCAAGAAGGAGGTCTCCCTCTGATGCATTACCTGGAAGCCACATTAAAAGTCCTCCTCATCGGACTGGTGCTCGGCGCCGGCCTGCCGGCGCTCTTCGCCACCGGGTTGCTGGCCTACTCATTCGGCGCAGGTGGAGAGGAAGCCGACCATGTCCTCCACAAGCCGAACCCACCGCTGAAGTTCCTCGGCATACTGCTGTTCCTCTTCGTCGGCCTGGTGATCATCACCGCCGTCGCGTGGATCACCAGAACGACCGTGATCCATCACTTCGGCATTGACCTGTTCCCCATGCTTCCCAAGAAATGAGCTTCCGATGACCAACGCCGGACAGGCCTCAACCAGCTACCTGCAGTCCATCCTCGGCTGGCTGCACCAGGGCTACCCCGACGGTGTTCCCGCCACCGACTACTACCCACTGTTGGCGCTCCTGGCCCGCTCGCTGGACGAGGACGAAATCGTGCAGGCGACCCGTGCCGTACTGGTGGCGAGCCATCCCGACAACCCGGTCACCGACGAACAGATCCGGCAGGCCATCCATCAGGTCATCGCGAAGGAGCCCAACGCCAACGAGATCAACCAGGTCGCCGCGCGGCTGGCGCTGGTGGGCTGGCCGCTCTCCGACCACGGCTGAGGGCTTACGCGATGACCACTCCTGAAGGAGGGCCGGACTTCCGCGGTCTCTCGGGCCAACTGATCGAGACGCCCTTCACGGCCGCCAGAGTTTCCGAGGACATCCTCAAGCGACTCACGACCGATCGATACGCCTGGCTGACAACGGTGGCCGGCACCGGCATCCCCACCCCGACGCTGGTCTGGTTCCGTTTCGACGGCACATCGTTCACCGTCTACAGCCATCCGAACTCAGCCCGGATCACCCATGTCTTCCAGCATCCCGGAGTCTCACTGCATCTGGAGTCCGACGGGATCGGAAGCAGTCTGGTCATCGTCGGAGGTACGGCCGCGGTCACCGCTGAGGGTGCGGACCCGCGAAAGGACGAGGCGTTCTGGGCCAAGTACCACGTCGAGGCCGAGCTCACCGGTCTCGCCGAGGCGGTCGGCCACCATAGCGCGCGAATCACCATCACACCGACAACGCTCTGGACGACGATCGCGACCTGAGTGTGAACGCATCGCAGTTGAAGACCGCGGTCGTCGCATCGGTTCTGCTGGTCGCACTGAGCGGATGCGCGGGCGACCGCAGCGCCGTGTCCTCTCTTCCCTGCGCGGGAAAGCAGATCCTGGAAGCGAGCGGTTCGACGGCTCAAGCCATCGCGATGGCCCGGTTCATCACCACCTACGAACGTGCGTGCCCCGGCCGCTCGGTGACCTACACACCCAACGACTCCGGGAACGGAGTGTCCGAATTCGTCGCCGGGAAAACCGATTTCGCCGGAACCGATTCGCCGGTCGTACCGTCCAGCGCCGACTGGGCCGGCGACGATTGGGGCGGTGACGATTGGGGCGGTGACGATTGGGGCGGTGACGATTGGGGCAGGGCCCAGGCACGATGCAACGGCAACGGCCCATGGAATCTGCCGCTGGTGTTCGGTCCGATCGCGTTGACCTACAACGTCTTCGGCGTCGACTCTCTCGTTCTGGATCCGCCTGCCATCGCGAAGATCTTCACGGGCAGGATCAACACCTGGGACGCTCCAGAGATCGCCGCCCTGAATCCGGACCTGCACCTGCCCCGGCAGCCCATTGTGGTGTTCTTCCGCAGCGACCACTCCGGCACCACGGACAACTTTCAGAAGTACCTTCAGAGTGCCGCGGGTCCGGCGTGGGATCGCGGTGCGGGCAAGGAGTTCCGGGGCGGGGTCGGCCGCGGCCGGAGCGGAAACGCGGGAACCTCCGCCGAAATCGCGCAGACCCCCGGGTCGGTCACCTACAGCGAATGGTCGTTCGCCCAGAAACAGGGACTTTCGGTTGCGCGGATCATCACCTCCGCGGGGTCCGAACCGGTGACACTGTCCGCCGAATCCGTCACCGCGTCGATCTCCGGAATCCGAGTGAATGGTCGCGCACACGATCTGGTCCTCGACACCTCGACCCTCTACCAACCCACCCGCCGCGGCGCTTATCCCATCGTGTTAGCCACCTATGAGGTGGTGTGCCCCACCTACGCCGACCGCGAGGTGGCGAAAGCTGTCCGGGATTTCCTGGGAATCGCACTCACCGACGGGCAAGCGGGACTGACCGACATCGGCTACGTCCCGGTGACCGCAGAGATCGTCGAACGGCTCAAGGCTGCAATCGGCGCGATCCTGTAGTGCAGCAGCATGTTCCGATTGATGGGCAGGGTTTCATCGACCCGCACTTCGTCGCAGTAACCCCCCGTTCACCGACGCCCTCTAGCCTGAAGGGGTGAGCACCCTCGCACAGATCGCCGCGAGTTACGGCGTTGAGAACATCGACCTGGCGACCGTCGTGGGAATCGACGGAGTCGACCCACACACCGAACTGACCGAAGGACAGACCTCGCTCATCGTCGAACTCATCGAGACAAGCGGATTGTTCCCCGCCGGAAGGTCCGGTCGTCACCGGTTCTGATCACGCTCGCCTAACCGACGGCTACCGAGGACCTGAGACGACTCTCCAGGCGATCCAGTTCGGACAGCTGGTCCGACAGCGAGACGGCCGCCGCCCACAACGCCGCAGCCATCGGACTGATCCCGATCTCGGCGATCAACGCCCGGGTCTCGGTGAGCCTGCGGTCGATCTCCGTGCACAACACCGAGCAGTAGCGATCGGCCCTCGTTCGACCGGCGCAACCCTCCCGGTCACACTGCCGAGTGGCAGGCGCCGTCGCCACTGTCAAAGCCTCAGCCATGGGTCAGTTCTCCTCCGGACGAGTGCGGCACCCCACAGTGCGATTCAAACACCCGTCGCATGGTCCCGGGCATCAGATGGGTGAGGCGCGGATGAACACCCGCTGACGATTGGCCGAACCTGTCCGGGGCCTCCAGTTCATCTGCGCGTTGTCTCCGGTTCAACCGGCAGTAATGAGGTCTTGGGACGGCACAACTAGTTTTCCGCGTGTGACGATGGATGAGCCGACGCCCGGCGCTTCGACCTCGCGTCACCGTGAATTCGAGCGCAAGTTCGAGGTTCTCGATTCGACACCCCTGCCGTCGTTCGTCAGGCACGCGCCGATCGCCGATGTCGTACGGAGACCGACCGAGACGTTGCACGCCGTCTATTACGACACCCCTGAACATGATCTGGCCGCGAACCGGATCACCTTGCGTCGCCGCACCGGAGGCAACGACGCCGGTTGGCACCTGAAACTCCCCGCGGAAACCGTCGCACGAACGGAGATACGAACCGAGTTCGGGGCCTGCGACAATGACGAGGTGCCCGCAACACTCGGCGACCTGGTGGCGGCAATCGTGAAGGACCGGCCACTGGTGGTCATCGCCCGGATCACCAATCACCGCACGGTCGATGAGTTGTACGGCAAGGACGGCACCCCGCTGGCAGAGTTCTGCGACGACCACGTCATCGCTTCGGCGGAAGGACACCTGACCGAGCACCGCTGGCGCGAGTGGGAACTCGAACTGGCCGAGGACACCGCCCGGGACGGCGTCGCCGACGAACGGCTGATGACGACATTGAGCACGTTGCTGCTCGATGCGGGCGCCGTACCGGCAAGCCATGCGTCGAAACTGGCCCGTACCCTCGCCCCGGAGGGGTGATGTCACTCCACCGCATGAGGCAACCGACCGTTCTCGACGTCCTGAGCGTCCATAGCGACGACCCGGGATCCGCCGTTGTCGAAGCGACCGTCGTCGACTGCGCGGTCTATCTCGACGGGGTCCGGCTTCCGGGCGACCACAACTATGCCGCGGCACTGGAGAACGTCCGTCAACTCAACCAGAGCGGTGATCGGGCGTTCGTGTGGCTGGGTCTGCGCGAGCCCAGCGAGCGAGAGATGGCTTCGGTTGCCGAGACGTTCGGGCTGCATCCGATCCCCGTCGAGGATGCCGTCCACGCACATCAGCGCCCCAAGGTCGAGCGCTATGACGAAACCCTCTTCTTAGTGCTCAAGACGGTTCATTACGTGCCGCACGAATCAGTGCAGACGGCCCGCCGGATCGCCGAGACCGGCGAAATCCTGATCTTCGTCGGGCCGGACTTCCTGGTCTCCGTGCGCCATGGGGAACACAGTGGACTCGCCGGCCTGCGCCAGGAACTGGAACGCGAGCAGTTTCAACTGAAACTGGGGACGTACGGGGTCCTTCAGTCGATCACCCGCGATGTCGTCGACCACTACGTGGAGGTGCTCGAACCGCTACAGCACGACATTGACGTGGCCGAGGAACAGACGTTCTCATCGAACGGGTCGACCGGGATCGAACAGATCTATCTGCTCAAGCGTGACGTCATCGAGCTTCGGAAGGCAATCGGACCGCTGGGCACCGCGATGGAGAAGCTCCTCGCCGAACACGCCGACCTGCTGCCGCACGAAGTTCAGCGTTACATGCGCGATGTCGACGATCATCAGACCTACGCCGCCGAGCAGATCGTCAGCTTCGACGAGGTGCTCTCCGATCTGGTCGAGGCCGCACTCGCCCGCACGAGCCTGCAGCAGAACCTCGACACCCGAAAGATCTCCGCCTGGGTTGCGATCGCCGCCGTGCCGACCATGATCGCGGGCGTCTACGGGATGAACTTCGAGAACATGCCCGAGCTGGCATGGGAGTGGGGCTATTACGGCGTGCTCGCCCTGATGGCGACGATCTGCACGGCCATGTATGTCACCTTCCGGCGGAGCCACTGGCTCTAATTTTTTCCAGTTCACCTCGCGGTAACCCCGGTGTCGACGAGGCGGGTTAGCTTCCGGGCGTGCAAATTCAACTGGACGATTACACCGTCGTCGATGACGAAGACGACGATCCCATCCTCTTCGATCCCACCGGCGCCGTGGTGGATACGTGGCGAGAGCACTATCCCTATGGCGAGAGGATGTCGCGCCCCGATTACGAGGAGCAGAAGCACATCCTCCAGGTCGAGTTGCTGAAACTACAGAAATGGTCCCAGGCCAACGGGCTGCGGCATGTGATCGTCTTCGAGGGGCGCGACGCAGCGGGTAAGGGTGGCACCATCAAGCGGTTCATGGAACACCTCAATCCCCGCGGCGCCCGCGTAGTGGCACTGGAGAAGCCGACCGAGAAGGAAAGCACCCAGTGGTACTTCCAGCGCTATGTCAACCACCTGCCGTCGGCCGGCGAGATCGTGCTGTTCGACCGTTCCTGGTACAACCGCGCCGGCGTGGAACGGGTGATGGGGTACTGCACTCCCAAGCAGCACGCCGAGTTCATCCGCCAGGCCCCGATGTTCGAGCACATGCTCGTCAACGATGGGATCAGTCTGACCAAGCTGTGGTTCTCGGTGTCGCCGTCGGAGCAGCGCACCCGCTTCACCATCCGGCACGTCGACCCGGTCCGGCAGTGGAAGCTCTCCCCCACCGACCTGGCGTCGCTGGACAAGTGGGACGACTACACCGCCGCCAAAGAGGACATGTTCCACTGGACCGACACCGAGGTCGCTCCGTGGACGGTCATCAAGAGCAACGATAAGAAGCGCGCGCGGGTCAACGCGATGCGCTACGTGCTGAGCAAGTTCGACTACACCGACAAGGACTACGAAGCGGTCGGGCAGCCGGATCCGCTCATCGTGGGGCGTGCAGTCTCCGACTCGGACTGAACCTACTTCGGAATCTACTTCGGAGGCATCCGGATTCCGCCGTCGACCCGAACCACCTCGGCGTTCATGTACGAGTTGGTGATCAGTTCGATGACCATCGAGGCCAGTTCCTCCGGCTTGCCGAGGCGGTGCGGGAACAGCACCGACTGGCCGAGCTTGGCCTTGAACGCCTCG
>Ga0116183_1002588_pt1 | contig 19316 bp, 23 predicted proteins | sample AD_UKC078_MetaG_FD_89753 | JGI IMG/M metagenome (GOLD analysis project Ga0116183, IMG submission 89753) | Active sludge microbial communities of municipal wastewater-treating anaerobic digesters from USA - AD_UKC078_MetaG | ecosystem: Engineered > Bioreactor > Anaerobic > Digestate | place: USA... | reverse complement strand
GCTAGCTAAGTTCTTTAAAGCATTAACCACTATATATAATGATGATGCAATTAATATCATCGAAATACCAGCTTCAACCATTCCGCTTCGGCCGGTTTCGACAACGCGCATAATCAGTGCTAATGAAATGATAGATAATATTGCTATTGCGATCTTGTCTAAATTGTCTTGCAGCTGTTTGAAGTCTATTCCTTCATCTATAATATAATGAAGCATCTTCTCTATCAGCCATATACTAGCTATCATAGACAATAGCCCAAAAGGAGCTGCAAAATTAATAGACAATGCTAAATTGGATATGCCAATTAAAGCTAAAATGGTCAGACCTAATACTACTAGTTTATCGCCTATTCCTTTAAGGTCTATTTTAGATAACTCTTGGAATGCTTTTACTAAAATATATATTGCAGAAGCATAGAATACTAATGCGATTGTTCCCGTAGAAATTGTTGGGGCTAATACTGATAATATAATTACAGATGCTAGTAACTCCGCTAGTATCGCTGACATAACAGCAAATGTTTTCCAAATACCATTAGTTTTTATTTTTCCTAAAGTTGCCATAGCAGCGGCCATAATAAGCATTGATACACTTAATGACAGGAATGTCGTAGACAAGGCTGTAAAGTAAAAACTAACTTTAAGTATATTACTCATGTTACTAGCCATTACCGTAAGTACGATTCCAAAACCAGCTATTACTGCAATCAATGCCGCCATACATTCTGTAGCTATTATTAACTTATCAGAATCGACCAATGTCAATAACGCTAATGCAGCAGCCAATGCCACAATAGCTATTGCAACTTCTTTGATTACCGCAACTTTAGCCACAGTGGTCGAATAGTAGGCTAAACCTTTGAATACATTGGACACAGTATTTCCGAACATCGCAACATTATTTACAAGAGATGTAACTCTTTTGATAGAGAAGTAAAAAACGCTAAAGTTTTTTATTAATTTTGTAATTACAAATGCTAACGCCGCAATACCCCAAGTTTTCGGAGATATATTCTTTAAAATATCAACGATTCCGGAGAAAGATTTTTCAAATCCGTCAATAATAGACGTTGATGAACTAAAAACTTTTTTTACGGTATTTAAAATACCAGATAAAACTTCATTTTTGTCTATAAAACCGGTTATGGTATTAATTAATTTACTTCCAAAATTATAAAAATTAATCATATATTCAAACAATTTTGAAAATATAGGACCAAAGTAATCGCTTAGAGTTGATGCTAATGCAACTATTTTATCAACAACATTTTTGACAACTGTAAAAATATCAATAAATACCGGTTTTAATTTATTAGCGTCATCCTCAGTAACTATTAATGCCTCTGACAGTTTCAATAATACTTCAGTTAGCGTTAAGAAACCATCGCTAGCGTCCCCAAGGTTAAATACCTGTTTAAATGACTGAACTATGGTTTGAAATATCAATGAAACGCTATTAAATACATTTTTTATAGCCTTTCCGATATTTGATAAACCGGTTAACACATTCATTATAGTCTGATACTTTTCATCAGATATACCATCTGAAGCATCTACAAAATTCTTAATAGTATTTATTACACCATCATAGTTTTGAACAAAATATGTTCCAAATTTTGAAGCTTCTATCATGTAGTCAACTAATGTATCAAACCACGATAGATCAGTGTTTTTTATTAATAATCTAAGTTTATTTGATAATGCGCCGACAAAAGTACCAAATGGACTATTATACCAATTTCTTCCAGATAAAGAACCAGTTAAATCAGTAAGTTTATTCTTTGCTTTATCAGTTAAATCTCGTAAGTCATTTAATGGACCAATGAGTCTTTCATAAATAGGCCGAGAAAAGTTTTCTCCAATTCTAGAAAGGGCAGCCTTCATGTTTGCTAATGCACCAGAAAATGTTTCATTAGCTTTTGTTGCATGCTCTCCGAATGCGTCATCCATAGCTTTGCTAAATGTATCAAAGTCTATTTCGCCATTAGTAACCATGTCTCTAACTGCAGATTCTGTGGTGTTTAAATACTTTGCCAGTGTTGCGGCAGCGTTAAGACCTCGTCCCTCAAGTTGTCGTAACTGCATGGTCATTAATTTTCCTTGACCTGCTACAGTAGTAAAAACATCGGCCATAGAACTATAATCACTATTAGTCATTGCTGCTACACCAGAGATACCTCTAAGTGCTGTTTTCATGTTTTCGCCGGCCTCTATTCCTGAAGCAGACAACGATGAAGCAGCTTTAGCAGCCTCATCTATACCGTAAGCAGTGCCACTAACAGCATAGTCCATATCCTCATATAAAGCGTTCCAATCAGCTCCAAGACCTTCTATCATAAACTTTGCTTGAGCAATGTTCTTATATCTTAAAGAACCGCCTTCCTTAATTTGGCTACTAACCTTTGTAGCTATGGTTGTTCCAAGGTTTATTACTTTATTAGTAATGTTCTGTATGGCTGTCATTCCTACGATACCGAGAGTTGAGAAGCGTTTTTCTAATGCTGTAACAGAACTTTCGATAGTATCAAAAGAGAATCCAGTAACTGCTGATTGTACCTTTTCAAGTCCACTTGTTGCATTATTAAATTGTAAACTTTGTTTCAGCTTATCTAATGAGGATAAGGTCTGACTAATGCCGGATTCAAATTGGGCATTATTGAATGCCATATTAACAACTCTATTATCCACGTTATTTGAACTCATGCATTAGTCACCTCCTCCCATATTTGATTCGCCAATTCATCAAAAATGGTGCTCATGGCAGGATTTATATAGTCTATTCCCTGCACATAAACACCATTAGCTGTACCATGTCCGTATTGTATTCCAATAGCTACATTGTACCATTCGTCAATAACATTACTGTTTTTCCATGTTATTGTAGTTTTAAATTTTCCTTTATCTATTTCATAATACCAAGACTCCGAAGTGAGCCCAGTATCTTTAGGAGTTGCTTTTCGTAATGCTTCAACTCCAGCTTGACCAAATTTTTCAAGATAATGGTCCATATCTATTTGTTTATTCTTTTTTAGGAATCTCTCTAAATTATGAAAATCCCCTTTGTTAGTAACTGAAAACATTAGAATTTGCTCCCATTTTGAATTATCCGACTAATTCTCCGTCGCTATTAAAAGAATAGATTCTTCCATCAATAGTTTTAGTACCAGTTACCATGTAACCCTTCTCATTGAAGTAGTACCATTTGCCATCTATCTTGTACCATTCGGATTTTGGATACCAAGCCCCTCCGACTTGAGCAATCCACCATCCGATTTCGTCCTGTTTCCAACGATAAGTCTTCTCGTCCCACATACCTTCTATGTTTACCCAGTATAGTTTCTTACTAGTTTCATAGTCGGAAGCTTTAACAAACTCATCTACGGCCATGGAACCATCAGGTTTAAGATAGTAATATTTGGTTCCGTCTTTAATCCATTTGCCATGTGACATTTTACCGTCTTCATAGTAATACCAGGTATCTCCATCCTGATACCAACCATTTAGAATGTAGATTTTACTGTGGAATTCTTTCTCCCATTTAGTCTTATCAACCCAGTAAGCAGGGCATTCCTTACCAGTGACATCGAAGTGCCTGATGATGTGTGATTCAGGAATGCCATACTTTACTTTGAGTTCTTTTGTCAGTTCTAATGCTAGTTCAATAGTTTTCTGCGTGACATTGTATTTTCCATCTTTGACTGTATCGCATAATTCTATATTTAATGAATTAGAATTGGTACAAAGTCCATAATATTTGCCTCCGCCTTTGCTTCTATCGACAGTTCTAGAACCAACTGAGTATGCTACATATTTATCTGGTACCGAACGGTAAATATTATTGTCATCTACAAAGTAATGAGCCGATGCTTTCTTATCAGATGGCAATGGATTCTGAAAGTATTTTATATTGTTAAAGGCTCTGTCTCCGTCATTGCCTGTATAATGTATAACTATATAGGTAATTGACGACAATGGCCTCTCCGAACCATAATTGGATCTATGAGCCAAATTTTCTATAATGTTTAGGGCCATTCTTATCACCCCTTTGATTTGAACTGTGATCGTCTTAATTTGTTTAACGATCTATTCTGATTTAAAATCTCATTTTTACTCATTTTCTTAGGATTATCTTTTGCTCCATAGACTCTTATTAAAGTCAGTAATCTATTAAAATGCCATTTCTCGCATTCTTTAGGTATGCCTAATTTAAACATCCAATAATATACCAATTCAGATGTTATTATTTCGTTATGTAATTTGTTGTCCTTAGGGTCATTAATGATTGTGGCTGTGGCAGGATCTTCAATATATTCAACGATTTCATTAATAGCAGATGATGGCATAGCCAAATATATACTATCATTTACATTTTGTGTTATTGTCATACACTTTATATAATGAAGAACTTGCTCAGATGTTTTTTGCTCCTTTGAAAGGTATGGTTTATGCCACTTTGACTCCCATTTTGAAATTGAAACTAATGAGTGCTCTATAACGATTTTTGTTTCAGGCAGCGTGAAGAATTCTTCAGTTTCTTTATTAAACAATTCGCCGCTGGCTGGTATTATTATTGTTTTCATAGACAATTACCCCTTTTTTGGAGGCTCGATTCCCATTTCTTCATAAAGCTTTTTAATCTCAGCTTCCGTCTCAGGATTATTATTCTCTTCTTTAAATAGCTCTTTAGGTAAGATTCCATTAACAAAGTCACTTGCAAACTTATCGTCAGTTGTTAAACGGAAGAATAATTCATCATATGCAGCAGTGCTCATAAATTCTTTTGTTATTTCTTCTGTTTTTGTAAATTTCTTACCATCGTCGCTCTTTATACCATATGACATGTCAACTATTTTCTCGAAGTATGTTGCAATTTCTTCCTGATCTCTAGTCGCTATAATTCTTGTTAAGTAACTAAGCAGACCTCCTTTTGTGTGCATGTTCTGCTTCTGAAGTTCTGCTCTTGTAATATTAAAGTAAAGTCTTTCTTTACATGGATCTCCATTGAAATCTGTATAATCTAATAAAACTGAATACATATTGGGTTTTCTCCTTTTCTACATTTTATGATAAAACAATTAAAAAGCCGTAGAGCTACGCATTGCGTAACCCTACGACAAAAATATCAATTAGCCCTGTTCTGCGGCGATAACTACAACTGTACATGTATCTGTAAGTGTTCCGCTAAAACCATCAGAAATGCTAGCTGTGATTGTAGATGTACCAGTAGCTATAGCTGTAACAACTCCATTCTCTACAGTTGCATATGTCTCGCTTGATGATGTCCAAGTAATTTTAGCATTAGATGGAACAACCTGAGTTGTAAGTGCATATGTATCTCCAACTGTAAGCTCAATGCTTGAAGGTGTTATAGTTATATTTCTTGTTGAAGAAGCTTTAAGTATAGAAATAACTTCATCTGGAGATGGCAGACGAGGATCTGCTCCACCAGCTACACCATAAAGAACCTGTTCAAGTGCAGCGAGTCTATCTGCTGCAACCTTTGATGAGTCAATTGTCATAGAAGCTATTGGCTTGTATCCTGCAATTGGTGTAGGTGTTGTAGCAATCTCATATGAGAACTCAATTGCTTCTGGTGAGTCGTTTACTGTTGAGTATGCTCTCTCAGATGGAGAAGCTGTTGCATTCCAAATAAGATGAAGCTTATACCCATACTCAGTACCCTGAATGTCATTACCTTTAAGAGTTCTATAGCACATACCAAATGCTTTTCTTGGCTGCTGTCCAATCTTAACACCAGCTATAGGCATTCTTGAACCATCGCACTCTTCCCACTCATCTGGGTAAGTATAGCATGTTACTGTTGCTCCAAAGTCTTCTGCTGATCTAAGTACAAGATACTTAATGTTATCAGCGTATACATCGTTCTTATCAGCTCCTGAAGGTGATTCAGTTACTCCTGTAAGTCCGTTCCAAGCGACACCCTTTGGATATGCGCCGCTGTTGTTCTGTGGGTAAAGCACACCGTGGTCCACACCAGTTTCATAGAACTTCTCTCCGGTTGCATCCCAATTAATAGCATAATTAGACACGATTTTGTCCTCCTTATTTTAATAATATAGTATTACAACGTCATGATTTATGTTTTCGACTTTAAAATTCCGGCCATATCTGGCATACTTGAATTCATCTAATAAAGCGTCGACCACAACATTGTCTGGATCTTTACTTATAAAAGTTAGTTGGTAAGCTTGCATAAAACTGTAAACTTTATTGTCTGCAAACTTGTGGTCACCTGTATCTTTCTGATATACGATACAAGGATACTTTAATTTAAAACCCTCTGGAGGTTGAAAATATAAATTGGCATTACCTTCGCCATATATACTTTCCAAGAGGGCCTTTAGTTTAGCGTCTAGTTCAAGACGCCTTGTTTTAGGATTCGTCCTCATTATATACTCCTCCGAGGGTTAATTTGATTCTAGGGCGTCTTGAAATATCAATGTAATTTACTTTCCATTTAACGCCCCGTATTACTACGTACTTGATAAACGCATAGTTATCAAGCATATAAGAGTCAGCAACTATTTCTATTTCATCACTGATTGTGATACTATCATTGACTTCGGTAGGTTTCTCCCATCTTCTGGCATCTCTAACGAAATCGCCTTTCTTAGACTTCTCGATAACCTCTTCTCTCCAGACGCTTCCCTCATCAGCTATGGTACGGACAAATCCGATTTTACCTGCGAACTTCATAATTGCCTCCTCTTACTGCCATTTTGAAATTTAGCCTTCAGTGTTTTCGTTATCACTATTGCTATCAGATCCAACTGCTTCATTAATAAGAATTGTCATAGCTGACCTTGGCTTAACAAGTGCTCCAGATCTTCTTGTCTCGATCAGGTACTTGTACTGGTTGTAGTCGATATCGAAATCATCGAAGAGATTCTTCTCTCCACCCTTATCAGCACCAACATTGTAGTCTGAAAGGTTTACAACGATACCAACAAGTGGCTTGCTGTCAATGTTCTGTCCTTCCATTACTTCAACAGTAACAATCTTGCTTACACGAAGTGCTGTAGCAAGCTCAGCCTCTGTCTTGTAAAGTCTATGGCCAATACCATCCTTAAGAAGAAGCATTTCTGTAAGCCAATCTTCTGTTGTGAAGAGTGTAGGATTTCCAGAACCCTTATACTCCTTACGAGCTCTAAGAACGGAGTCAATAATAGCGTCGGCCTTCTCCTGTCCTGTTGCTCCATTAGGAACATTTACATTAACCGTTACATTAAAGAGTGGTACATCCTTAGCAATAGGTCTGATGCTCTCTTCATTAATCTTATCGTCAGCATCTGAAGCACGACCATCACCGATAAGAATTGCTCTAGCGATTTCCTCATCAAGCATGAAGTCCATTTCAGTTCTAATCCAACGAACTACATCAAAGTCTGTGATGTCGATAATGTCATCTCTATCAAGCTTCTGCTTCTTGTAGATTGTACAAGGAGCTGTAGATCTCTTAAGAGTTGTAAATACCTGCTCTCTCTTCTCGTTACCCTTCATGTAACCTTTAGCTCTTGCTTCGTCTGGTGTAATGTCAGCATATATAGACTTAATTCTGCTGAATGGTGTTTTATGAACTCCATTCATAACTACTCCAACCCATCCAGTATCTCTCATGATCCACTCAGGTGGGTTGTTGAGTGACTTAGCTTCTGGGAACAGCATAGATACATCATTGAAACCATATGTCTGGTCTCCTGTTGCTACCTCCATTCCAGTTGTGTCAATACTATGCTCGAGCATGTAATCCTTAAGAGATGTTACCTTCTCTCTCTTAGCTCCTGCAAAGAGCTCTTCAACCTCAGCATGTGTAAGGTACTCATCCTGCTCGTTTTCGTTTTCAAAAGCGTTATGCTTCACGGTTTCGTCCTCCTCATTATTTCTTTTATTGTTTTCATTCTCCTCAAGAGCAATTGCAAGAACTGCGGCAACTGCATCTTTCTGCTTATCGGTCAATGTGTCCATTACATCCCCGATAGTTTCTTCATTATTTGTCTTGTTTTCTTCGGCCACTTTTTTGTCCTCCTTATCTTTTTCAGATTCTTCAGCGTGCTCGATTTCTTCTTCGGTTTCTTCTGCAATTTCTTCTACAGATTCTTCCTCAGAATAAAAAGAAGGAACCTCGCCGTGTTCCAGTGAAAGTTCCTCAATAAATGGATAAATAATAGCCTCATCCTCGACTGTATCAAATGACCCATCCGAATGCTGAATAATAGGGAAGTCGATTTGGGCTCCTGGATTTGCTCCGGCAAGTACAAGACTTACTTCGCGAATAACGCCATGAAGCACATCCTTGTTTTTTGTTTGTTTAAGTTGATTTGCGTGTATTGAAAGCGAGCCAATATCATGATGTCTAAGAAGTTCCTTTGCTGTCTGAGCTTTTTCTGTTTCATTAAATGAACAGTAAGCATAGACTCCATCCTCGCGATTCTCAAGAACCGCATGACCAAGAATATTATCTGGTCCGCTATGGTCATGATTCCAAACTAGAGGAACTGTCTTACCGTTGTCATCCTTAAATGCATTCTTTCTAATAGTTCTACCGTCAGAACATTTAAGGTCATTCTTGGTTGCCCAACCACTAAAATCGTAGGTTTTTGCTCCCATTTTGAATTTTTCCTTTCATTTAGTTGTTTTCAATCTGTTCAACTGGTTCTTGATCCGTTTCTTTTTGTTCTTCATTTGACTGGTTTAAGTTACTATTGATAAGCAGGTCCGCCTTAGGATCATCAGAAGGTTTGAAACCTATGATTCCTCTGATTTCATTAGACGTGAGTATTTCATTTCTAGTAAACTTATCGGCAATCTCTGCAATATTGTTAATTGGAACAAGTTTGAACGGGTCTCTAAAGAAGTTGATAGATTGGTGTTGTGACCTAGCCGTTTTGGTTAGGAACTTTCTTTTGAATTCGTCGGTTATAGCAGACATTATTGGTTCAACTGTTGTAATATAGTAATTTAACAAAGTCTGTTCATCCGCAGTACCATTGAAAATCGCTTCTGTTAATCCCAACTGGCTATATAGCATACTCGTTAGATATTGGATTTGATTCATCAAATTGTTTTCTACTGGACGATTTAACTGCGTTATCTTTTCAGTTGCATCAGCGTAAGCTATACCATACTTTGAACCGGACAACTGATTTTCAATCTTTTTAATACGATCTTCTGCCTGCTTCTTTCGGTTCTCAGTACGAACTGTATATGGAAACTGGATAATAAGGTCCAGCTTACCGGCGCTAGATTGTTCGTCGACAGCGTCAAGAAGATTCAATTTTCTAATAAGTCGACGAAGTGTTGAATTAGGTTCATTCATAACGACGTACAGCGGATTCTCAATAATTGCAACATCCTTTTTATTCATCTGGATTATTTGCTTTTTGCCCGTGTTTTCGTTATATACCTCAATTTTTACATAATAAGGGAACCACTCAACTATTTTACCAGTCCTTAATGTTATAATGTCATAAGAATTGGTGTCTTCTATGTTTTTGTTTTTTGGAATGTCTACATCGGTTGGTACTACAGCAACACAACCCTCATCGAACATTGACAGCACTATATCCTGAATCAAAGCTCTACCTGTCTGATCTAAATTTGCATCTAGAGTTAGGCAGTTATTTAATTTCGAGTCTACTGTTTCAAGATAACGATTGTTTTCATCAGTTTTTATGTGCTGGATAGTTATGTTAGAGCAATCTATAGAAATTCTATTATAGATAGATGAGATGATGGAACGCTCATTACCATAAGTCATCCTAGTTCTATCGGGTCTATATGAATACCCACCGTACCAATTATTATCCAAAAACCTATTTGTTGGATCTCGGCCTATAAAGGCATTCCAGGCATTCTGGAATCTTGTAATAATTTCTGCCATAACTAACTCCTGTTACTGCTATTTTGAATTTTTATTCTTCATCTTCTGGTGGCAGAAGTGTGAGTCCAGACAGGTCGAAGATCTGAGTATGTTCTACTCCGCCAACAGTCTTGAATACATAGAGTCTCTGATTATTCTTATCTGTGATCTTTCCTGCGCCGTCATCTGGAACTGTGAGATCTACAAAGCCAGAACCTTCTGATGGGTAGTAACCAGTCTTATATGTAGCACCAGTTGAGTTATCATCAGCGTAATCTACAGCTAAGAAGTAACCAGGTCCCCAATAATCAGCGAGCTGACCTTCTTTCACATACTTAAGCTTTCCTAAGAACTTTCCATCTTTAATAACAACATCTTCCTGAAGATCAGATACTGTGTAACCATAGATAGTATCAGTCTTAAGCTTAGGTGTTACAGACACATTTGAAATGCTATTTATAGCAATGTTATTCTTAGCCGCAATCATTCCAGCGATTGTCTGTGAGTCATTAGTAAGGTTTTCCTGAAGTCCTCCTGCTGCGAGGTAAGAGTCTTTTAATTCATCTCTAATTGTTTTTGCCATTTTGAGTGTCCTCCTTAGTTATTTTTTCTTTACATAAACTGATTTTCATGTCTTATCCTTTTAACACTTTTTTCAGGATTCAATAATATCAATGGATATGTTGCAAATTCATATCCATCATTAGGATCGGTTATAGCATCATAGCCCAATTTAGAATAGTGTTTAGTTATTTCCGAATCCATAGCAACATCATCTATTTTACTAAGGGTAGTATTTACTACATCACTTAAAGCTCTATAATAATTACTTGTAAAATTGGTTTCTATTTGCTTATTTATTGAACCAGAAAACTCATCATCTAAATTTACGGTTTTTCCTTTATAATTATTTTCATATTCTTTTCGTACAGATTCTATGGTTCTATCTTTTATTTTATCTATTATTTTGTCATATATTTCATCTTTTCCATTTTTTAAATTTAAATCCTTAACTTTGACATTTTTGTAATCCCGAAGTATGAAATCCATTGTACTTTCTATTGGCGCTATTTTTATATCATTTTTTAATTCATATGTATCTCTATGAAGATTACCGGCGACATCAAAAAATTCAGTCATTGAACCGTATTGCCTTTTATCGTCTTCTGTTAAATATACATATTTTCGTCTAGAATCGATTGGTTCATCGCCATTAGCTAGACGATAAACATATGTGCCTTTCTTAACATATTCATCTTTGCCTTTTTTAAATACTCCAGCCTCTTTTTTTAATTGTTCTTTTGTTTTACCATCAGCAAATTCGGGTATGTTATCTACGAGCTTTGTATTTTTTAATATTTTTTTACCTTGACTAGATAATTCACCATTGTTATCTATAAATCTGTCAATCCCTTTAGATGTAACTCTATAAACATCGTTTTTTCCTAATGTTTGTTTTTTTCCATACCCATAATGTAGATATCCATTAGCAGTTAAACTTCCATCTGGATTCTGATAACGTCTAACACCCCATCGTTGACCTTTTATTCCATGATGCTGTAATTCCATAAATATCACCTACTCAAAAGCGTCCTGGAATGCCTTATACGCAACATACGCGTCCATCATAGCCGCAACATTGTCTATCTTTGCATCATGACGCATCTTTAATAACTTTCTATTTCCGTTTGTGTCCTCTATTGTTATGCAATTTCCCATAGCAAATTTCATTAGTTCCTCATCAAATATCAGCATTCTTTCTCCTGCTAGTTTCTTCAATTCACCAAGAGGGACTGATTCGGTTCTTGAACCTTGTATAACTTTTACTACACCATAAGGTCCATTATCAGCTTCATAGCGATCTACAAATTCTTTAGCATTGTATGGATCGAATCCAAAAGACCTTAAATCATAGTCACATTCTTCTGTATGACGATCTAAATCATCATATACTTCGTTCATATCAAGAACAGTACCATCCATGATTACAAGACTGCCTTCTTTAATAAACTCTTCATACTTAATTCTCATAGCCAATGACAAATTATCTAAAGTCAATTTGGTTATATAACTTCGAGTTTTAATTCCAAAGCATCCATCACTGAGTGGGAACATATAAGTAAATGCACAAAAGTCATCGCCTTGTGAAAGGTCTGCTCCAAGTGAACAAGGCATACCTTCAAATGAATGTCTTCTATGTAATTCAGTTTCTTCATAAGTAAAGAAATAGGTATAACCCTCCATAGGAATTCCAAATCGTTTAGCCAAAATATCATTTCGAGTAGCTGGTGCGTTTTCAGCTCTTTCTACATCTAATTGATATGTTTCATATGATACGGTTAAACCAATATTAGGATTGGCTTTTATCCACATATCTGGATCAGAGACTTCTTCAATTTTATCGAGACGGTAATACCATATAGACACATGGTCGTTTTGATACTTGCCCTTTAAAATATCCATAAGTTCAAGTTTGATGGTGTCTCCGGAACCGTTTCTTACTGTTCCTTCTGAAGAAGTGGCAATTATCAAATACTCGGCTCCGCCCTTAGCACAGCTTTGCTCTATAGCACCTATAGGGTCTTCTCGTAGATCACCAGAAAGCCACTCATCAACAGTAGCATATTTACATCTATAGCCTTGGAGCTTGTTTATTGATAGAGGTAAGATATGAAGTAATGAATTTGTAAGGTTATTTTGAATTCCCTTCTTAGTTGGTTCCAATTTAGGTCTGTTTGCTTTGTTGTTTGTCGACTGCTTAGAGCCTTCTGTAAGGAACTGGAATAGTGGACCCTTAGATCTTGCTATGGCTGTTCTTATCGGCGATAATACTTCATCAGCCTGAGCCATAGTTGGAGCTACTGTAATTTGATCTGTTGTTTGTAAATCGCACAATAAAAAATACGCCTGCAAACAAGCGGCGTACATAGTCTTAGCTGCACCTCTGGCAACTATCAAATATTGTTTGTTTCGTAGTCGTTTCTTAATTTTTACATACTCATAATGACCTTTTCCGCCATTCTTGCCTCTAAGAAACACTTTTTTCTTCTCGTAATAGAACCAACTTAGAGCGTCTTCAGCCCAAAGTTTAAATGACTCAAGAAGTTCTAAGTCATCTCCATTTGTCTGTGTTAGTTCTGCTTCACAGAATCGTATAAAGCCGTCGATAGCGTGGTCATCATAGTAATAATCGGGATTCTCGATAAGGCGGTCTATACGATTCATCTGCATCGAGATTTCCTCATTAACCGGTATCTCGCCTCGTATTACTTGCTCTCGAAAACGAGCATAATACTTAGGCGTGGCTTTATTACTTAGCATTCTTCGCTCCTTTTATTTTTTACCATGTTCCATATTTTTTATCGTCTTTTCTTTTAGCTTTTAACATTTTGTACTCATATTTAGCTATTTTTTCTTCATCACCTATTTTCTTTGCTGCTCTATAATAGTCGATAGCTTTTTCTGTTTTATCGGAGTAGTTTCCTCCATATTTTTTCTTATCCTTTAAATATTGTTCTCTATATTCTTGTTTTAAATCTTTGGTTGATGATACAACATAATCAAGGGATGTAGGTGTTGGTAAAAGTATGTCAGACGCTAGAACTATGGCATTATAAACTCTATTAGCCCTTTTTCTACTTTTAACGAAATCCTTTTCCATTTTGAAATCTCGCATAGTATATTGAGATACAGCTTTTGTTGATGCTTCTAGCTTTTTCTTTGCTTCTTTTTGCTTTTCTTTGCTAACTTCTCTTTTATTAGTGGCTTTCGCTAATCTTTTAACATTTCCTTTTGTCAGGGCTTTTGATTCCTTTTTATATGCTTTGTCTACGGCTTTATTGTACTTAGTTTCTAATTTATTTAATTTTTTTATTTCTGTATCTTGTCTTCTTCCTATTTTTTTACGACCTAATGCCGTTAAGCTTCCGTCAGGATTCTGATATCGTCTTACTCCCCATTTCTGGCCTTTAATACCATGATGATAAAGTTCAGAAGAGGTACAGTATATCATTGGTACGTATGCAGTCATTATTTATCTCCCCTTGTCAGCATTTCTATAGATTGTACGAATAGCTACAATACCTTGACCTAATTCAGAACCTAATGTAATTTCTTTTTTTGACATTTCTTTAGAATTTGCTAATTCCGTATTTGATTTATCAAATATAATCAAAGGCGAGCTTGTGTGCATGTTAGATATTTCTATATCATGTACATCCCATATAGCAGAATATCCTTCAGATTTCAGTTTTTTATATAGCTTATTGTATTCGTTCCAATCAATATTCTTTTTATTTTCATCGTAAGCAAAAGTTAAAGATGTATTCCAAGCTTTAAAAATTGTGTCTTTATCTTTATCGCTCCACTCATTAACATCTTTTTTTATAACTTTTTGCGCGTCATTAAATATTTTATTTCTTCTTCTGGCGCCAGGGTTCAGTTTGCTTGTATAATCCATAACGCCTCTATCGATAGCGTTATTTATGGCTGTTTTAAATTGTTTGTCGTCGTTTATAGTGTCTATTAACATGTTCTTAACATTATCATTCGAAGCTACTTTAAGTTTACCAGAATTAACAATCTGCATTTTGTATATTTTATCATTGCCTTTCATTTTTAATAACTGTTTGGCATATTCATAATATATTAAGTTATCTATTTTATCAAATGATACATAAGTACTTCGGTCATCAATGTTATAAGTATTGTTATTAGGCTGAAATCTTTGGTACTTTTTAGATTCTAGTATTATGTCCCTTTTGTTTTTTAGGTCATTATTCTTCTTCTGAGTTTTAAATCGACTCATAGTATCGTCATAATAAACATATTTTTTATTTTCAGATAATGGGTATGGAGGTCCGTTTTTAACTCCCCAACTTTGGCCTTTGATACCGTGATGATAAATATCATTATTTATTTTTCTTATTTTCATATTTATCACCTCTTTTTCTTTCATATAATTCTGTTGTACCGTATGCTGCAGCAGACGAACCGGCTAATCCTAGTGCTGAATACTTACCTATAGCTTTAGCATTTTCTGAAATAATATATTTCTTTCTAGCATTTTCGATTGTATCTTCAGAAATTTTGTTAGCCGCTTTTTGTATAACAGAATCCGAATTCAATACTATTATAGGTGAATTAGCTTTATAATCTCCCCTTATATCATTTAAATCGTATATGGCATTATAACCGTTTTTATTTAATACTTTTTTAAATGTTTTTTGTATTTGGTCGGCATGTTCATTTCCCCTATTTACATAACCAAGTCTATTGAATAATTCATATGTTGACTTTGCGTCTCCTTTTTCTGCTTTAGAATATAATTCACCTAGTCTAAAATCGAATCCACCAATTCTGCTAGTCAATTCCGAAGACTTAAGCCAACTATTTACTGTTTTTTTAAAATTTTCATCTGTATTATATGTATTTTCAAATATCTTTTCGGTTTTATTAATCGATGCAATTTTAATATTTTTTGCTTTATTTATTACCTGATGTAATTCTTGTGTGTTATTAGAACCATATGGAATATCCCTATCAGCTCTAGACATTAATGATTTTCCATACTTTCTAAGATATAGATTATTATCACTTTTTTTGAAAGAGGCATAAAATCTATTCGAGTCGAGATTATCTTCTAGTTTATCTGTAACGTCCTTTAAAGACAACGTATATAAATCTCGATTTTTTAGAGTTTTGTCTAGATACTGAGGGCCTAATTTATTGTATAATTTATAACCACCATAAGCAGCCAATGTAACACCAGCAGCAACACCTATAGCAATCGCCGCCCTTTTTAAATATTTAGTCTTAAGAGCTTTGCTATTTTGACTTGTATTGTATCTAGCCTGACCAGAGGCAGTTAAGCTTCCGTCAGGATTCTGATATCGTCTTACTCCCCATTTCTGGCCTTTAATACCATGATGGTAAAGTTCAGAAGGTATACAATTGTTTGATAAATATTTTACACGCATTTTATACCTCCTTGTACGTTATTTTTTTTTTACTCCAGGCTTATTCGCAATATAATTTGCCATTTCCTCTGGATCGTTGTTGCCGGTTATAGCAACTCTTAAAGCATATGCCATTCCGCCAGTAACAGCAGATGCTAACACCGCAGTTCCTGAAGTCTCTAATATATTATTTAAGGTTGTTTTTCCACGTGACATTTGCTGTGCTGATAAGTTAGTAAATTTTTGTTCTAACTCTAATCTGGCTATTTGCTTGCTTAATTCTTCATTTGATAGATTCATAACTCTATTAGAGTATGTATTTAACGCTTTGCCATTTTTTACGGCTTTATATGTTGCATAGCCAACACCAGCTGCTAAAGCAGTACCAGCAACAACCTTTGCTGCAGTTTTTAATTTACTGTGTGAATCAGTCCTTGAATCTTTTAGATTTTCTTTTGTGGTCTTTCTATATCGTTTCTCTAAATCCATTCTATTTATTGCATCTTGCATGTCTTTCGAAGACATATTAGATACATTGCTTAGGCTTTTTTTCCGTTCGTTATATGTATACCTAGCCTGACCAGAGGCAGTTAAGCTTCCATCCGGATTCTGATAGCGCCTAACACCCCATTTTTGGCCTTTAATACCATGATGGTAAAGTTCAGAATTCGGAACTCTTCTAACTTCCATTTATGATCCTCCTGAATAAATCTTGTATTTCTTTCGAAAGATTATTAAAATCTTCCTTTGTCGCAAAATCACCAGTCTGTCCTATAAGATTCGTCTGGTAATTTGGCATTTTTTCCTTAATATCAAATAATTCAAAGCTGAATTTTCACCACCGCTAATGCTAATTACACTTATGGTATCGTTTTGCTGAGGCTGATTATTCCCAGTGAATGTATAAGTATTGGCGTTATTAGCATACGGGTTAAAAATTTGGTTATTCATTGGCTCTCCTTCCAGTAATAAATTGGAACTTCGTCACCAGAGTCACCAGTGTCATAATAATCACCATCGATGACCGTTACGACATGGTCGTCTGTTGCCAAAATATACTTTCCTACTTTATGGTCTTCACAAAATTGTTTTATTGTATAACAAATGGGACAAGTGTATGGTATTATGTAACGCTTAAAGCCTTTCTTTGAAAGGTATGAGTTCCAAACAGCGTTTGTTGATGGCATCATGTGTAATAAGCCACCTTCAGTACAAATATCCATATAGGTCTTATCCCAATTTTGGTCTAAGGCTTTACAAATAGCTCTTACCGTACAGTCATTTGTAAATAGCCCATCTGGATTTGGGTTAAAAAATATAAACATTATTCTTCTTTATCCTCATCTCCATCTTTGCTGTCTTCATTAATCTTTTCTTCTGTTAAAGCTAACGCTTTCTTAACAAATTTTGGTATTGGAACCCCAAGTTTTTCTAGATTCTCACATATACTTATGAGTTCCATAACAATAATATACAAAGAGATGCCATTAAGTATCGCCATTGGTAAACTCATCGCGATTAAAAACAGTTCACCAATCGCTAATACTACGATCTCCCCTATCTTCTTTCCCAACCCTTTACGTAGTATTGAGGATTTAATTTCGCCTTTAATCCAAGCATTAATGACACCTGTTAATACATCTATAGCTATCAATATTATTGGTAGCATAAGCGTCCATGTTGTGCTTGTAAATTTAAATTGTTCTATTAATTCGTTAATTTGTTCCATCGTCTATGTCCTCGCTATCTAAAATAAAATAGAACCTCCATTGAGCTTCATCTTTTGCTTTTTCTAATTCTGTCACTATAAAACTATTAGATGGCGGGTCAAAGATTAGTCGTACTTTTGTGTAAATATACTGTCTAGCATGTCCGGCAAGGCTTTCATTAGACACAAAGTCACTCCAAGTACTTGTATTGTCTGTTATAGCAAAGTTCTTTACGCCTCCAACATTAGTTAGGTCAGCGATAGCATTGTTTATATGCATAACTAGTTCGTTGTCAAAGGCTGTGTCATCTGAATAAATCCCGAGCAACGCTTTTATAGATTCTAATATGCTATCGTTCATAGTGTTTACCTCTTAATAAATTTACTCATCATAAAGCCTCTAACTTTATTACTATTTTTCTCAACTTCAACACTAAGCCATTCATCGAGGTCTTCTAAAACTGTTACTTTAGTTCCTTCTTCATATACCCCAATAATATTACCTGGCTTCACCGCTGGATCTTTCCTAAGTCTTAATCTTTCGCACTGAATGATTCCTACTGGATACTCTTTAGCGAGGGTGTTTGCGTCTAGGCTCTTTGTGTCTATTTCTTCTTTCTTATAATCATATGAAAGAGAGTCTAATCCTTGTGGATCTTCCGGATTTTCAGGAATATTAGTCTCTACTTCAGGAGTAATTTCTTCCTTTACCATTTCCTCATTAAAGTTTCTTCTTTTAGAATAATCTCTATAATTCTTTCCCATTTTATTTCCTCCATGGTGCTTGATCATTTGGTTTTCTCTCTATTAATTCAGTTTTAGGCAGTAATGTTTCATCACCGTAATGAATAGCATTATGGGTTAAGTGACTAACGCAAACTAAATACTCAGGATTTAATGCAAAGTCACTTCTTTCTAAAATATCTTCTTTACTTATTGGGTTCATGTGATGAACAAATATCTTACCTGCTATTTCGTAGTTCTTAAAGGCTAAGTCACAACCATTATCTCTAAGAATTACTTCTTGTCTAATTTTTCTATACTCCGGTGAATTGTAAAATATCTGATTTAGATACCGGTCGAATCCAAATGTCTCTTTACCGACAAGTCCATCCAACTTTAAATATCTAAACCGTCCCTCGAAAGTCTTTATTCTACAAAGTTCGCTATATGTTCTAATCATCGTAGTCGTCCTCTTCACCATTTCCGGTATATATAGACATTGCTTTGATTGCTTTCAAATATGCTTCTTCAGTTCTCTTACCTTGCTCTATGCTTTCTACTTTTGCAGCAGCCAAAGCTGTTTCTGCTTCTAGCTTTGCTTTCTCTAGTTCGTTTTTAGAAGTTCCTAGTTTTAAATAATGAAGCAATAAAGAGTCCGATGCTTTTCCGCTTCTAATTCGCTTCTCTGCTTCCTCATCAGCATAAGCAATCATCTGGTTTTCCCTTTCCTCTATTGATAGAGCGGGTCGTTCGCTTATGATAGCAGGCTTTTCTTCATTTGTCTGCTTCATTGGTTTTTCCTTTCTATTAATATAAGTCAATAAGTTTTGATAAGTGCATAGACTGAGGGGCTATGAAATGCAGTTTCTAGGAGATTAAAAACTAACAATGGACTTTTAACAATTTTTTATACTATATAATGAGCTATGAGTAGACATACAGTAACTTTTTCATTCAAATCTATGCACTTATTAAAACTTATTGACTACTTTTTGGGCTTTATTTCACAAACCGTTTTTCAAAAATATCCATCGGAGGAATTTTAAAG
>Ga0116183_1002584_pt1 | contig 19337 bp, 20 predicted proteins | sample AD_UKC078_MetaG_FD_89753 | JGI IMG/M metagenome (GOLD analysis project Ga0116183, IMG submission 89753) | Active sludge microbial communities of municipal wastewater-treating anaerobic digesters from USA - AD_UKC078_MetaG | ecosystem: Engineered > Bioreactor > Anaerobic > Digestate | place: USA... | reverse complement strand
GCAAATGGTCATATTTTCCAAACCACCTCTGATTCCGAAATTCTTCTTCATGAAATTGCACGTACTCCAGCCGCTAATTTATCTGAAGCCATCAAAAAAGCGGTCTCCAAATTCACTGGTAGCTTCTGCTTAATCCTCCTCACTGTAGACACCATGTATGTGGCTCGTGACGGCTTTGGTATCAGGCCTCTTGCCATGGCTCGTATGGGTAAAAGCTGGTGTATTGCCTCCGAGACTTGTGCGTTTGACTTATTAGGAGCCAATTACGTTCGCGATATTCAACCAGGCGAACTCCTGACCATCAACAAAGATGGTATACATTCTGAACAGTTTACTAAGAAAGACCGAAAAGCACACTGCATCTTTGAATACATCTATTTTGCTCGCCCTGACTCAAAAATATTTGAACAAAGTTGCGATAAAATACGTCGTAAAATGGGTAAACAACTAGCTTCCGAATGCCCTGTGGATGCAGACATTGTAATTCCTGTTCCTGATAGTTCCACAACAGCAGCACTCGGTTACGCTCAGGCCTCTGGTATTCGCTTTGAAATTGGACTTCTTCGTAACCACTATGTAGGCCGCACATTTATTGACCCTACACAAAATGTTCGCGAGCAAAAAGTCAAACTAAAATTCAATCCTATTGAAGGCGTCCTTAAAAACAAAAGAGTTTGCGTTGTCGAAGACTCTATTGTTCGAGGCACTACTCTTAAAATTTTGTGCCGTATGTTACGTAATGCAGGTGCACTTGAAGTTCATATTCGTATTGCATCACCTCCAGTAACATCCCCTTGCTTTTATGGCATGGACTTCCCAAGCCTTGGTGAACTTGCAGCAAGTTCAATGACTCCATTAGAAATTGCAAAAATGCTTGGCGTTGAAAGCTTAGGCTACCTCAGCGTAGATGGCATGAAAGCCTGCACTGGCCAACCAGCTGATTACTGTGCTGCTTGTTTTGATGGCGTTTATCCAGATTTTACTGGCAATGACTCCACTAAAACCCGCTGCGGATAATAACAAATCATTTCTTTAAAACAAAAAACCGTCGAAGGACGGTTTTTTGTTCGACAAATATTGGGACAATTATAAAAAAAACCGCCTTTCAACGGTTTTTTTGTTCGACAAATAAAACTTAAAAAATTATTCTTCAGCAGCTTCTTCATTAGCTTGTAAGTCTTCATCAGAGAAACCGTTAGAAGTATCCTCTTTCACTCGACCAAGAAGTGCTTCTACATTGATACCAACTAAAGCGTTATTCTTTTTATTAAAGCTCGCGACGATATAGTAATCGCTGTTCCAAGCCACTTTACGTGTTAAATAACCTGTTTCTTTATCCGTTTTGGTATCTGGGCTTAAAAGGATCTTACCAGTATCTTTTCTTTTTTCAATTAACGCAAAGTCCTTAGAGTTCTTTGCTTGTTGAGACGCATCGCAAGCAATTTCCCATAATAGGCTATTATTTTCAATCACGCTATTAACAGCTCCAATAACATAAGAGGCATTTGAAAAAGTCTTTTTGGTGCTTTTTTCGTAGGCTTCTTTTGCCTGAGACACGTAACTCCCTTTTTGTAAAAAAACAGTCACTAAAAGAGCCACGCTCATTACGATAGATAAAATGGTCAATTTCTTAAAATTCATTGGATTCTCCCGAGCTTATTGAGCGTTAAAGTTGAATACAGCAGGTTCTTTAATCTTAAACATCTCAGATGGAGAGACAGAGCGTAAAGCCTTGTAATCTACTGATTTAAATGAACCACCTGTGAAATCAAATGTCACTACAGGATTCCCTGCAAGTGAAATGACTCTTTTCGTTTTTTCAGAAGTAATGTTCAATTTGAGCTCTTTTAGGCCCCATTTTTCTAACTTTTCCTTATTCTTAGCATCGGCAAGATAAGTCGATTCAAGCTCTGTCACTTTTTTATCAAAAGCGGCTAATGAGCGATCACTGCTATTGACGGTTTCAAAGACGAGCTCCCATACCAAGTTCCATTCATCTACAAATTGACCTTGAGCAAAAAGAGTTTTATTAACTTCATCTGTATAGGCTTTTGTTGATTGACGGACAACCGTTAAAGCTTGAGTCTTATACCCATCTTTAAGAGTAAGCATGATGACGATTAAAGCAATCATCACAACTACATTACTTATAAATATTATTTTCATTTTGTTCATTGCAAATACATTCCTGTTCAAGAAGTGAAACAATCTTCTCAGAGAATCTAAATCCTTACAAGCAAATAATCAAGTTTTTTAAAGTAAAATGTATATTTGAAATCATATGACACAGGAAAATCAAAAAGATGAATCCCTTGCTTCTATAGTCTTTGAAAATCTTAAAGAACTATTAAAAGCAAAAAATGCAGCTCACGAGTCCATGTTTAAATTCCATTGGAAAAAACTGCCCCCATTTAACTTAATTTGGCCACAAGTTGATTTTTTACGCATTATTCGACTTATGGGAGAAATCGAAAAACACGCCGAAGAGCAAAAGGTATTCATTAAAAAGAACTTATCTAAAGCAACAGAAAAAGAATTACCCTTTTTTAAGGCCATTCCTGACTATTTAGACGCCTTAGTCGTTTCTTGCCGAGCTTTAACAGAGATTGCTCAATTTAAGCAAGATAAACTGGAGAAAAAAGAAGGTCGTTCTGTTTTTTCATTCAGTAAATTACTAAAATCTTATGAGAATGCGCAAGATCAATTAGTTCGAAAGGGAGCTTTTGTTCAGGTGCATTGGATGGAAATAAACTAACCTTATCAATAACGATAACAAACCAACACAAGGAGCGCTTTTATGGCATTTACACTACCTACTCTTCCCTTTGCTTATGATGCACTCGAACCGTGGTACGACGAAGCTACCGTAAGAGTACACCACTCCAAACATCATCAAGCCTACACCGATAACCTAAATAAAGCGCTTGAGGAAGGGAAAGTGGAGACCACCTCCGTTGAGAGCCTTTTAAAGAATCTGGATTCTGTTCCCATGGCTCTACGTACAAGAGTCATCAACCATGGTGGCGGTTATTTTAACCACAACTTTTTCTGGGAAAATCTTTCTCCTGCAGAAAAGACAACTCCTTCGGCTTTCTTAAAAGCGGAGATAGAAAAGTATTGGCCTTCTTTTGATGCATTTAAAGAAGCCTTTTCAGCAAAGGCTCTAGCTCATTTTGGAAGTGGCTGGGTTTTTCTTGTTTTAACAAAAGAGAAAACACTCGAAATCATCGACACCCATGACCAAATATGCCCTTTATCCTTAGGTTATGAACCTATAATGACTATTGATGTTTGGGAACACGCTTATTATTTAAAATACCAAAATCGCCGTGCGGAATGGATTTCGGCTTTTTGGAATATTGTGAATTATGAATGCGTAGAAAAGCGACTCAAAAGCGCTTTAAGTAAATAGTAACGCCACAAAAACCGCTGTCTGAAAGTCTGTTTTTTTGTTCCTGTAATACGAGTCGCATTATTATCATGTACTCGATATTCAATAAAGCAAGAATTCAGAAATAAGACGCGGTATTTTTTTTCTGCACAAATTCCGATCCATTGATCATGCATTGGTATTTTTTTTGGAAAAGGCATTGCGGACTCTAAAATGGTTCGCTTAAAAGCCATGCAGCAACCAGTGTAAGAATTTTTCCACCAGTTTTTGAATAAACCCCGCTGTACGTTTCTGAGTTCAAAAAGAGTTTTTTCTTGCCTTTTATTTTCTCTTAAAACAAAAGCATCATGTAAAATCAAATCATATTCTTTTAGTTTCTGAACACAGGCATTCACTTTACCTGTGAGCCAGAGATCATCTTGATCACTCAAGAAAATCAGATCGCCTCGGCAATGAACTAAGGCGCGTTCGAAATTATAAATAGGCCCTAGACGTTTTTCATTCTTTAATAAAATCAAACGAGAATCTTTTATTCTTTCTATAATTTCAATCGACGCATCTGTAGAGGCATCATCAGAAAGCACTAATTCATCCTCTGGAGACAATTGTTTTAAAATGCTTTCGATTTGTTCTTGAAGATACTTTTCTCCGTTATATACGGCCATACAAACCGAAATCATAATCACCTCTTAATATTTCAAAAAGCGTCTTGGAATAAATAATTTTGGGACTCTTCGTAAGAACATCCATGAAGGAGAAGCTAACTTAAAAAACATCTGAAGGGCCTTCATTTTATTTGAATAAGTGAGCGAAGAAAACCAATTCGATTTGCAATGCCACACGGCTCTCTTATAAAGAGGATGCTCTGAATACAAATCAATAATTCTTAGGAGTTCCGAATACATTTTTTCATGATTTAAATGCATGTTATTTCCATGCAATCGGTAATAACAAAATACATTTTCTAAAACAGGTAATGGCCCATATTGGTAAGAAAGACGAAGCCACAGGGGAAAATCTTCAAAGAAAAAGCGAGAATCATAGCCACCAACTTCAAAAAATAAATCTCGGCGAATCATTTCTGTACAGCCATGTAAGGCTTTTTGCCCTAAAAATAGTTCTTCAAAAGTGACCTCTGGAACCCCTTTTAAGAAACGTTCATCTAAGTTTAGTTCTAACGTTCCAGAGGCATTCATCTCCATTGTTTGTCCAAAGCAAACAGGAACGTTTGGGTGTTCTTCCATAAAAGTAGATTGAATCATCAAGCGCCCTGCAGGCATAATGTCATCGCTTGCAAAGGAACAGAAATAACGACCACGAGCAAGCTTTGCTAATTCATTCATTGTAGATACAAAGCCTTGATTAGGTCTTGTGATAAACTGGAAGCCTAATTTTTTTGAAAGCGATTCAAGAATCAAAGGGCTCTGATCCGTACTTCCATCATCAATTACTATTAATTCAAAAGAAACGCCTTGCTGAGAAAGAATCGAGCGAATAGCCGCTTCGACATAAGCCTCATGATTATAACTTGCAAGTAATACTGAGACTAAAGGGGTTTCCATGTATAATGATTCCTAATAGTGAACAATAAAATAAAAATAAAGCAAAGTACGTTTTCTATGGCATATGCGCCAAAAGGAGCTGTAATACCCAAAGAAGAAATACCTATAAAAGAAAGTATAAAAAATAAACTCTGTGAAAGAATTTCTAAAAATAGAAAAGCCTTAGCTGATTGTTTAGCAATTAGTCCTATGCCTAAACACCAAGAACCACAACGAAAAAAGTCTCCGATCCATTGTAGGTGCATTTGCTTAGCGACTGGGAGGAACTCTTCTGATAAAATGAATTGAATCACAAATTCTTTAAGAAAAAACATACTGAAGATTAAGATAAAAGCGACCAAAAGTACACCTAATAAAGCGTACCAAAGTGTTTTAAAGAATGATTTTTCATTTTTCAACTTGGAAAGTTTAGGTAATAAAATAACGCCTAAGACAGAAGAAAAAGCCACATTGAAAAAGTCAGAGATTCGGAAAGCCCCTTGCCATAAGCCAGCCTCATGCCATCCGATTGATGTACCAATAAGAGAACGAATAGCAGTTAAAACGATAGGCGTTAAAATCATCGGGATGATTCCCATCAAAGCATACTTTTTCCAGACATTATAACCAAAGGAAGTACTTTTTATAAGGCGAGAAAAGATTTTTTTCTTGTAGGCAATAAATAATGAAATGAATAGTGCTACTAAAGATTGCGTCGCTAGTACAATTAAAATAAGATCTTTATTCCACAAAACAAAGAGAATCACCCAAAGTGCCTGTGTGAGATAAGTACTAATAGAAAGAAAAGCCCAAAGTTTAAATGCAGAAAAACCATTTGCAATAGACTGAACAATGGAAAACAAAACCATCCCAATCACGCCTGGAATGGCACACAATAAAGCAATTCGTAGCATTCTTTCAGAAACGTCAGGAAATAAAAAATGGAAAGCACCAGTCCAAGAGGCGATCAATAAAAAGATGGAAACAAATAGAATGCTTATCCCAGAAAGAATTAAACCAGAGCGCCATAAAGAAAAACGACGATCTTCATCTTCTGCATATTGAGAGGTTAAGCTCACCCAACCATTCTGAATGGATAAAGAGCCTCCTGCCTGAGCAGCCATCATTAAATTTTGAAACTGCCCTACCATCGCAAAACTCACAGGCCCGAGAATCACAGCTAAAATTTTATTTGTGGCAAAAGATGTTACAATACGAATGAATGCGACCATCCCAGATAAAAAAGATTGCTTGATGACTTGAGGCATCTTTTTCATGAACGACTACTCCAGCGAACGAATAACTCGAGCAGGGACTCCGCCAATCAAAACTCGTTCAGGAAATGTGCCAGAGACGATAGAACCTGCTGCCACAACGCTATGTGCACCAATGGTTGTCCCTTTTAAGATTGTGACTCGATTGCCTATCCAAACGTTTTCTTGAATGGTAACAGCCCCTTTTTTAGGTTCTCCACCAAGACGATTTTCAGGAGAAAGCGGATGAAAATCAGTGTCATAAATATCCACATGAGATCCAATTAAGACTCGTTCTCCAATAAAAATACCAGGGCCTTCTGAAATGGCAGAAAAATCATTTCCTATCCAAGTTTCTTTTCCAAAAGAAATTTGAGAAGAACTTGTACGTGCATCACAAAAAATATAAGAGTTCCAAAAAGACTTTCCTGTAATCCAACCTAAACGAACGCCAGAACCAAAGTGAATACGCCCCTTCCCTTGCGTGAGTAGAGGGGCTCCTTTAATTGGCTTACCTTCATAAGATGCTTCTGATAAAAAAGAATAAAGAAGCCGCCTCATAAAGCATAGGCGTGTCGAAAAATTTTAACAAACAAAATCATTCACTCCTTGAATTATTTCTGTGACTTCATCATCTGTTAAAATTGGATTTAAAGGGATACTGATCACTGTAGCCGCAAGTCTCTCTGTGATTGGCAAAGACTCATACACTAAACCAGTTTTATATGCTTCTTGTTGATGAGGAGCACTAGGGTAATAAACGAGTGTTTCAATGCTACGGTTTTGTAAATGTTTTATGAATTCATCTCGATAATCTGTTCGTAAAACAAAGGCATGCCAAACATGTTCTTCGCTGACTCCCATTTGTGGCAAACGAATCAAAGGATTTTTTATCTCATTTAAATAACGTTCCGCAATCGAACGCCTGCGAGCGTTATGACGTTCCAAGTAAGGTAATTTCACCGAAAGGAAAGCCGCTTGAATTTCATCTAAACGTGAATTGACTCCTTTATAAGTGTTCACGTATTTTTTTTGTGCTCCGTAATTACTGAGCGTTCGAACCACTTGCGCTAAAGAGACGTCTTTTGTAGTTACAGCACCCCCATCTCCTAAAGCGCCTAAGTTTTTAGATGGATAAAAACTAAAGGCAGCGGCATCCCCTAAAGAGCCCACACGATTTTTTCCATAATATGCACCATGAGCTTGAGCAGCATCTTCTACTACTAATAATTGATGTTCTTTTGCAAAAGAGAGAATCGGATTCATGTTTGCAGACCGACCATAAAGATGAACGGGTAAAATCGCTCTTGTTTTAGGAGTTAATGCTTTTTCTAAAAGAAGAGGGTCTAAATTAAAAGACTCCTCGTCTGGCTCGACTAAAACAGGCACTAGCCCTGTTTCTGAAACGGCAAGCATGGTCGCGATATAAGTATTTGCAGGGATAATCACTTCATCGCCTGCTTTAATACGGCCAAGTTCTATGTACGCTTTGAAAATCAAAGTTAATGCATCTAACCCACTTCCGACCCCAATACAATATGGAACGCCACAGAATAAAGCAAAAGCGGACTCAAATTCTGAGCAAGCTCGACCTCGAATAAAAAAGCCTGAATCAATTATTTTTTTGGCTTCCTGAGACAAAGAAGGCTCATAAAATTGATTTAATTTTTGTAGGTCTAAAAAACGAACCATATTATGTATTCCCCTTCAATGTAAAATGATACTTCAAATCGGCAAAGCAACCAATACTTTCCTTAAAAGAACAAAGGCCAGTATTAGGAGCTCCTAATTCTGAAGCAGGCCCAATATCTAAAAATTCAAAACCACGTTTTTTATAAATCTCAAATAATTCTGCCGCTAATAAATTCATTGGGCGTTTTAAAGAATAAGCGGAAAGATCTCCCCAATAAATCAATTGAGCTATTGTCGGGGTCACTTCATAAACAATCGCTGATGCCACGTGAATCTCATCCATAGAAAGTAAAAAATAGCGACCATGAATAAAAGTCATTGTTTTTTCTAAATCATTCAAACTCATTTTTAAGGGATAGCCTTTGGCTTTATAATTTTGAGCAATCACATCATAAGCGAGTTTTTTTTCTTCTAAAGTATCCACTTGTTTCAATACATAGGGAATACTCTTAGCCCTATTTAAATGTCTACGTGATGTACTTATTAAAATGGAATCATAATCATCCGTTTTCAAGTCTAATGCGTAATTAATATCTGTATAAGAAGAAGTAGAATAGCGTTGTAAAACATAAGCGAGTTTAAGATATAAGTCTTGCTTATAAAAAAGAGGTGGCATTGTAATTTGTAAAACGATCTCCAGCTTTTTGATATAGTCAAATAAACAACTCACTATAGAATCAAGAGTGGTTAATGAAAATGATTTAGAAAAGCTAAAACCAGCAAAAGGAGCGGAAAATGGAGATAGCCAAACATTTCCCTTTTCACCAACAATCAATCCAGCAATTGCTTTTCCATCTCTTTTAAAAAGTAAATAACGCAACTGACTTACTTTACTTGCATTTAATTCATTAAATGCAACTGATTGATAAACAATAGTTTCTGATGTTAAAAAATGACTGTAATCCGCAGCCGATACTTGTATGCATTCGATACCATTTGTTATTAGATGTCCCATAGTTAATCTTTTTTTTGTTCCAGAAAACAAGTGTAATCTCGGCAATAATCTAACTCATCAAAATGATGAGATGTTAATACCAAACAAATAGAACCAGATGAAAAAGAAATTTCTTCCGCCCAGATTCCAGGTGGGATATGTAATCCATAATAAGGGCGATCTAATCGATAAATTTTAGAAGAAGTACCATCATCCATTTTTACATCAAAAGCACCGCTTGCGGCAATGAGTAATTGATGGCATTCATAATGAGCATGGCCACCTCGAGATTCTCCTCCAGGGATATCATAAAGATAAAAAACTCTTGCTATATCAAAAGGAATTGGCTTATCTGATTCCACAGCAGTTAAACTCCCCGATCGTTCGCTATGGCGAGGGAGGGTGATTAACGAGCAATCGCTTAACCTTGTTTTAATCATTTAGAAGATCCTTTTTTTAATTTTAGGAATTCTTCAAAATCCCAAACATAATCGTCTTCATCGTAAGAAGTTGAAGACAACACTAAAGCAAGCGAATTGGTTGAAAAATTATCTAAGGTACGCCAATGCAAAGGAGGCAAATATAAACCGTAATAAGACCTAGACAAAGAAAAGCGTTTTTCTTCTACACCATCATGAATTAAAGCGTCAAAACTACCCGATAAAGCGATGATAACTTCATGTTGATTTTTAAAAGCATGACTACCTCTAAGTTCTCCACCAGGGACATCGTATATCCAATAACAGCGTTTAATTTTGAAAGGAAGATGACGCTCCGATTCCAAAAAGCTTAAGTTCCCCCTTTCATCTAAAATTCTAGGGAATTCAATTATTTGTGGTGTCACAACAATAGAAGACGTTGACATGAAAATCAAAATAGCAAAAAGGCCCTGAAAAAAAATTCTGCCCCTCTATTTTCTTTCTATATTTATGCAAATGAGTGAATTTTTGCATAAAGATAGCCTTGGTCCAGTTGTCCCTCAAGACATGAAAATTGAATTGGGATCAGAGGGATTTTTGCTGGAAGGCGGTGGTCGATTAAAAGAGTTATCGATTCGATATGAAACGTATGGTGAATTAAATAAAGAAGCAGATAATGTCATTTGGATTTGTAGCCCTTTAACGGCAGACGCTCATGTCGCTGGCTTTTATAAACCTGATGATAAAAAAGTAGGTTGGTGGGATGCTCTCATTGGCAAAGGAAAAGCCATCGATACCGATCATTTCTTTGTCGTTTGCAGTAATATTTTAGGCGGATGTAAAGGGACTACGGGCCCTGCAAGCATCAACCCAGAGACGCTAAAGCCTTACGGAGCTTCTTTTCCTAATATCACCATCGGAGACATGGTGCAAGCGCAAAAGAAATTAGCCGATGGTCTTGGAATCAAAAAAATCTTTTGTGTGATTGGTGGTTCCATGGGTGGTTTTCAGGCCATGAAATGGTCTATTCTCTACCCAGAAGAAGTAGAACGCTGCATTATCATCGCCTCCTCTCCTCGCTTCTCTAGCCAAGCACTTGGTTTTGAAATCGTGGGAAGAGATGCCATTAAACAAGACCCTAACTTTAATGGCGGAGACTACTACGAGGGAGAAATTCCTGCAGTAGGTCTTTCCAACGCAAGAAAAATTGCACACTTGACATACCTTTCTCGAGTGGGAATGGAAGCCAAATTCACAAGAGAAGCATGCAAAGATCCTAATCCCAAAGAATTCTTAATGGGCTTTCCTCTTGAAAGTTATTTAGCCTACCAAGGGGCTAAGTTTGTGGAACGTTTTGATGCAAATAGTTATTTGCATATCACTTATGCCACTGATACTTTTGATCTTGAAACAGAATATGGTTCTTTAGAAAAAGCATTTAAGAAGACAAATGCGAAATTTTTAAATATTACACTCAGCACCGATTGGCTTTTCCCTCCACATGAATCGAGAAAGATTACACACGCTTTAGTGAACGCAGAAAAAGAAGTCACAAGCCTTGAACTCGATACCTTATTTGGTCACGATGGATTTTTACTTGAAGTAGGAGATTTAGGAAAAGCTATTTCTGCCTTTATTTCTCCAGACCCTAAATTAAACCAACATTCAGATACGCAAGCGATTCCAGTGTTTCATGACACCGAAGATTTTGATCTTTTAGAAACGGCGATTCCTAATAACTCACGTATTTTAGATTTAGGTTGCGGGAACGGGGACTTAATAGAACGTCTTAAAATTCGGAAAAATGTTCAAGGCCTTGGAGTAGATAAAAACTTCAACAGTATTTTAAGCTGCTTAAGGAAAGGCGTTCCTGTGATTCAAAAAGACCTCGATGAAGGTCTTAAAGATTTTGGGAATCACAGTTTTGATTTTGCCATTTTGAATAGAACACTTCAAGAAGTCAACATGCCTTTAGATCTTTTACATGAGATCCTACGTGTTGCAGGTAAAGCGGTCATTACCTTCCCAAATTTTGGTCACTGGTCTGTACGAGCAGCACTTTGCCGTTTTGGCCGTATGCCCAAATCAAGCGAACTTCCCTATGAATGGTATAATACTCCAAATATTCACTTATTTACCCTACGTGACTTTATCCGTATGTGTGAATCGGAAAATTTAACCATCGAAAAGCTCTATTTTGATAACGATAAATTATTTAGTAAAATACTAACCTCTATTGGTCGTACTAATCTTGGCGCAGAAAGAGTGGTAGCCCTTGTATCCAAAAAAGACAAATAAAAAAGGTTTATAAAATGGCATCTATTTTCTCAATGACTGGCTATGGTAAAGTGGAAACTGCTTTTAATAACCATACTATCGTAATCGAATTACGTTCAGTAAATAACCGTTACCTAGATATCACCACAAAAATCCCTAAAAACTTAAGCCATATTGAAAACGATCTTCGTAATCAGATTAAAAACAAAGTAGCTCGTGGGTCTGTCTTTTTAAGCATTTTAATGGATTCTGGAGAAACAGGAAATATCCCTACCTCGTACAATGAAGCCGCAGTCAAAGCATTTATTGATATTGCTAATGATATTAAAGATAAGTTTAATATCGAAGGCAATGTCCATTTAGAACATTTGCTCTCTCTTCCTGATTTGATTCAATATTCCGATTCTTCGCAAGATCAAGAAGAACTAGAAAAGCATATCGCATTGAATTTAGATTTAGCAATAGACCAAATGATTGAAATGCGCAAAAAAGAAGGTGAAAACCTTGTTACCGATCTGAAAGCCCGTATTTCTACAATTGAAAATATTCTCAATGAAATTGAAAGACTTGAACCAACACGTATTTGCGACTGGAAAGAAAAATTTGAAGAGCGTTTAAAAGGCCTTTTGCAGAACCTCGAACTAGATCCTATCCGCTTGATTCAAGAAGCAAGTATTGTAGCCGATCGTCTCGATATTACAGAGGAAATAATTCGCTTTAGAAGCCATAATCAACTATTCTTGAATACCCTTAAAACTGGTGGTTCCCAAGGGAAAAAACTTGGCTTTATTTTACAAGAAATGGGTCGTGAAGCCAATACGCTTGGCACCAAGTGCCAATGTGCTCAAATTGCTGCTTGCGCTATTCAATTAAAAGATGCTGTCGAAACGATTCGCGAACAAGTGATGAATATCGAATAAGCTGCATTTTTATTGGCTTTTTTGTAGACCATTTCGACGCATTATCGGCAAAATTTGAGACAATAAAATACAACTATAAATAACAACGATATGTGTGGCCCTTACTCGCGTTCAAAGACCTGAAAAACCATTGGGTATGCATTTTTCTCGTCTGCGTCTCGTTTTTCTTCGCTTCGAAGAACCCAGCCCTCTCCTAAAGAAGGCATCTGAACATCACCCTCAATAGATGCTAAAACTCTTGTTATATAAAGCTTTTTGCAAAAAGGCAAAGCTTCTTTATAAATAGCCGCTCCGCCCACAATAAAACACTCTGTTTCACCCGCGTCTTTTGCAATTTGTAACGCTTCTTCAAGAGAATAAGCCACAACACAGCCTGGAGCACTAAAAGCATTATTTCGAGTTAAAACAACATTCACTCGATCAGGTAATGGTCTTCCAATATCGGCATAATTTTTGCGGCCTAAAATAATATGATGCCCCGTCGTCACCGATTTAAAATATTTCAAATCCGCTGGCAAGCGCCAAGGCAAATGGCCATCACGACCAATGACATTATTTTCTGAGATAGCAACAATAGCAGAGATTAGCATAAAGAGTCCATAAAAGGGGTGATTAAAACTGAAATTAGTAAAAACCCAAGCATTGTTAGATCACTAATTTCTTAAAAAGGTAGTGTTACTTGTCAGGGCACTTCTTTTTCACTATTTTTATGCTGAAAATCTAAATAAAGTTTATTCAAACCTACCATTGTATATACGGAGATATAATGAAAACAGAAAAAATGGAATTCCAAACCGAAGTACGTGATCTTCTTAACTTAATGATCCACTCTTTATATAGCAATAAAGAAATCTTTTTACGAGAACTCGTTTCTAATGCAGCTGATGCCTTAGACAAACGCCGTTTTTTATCGGTTTCTAATGCAGCCCTTCTCCCTGTAGGAACTACCTTAAAAATCGATATCGCCGTCAATACCGAAGGTAAAATCATCACCATTGAAGATAATGGTATTGGCATGAATCGAGAAGATTTGATCAGCAATTTAGGCACCATCGCACGCTCAGGAACTAAGAATTTCATCAAGTCTCTCAAAGAAAAAGATCAATCCAATGTGGATTTAATTGGTCAATTTGGAGTTGGTTTTTATTCTGTATTTATGGTCGCTCGCAAAGTAGAAGTTTTGACCATGAAAGCAGGTGAAACTCAAGGTTTCCTCTGGGCATCTGAAGGTACTGGCGATTTCGAAATTACAGAAGCCCCAAAACAAGATGTTGGTACCAAAATCACCATTTACCTCAAAGACGATGAAGAAAGCCTTGAATATGCAAACGAATGGCAAATCAAGAGTGTCATTCAAAAGTACAGTGAATTTATTTCTTATGGTATCTTCTTTCACCCTGAACCAACTAAAAATGATAAAGGCGAAATTGAAGTTCATGAACCAAAACGCTTAAACGAAAAACCAGCTTTATGGCGTCAAAGCGAAAAAGAAGTCACTGAAGAACAATACAAAGAATTTTATAATGTCGTAGCTCACGAAGGAACAGAACCAGCCGCTTGGAACCACTCCCATGCCGAAGGATCCATGGAATTCTGGAGCCTTGTGTATATCCCATCCAAAGCACCCTTTAATATTTGGAATAATGAACGCGCACACGGCCTTAAGCTCTATGTAAAAAAAGTCTTCATTATGGATGACTGCAAAGAGCTTCTTCCTCCATGGCTACGCTTTGTTCGTGGCGTCGTTGACTCTGAAGATTTACCATTAAACGTGAGCCGTGAGATTTTACAATCCAATAAAATCATCACCAATATTCGTAAGCACGTCATAAAAAAAGTTCTCGATTCTTTACAACAAATGGCAGACAAAGATGTAGAGAAATATACAGAATGGTGGCGTGAACTAGGAGCTGTATTAAAAGAAGGCTTCTACATGAACTGGGAACACCTTGATGAGCTTAAAAAGCTGCTCCGTTTCCGTAGCACCAAAACAGAAGGGAATTCTCTCATTAGCCTTACTGATTATGTTTCTCGTATGCCCGAAACTCAAAAAGAGATCTATTACCTTATTGGTGATCGCAAAGAAGGAATTGACTCCAATCCTTTATTAGAAGCATTCCGCAGCAAAGGTTATGAAGTTCTTTTAATGAGCGATCCTATTGATGAATTCATGATGTCTTCTTTAACTGAATTTAGCGAAAAGAAGTTCCATGATATTAGTCGTGGTGACGTTGACTTTGAAAAGACCGAAGACGAAAAGAAAGCCGAAGAATCCTCTAAGTCCGAATTCAAGGGCCTTTGTGAAGCTCTACAAAAAACACTTGATTCTGATATTAAGGAAGTTCGTATTTCTAGTCGCCTCAAAGAAAGCCCATGCTGCTTAGTCACAAGCGAAGACGCCATGAGCTCCAGAATGGAGCGCATGATGGAAGCGATGGGACAAGGCAAAATGGAAAAGTCGAAACGCATTTTAGAAATCAACCCAACACATCCTATTTGTGAGATGCTAAAAGCTAAAATCGACAAAGCCGAAGATTTAGAAGATTGGCCAAAGGCGCTTTATGGTCAAGCCCTCCTTGCAGAAGGCTCCCCTCTTCCAAACCCAAGCGAATACGTGAGTGCAATCAATAAGCTACTCGCTCGTTTAGCAAAATAACCCCAAAAATCGTAAAAAAAGGAGACTTTGAAAGTCTCCTTTTTTTATTGTATTATTTTCACTTTTCGTTTAAAACTTCTGCGATAAGCGTTTTTGCATCAACCATTTTTTCAAATGTGAAACAATTACTACCAAAATAATTAAGCAAGTGTTTCTCATTTTATCATGACTACGTCAAAAAGAGGCTATTCTCTATACACATATATTATTACTAATACTTTTTTATTAAATTTAAGAGCGTCCTTTTCCTTATTTTTTAGAGATTTAGAATGCTATTTCAATGGTTATATCATACTACCGGTGTTGAAATGTTTGATGGACGTCTATTTAGGGCTGGTTTTGCGGCTCTTTTATCCATTATTCTAGTTTTAACTTTTATGCCAAAGTATATTCGTCTATTGCAAGGTCTCGATGCGACTTCAGATCTTGATAAAGATGGCAAAAGCAAATCTCCTCCAATTATGGGCGGTCTTTTACTTGTTCTAGTGGTGACACTTGTTTCTCTTTTCACATGTAAAATGAACGGCTATACAATCTCCACTCTTGTCATTTTAGTTTTATTTTCTTCTGTAGGCGCGATTGATGATATTGCAAAAGTGAGAGCCAAACGTCTTATTGTTCAAGGGAAATTGAAAGCCGCTGATTATATGGATAAAGCAGATGGCTTGTCTAGCACAATACGTCTCGCTCTATATTTCTTATTTAGTTTTGTTGTTGCTATTTTCTGCTATAAATTTATTCCTGATCTTCGTGGTAATTTAACTGTTCCATTTTGCCCTATTTCTTTTTTCCAAATACAACTCCCGAACTGGGCGTTTATTGGCTTTATGACTTTTGTAATTGCAGCTACCGCCAATGGAACCAATTTTACAGATGGGCTCGATAGTTTAGTTTCTGTTCCTATTTTGACAAGCATGGTTTTTGTTGGGCTTGTGGCTTATGTGAGTGGTAACTTTATTTTTAGTTCTTATTTGCATGTGCCTTACCTTCCTGGTTGTGATGAACTTTTTATTTTAGCAATGTCGATTGCAGGGTCTTTGCTTGCTTACCTTTGGTTTAATAGTCCTCCAGCGGAAATCTATATGGGCGATGCTGGTTCTGTGGGCTTTGGTGCAACGATTGGCATCATGTTTATTTTGGTGCAAGCTGGTCTATTTTTGCCTATCATCGGGATTATTATCATTGCAGAAGCGTTCTCTGTTATTTTCCAAATTAGCTGGTTTAAATTCACAAAAAAAACAACTGGCACAGGGAAACGTCTTTTTCTATGCGCTCCTTTACACCATCATTATCAGAAAAAATGGAGTGATAAGTTTTCATCAAAATCATTGCTCAACTCAAAAATAGCTTGGCGCATGCACCTTGTCTCTATTTTTGCTTTAATCGTAGGCATGGTGATTTTCTTTGGCATTAGGTAAAAAATGGATTTAAGAAAAACTCTTTCGGAATTGGGGCAAGAGCATCTTTTAGATAATATCGACTCGTTATCAGAAGCGGATCGTTTGCAACTAGAAAAAGAAATTGCCTCTCAAGATTTTAATCTTTTAAATCATCTTTTTAAAGAGCATTCCTCTACCCCAGTCATTTCTACTGAAGATGAAATTCTTCCTCTGACATTTGATTTAGCAGAAAATAATATCAAGCAAGCCATGTGGGAGGAAACTGGTTTTCTTCTTTTAGAAAAAGGGCAAGTCGCTGCATTTTTAGTGGCTGGTGGTCAGGGTTCTCGTCTTGGTTTTGAAGGCCCAAAAGGGGCTTATAATATTGGTTTACCAAGCGGTAAAAGCCTTTTCCAAATTCAAGCCGAACGCATTTCCAATCTTTCATCTCGTTCAGGGCATCCGATTCCTTGGTGTATCATGACAAGCCCTCTGAATCATGAAGATACCATTGCTCATTTTGAAGAGAATCATTATTTTGGTCTCCCTCGAGATTACATTCGCTTCTTTTCTCAAGGAACCATGTGCGCTCTCGATCCTAACGGAAAAGCCATTAAAAGCTCGCCAGAACATCTCGCTTTAGTACCCGATGGCAATGGTGGCTGTTTTAGAGCTCTTGCACAAAGTGGAACGCTCGCTTGGCTCATTGAAAAAGGCGTTCGTTTTGTATTCTTGTATAGCGTCGATAACGTTTTAGTCCGTATTGCAGACCCCGCTTTTGTGGGTGCTCTCGCGAGTGACGGGCGCGCCCTTTCTTCGTCTAAAGTGGTTCGTAAAAAACACCCTCAAGAAAAAGTAGGCGTGTTTGCCGTTAAAAATAAAAAACCAAGCGTCATTGAATATAGTGATCTTCCAGACGCACTTCGCTTAGAAACGTATCCAGATGGAACTCCTCTTTTTGATGGTGCAAATATTGCGATCCATTTATTTAGAATTGAAGCCTTAAAGAAATTACAGAGTACACCTCTCCCATGGCACTCAGCTAAAAAAACAGTTTTTGGCGTTGCAAATGCTTGGAAATTTGAACAGTTTCTCTTCGATGCATTTCCATTACTAGGTTCTATGACCTTGTATGGGGTCTCTAGAGAAGATGAATTTGCTCCTGTAAAAAATGCCGATGGAGATGATTCTCCAAAGTCTGCACGTCTGATGCTTGGGATGCTCCATAAATACTGGCTTCAACAAGCAGGCGTTACAGTCGAATCCAGAAAATTGTATGAAATATCCCCTACTATTTCTTATGGCGGAGAATCTCTTTCTCAAGCAGTGTTCGATAGAGAATTAGGTAAAAACATTCTCGCTTTTGATCCCTAAAATATTATGAGAAAGCAGCTCTATTATTTGTTTTTATTCCATTGGATTCGATGGCCTAATTTTTTTTTTGATATAGTCTTTGCATTTATTTATCCTTTATATAAATTCACGCATCGAAATCGCGCATGGGGTCGAGTCGAGCGATTACTAAAAGAGACTTCTTTTGATACTAAAACAAATCCTAGAGCCGTTTTTTATAGTCTTTATAAAAATGCCATTCTCTCTTATCGCAGTTTACTTGGGCATAAAAAAACACTAAGCAATATCTTTTATGAAAACGAATTTCTCATTCAAGATCTTGTGAAAAAAAACGTCCCCATTGTCGCGATCAGTGTCCATCAAGGGCCTTTTGAACTATTACACAGAAGCCTTTGCCGATATCATCGCCTGATTTACTTATTAACAAATCCATTTTCTGACACCTCACTAACCCAAGCTCTAAAAAAAATAAGAAGCCATTCTCATTTGAAAGAGTATTCCCCTGATGACACACACTTAGTTCTAAAAAAACTTATTCGTGAAAAAGGAATTCTTGCGATGTTAGTAGATCAGGCAAAAAATTCGAAAGGCGTTCTGACTCGTTTATGGGATAAAAATTTCAATTTATACCTTCGGCTTCCTATTAAAGCAAACCAAATGGGAGCCGCAATTATCACATTCAGAACGTTTTCTGTAAAAAATCAAATTATTGTACGTTTCGAAAAAATTTACCCTCCAAAATCAGAAGCCAATACTATCACACAAGGGATTTCTAATGAAATAGAATCTTGGATTGAAGAGCATCCTGAACAATGGACATGGAATTATCATAGAAACTTTAGAGTAGATGATTATGGCGTTTAATGAAGAAGAGGAAATGCAGCTTGCGTGGATTCAGACGCATCCGATGATAGACAAAGATCTGGAGCAGAAATCAACGAAACGTTTGACTCGAACCAAGCGCACGAATTCGAAAAAGATTAAGAAATTTTTGCAAGATAACCCTTTTGGTGAGCCAGAACAAGAGATTGATTTACATGGTTGCGAAGGGTTAGAAGCGGTAGAAAAAGTGGATAGTCTTATCCATGCCATGATCCCTGCGGGATATAAAGTACTTCGAATTATCCACGGCGGTGGAAATTTAAAATACGGCAATGTAAAACGATTTGTGGACCATCATATTAAAACAAGATTAAAGCATCTTGTAGCTTATTACGGCCTTGAACGAAATAACCCTGGCTCAAGCTTATTAAAGATTAAATCCGATATTGAAAAAGCACCTCTTTTCAAAAAGCCTATTGAGAAAAAAAACTTTTTTAGCTAGAATTACTCCCCATAAAACGGAATATAGCTCAGCCTGGTAGAGCGCTTGCTTCGGGAGCAAGAGGCCGTGAGTTCGAATCTCGCTATTCCGATAATAAAAGGCACACACATCCTGGTGTGTGTTTTTTATTATATCGACTACGAGATGAGAACTCACAAGTTATTGAGTTCGATTAAAATCATGTTGAACGTAGTGAAT
>Ga0116183_1002570_pt1 | contig 19385 bp, 20 predicted proteins | sample AD_UKC078_MetaG_FD_89753 | JGI IMG/M metagenome (GOLD analysis project Ga0116183, IMG submission 89753) | Active sludge microbial communities of municipal wastewater-treating anaerobic digesters from USA - AD_UKC078_MetaG | ecosystem: Engineered > Bioreactor > Anaerobic > Digestate | place: USA... | reverse complement strand
TATACCAAAAAATTAATAAAAACACCAGTTGAAGATAAAAAATCGTTAAATTTTAAAACTCGCTTAACTTTACTAATCTTAGCCCTTATGTTAAAATAAACCCGGGTGATAACATGGAACCATTAGCATATAAACTTCGTCCACAAACCATCAATGACATTTTTGGCCAAACTCATTTAGTTGGCCCCAATGGGGTCATTAGAAAAATGATTAACAACCGCCTTTTACCTTCAATAATCTTGTTTGGGAATCCGGGCACCGGGAAAACCACTATTGCCTTAGCCGTAAGCCTTGACTTGGGCTTACCTTTTCATACTTTCAATGCTTCCATTGATAACAAAGCACGATTAAAAGAAATAATAGATACCCTTTCTTCCGACCATCAAACAATTATAATTATTGATGAAATTCATCGAATGAAAAAAGATATTCAGGATTATTTACTGCCGTTTGTGGAAAACGGCAAAATCACGATGATCGGAATTACCACGATTAACCCCTATCATTCCGTCAACCCCGCTGTTCGTTCTCGTTGTTTGATTTTAAAATTAAATCCCCTAACTAATGATGATTTACGAGCCATCTTAAGTAAAGCTTGTTCACAACTAGAGCCCATCTTAACAATTGATGAGCAAGCGACGGAATACTTAGTACAAATGGCTAACGGTGATGCTAGAGCCTTAATTAATATGATTGAAGGTTTATATTTTTCTAAAAACGATAATCAAAAAATTGATTTGGAATATGCAAAAACCATTATCCAAAAACCTGCCATCAATATCGATAAAAGTGACGATAATTATTATGATACTTTAAGTGGTTTGCATAAATCGATTCGAGGCAGTGATGTGGATGCCAGTTTGCATTATCTAGCTAAATTGCTGGCAGCGGAAGATTTTTTACCGCTAGTTCGTCGCTTATATTGCATCTGCTATGAAGATATTTCATTAGCCAACCCAAGCATGGGGCCAAAAGTACGAGCCGCTTGTGAAGCCGCTTTAGAATTAGGAATGCCGGAAGCCCGTTTACCTTTAGCAAGCATTGTTGTGGAAATGGCCCTATCTCCAAAGTCAAATAGCACTTTAATCGGCATTGATGCCGCTTTAAAGGATATTGAAACTGGAAAAAGTGGGACATTACCCATCCACCTCAAAAATGTTTATGCTTTTGATGAAGATAAAACTGGTTATAAATACCCCCACGATTATCCTGGAGCTTGGGTAAAACAACAATACTTACCAAATGCCATCAAAAACGCCAAATATTGGACCCCAAAAACAACTAGTCGCAATGAGGAAATGCTTAAGGAACGTTATGAAGCTATTGAAAAAGCCAAAAAAAATTCTTAACTCGTTCTTCTTGTTGCTAATTTTTGTCTTTCCCTTTTTATTTGGCTGCCAGCAAGAAATTGATTTTTTAGTGGAAGATTCCATCCTTGTTTCCGTAAATCAAAAAACTAAAAATTCCCAAAACTTGATTATTCCTGAAGGCGTTACGAGCATCGATCTTTCTTTATCAACTTTTCCAAATTTAAAAACTATCGAACTTCCTAGCACATTTATTGACCTATCGCCACTTTTGTTTACAAACTGTTCATCATTAATCGATATTCACATATCACTCCAAAACAAATACTTTTGGTCAAGTGATGGCATTGTTTACTCAAAAAGCAAAAATATTCTAATTTATTACCCAGAAGGAAAAACCTCAACTTCTTTCACAATCAATGTGCCAGCGGTGGGAAAAAAAGCTTTTTTCAACAACCGCAATCTACAAAAAGTAATTATGACGGAAAAAGTTATTAATATTAATACTTCCGCCTTTGAAAATTGTCAACTGCTCGAAGAAGTAATCTTATCACCTCAATTATTAGAAATCCCAAAATGGGCGTTTAAAAATTGTGAGAATCTTCACACTATCTTAATAACGGAAAACATCAAAAAAATCGGTGAACAAGCCTTTGCGAATAATTATTCCTTAACCAATTTAACGATTCCCCAAAATGTTTTATACATTGAAAAGGAAGCTTTTTACCAATTCTCTTCGCAACAGACCATTACGATTAATCAACCAAAGCCCTTTGTACTTTGGGATCAAGACTGGAATCAAAATTCGACTGCTCAATTTCTATTTGTTGGTCAGAAAACTAATTCTTCCTTCTATCTTGCTTTAGGTGATTCCGTCGCTGCTGGTCATATGAGTGACAACAGCATGGGAAAAGGATATGCCGATTATTTGGGCGAAAAATTAACCATTGCTGAGATGATTACCAATTTCCATAATGATTTTGCAAAAAGCGGAATGACCTCGAATGGTTTGTTATACCGACTTAAACATCCCGATTACTATGTTGCTAACAATCAAACAATTATTGAAGCAATTGCTCTTGCCAACATCATTACTATTTCCATCGGTGCTAACGATATTTTAGGCAAATTAAACATTTCTTGGAGTCCATTTGGCCTTTCCTATGATATCACCGAAATGAACGCCGCTTTTTTGCAATTAGAAAGCAATTATATAGAGATTATCAATATCATTCGTTCCTTAAATCCCCAGGTATCGATTTATTTAATTGGTTATTATATGCCACTCCCTTACTTTACGGGGCAATTTACTGAACAAGATTATGCTCTTTTTTCTATGCTTGACGAGACAATTAACCATGTTGCGCAGATAACTAATAATCATTTTGTTGACATCTCCAAGATTTCATCTAAACAAAACATCCCTAATCCTTTCAATATTCATCCAGGTAAATTAGGCTACCAAATGATTAGTGAAATCATTTTCCAAAAAATACGAGAAAACAAATAAATACTTGCTAAATTGTTTAAAATATAGTATAATTACAAAGTATCAAAAGATCAGGAGGATGATAGCATGCGTGTTACCTTTTTAATGAGATGCTCGGTTTGCAATGAAGAAAATTACTTAACGGAAAAAAATAAAAAGAATACTCCCGACCGTTTGGAACAAATGAAATTTTGTCCTAAATGTCGCAAACAAACTATGCACAAAGAAAAAGCAAAAAAATAGGCAATTGATTTTGCCTTTTTTTAATGCATTAATTAAATTGAAATTTCCCCAAAAACATGTTAAGATATAATAGGAAATATTTATTAAATAATGAGGTGGAAAATGAATAAAGAAATAAACCCAATCCAAGAAGCACCAAAACTACCTAAATTAAGAAGAATGGAAAAGAAAAAATTACGAGTTATTAATCGCTTGATTGCGGGAGAAATCAACGGCCCTAAAGCCGCCAAATTACTCAAAGTAACAACCCGCCAAATTCGTAATCTAAAACGCCAAGTCCTTAATGAAGGCGAACAGGGGGTAATTCATAAGAATCGGTATAATAAACCGATTAACACATATGATGAGGAAATACGTAGTGAATTAGCCCATATTTATCGCACCGAATATCGGGGAACCAATTTTACAGAATTTGCTCGCATCATGAAAAATGAACGGGGCTTCAATCTTTCCCGAAGTACCATTTACAATATTCTCCGGCAAAAAAGAATTCGCTCCCCACAACGTAAAAAAGTCAAACGCAAAAAAACACAAGTTTGAGGTGTTTATGGAACGGAAAAAGACGCTTCCCATTCAAATTGGTAAAATAACCATTGGCAATAAGCAACCAATCGCTATTCAAAGCATGACGAATACCAAGACCAAAGATGTCACTGCCACTGTAAAGCAAATATTGGCCCTGGAACAAATTGGTTGTGAAATCATTCGTGTTGCCGTTTTAGATATGGATGATGCTTTAGCTTTAAAAACCATCAAAAACCAAATTCATCTTCCTTTAGTTGCAGATATCCATTTTGATTATCGACTTGCCTTGGCTAGTATTGAAGCTGGAGTGGATAAATTAAGAATCAATCCAGGAAATATTGGTTCCGTCGATCGCATCAAAATGGTCGTTGATGCTTGTAAAAGACAGCAGATTCCCATTCGCATTGGTATTAATGCCGGATCCTTAGAAAAAGATATTTTAAAAAAACACCAACATCCAACTGCTGATGCGATGATTGAAAGTGCACAAAGGCATGTCGACATTTTAGAAAGTTTCGATTTCCACAACATTGTTCTTTCATTAAAAGCATCCGATGTTGTAAAAACTGTTGAAGCTTATCAAATGGCCAGCCATTTATTCCCCTATCCCCTTCATTTAGGAATAACGGAGGCGGGAACACAATTTTCCGGAACTGTCAAATCCGCAATTGGATTGGGGATTTTACTCAATCAAGGGATTGGTGATACTCTTCGTGTTTCTTTAAGTAGCGATCCCATAAACGAAGTCAAAGTTGCAAAAGAAATATTAAGTTCATTCGGCTTATATCAAAAACCAATTTTAATTTCTTGCCCCTCCTGTGGCCGAATTCAATATGATATGTTTCCTATCATCAATGAAATCGAAGCCTTTTTAGACCAACTGGGAAAAGTTGACATTACAGTTGCTATCATGGGTTGTGCCGTCAACGGTCCGGGCGAAGCTATGGAAGCTGATATCGGGATAGCTGGTGGAGCAAATAGTGCTTTGTTAATTAAAAAAGGTAAAATCCTTGGTCGTATTGATCAATCCCAAATTATATCAACTTTAAAACAAGAAATTATTCAGACAATTGAACTAAAAAAGCAAGGTTAATGGCCTTGCTTTAAAAATTTGATAAGTCAATTTAACCTGAAATTAAAATCCTTAGTCGATTATTCACCTTGTTTCTGTGAACGCTTCCGATATATTTCACTTACAAATTCCCGTTTTGCTTTCCGAATTTTCTTTTGGATGATTTCATTACGTTTTTTGCGATAAGCTGGTTTAATTTTTTTTGGAAGCGGAGTGCTTGCATGGGCTTTTTGCTCATAGATAGCTTCACGAATTACCCGTTTAGAGCGGGCATTTCGTTCTTTGGTCGGTAATAATTCACCATTCTTTAAGCTTCGATAACGACATTTTAAGCCCTTTTGTTCAAGTAAATCTAAATAGCGATCATCATCAAAGTCATAAAAGGAAATGGCGAAACCGGAAAAATCAGCACGAGCAGTTCGTCCTGTCCGATGGACATAATATTCTAAGTCGTTGGGTAATTCATAATTGATAACATGACTAACCCCAGCAATGTCAATTCCTCGAGCAGCAATATCGGTAGCAACAACAAATTGAAACTCCCCCTCTTTTATCCGTCTAAGCATTTGTTTTCGTGTTCTTGCTTCTAAATCCCCAGTTAATTTCCCTACCCGATAATTATTATCGGCTAAATAGTTAGCGATTTCATCAACTTTTACTTTAGTATTGGCGAAGATGAGTGCTAAATAAGGTTGCATATTTGTTAATAAGTCCTTTAACAACTCATCTTTGTTTTTATTTTTAGTTGGAATAAAATAATGTACAATATTCGCCTTGCTAATGTTTTTCTTTGATAAATCAATAACTTCCAGTTTTCCAAAATATTTATGCAAAAATTGTAAAATCGGTTCGGAAAAAGTGGCTGAAAAAGCTAATATTTGTACCTGCGGCGAGAATTTTGCAAACACATTATCCATGTCTTCCATTTCGGAGTTTGCAAAAACCATATCAGCCTCATCAATTACAATCGCTTCGGCAGTGTGAATTTGAAGCGCATTTTGTTGGATGGCTAAATCTTTGATTTTTCCAATTGTTCCAATAACAACATCGGGTTGTGATTTATTCAAACGCTCGATTTCGTTATCGCGGTCAGTTCCACCAACATATACTCTAACATCGATAAAATCATTTGCACAGCCAGTAATTTTAAGCGTTTCTTCATAGATTTGCATCGCTAACTCGCGGGTTGGAACAACAATACAAATTTGCACTTTTTTTTGGCTTTGGACTTTACTTAATAAAGGCAACAAAAAAGCATGTGTTTTTCCCGTCCCCGTTTCACTTTTACCAATCACATTTTTCCCTTGTAAAACAAGAGGAATAACGCGTTCTTGGATAGATGTCGGTTTTTGGAATTGAAGTTTAAGTAAAGCTTCATTTATAAAAACTGGAAATTGGAATTCTTTAAACATTTTTAACCTCAATAGCTTGCGAAACGGGATAACCCGCTTCCGTTATTTGAACTTTTACAAAATCATGTTTTTTTGAAAAAATTGTGGGAAACTGGACTTCCAAATAATTCGCTGTATGACCAAAAGCTATTCCTTGAATTACTTTTTCAATAATAACTTCTTGAATTGATCCCACAAATAACTGACGATATCCCAAAGCTTTCTTAGCATTTAAGGTTAATAATTCATGAACACGGTTTTTCTTGGTTGTTTCATCAACAACATTTGGGAATTGATAAGCTTTGGTATTAGGTCTTCGGGAGTAGGGAAAAACATGCATTTCTCCAAACTCCATTTGTTCAATAAATTGGTAAGCACTTTGAAAATCAGCATGATTTTCGCCGGAAAAACCTACAATCACATCGGTAGTGATATTCACCAAGGGCTTTACGGAACGCAGAGCTTGAATTTTCTTGGAATATTCACTTAATTGATATTTTCGATTCATTAGCCCAAGAATCTTATCATTACCTCCCTGTAAAGGAATATGAAAATGATTGCATAAATGATGTGAATCTTCTTGAATAAATTTTAATAGTTTCGGGGTGATTTCCGTTGCTTCAATCGATGAAATTCTAATCCGTCCCAACTTAGGAACATTTTTAATTATTTCTTCCAGCAAATCAGTAAGATCATATTGGTTCAAATCTTGCCCATAAGCTCCAGTATTAATGCCAGTTAGAACGATTTCTTTAATTCCCAATTTCGTCACATCTTTAATTTCCGCAATAATATCAGCACTTTTCCGGCTACGAATATGACCACGAGCATAGGGAATAGTACAATAACTGCAATAATTGTCACAGCCATCTTCAATCTTAATAAAACTGCGGGATTTATTGATGAAACGAGAAATCTTGATTTCTTCATATTCATAATGATGTCGTAAATCATCGATGATAAATTGCTTTTGTTTGGTTTTCCTTACCTCTTCTACAATTGAAAATAACAAGTGGCGATTAGTGGTTCCAATCATCACATCAACACCGGGAATCTTTTTTACCTCATCGGCATGTAATTGCGAAAAACAACCCATGACGGCAATTACGGCTTGAGGATTTTTTTTGATGGCTTGACGAATAATTTTGCGACTTTTGGCATCAGCAGTAGCAGTAACCGTACATGTATTAATAATGCAAACATCGGAAACATCATCAAAACCAACCAATTCATATCCATGATTGATAAAATCATTCGTAATGGCTAATGCTTCATATTCATTGACTTTACAGCCTAGAGAATAATAACTAACCCTCATCTATAAACTCCTTCATCAAGCTAATCACGCTCATTAAATAGAGCGGTGCCGTTTCGCAGCGAAGAATTCTTGGACCTAAGCCAACCGCTTGAAATCCTCGTTCAAGTAAAAGTTGGGCTTCCTTTTCCGCAATCCCTCCTTCCGGTCCGACTAAAACGAGGAGGGAACGGTAATTACTTTGCTTTAAAAGAGTTTTTAACGAAAAATTATTTTGGCGACCGCTTTCTTCATAAGCAAACATACACACATCATAATGTGAACTTTCCTCTAAAAAAGAAGGAAATGATTGAAAGGGAGAAATCTTCATCAGTTGCGATCGGCCCGATTGTTCCGCCGCTTCTTTCACAATCAACTCCCAACGATCTATTTTTAAAGGTGGCAACTTGTTTAAACGAAGGTTACTGCGTTCCATTTCTACACCAATAAATTGGCTAGCCCCTAATTCGGTAATCCGGCGGATAACTTCTTCCATTTTAGAAAACTTCGTTAATCCGAGGGCCACCGTTACTGTAATGGGAAGCTCATTATTAAATTCCGATTGTGAAATTATTTCCAAAACAACTTCTTTTTTATTTATTTGGCTAATCAAGGTTAAATAATTAACACCCATTTCATCAATAATGCTTATTTTTTGCCCGGGAAGCATCCGCATAACATGAGTAATGTGATGGTAATCCAAGCCGTTAATATAAATATTATTCCCACGAATCTGCGAATTCTTAACAAAGTAGCGCTGCATAATTATTCCTCATCAAAGATAAATTATTATACTATTTTTTAAACCAAAACACAAAAGAAAAATGCTAGAGACTAGCATTTAACTTCGAAAAAAGCGTTTTATTTTATCAAAAAGCGATGAAGACTTTTCATCGGTCCGTGACAATTTAGTAAATAAATCACGTTGTTCAGATGAAAGTTTGGAAGGTGTAATTAAATTGACAACCACAAATTGGTGACCAGTTGTATTGGTTCGAGAATTAGTAATCCCTTTATTAGCTAGTTTAAATTTTGTTCCCGTTTGGGTTCCCGCAGGAATCTTTAAATTAACATTACCATACAAAGTTGGTACGGTGAGATTGTCACCTAAAGCCGCTTGACTAAAGGTAATCGGCATTTCCAAAAAAATGTTTAATTTATCGCGAACAAAAATGTCATGGGGTTTAACGGAAACATTGACATAAAGATCCCCATTAATGCCCCCATTAATGCCCGCCTCACCATAGCCGGACAATTTAAAACCTTGATTATCATCGATTCCTGACGGAATTTTAACTTTAATTTTTGACGGTTTTCGTACTCGACCTTCACCGCCGCAAGCAGAGCATTTATTTTTAATTATTTTTCCCTTGCCACCACAAGTTGGACAGGTTGTTTCTGTTTGAAAACGTCCAAATGGGGTGCTTTGTTCCATAACAACCTTGCCACGACCACGGCATTTTGGACATACTTCAATATCATTTTTGGATTGGGCACCCAAACCGCTACATGTCGAACAAGTATCGTATTTAGTAATATTAATTTCTTTTTCAACCCCAAAAGCCGCTTCCTCAAAAGTAATGGTAATCGTGGTCCTTAAATCCGCACCTCTGGTTCTTCCCGAACCGGATTCACGCCGAGAACCACCAAAGATGGAAGACAAAATATCTTCAAAACCACCAAACCCACCAAATCCGCCCCCAAAGTTGAATCCTTCAAAGCCCTGCCCCATATTAGGACCTTCATGACCAAATTGATTATATTGTTCACGTTTAGCTGGATCACTGAGGATTTCATAGGCTTCTTGAACCTCTTTAAATTTTTCGGTTGCGTTAGGGTCTTTACTAATGTCGGGATGGTATTTTTTCGCTAAAGCGCGGTAAGCTTTTTTTATTTCATCGTCGTTTGCCGTTTTACTGACTCCCAACACTTCGTAATAATCACGTTTGGTCATAAATTTCTCTTTCTAATGAAGAAGTTTAATCGACATCTTCAAATTCGGCATCGACTACTTTTTCATCTTTTGCGTTAGATTGTTCCTCATGGGAATGTTGATCATGTTCATGAGACTGATGTTCTTTTTGCGCTTTTTCATAAGCTCGAGCTGCCACTTTTTGGCTAACCTTTAATAAATCCTCTTTTTTAGCTTTAATATCATCAAGATCCTTGCCCTCTAAAGCTTTCTTTAAGGCATCCGATTTACTTTCAATATCCTTCTTTTCTTCTTCGCTAACTTCTGCACCTAAATCATCAACAGATTTTTTGGCTGCAAAAATGATTTGTTCACACTCATTTCTTAAATCAGCTTCTTCTTTGCGAAGTCGATCATTTTCAGCATTTTCTTCAGCTTCTTTGACCATCCGCTTAATTTCCGCTTCCGTTAAACCGGAACCACCTTGAATGGTAACGGATTGACTTTTTCCCGTGCCTAAATCTTTTGCCTTGACATTAACAATACCATTGGCATCAATATCAAAACTTACTTCAATTTGGGGTACTCCTCTTGGAGCTAGAGGGATATCACCTAATTGGAAGCGACCAAGGGTTTTATTATCCGCTGCCATCGGGCGTTCGCCTTGTAAAACATGAATATCAACAGCCGGTTGATTGTCCGCAGCCGTCGAGAAAATTTGTGATTTGGAAGTTGGAATGGTCGTGTTTCGCTCAATTAACTTAGTAAATACGCCACCCAAAGTTTCAATTCCTAATGACAAAGGAGTGACATCGAGTAATAAAACATCTTTTACATCACCAGCTAACACACCAGCTTGAATGGCGGCTCCCATTGCGACAACTTCATCAGGGTTAACACTCTTATTAGGTTCTTTGCTTAATTCTCGTTTTACCGCATCCTGAACGGCTGGAGTTCTAGTTGAACCACCAACAAGTAAAACTTGATCAATATCTTTAGCGGTCATCTTGGCATCTTTCAAAGCTTGACGAACGGGACCTACAGTTTTTTCAACTAAAAAAGCTGTTAATTCATCGAATTTAGCACGCGTTAACGAAGAGTTTAGGTGAACAGGATTGCCATCACGCATCGAAATAAACGGTAAACTAATTTCCGCTTTCGTAATTCCACTCAACTCTTTTTTCGCTTTTTCAGCAGCATCTTTGAGACGTTGTAAGGCCATGCGGTCCTTGCTTAAATCAATGCCTTCGTGTTTTCTAAATTCATCAATTAAATAATCCATAACGACTTTATCAAAATCGTCACCACCTAAACGGTTATTTCCTGCCGTCGAAATAACTTCAAATGTTCCATCCGCCAAAGACAAAATGGAAACGTCAAAAGTTCCACCGCCAAGGTCATAAACCAAAACAGTTTGTTCCTTATCTTTTTTATCCATCCCATAAGCTAAAGCGGCAGCGGTTGGTTCATTGATGATGCGACGAACATTTAAACCGGCAATTTTCCCAGCATCTTTTGTTGCTTGACGTTGGGCGTCATTAAAGTAAGCCGGAACGGTAATAACCGCATCGGTAACTTTTTCTCCCAAATAGGCTTCCGCAGTAGCCTTTAAATTTTGTAAAACCATCGCCGAAATTTCTTGAGGCGTATATTTTTTTCCATTTACTTCAATCCGTTCATTGGAACCCATTAATCTTTTAATTGATGAAACAGTGTTTAAATTAGTAATGGCTTGTCGCTTAGCAACCTCACCAACTAAAATCTCATCATCCTTAAAAGCAACAACCGATGGGGTCGTTCTTCCACCGTCGGCATTAACAATTATTTTCGGTTCTCCACCTTCCATTACTGATACAACTGAATTGGTTGTTCCCAAATCAATTCCTATAATTTTACTCATTCTTTTTTTCCTCCTGGTTCTTTTTATTTACTACAACTAAAGCGGGGCGCAAAACCCGATCTTTAAACATATATCCACTTTGGATTTCACTGATAACAATGTTATCGTCATAATTAGGGTTGGATCCCACTTCCACAGCATGTTGAAAAGCAGGATCAAATGGTTTATAAAGCGATTCTAGTTTTTTCACACCTTCATCACTGACAATCTGTTTTAATTGTTGATTGATCATTTCAAAACCTTGAAGAAAAGATTTTAATTTCTCATCATCGGTTTTTATGGAAACAACTCGATCAAACACATCAAGGGCTTCCACTAGTTTCTCAAGCAAAGCTTGCGATCCATATTTTCGTTCACGAATGCGTTCTTCATTAATCCGTTTTTTGAAGTTTTCCGCATCCGCAAGAGAACGCAAATAAAGATCATTCAGTTTTTTTATTTGTTCTTGAGCTTGGGCCAATTCTTCATTAATTGTTGGAGTTTCTTGAATAACTGCTTCGCTTTGCTCATCAATCATCTTTTCTTGTTCTTCTTCACGATATCGATTATTCATTTATATTACCTTCTTTATATTTTTTGCAATATATTCCAATAGAGGAATAACTTTTTGATATTCCATCCTCGTTGGTCCAATAACAGCGATAGCACCACGCTCCCCATTTTCCAATTCGTAGGGGACGGTAATCACCGTACAATCGCGCATGGCTTGAATTTGATTATCGCGACCAATTCGAACAGAAATGCCACGTTCAGACATATCGACAGCTTTAATGATTTCTCGTTGTTCTATCGCCGTCAAAAGATCTTGGACTTTTCCAATATTTTGAAATTCCGGTTGACTTAGAATTTTACTTTGGCCGGATAAAAAATATTTATCTTGAACCATCTCTGTAAACATGCGTACTAATGCGGAAATTAAATCATCATAATAGGAAATATAAGCATTAAAATTATCATCTTCAAGATATTGTTTAATTTTTTCATCAATTCTCGAGATTGGACAATCAAATAAGATATCATTTAAAAAGTCAATTGTTCTTTCAATATCACGAATACTAATATCCTCCGGAACAATGATTTTTTTACTTTCCACATAGCCATGATCAGTAACCAACATAATAACAGCATAACGTTCAGTAAGAGAAATAAATTGAATATTTTTAATTTTCGCATTATAACTAGCTGCGCCCAAAACAACGGCGGCATAATTGGTCAATTCAGTAACTAAAGCCATCGATTCTTTTATCGCTTGTTCACGGCTAATTAAATCACGTTCAAAAATTTCATCAATTAGGGGAAATTCTTTAATTTCCGGTGTTTTTTTATTGAGAATTTCTTGAACATAAACGCGATAACCTTCTTCGGAAGGAATTCTTCCACTCGAAGTGTGCGTTTTGAGAATTAACCCATATTGTTCTAACTCTGCCATATCATTTCTAATTGTGGCCGGTGAAACATTAAGGGCAAACTCGGGACGACTGGTTAAGGTTTTTGAACCAACCGGTTCATTAGTCTTCACATATTCTTCAACGATAGCTTTTAATACCATTGTTTGGCGTGTCGATAACATATTCTCTCCTTGTTAGCACTCTTAAACATTGAATGCTAAAATTATTATACACTAAAATATTAGCACTGTCAAGCAATATATGCTAATTATTTTGTAAAATTTAAAAAACCTAGATTTACTAGGCTTTTTGTGTTTGAAGATATTGGTGAATATTTAAAGCAGCTTGTTTGCCAGCGCCCATCGCCAAAATAACTGTCGCTGCCCCGGTGACAATATCACCACCGGCAAATACACCGGGATACGTCGTCATGTTTTGAGAATCAACAATTAAACAACCTCGACGATCGGTTTTTAACTGTGGTGTGGCGGCGGCTAGTAAGGGGTTAGGGTAATTCCCTAATGCCATTATGACAGCATCAACTTCTAATAGAAAATTGGACCCCGGTTTTATGATGGGGCTTCTCCTACCACTGGCATCGGGTTCTCCTAGAATCATTTCAACACATTCGATGGCTTTGACATAAGCTTTATCATCACCGATAATTTGTAAAGGATTCGTTAGAATTAAAAAATTAATCCCTTCTTCTTTCGCATGTTCTACTTCTTCAAGGCGAGCTGGCATTTCCGAAAAGCTGCGGCGATAAATAATATAGACTTCCTCAGAATTTAAGCGTTTGGCACAGCGGGCGGCGTCCATAGCTACATTTCCACCCCCAACAACAGCGATTTTCCGCATGGTTTTTAAAGGCGTGTCAAAACTATCGAGGTGAGCTTTCATTAAATTAATTCGCGACAAAAATTCATTGGCCGAGAAAACACCATTTAAGTTTTCGCCAGGAATTCCCATAAATTTAGGCAAGCCGGCCCCACTCCCCACAAAAACAGCTTGATACCCTTCCTTGAAAAGCTCATCAATGGTCAGTGATTTTCCGATGACCATATTGGGATAAAACTTAATTCCCATTTTCTTTAAATTATCAATTTCCTCATTAACAATTGCTTTAGGTAATCGAAATTCCGGAATGCCGTACATCAACACACCACCAGTAACATGAAGGGATTCAAAAACATCGACATCATAACCCAAATTACCCAAAACGCCACTACAAGCCAAGCCAGCGGGACCGCTTCCAACAATTGCCACTTTTTTATTAATTTTAGAGTTGATTTCTTGCCGTTTTTTGCTTGCATGATCGCTAACATATCGCTCCAAGCGACCAATTGCTACCGCTTCACCCTTTTTCCCCCGGACACAAACGGCTTCACATTGGGTTTCCTGAGGGCAAACGCGACCACAAACACCGGGTAATAAATTAGCCTCTGCGATAACTTGATAGGCATTATCAATATCATGATTTAAAATTTGTTTAATGAAAGCAGGGATATTGATATTAACGGGGCAGCCCTTGATACAAGGAGCATGACGGCAACTTAAACAACGGGCCGCTTCCAAGAGAGCTTCGTCATCATTATATCCAAGAGCAACTTCATCAAAATTAGTTATTCTCTGGGTGGCATCTTGTAATTTCATCACCGTTTTTTTATTCATGAGGATTTACCAAGCGACAATAAGCATCGCGCTCTTCTTTCTGATACATTTTTGACCGTGCAATGGCTTCATCATAATCAATTGTAAATCCGTCAAAATCCGGTCCATCGACGCAAGCAAACTTAATTTCACCATTGACGGTTAAGCGGCACATTCCACACATGCCCGTACCATCCATCATAATCGGGTTCATACTTACCGTGGTTTTTTGTTGATATTGTTTTGTTAATAAACTAACATATTTCATCATCGGCAAGGGACCGACAGCAAAAACCTCATCATAGCGGACTCCTAACTCCAATTGTTCTTTTAATACATCAGTGACAAGCCCCTTGCGAAGATAGGAACCATCATCAGTGATAAAAAATGTGTTTTTGCTTAAACGGCGGAATTCCTCTTCAAGAATGATTAAGTTTTTATTGCGAAAGCCAATGATAATATCTAGTTCAGTCCCTTGTTTGAATAAAGCTTGGGCAAGGGGATAACAAATGGCTGTACCCACCCCCCCTGCGACAACACAAGCTTTTTTAATGCCTTTGATATTTGTTGGTTTCCCCAACGGGCCAACAAAATCTAAAATATCATCGCCAACATTCAACAAATTGAGCTTAGCCGTCGTAAGCCCAACAATTTGGAAAATAATGCTTACTAAACCGCAGTGAGGGTCCGCACTAGCAATCGTGAGGGGAATTCTTTCTCCATGATCATCAACACGCAAAATAATAAATTGACCGGCTAAAGCTTTCCTTGCAATTAAGGGAGCTTCAACATCCATTAAAGTGACATTAGCATTTAAAGTTTCTTTTCTAATAATTTTTGCCATTAAAACTCCTTTTAAAATATGGATTACTCTTGATTTCTTGTTCCAATGTCGTTTTCTGTCCATGGCCAGGATAAATTTGATAGTTTTGTTTAAAATCGCGGATTTTTTGGAGTGACTTAAGCATTTCCACCATATTTCCGGAATAGAGGTCCGTTCGTCCAATATTGTGATAAAAAACCGTATCACCACTAAACATATTATTTTCAATAATGAAGCAAAGCGAACAATCCGTATGACCGGGTGTTTCTATCACTAAAATGGATTGAGAAAGGATGAAAATCCTAGAATAATCAAAAACTACTTCATATTGTGATGGCAGCAAATCTATTTTTAGGGGGTTAAAATAAAAGGAATAGCTCTTTAGGGGATCAGCCAATTTTGCTAGGGCAGCACGATGAAGATATAATTTTATTCCTTTGTTCAAATAAGAAGGCAATTCCATAAAATGATCAAAATGCGCATGGGTAAGTAAGACGGCAGCAATCGGCAACTGGTGGTGGCGGATTACTTCATCATAGCTAACACAGGGGTCAATCACTAGCATTTTTGCGTCATCAGAAACTAAATAACAATTAGCATCGAGGGCTTGTGATATAAAAGTCGTAATATTAAGGGTTTTATCGGGATGCAGCATAACTAGTTCCAAAAATCCCCGCATCATTGCCTAATGTCGCAAGATGAAATTCTGTTGAACGAACCGAGAAAAAAGCCAATTCTTGAAAGCGTTTATTTAGTTTGCTAATTAAAAAGTCCCCAGCTTGACTTACCCCTCCACCAATGACAAACGCTTCTGGATTAACAGTATTCGCAATCGCAGCTAAAGCCGTTGCCAATTTTTCAACCATCACCTCAACAGCTTGTAAACAAACAGCATCTTGTTTTTTCGCATAATAAAAGATGTTTTCAGCGCTTATTTCTTTTCCCTTTATCAAAGACGGTTCTTTATTTATGAGTAAAGAAACGGTTTTAACTAGTCCCGTCGCACTGGCATATTGTTCTAAACAATCAAATAGGCCACATGTACATTGTCTTTCGTTTTCAAAGGCAACACGAAGATGGCCGATTTCCCCGGTTGAACCGGTAAAGCCTTCTACTAATTGATTATTAATGACGATTCCACCACCAATTCCGGTACCGATAGTGAGAAAAACAAAATTGGAAAAATTTTGAGCACCCCCGGCAGCCATTTCCCCCAGTGTTGCGGCATTGGCATCATTGAGGACGGCTACTTTAATGCCCGGATAATGCTCCAACAGTATTTTTTTGGCCTCAACTCGTTGCCAATTAAGATTTTGAGCACCCAAAACAACGCCGTCAACGCAGGGTCCGGGTACGCCCAAACCGATTCCTTGAAGTTGATCATCACCAAGCATTGCCTCAATTGACTGGTAGATATCCGGTAAAATATTCGTTCCCGCTTTTGAAATATCTGTTTTAATTGTTTTTTTCATCAATAAATGATTGTTATTGAATTTGCCGATTTTGATAGTTGTACCACCAATATCAACCCCAAAGACAACTTGCATTTTTTCCTCCAATGTCCTTTATATTAAGCAATCTGTTCAAGAAACAAATCTTTCCAAAGTTTATCAAGGGCAAATAATTCACGTTCTTCTTTTGTAAAAACATGAACAACGACACTGCCAAAATCAATTAAGGCCCAAAAGCTCTGCTTTTTACCTTCCGCACCGCGGAATGGCAAATTATGTTCCCCACAGCTTTTCAACAAATGATCAATCGCTGCCCCTAATTGACGTTGTGAACCGGCCGTAGCCACAATCGCAAAATCGTAAAACGGTGTAATTGGCCGAGTATCATAAATAAAAACATCTTTTAATTTCAATTGACTCATTAACTGCTTAATGATTAAAATTGCTTCCATCCAACCTCCGATATTTTTCATACATTAATCTTAATTCTTGGGAAATTTCATGATGATTACTAGCGATTATTTGTTTTATTTTTTGTGCAATAGCGCCATAGAAATTGACTTTCGATAAAGCTTTGGCTTCTTGGAAATATTCTTCAATTCTAGTGTCATCCGTATAATCCGCTAAAAAAATGATTTCTCCTAATAAAGTCATATTAAGATTTCCCGTTGTGTGATAACGGATGGCATCCAAAACTTCAACATCTGTAATCCCAAGCTCTTCATGAACAACATAAGGGCCTAAAAAGGCATGCCATAATTGGGGTGACAACTCCAAAATAGAAGAATCTAACTGATATTTCTCAATAATTCGCGAAAATTCTTCCCGTGAAACAAATTTAGCATAATCATGTAATAGGGATGCTGCAATTACCTGACTTTTCATAACGGGGAGCTTAAAAGTTTTCCTTATTTCTAAAGCTTTCTTTAAGACTGCGAGCGAATGTTGGTAACGTTCATAAATATCTGGATGCTTACTTTGGCGGTATTTATTCCATAAACGCTTTTTTAAAGTTATTCTTAAAAACATCACACGATTGCCTCACGAATGCCTACTTTAATTTTTTCATAATATTTTACTTCAATTGTTCCCATTCCAACTAAAGTAACAAAACCTAAGCCACAAATAAACAAGTCTTTTTTTGTTTCTGAAAAAGAAAATTGCTGCGATATTATTTTTCCCATGCGTTCTCGTTCCTTTAAAGTAGGAAGTTGTAAAATATCATCTTGATGCTTATTAAAAAAAGTTTCAGCATTTTCCAACTTCGTACGATGAACAACAAGGTTGGGAGGAACATAAACAACAAAAGTTGACTTAATTCCTTCCAAAAATTTAATTATACAAAAACCACCAAGGAATAAAGCTTGTTGGGGATTAATTTGATATGTAGCTGGACGAATATATCGCTTTGTCGTCAAAATATTTAATGAACTTTTCTCCAAATAATAAGTAACTTGATGGCTGTTGATAATTCCCGGTGAATCAATGATGAAAGTTTTATTGGGGAGACTAATTTTAATAAAATCCATCGTCGTGCTAATAAAATTGCTAACAGTAATGGAGGCTGTTTGCGAATAAAATTTACTAATAGCATTAATTAGGGAAGATTTACCGACATTGGTCATACCAAAGAAATAAACATCCTTATTAGCCTGTAATTGATAAATATTTGTTAATAATCTTTCGATGTCGAAAGAGCGAAAACTCGAGATAACAAGAGATTTATCAACCTTAATGTTATTTTTTTGCAAATAATTGTTTAAATAGTTTTTCACACGCATAACTTTAACGGAATCAATAAATAAATCGAATTTATTGGCAACCAATAAAAGGGGGTTGTGGGGAAAATATTGGTTTATTTCTTTCACAATCGTTCCATCTAAGTCAAAAACATCCACAACATGGACGACAAGATTTTGGCTTTCCCTAATTAATTTGATATTATTTAAAAAATCTTTTTCATTATAAGTAATTTCCGTGTTTTTATGATAGTGAAGCAAATTAAAACAACGTTCACAATAAAAACGATCCGGATTCTTTAAATAAACATCATTGCGAATAAAACCTTTTTGGGTCGGATCAGTGAATTGGACCTTGGCTCCACAGCCTTCACAGCGATTTTTCATTGAATTACTTCCTTGATTTTCGCATAAATGTCCGGATAATGACGACTTATTTTTTTAATTATTCTCTTTTCAGTCTTGCGATTGAACTTTGTAAACCATAGTTCATTATGTTTTTTGAGTGGCTTAACTAAGATGACATCAATCCCAAAACGGTTTGACCCCAAAACATCGGTCAATAATTGGTCGCCAATGGCAAGAGCCGTTTTTTTAGGAAGCATTGCTTTCTTTAGTGCTTGACGGTAACCTTTTTTCAGTGGTTTCATAGAACTATAAACATAATCTTCACCAAGGATGTTCGCAAAATGGCTGACCCGCGGTTCTTTATTGTTAGACATAAAGATAATTTTAAAACCAATAGCCTTAATTTGGGCAATTAATTGCTTTAACTTAGGGTATGGTTCATAAGCATCATAAGGAATCAAGGTATTATCAATATCCATCAATAAAACTCTTTTCCCTTGATCATATAATTTTTGATAGGGGATTTGAAAAACATCAGAATAGCAATCAGTTGGCACAAATTTTTTCAAACCAAATAACAAGACAAGCATACTTTTCACCATAGCAAGATTATATCAAAAAAAACTCAAAATGTCTAAAAAAAATGCATAATCAATGATTATGCACCTGTTTATGATTGCGTATTTAAGTAGTTTAAAACATCTTGCGCATTGGTATCGGGATTGGCTTTCCCGACTTTGCCACCAACAAACAATAAAATCGTTGTAGAATTATACACTTAGATTCATTTCAAATATTACGAATATAAGCCTTATTGAGCCAAAAATAAGGCTTTTTTTGTTATTTTCAACAG
>Ga0116183_1002554_pt1 | contig 19451 bp, 20 predicted proteins | sample AD_UKC078_MetaG_FD_89753 | JGI IMG/M metagenome (GOLD analysis project Ga0116183, IMG submission 89753) | Active sludge microbial communities of municipal wastewater-treating anaerobic digesters from USA - AD_UKC078_MetaG | ecosystem: Engineered > Bioreactor > Anaerobic > Digestate | place: USA... | reverse complement strand
GGAAGCCCCCCTGATCTCCAGCCACAAAACGTAACCAAGAAGGCCTTTTTTACTCGTTTTCTATATTCCTTTGTCAAAGAACGTCTATATTTCGTGCTCTAAAACGATTACGACACAGTCTCTCGAGGGGGAGGGAATTGAGTCATGGTTCCTCCCCCGTCAAGGGGGAGGGAATTAAAGTCTGCGTTTCCAGCCCGTCAAGGGGGAGGGGATTAAAGTCTGATTTTATTGCCGGTTTCATGACGTTTTTCAAGAGGAAACAGAGGATGGCTTGCGGTGCAGGTGATTTCTCAAGACGGGGATGTTCTCAGAAATCAGCATTGAATACTAAAGATGGGATTTTCAGATGCACCACACGCGAAAGGATACCCGGTCAGGATAACCTCTCCCGCCCAATCAGGGCGGCTCCCAGGGCGCCCGTCAGGTGACAGAGCTCCGGAACCCGGACTTCCATCTGAAGCGTTTTTTCCAAGGCCCTTCTCAGACCTTCGTTTTTCGCCACCCCGCCCGTAAAGGTAATCCTGCCGCCGATACTCAAACGGTGGGCCATGGCCGCGATGCGTCTGGCAATGGATTCGTGAAGACCGTTGATGATCTCTTCCTTGCCACAGCCTGCCGCCAGCAGTCCGACCACTTCGGACTCCGCGAAGACGGCGCACATGCTGTTCAGTTGAACGGCGGTCTTTCCCTCACCCAGATGCGAAAAGTCGGTGACATCCAGTCCGAGGGCAGCGGCCATGACCTGGAGAAACCGGCCCGTACCGGCGGCGCAACGGTCATTCATGACGAAATCGAGCACCCTGCCCTCGCTGTCCACCTTGATTACCTTGCTGTCCTGGCCGCCGATATCGATGACGGCCGACGTGTCGGGAATCAGATAAACGGCACCCCGGGCATGGCAGGTGATTTCCGTCACCGTCTTATCGACGAAGGGAAGGGCGATCCGGCCGTAACCCGTGCCCACGGAAAAAAGAATCTCTTCTCTCCGGCGGCTTGACGCATTCATCAGCTCCTCCAGGGATTGGAGGGCCGCATCCCGGGGGCTCCACCCCGTCGGCCGGATATGATGGAAGATCTTCCCGCCATCCATCATCACTGCCTTCGTGGCAACGGACCCGACATCAATGCCCACAATTGCCACGATGCCCCTCCTCCATCATTTCCACAAACGCTTCCAGACGTACCCGGAGTGTTTCCCGGTCCGCCTGGGAGTAATCGGTTTCAATCTGGATAAAGGGAAGGCCCCTTTTTTCCTTCACCAGGGTGCTGACGTCGAACGATTCAATATTGTAAGTATGGCAGGCCTGCCAGGTCAGGTCGATGACACCGTCGATCCGGAAATCGTCAACCATCCGGTCCAGAAGTTCCAGGCGGCCCCTGTTCGGCGACATAACCGAGCAGGGGATGCGGAGGTATTTCTCCGCCAGAAGGAGCAGGGGATCCCGGGGATCCGATTCATCGATCCGCAGATCCACGGTTTTATATCCGCCGCAGTTTTCCATGGCAACCACCAATGCACCTAATGATTCCACGATTTCAATCACCTTTTCGCTTCCCATTCCGATCGGAGTCCCCGTCAGCAGCACCCGGGGGGTCTTCTCACCCCCGGCGATATGCCCCTTTGCCGCCGCATCCCGGATTTCCGCAACCAGCCCGTCGATCATCCGGATCACCTCCCGGCGGTCAACATGAAACCCCGCCTGGAAGGATGCCATCATCATGTCCAATCCCGAAAGCAGGGCGGGTTTCCGACGATTCAGATCGTAAAGGTCTTTGAGGGCCCGTTTCTCTTCATTGACCAGGTGGATCGCCTCCCGCAGCTTCTCCTCCGTGATGGAAACCCGTAAAAACGCTTCCAGCCGGCTTTTCAAGCGGATCATCTCGCCATGCCACAGCGTCAGGGAAGCTGCCGTATCCGCGCTGTTCGGGAGATTCATCACATGCACCTCCTTGAGGCGGTGGAGGCGTTCGAACATCTTCTTTTTTCCGTCGCAGGTGGTCTCGCCGATCACCAGATCGGAAAAATGGAAAAACGGGCAGGTGTCGGTCAGGGCAAAACCGTAGGAAGACTTGATCAGGGGGCAGAGATTCCGTGGGAGTTCCCGTTCGGCATGGGCGATGGGGGCCTCCCGCGTGCCGCACAGACTCACGGGAATCGCCCCGGCGGCCAGGACCAGTTCCCGGGGACAGTAGGTGCAGTAAATCCCGACAACCTTGCGCCCCCCTTCCTTCGCCTCCTTGATCAGGACCGCATTTTTTTCCCGCAGATCACGGAATTTTTCGAGGTGGTTCAACGGCATCGCTCTTTGCCTCTTACCGCGTAAACAGCTTCAAAATATGCGACCACCGGTACACGTTATTTCTCAACCGTAAACCCGGCCTCTTTCCAGTCGGCCAGAAGGGTCTGGTAAATATCGGGATAGGCCAGATTGATCAGTTTACGATAGGCGAGGTAACTGCGGCTTCCCGCATTACAGTAGACGATGATCTTCTTTTCCTTCGGAAGAACGCCGGACTGGGTCGAGAAGGTCTCCGCAGGGATATTGATGGCTGTCGGGATATGACCTTCCCGGTACTCCGCCGAATCCCGGACGTCGACAAGAACGTAATCACCCTTGTTTTCGCGGATCAGCCGGGCCAGATCGGCGGGCTTGACCTTTTGGGTTTCTATCTTTTTACCGTAATCGGGTCCCGCGACGATCGGCAGGTTTCTTTCTTCCCACACGGGAATCCCCTCGCTGTAAATTTTGATATTCCGGTAGCCCAGGGGTTCCAATTTCCTGGCAAGCCGTTTGCTTTTCCCGCACTTCACGCCGTTGCAGTAGATTACCAAAAGGGTGTCTTTCTCCGCGGGCAGCAGCCCGAGGCATTCTTCCGCATTTTTCTCGGGAATGTTGATCGCCCCGACAATGTGAGCCTCCTGGTACTCCTGGCTGGTCCGGGCATCGATCAGGGTGAAGGATGCTTTCTGATCCACCATGGCTTTGACTTCGCCGGTGGTCATCACGGGGTAATCCGTTTCCGCCATGACAGGAACGGCAAAGAGACCGAACAGCATCAAAATGATCAGGGAACAGATAGACTTGGATAGGGTCCGTTTTTTCATCATAGCCTCCTCGTTGAAAACTATTCGTTAATGAATCTGCTCAACGCTCTGCAGAACAACTTTCAGGGTTATATGCAAAGAGGCCTGATCGAATCCAATTCAAAATAACTATTGATCAACGGATCTGATAACTTACGGCAATGGAAAAGAAAACATCCGGATGGTGAAAGGGAAAGACAACCGGTTCAACTTGATTTCGAAATCTCAAGCTGCAAAGGGTTTCAAAAGAGAAATCCCCCCGTTTTGCCCTGCTGATGATTCATGGCCTTCCCGAGGTAGCGGTCGTACTCGTAGAGGTCATCCCGGAAATAGACCAGGCCCGTCTCATCACTCCATACCGTGAAATAGACAAGGTGGACGGGAATCGGATTCCGCAGAGCGATCAACAGACGCTGGCCGCTGTTGATTTTTTTCATGATCTGCGCCTTTTTCCAACCCGTATCATTCCGAAGCAGGTATTCGGCCAGATCGATCGGTTTTTCAAGGCGGATGCACCCATGGCTGAAGGTCCTTCCCTGGCGGTTGAAAAGGTGCCTTGACGGTGTATCGTGCATGTAGACGTCATGACTGTTCGGGAACAGGAACTTGATCCGTCCCAGAGGATTTTTAGGACCCGGATCCTGGATCAGGTGGTAAGGGAAACTTCTCGGGTCGATCTTCTTCCAGTCGAGGCTGCCCGGTGAAATTTCCTTCGAGCCGGGACGCCAGTCCTGGTAAATCCGGATTTGTTCACTCGACAGATAGCCGGGATTGCGCTTGACCTTGGGGATGATTTCCTTGCGGACGATGCTCGTCGGCACATTCCAGGTGGGATTGATTTCGATATGGGTCATCCTGTTGCCGAAACTGGGCGTCGGATTTTCCTGTTTGCCGACGATCGTCTTCATTTTCAGAACCACTTTTCCCTTTTCCACCACCTTCATGGAAAATGCGGGAATGTTCACCAGGATGAAACGGTCGGAATTCCGGGGCATCCATCGCCAGCGTTCCATGTTCAAACGAATCTGGCCGATCCGTTCCCTGACTGGAATGTTCATCAGGCGTAACGTTTCGCCACCCGCAACCCCGTCTTCCTTCAGGTTATGGGCCCGCTGAAAGGAACGTACCGCCTTTTCCAGGGCGGCATCGAAAAGATCGCGGTTCCGTACAGGCAATGCGGACAGCTCCCCGGACAGGAAAAGTCTTCGTTTCAAAGACGCAACACGGGGGTTCCGCTGGCCCTTCATCAATTTTCCGCCGGAAATGACGGGCCAGCCGCCCGCCGCTTCAATGCGGCGGTACCGGGCAAGGACAACCCTGAGTTGCCGGTATTCCGGATAGGCGGGAAGAAGCCCTTCCAGGCGTCTTTCAAACTGCCCGGCATCGGGGATGTCATCAAAACCGGGCAACTTCGAAGCAGCTCTTTTTTGCACGGGCCACTGGGAGGTCAGCCTTCCCGGCTCCATCCTACCGTGGTAAAGGTGCGTCGTATAGGACAGGTAGGCATCCGTCAGCAGGATCTCCAGATCGGCCGTCATCGCAGATTTACGTTCTGCAGGAAGTTTTTCCAGGGAACCCAGAAGGGTATGGATCGTCTTCAAGTGGTAATCTTCGGGAAACAGGCCTTCCTCTTCGGCTTTTCCGAGGGCACGGAGGAAGGCAGGCACGGCCGGAACGGGAACGCCCTCCAGGAACCAGGCGGGCCGCCAGGCGCGATCGGCGTAGAAAGACCTCAGTTCGTCCATCCCCCGGAGCAGAGCTTCGCCCTGCAATATCGGCACAACGGGGAAATCTCGGGTGAGTTTCGCTTCGATCCTGGAACGGAGGTCACCGGTGGAAGCGTCCCCTTCGGGAGAAGAAACATCCGGACTCGCCGGCAGGACAGCCGTTTCCGTTTCAGGCAGGGACGGCTCCGCCGCCGAAGCCACCGCCGAAGCCGTCTCCAACGCCGGCAACGGCAGCATCACCCTGTCCACCTGGTGAACGGGGACAGCACACCCGTACAGGAAAAGGAAAAGCACCCAGAAAAAAACACGCCTTCCCCTCGTTTTCGCGGACCGTTCACCTCTTGTAACCATCGATCTATGCCACCAGAAGCGGAATGACATCCCCCGCCTTCCCCAGAATCGTCAAATCAAGGCCCGGAGACAGGGGTGTCTCCTCCATGTTGATCTCCGCCACAAACGCCCCTTTTCCCTTCGCCAGGGCGGGTAGAAAGGCGACGGGATAAACGATTCCCGACGTGCCGACGACCAGCATGACATCGCACGCGCGGGCGGCATCTTCCGCCCGGTTCAACAGCCTTCCGTCGAGACTTTCCCCGAACCAGACCACGTCGGGACGAAGCAGTCCCCCGCAGTCCTTGCACTTCGGCAGAACGCCCATATCGACCGACATGTCGACCGAGATCCGGGCGCATTCGGTGCATTGCACCCGCCAGAGATTCCCGTGAACTTCGATCAGGTTCTTCGATCCCGCCCGCCGGTGGAGGCCGTCGACATTCTGAGTCACCAGGGTGAAACCGGGCACGGTTTGTTCCAGAACAACCAGGGCCCGGTGGGCCCGGTTCTCTTCGACCCGGCTGATCAATTCCCGCCGCCAGTTATAAAAGGCCCATACCAGCTCGGGATCCCTTGCAAAGGCTTCCGGCGTCGCCAGATCCGTCGCCCGGTAATGCTGCCAGATCCCATCGTCACCCCGGAATGTCGGCACCCCGCTTTCGGCGGAAATCCCCGCGCCGGTCAGGACGACCACCTCTTGCGCCTGCTGCAGACGCGCCTTCACCAACCCGATCTGTTCTTCCCGGGACATCGTTACCTGATGCATACGCTGAGCACCTCGATCAGATCCGTCTCTCCCCGAAGGATTTTTTCCACACCGCACTGCAGCAGGGTCTGCATGCCCTCCGACATGGCCACTTTCCGGATGGCCGCAATGGACTTCCTGCTGATGATCATCTGCTTGATCGTATCCGTGGCCATGAGGAGTTCAAACAACCCCATCCGGCCCCGGTACCCGGTTTCACTGCATTCCGGGCAGCCTTTCGGCCGGTAAAGCGTGAAGCCGTCGTCGTAGACAACATCCAGATTCCGGAAAATCTTTTCTCCGCCGTAACGGAAAAGTTCGTCGTACTCTTCCTTTCCGGGATGGTATGCCTCCTTGCAGACGGGGCAGAGCGAACGAACCAGGCGTTGCGCCAGGACGCACAGGAGGGAATCGGAGAAGGCAAAGGGATCGATCCCGATTTCCAGAAGACGGACAATGGTTTCCGGGGCGTTGTTCGTATGGAGGGTGCTGAGGACCAGATGCCCCGTTGTCGAGGCCTCGACACCCATTTTGGCCGTCTCGTAATCCCGCATCTCGCCGACCATGATGATGTCCGGATCGGAACGGAGGAACGACCGCATGGCGCTGCTGAAATCAAGCCCGATTTTGTGGTGGACCTGGACCTGCCGGATACCCCGCTGGGTGATCTCCACGGGATCTTCCACGGTCCAGATTTTGACGTTGGGCTTGTTCAGGACCTGCAGAACCGCGTGGGCCGTCGTGGTTTTTCCCGAGCCGGTGGGCCCGACGAGAAGGATCAGCCCATAGGGTTTCGTAAACAGCCTCCGGAAACGTTCACACGTATCGGCGGGCATGCTGAGCTCGTCCAGGCTCATGATCTTCCCCCGGGTCAGAATCCGGAGGACCACGTCTTCCGTGTAACCGTAGGTGGGCATGGTCGCCACCCGCAATTCGAGTTCCTCCCCGGTGAAACGCTTGTACATGATCTTCCCATCCTGGGGGAGACGCTTTTCCGTGATATCCAGGTTGGACATGATCTTGATCCGTGAAATGATCGGCGCCCGGTATTCGTAGGGGAATATCTTGTAGGGGATGCACTCCCCGTCGATTCTCAGGCGGACGTTGACCTGGCGGTCCTTCACATCCGGCTCGATGTGAATATCCGATGCCCGCCTGACATAGGCTTCCTCGATCAGGTCGTCCACCAGGCGGATGATGTTGGCGTTGGCTTCCGCCTGATCCTCGATCCCGTTGCCCTCTTTCCCGGCGGCGTCCGGCGGAGGTAAAATACCATAGAAATAATCGATGAATTTGAGGATATCCTCCTCTTCCGCCAGGCAGAACTCCAGGGATTTCGCCCGGAGGAGGTTCTTGATCATGTCCTTCTTCAGGATATTGTCCAGGTCGTCGACGATGACCGACACGCGTCCCTGGCGCTCTTCCAGGGGGACCCAGCGTTCCCGGCGCAGGTATTCATAACTCAGGTTGACAAGAAGGTTCTCCGGAATGCGAATCTCCCGGCTGAACGCAATGGAACGAAAGCCGGTGATTTCCCGCGCGTTCTCTTTCTGGGATCTGTCTTCTATTTCTGCCATCGGTGATGCTTACCCCCGTTGACGTCGTTACATTTTCCTGTCCGAAACCCATCCAATATACCGCACCGCCTCTTTCTTTCAACCACGTTTTTCTTTCCGGAAGGGATCTTCCATTGCACCGGAAGGGCTTTGCTGGTATAAAGCGCCTCTGTCGGCCTGCAAAACAAACCGGCAAAATGTTCGCCGCGAATAGAAACCGGCTCCTCGTCAGAAGGATCCATACCATATGAACAGGAAATCGTCCCTTCTTTCTTACCGGGAAACAATTCTGAGAGCCGGAGCATGGCTCTCACAAAACGGTTTTTTCGGCACCCGCCTGGGTACGGGAGGAAACGTTTCCCTGCGGATCGGGGATACGGAAACCCTGGCCGTCACGCCGACCTCGAAACGCTACGATGAACTCTCCACGGACGATATCTGCATCGTCGATTTCAACGAAACCCAACTTTCCGGCACCTATCCCCCTTCCATCGAAATCGCCATGCACATCGCCGTCTACCGGAACCGGCCCGACGTGCGCGCCATCGTGCACACGCATCAAAACTACGCAAGCGTTTTCTCCGTCATCAACCGGCCCGTCCCCGCTCTTTTCGAGGAAGTCTCCCTCAAGATAGGCCCCCGGATCGACATCGTTGACTTTGCTCCCGCGGGAAGCGTGGAGCTGGCGAACCAGGTGGCGGAAAAACTGCGGAACGGCGCCCGCGGGTACATCATTCAAAACCACGGCGCCCTTGCCCTGGGATGCACTATGGAAGAGGCGCTCCTGAACACCGAATTGATGGAAAAGGCCTGCCGGATTTATTACCTTGCCCTTCTTACGGGCAATCCCATCACCGACCTTCCCCCGGAGCAACCTTAGGCCGTTCCGGATGAAAATCTCAGCCTTCGGCGCAAATCGAAAAACACAACGGAGACGGTATCGCAGGTAAACGACGTGAACGGTCGGGATAAAGCTATCTGGCCGATACGGAGGCTTGCAGCATTTCCAGGAATCGCCTGTGGTAATTCAGCAGATGCAGGTGTTTTCTGTAAATCAGGTAGAAGTTGCGTTCGATATTTCCCCCTTCCAGGGGAACCAGCACCAGGAGACCCTGTTTGAGTTCCCGTTCCACGGCATACAGAGAAATGATGGACAGGCCGAGCCCGCCGATCACCGCTTCCTTGACCGCTTCGGAACTTCCCATTTCCCCGACAATGTTGAAAACAGCGAGAGAAAGACGATCTTTTCTCTGCAGATATCCCTCGATGTTTTCACGGGTTCCCGAACCCCGTTCGCGGACAACGAAGGGTTCCTTGACCAGCTGTTCCATGGATATGGTTTTCCCGTGACCCGGGACAGGGTAATCCGCGGGGGCAACCAGAACCAGTTGGTCCTGCCACAGGGTTTCCACGCAAAGCCGCTTGTCGCAGGGCTCCTTCCCGATTACGCCCATCTCCGCATGGCCGTTGAAGATCAATTGTTGCGTTTCCTCGCTGTCGCAGGTCTGGAGATGGACGCGAATATCCGGATAACGCTTTCTCATCCGGCCGAGCAGCCGGGGCAGAATATACGTTGCCGGAATGGTACTGGCGGACAGGAAGATATGGCCGGCTTCGTGTTCCCGCATCTCCATGATTTTCTCTTTCGCCTCTTCCCGGAGGCGGATCATGCGCCTTGCATAGCTGTAAAGGACCTGCCCCTCCGGTGTCAGGGACAGCCCCTTGTTGGCCCTGTTGATGATCTGCGTGCCGACCGCCTCTTCCAGATTCTTGATGTGCTTGGTCAGGGTGGGCTGGGTGAGAAACATCTTGTCGGCCGCACGGGTGAAACTGCCCGCATCGACCAGTTGAATCAACGCTTCAAGTTGCTGCATCGTGATGTTTTTGAACGTATCGTAACCCATGGGGCGGACCATATCACACAGAAATGCAATTCGCCAGTCTCTTTCTTAATTAAAGCACTAACATGGAAAAAAACGGGACCGTTCCCCGATGTCATTTTCCGCACGGCGGGATATTTCTGAACCGGACCGGTACTTCACACACGTCCGGGAGGCTTCTTATCTGTTTGACAGATTCGTTCTTTTTGTATAGGTAAGGTATGAATTCCATGGAAAAATACGTATCCGGAGGTTTTTCACCACGGGTAGCTGCATGGAGGATCAGATTAAATCGTTCGAGGAAACCGCGATGGACGATCATCAACAGATTCGATTGACGGAAACCGTACACGGCGCCGGTTGAGCCTGCAAGATAGGTCCGGGTGACCTGCAGGAAGCACTGAAGGATCTGCCCTTGAGTTCCGATCCGAAACTGATTGTCGGCATGGAACATGCCGAAGACGCCGGGGTGTACCAATTGCGGGATGACCTGGCGATCATCCAGACCGTCGATTTCTTCACGCCGATCGTCGACGATCCCTATACCTTCGGCCAAATTGCCGTTACCAATGCACTGAGCGACGTCTACGCCATGGGCGGCAAGCCTTTGACGGCCATGAATATCGTCTGTTTTCCCATTAAAACCATGCCCGTCCATATTCTCCGGGATATTCTCCGCGGCGGCATGGACAAAATGCATGAAGCGGGTGTCCTTCTCGTCGGCGGTCACAGCGTCGAGGACAATGAACTGAAATACGGCCTCTCCGTCACGGGCGTCATCCATCCGGACAAAGTGCTCCTGAACCGGGGCGGACAAGTCGGAGACAGGCTGATCCTGACCAAGCCCCTGGGAACCGGTATCGTCAGCACCGCCGTGAAAGCGGGGGTGGCCGATGAAGCACTGCAGGCCAGATCCGCCCGATGCATGACCACCCTGAACAAACAGGCGGCGGAACTGCTGGAAGGCTTGTCAACGGTTCATGCCTGCACGGATATCACCGGGTTCGGTTTTCTGGGCCACGCCTGCGAGATGATCGAAGAGGCAAACGTCGGCATGCGGGTTTACGCGTCCCGGGTTCCCTATTTCCCGGGACTGAAAAAACTGCTGGACGACATGATCATCCCCGGCGGTACAGCGAGAAACAGGCGTCATCGTGAGCCCCAGATCAACATTGATCCAGGCTGCCCGGACTGGATGATGGACATCCTGTTCGATCCCCAGACAGCGGGGGGCCTTCTGATCGTCCTCGGGGCCGCCGAAGCCGAAGAACTCCTGCGGAAAATGCACGGCGCAGGGATTGAAGAAGCCGCGATCGTCGGTGAAATCACGGCCGAACCGAAGGGGAAGATTGACTTGGTCTTTTAAAACTGAAAACATCGCAACCCGGAATCCGGTACATGCAGCTCAGGTATGGATGCCGGCTCAAAAGACCGCATCATAATACTTGATTTATATTCATGGTTATTCTGAGCAAAGTGAGGGATCTCACTTTTGTACACTGGAGATTCTTCGTCGCTTGCGCTCCTCAGAATGACATTGCGACACAGCCTCCAAATCCGGCATGACAGACGTGCCGACTTTTTATGAAGCTGTCATGCTTACCTTACCTGTTTAAGGAGAGATTGATATGGAAAAACAATGGCTCGGCCTAGTGGAAGCACTTGAATTAACCCTGAAAAGAATTCCCGTCATGCCTACGGAAAGCTTGCCCATGCATGAATGCGTCCAGCGTGTGGCGGCGGAGGATATCTATTCAAAAATCAATTCCCCATCCCTGACGGCGTCTCTGAAAGACGGATATGCCGTCTATTCGGAGGATATCGCCTCGGCAAGCGAGGAACATCCCGTTTCGCTGCCCATTGTGGGTACCGTATCAGCCGGTGAGAAATCCACCTTCACCCTAAAAAAAGGACAGGCAATCCGGATTCTGACGGGTGCTCCCATGCCGGAAGGGGCGGAGGCGGTGGTTTCCCAGGAATTCACCCGGGAAAACGGCGACGAGGTCATCGTCCTGGCCGATTCCGAACCGGGCAGAAACGTTCTCGTCCGGGGAACCGATGTCGAAGAAGGGGAACAGATCGTACACAGGGGCGAGATTTTGAGCGCCGGTCATGCCGGCTTGATAGCGGCGGCGGGCATGGAGGCGGTCCGGGTTTACAAACTCCCGAAAGTGGCCATCATCGCCACGGGCGACGAAATCATCGCACCCGGCGAACCTTTCCGGTCCGGGGCGATTTTTGCCAGCAATCTGATTACCCTGTCGGGCTTTCTACGCTTCCGGCAGATCGATGTGGTCATGAAAGTTATCAAGGATCAACCCGAACAGATCCGGGGAACGGTGGCGGAACTGCTCCGCGAATGCGATGCCATTCTGACCATCGGCGGCGCCTGGGAAGGAGACAAGGACTACTCCCTGGGCGTCCTGGACGAACTGGGTTGGGAACCGCTTTATCACCGTGTCCGGATCGGACCGGGCAAGGCGGTCGCATTCGGCCTGCTGGAAAACAAACCGGTTTTCTGCCTCCCCGGAGGCCCCCCTTCCAACGAGATGGCTTTTCTCCAGATCGCTTTTCCGGCCCTGCTCGCCATGTCCGGCTATCCGCCCGCACCTTTGATCACGGTAAAGGCCATTCTGACGAAAGAGGTCGGCGGTCAAAAGAGCTGGACCCAGTTCATCTATGCACAACTGCAAAAGCAGGACGGGAATTTATATGTATCGCCTTTGCAGACGAAAAGCCGCCTGAAGAACATGGCCGGCGCGACAGCCCTGATCAAAATTCCCGAAGGGGAAAGGTTTCTGTCGAAGGATAGCTGGATCGATGTGCAGCTGCTGGTATGATTCCGGCGGAAAGGCCGTATCTGATTACTCCGGCAAAGGAGCACCGGCGACAGAGAACCCCGGTTCTTGAAAAGCGAGATTCTTAGCGGAGTTGATCCTGGAGCGAAGCGAAGGACTCAGAATGACAATTGGGCAGGCACTGCCAAGAAACGACGACGCAAAAGCCATCCCTTCTTGTCATTCTGAGGTGCCAGCCGAAGAATCTCTTGCGCGGAACATTCCTTGCGTAACCTGTGCCACGATGTCATTCTGAGGCGTCAGCCGAAGAATCTCTTCCTCTTAGCGGATCGTGATGATGCGATTCTTCACGGGGTTGATCCTGGAGAGAAGCGAAGAACGAAAGACATCGAATGTAAATCGGGTATTGCGATACGGCCTCCGAATCCGGTATGAGGCTTTGAATATTTGCTTGCCGATGTAATCATGCTGCTACCGGGAGAAAAGCCATGCTCAAACAATTCGCGGTCAAGACGGGCAGCCGCTGCCAGATGATCGACATCACGGGCCAGGTCCGATCCGTCCTGCGGGAGTCGGGATACCAGAGCGGAATCTGCCAGGTCTATGTCCCCCACACCACGGCGGGAATCACGATCAACGAAAACGCCGACCCCGATGTGCCGCGGGATATTCTGGCCACACTGGAGAAACTGGTGCCCCTCCGCGGGAATTACCGTCACAGCGAGGGAAATTCCGATGCCCACGTGAAGGCATCCCTCATGGGTTCGTCCCAGACCGTCTTTTTTGAAAACGGAACCCTCATCCTGGGAACATGGCAGTCCCTGTTCTTCTGCGAGTTCGACGGCCCGCGAACCCGGTCGGTCTATGTTCAAGTCACCCCGGTCAGCTGAAAGACAAAAAAGCCGGGAGAGGGCGGACCCCTCTCCCGGCTTTTTAACCAATTGAGCGGATTTTCCTTAAACTCATTCCGTCTTGATCGCAATCTTCTTCCCGGCGGCTTTGGCCTTCGCCGTCTTCGGCAAAACAATGCTCAACACGCCGTTTTTGAAGGTCGCCTCCACTTTTTTTGAATCAACCTCCGCCGGCAAAGGAATGACCCGGTGGAATGACCCGTAAGTCCGTTCCAGATGATAATAATTTTCCGCCTTGTCTTCCTTTTCCGCTTTTTTCTCCCCCTTGATTGTCAGGCTGTCTTCGGTCAGAAGCACATCGATGTCTTTTTCCTCCAGACCGGGCAGGTCCGCTTTGACCACGATATCGGTTTCTCCCTCCTTGACATCGATCGACGGATGAAAAGCCCCGAAAGATTCCTCAATTGAGCCCGGCATCGCCACGTTAAATCCTCGGAAGAACTCTTCGAACATTTCGTTCATGCGCTGCTGGAAGGAATCAAGCAAATTGTCCATGCCTCTTGCCGGCACCTGCGTACCCTTCCACAAAGAAGGTATAAGATTTTTCTTCGCCATAACCTATCCTCCTTTCCATCGTTGTTCCCGGATTATGCAGCCTTGATGACGATTTTTTTCGCCTTCACCTGCTCCGCCTTATGCAGGGTCAACCGCAGGACACCGTTTTTGACGGTTGCCTCGATTTTTTCCCTGTCCACTTCATCGGAAATCGTAAACGCCCGTTGATAATCTCCCACATCGTATTCCGAATAGGCGATCGAATAATCTTTAAAGGACAAGGGTTCCGCCCTTCCCGAAATGGTCAGAACGTTCTTGTCCAGAACCACATCGACCGATTGCTCGTCGACGCCCGGCATATCGGCAATCAGAATGATGGCCTCTTTCGTTTCGTATATATCGACTTTGGGCACATAGACTTTACGATTCCGGGTCCGTTCCGTTTCCATCGCCGCTTGGGTTGACTGTTTCTGCAATTCGCTCATTTCCTTAGACATCTGAATGATCCCTCCTTTCTTATTCAGCCTGAATCACCACTTTCTTCGGCTTGTCTTCATCGGCTCTCGGGAGACTGATCCGGAGAATGCCCTTTTCATATTTTGCCTCAACCTTGTCGGCATTCACATGGAAGGGCAGCTGCAGAACCCGGCTGAAACGGCCGTAACTTCTCTCCTGACGATGATAACTCTCCCCTTCCTTCAGACTTTCGGGCTCCATATTGCCGTTGATGGTAAGCGTATCACCGATGACCGAGATGTCGAACGTCGACGGCTCCATCCCAGGAATCTCAGCCGTCACGATCGCATCCTGCTCACCGGACCAGACATTGATCGGCGGGTACTCATGGCCGATCTGTGAATCAACGGTAGAGAAAAGCCGGTTCATTTCACTTTGAAGGCGCTGCATTTCCCTAAATGGATCCGTAACCCTGCCAAACCGCCACATTGTGGGTCCAAACATGACGCATACCTCCTTTTATAAAAGTTGATCAGATTTTGTTCCGGACGGCACGCCAGGGCGCACCTATCCGCAAATATTGTAACCTGCCAGAATACTTAAACATATCCTCACGACCCCTAATATATTCACCGATTATTTCTTGTCAAGGCAGGGGGACGGATCGATGGAGTTTTTTTCCTGCCCGCATTGATTCCTCCGGCATGACGTTTTGAATATTTGCCTGCCGATATAAATAAGCAAGGACTTCGGAAAAGGGCGAAGAGAGACGGGAGAGAGGGGTTTTTCTGATCATCCCCCCTCAGGCATGCATGACAACCGATCGGAAAAGAAACGTTTTTTAAATCACGCCCCGTCACGGGATTTCATCAGGATATCCACCATATCGCGATGAATGATTCCATTTGAAGCCAGAACATGGGGGGCATCCAGAAAGAAGGGGCTGCCGGAAAGATCCGTCACGCATCCTCCCGCCTCCTCGACGAGAAGCCAGGCGGCCGCTGTATCCCAGGGCATCAGTTTCAACTCCCAGAAACCGTCGAACCTTCCAGCGGCGACATAGGCCATGTCGAGGGCAGCCGCACCGGCCCGCCTGATCGCCTGGGCATTGACGGCCATCCGATTGAAGTGATCCAGATTGTTTTCCCTGCTGTCCCTCACATCATAGGGGAAACCCGTGGCCAGCAGGCTTTTCGTCAGATCTTCCGTATCGGATACTCGAATTCTCTTCCCATTGAGGAAAGCTCCGGCCCCCTTTTCAGCAAAAAACATTTCATTCAGCATGGGGTTATAGACCGCACCGAAACAAATCTCCCCCTTCCTTTCCAGGGCAACGGAAACACAAAAGACCGGGTACCCATGGGCGTAATTCGTCGTCCCGTCCAGGGGATCGATAATCCACCGGAACACCGCTCCCGTGGCAATGCCTTTTGATTCTTCCGTAAGAATGTCATGATCCGGATATGTCTCCCGAATTTTCGAGATAATCCGCTCTTCAGAGGCATGATCAGCCTCGGTAACCAGATTAATCAGCCCCTTGTACTCGATGGTATGGGGTTCATTGAATTTCTCTTTCAGCAAATCGCCCGCCTGACGGGCGATATCGATGACTGATTCAAGATAATGGGTCATCATATCTCCTGGCTAGACTCGTCATGGTAAGTCGTTCATGTATACATAACCAGGGTGGAAAAATCACCCTTAAAATTCCCCGGTATGATTTTATCACACACAACCGTTTATCTTTATGTTGCAGATCCCCGAGTTTGATGATAAAAAGCGGTGTGTTTTCAATGGATATGGAAACCGTATTCTGAGATGTCGTTCACCCCATGGATAACAGAAGGGGAAAAGATCCATCAGAGAGAAAATGACAAATCCGGACAAAAACAACCTTTCGGAAGAATCCTGTCGCCCTCAGCCGGAACCGGGAGAGGCTATGCCCGATTTATCGACCATCCGGGAGGAAAAGGGACTCAGCTTGGCCGATGTCTTTGCCAGGACGCGGATCAGTAAAAGGAACCTGACCGCCCTGGAACAGGGTGATTTCGCCGTTCTCCCGCACGACGTCTACACAAGGGCATTCATCAGGCAATATGCGGAACTGCTTGAAATCGATCCCCAACCCTTTCTCGCGAAATATGCCGCCTATCTGAAGACCCTGGAAGATCCCCAACCGACCCGGAAAAACGAGGGACCGGTCACGTCCACGCCCCAAAAGAGCTTCGTGAAGAAGCTTGCGGGGGCTCTTGCCGTGCTGTTCGTCGTGATGACCCTGTCATTTGTCATTTACAATCAAAGCCAAAACCAACCGGAACGATCCCTGGACGAAGCCACGTCTCCAGATGTCCGATCGCCGGCGCTTCCTCCTGATCAAACGAGTTCCGAACCCGTCACTCAACCGGCGGAGGCAGGCGGGGCAGTTGTTGCCTCGCCGGTACCGGCATCTGTCGAACCCTCTTTACAGAATGCGATGACACCGCCCGTACAGACAAGAACCGTCCCTTCACCACCACAGACGGCGAACATTCCCGAAGGCACGGTATCCGGAACCCAGAAACTGACCATCCAAGCCAGGGAAATCTCCTGGATCGGCATCCGAATCGGCAGGCAGGAAAGACAGCAGGTGATGCTGCACCCGGGTGACACGGTCACTTACGAGGGGAACCGGTTTCGCCTGGATATCGGCAATGCCGGCGGCGTGGATATCTTTCTCGACGCAAAACCACTCCCTCCCCTCGGAAGCCGCGGCCAGGTCGTCCATGTGACCTTACCCTGAATGGTCCTGCCGATCCCGATAATATCCTTTGACATTCCCCTCTCTATGATCTAAACTTGCCAATCACAAAGGCCCTTTTGACCTGCATGATTCCGCCGAAAAGCGGGACATGAATTTGAATCGAAAAAGAGGTGTTCAATATGTTTGGAATCGGCATGCCGGAACTACTGGTTATCCTCGTGATCATTCTGATCATTTTTGGAGCAGGGAAACTCCCCGAAATCGGCAATGCCCTCGGTAAGGGCATCAAAAATTTCAAAAAAGCCACCCGCGAACCGGAAGACATCGATGTCACTCCGGAATCAAAGAAAATCAACGGAGAAGAAAAGAAATAAATCAGGCGTTTCTAAAACGGCACGTCGTCGTCAGGCAAGGGATCTCCCATACCATAAGCCGGGACGGGCTCATCCGTCACGGTTTCCTGGCTCCTGCCCTGTCCCCTGGACTCCAGCATCTGCATATTGCTCGCCAGGATTTCCGTCGTGGAGCGCTTGTTGCCGTCCTTGTCGTCCCACGTGCGGGTTTGCAGTTTACCCTCAATAAAGACGAGCCGCCCCTTCCCTAAATAGTTCCCGCAAATCTCCGCCAGCCGGCCGAATACGACGATCCGGTGCCATTCCGTCTTGGAGATTTTCTCTCCCTGCTTATTCTTGAACGTTTCATCCGTGGCAATTCGAAAATTGACGACCATCGTTCCATCCGGCGTGTACCTAACTTCAGGATCCGCCCCCAATCTGCCGATTAAGATGACCTTGTTGACCATAGCGCCCCCTGTTTCATTTTTCAATTTTTCCAACCTTATAAAAATTATCCGGAAATGGCAATATGATTATCGGTTTCACCATCGTCGCCGTTTCTCCCCCGGAAATCTTTCAAGCCTTGAAGCCCGCGCTAAAAAAATACGGCGTACGCGAATCCGCACGCCGCATCCCTGAAAGGAGGGAGGAAGAACAGCGCCCCTTTCGGTTTCATTTGTCCGGCAAGACGACGATCCGGATGGACCGGTTTTCTCCGCCCCGGAAGGGGGCAGGGAGCCCCGGGGATGACAGCCCGCCGGAACTCCCTGGAGAATCAGGATCAAAAATAAGCCCTGCCTAACCGGTCATGCCTAGTGACCAAAACGCTGGAGATATTTCGTCGAAAAACGCTCGGGCGTGAATCCGACGTTGAATTTCCGGTGCGCCAGGTCGATATGCCAGGGCGATGCATGGTCGGCCTGATGGTCGTAGGTATAGAAATCCGTTTCGAAGTGAGACAGAAGATCCATGACCTTACCGTCGCCATAACCGTAGAAGTAGTTCTGGGTCGTTTTCCAGAGCTTCCCCTGCAGATCGTAAGCATCGGCCAGGCCGCTCTTCCAGGAACCGCCCATGGCCCAGAGGACCTTCTTGCTGTAGACACCGCAGTCATTTTTGGTTTTCGGAGTCGCCTCGATCACATAGACATTCGGCCACAACCGCCAGTTCATCCGGGGGAATTTCTCTCCCACCGTGGTCGGATGGCGGCGCTGCGCGTTCTTGTTCTCCGTGATGTAATCACAGGCGAACAGGGTCGTCAGCTTCGGCTGGACATCGATGAGTTTCCAGTTCCAGCGGGCGACGGGAACGTCCAGGGTCCGGAAGTCGCCGATGGAGGAGTCGGATCCGACGAAGGCGTCGAAGCGCTGACCGCTGGTCAGGCGGCGGACCCTTCTCATGGCCGGAATGTAGGAAAAGGCATCGTCCAGCTTACTCTGATCGTTGTAACGGTACGTCAGACTGCCGAACCCCTGCAGGTCGGCCGGAGCCTGGACGTAGACCAGTTCCTTGAAGAAAATGTCCTGGGTCTTGGGATCATAGGTCGGCTTGGGGGGAAGAATTTCCCGGCTGGTCAGAAAGATGCGGTCCCAGGTCATTTCAACCGTTCTTTCCCGGTTTCCTTTGGAGCCGATGAAAAAAATGTTGACGCCGTCATGGGTAAAGTCGTCCCCGTCATAGACATGAACCTGGTTGTACCAGGCCTTGATTCCCGCCTGAGGATCCTTCTCGTCGACCGTGAAAAAAGGTTCGCCGCCGATCCACCATTTGCCGTCCTTGGTTCTCAGGTTTCCGTCGGGGGAAATCACGGCCTTCCCGGCGTTGGCCTTTGTCACCGCGCCATAGGCTTTCGGAACCGGCCAGGGCTTGTAGTCGGCAATGACCATTTCCATGCCTCTTTTCACCATGTTGTAGATACCGGGGCTGGTCAGCTTGATGAGCTCGTTCTTGATGCTGTCGACGTTATTCTTGGTGATGACCATACCCACCTTGATTTTGCCGTTGGAAAGCCTTTCCACTTCGCTTGCCGGAATCTTCATCGGCATCCCGGTGAAATCAAACTTGTCCGGATTCTGCTCGATCCCGACATACCCCGGCACCCTGGCCTGCTGGTCCGTCATGGCGAACGCCGGCACCGAACCGCCGATCAGCAGGAGGAAAATGCCTGTAAAAACCGTCCATTTCATCATTCTTTTCTTGCATCCCATGTGTAACGTCCTCCTTTTTTAAAATTGAAACGTGATTCGTGACTGGATTTCATCCGCGTTCTAGAATTGATAACTGATCCGGGTCTGGACTTCGTCGCAGTACCCCAACGAACCCGGGTTCACACCATTGACGGGGTTGTCGTTGCCGCCGCCGAAGAACGAGGCGCCGACATAGCCGATCAG
>Ga0116183_1002552_pt1 | contig 19456 bp, 18 predicted proteins | sample AD_UKC078_MetaG_FD_89753 | JGI IMG/M metagenome (GOLD analysis project Ga0116183, IMG submission 89753) | Active sludge microbial communities of municipal wastewater-treating anaerobic digesters from USA - AD_UKC078_MetaG | ecosystem: Engineered > Bioreactor > Anaerobic > Digestate | place: USA... | reverse complement strand
TCGGCGTCGATCAGGCGGCAGCAGTGCCCCGTGATAAAAGAGCGACTCGACGGACTCGGGTTTCTCGATCTCACCGAAATGCACCCGCCGCGCCCCGGTTCGCATGAACACCACGCACCAGATCACCCCGGAGTAGACGTAGAACCAGCGCAAGTCGCCGAGCCGGGTCCCGGTGAGCTTCTGGTAGCTGGCGCGCACATCGTCCTCACGCAGCACGTCGGGCAGACCGGGAAGCCCGGCCAGCCCGGCCAGTTCCTGGAACACCATGTGCGCGAAGATCATCCACGCGACATCAAGCTCTCGCGGGCCGACTGCGGCCATCTCCCAGTCGAGCACGGCAACCGGCCGGAAATCGCGATAGAGAACATTGCCGATACGCGCGTCGCCCCATGCCAGGACCGGCGGGGTGGCGGCGACGTCGTCAGGAAAGTTGTCCTCCAGCCACGCGAGTGCATGCTCCACCAACTCCGAACGACCGATATCGGGGACGGCGAATTCGTACCATCCCTTCAGCCAGCCGAAGCGGCGGTGCAGGGGGGTGTCACCCGGGGGATCGGACTCGGTGAGAAACCCGAACGTCGTTGCCGCGTCGGGAATCTCGTGCAGATCGGCGAGGACCGCGACGGTGGCCTCTTGTAGTGCGCGCTGATCGCTGGCGGGGGCGTCGGCGAACCAGTTGCCGCCGAAGGTGTAGGGCATGACGTCGGGCGGGACGATGCCCTCGACGAGGTCCATCAGGAAGAACGGGCTGCCCAGGAGTTCGCCGTCCGACTCGATCCACCGCACCGCCGGCACCGGCACATCGGAAAGCTCGGACACTCGCCGCAGCACCTCGAACTGGTGGTCCATCCGGTAGGCAGGGAACACCGGGACGTCCTGCGGGGTGGGCGCCACCCGGGCCACCCACTTCTGCTCGACGCTCCGTTCGCCGCCGGTGCTGTTCTCGGTCCACCGGCCGGTCAGGATGATGGTCTCCGAGGACATCCCGTTGGAGTCGATGCCGCTCTCGACGGTCACCTCGGGACTGACGTCGCCGGGCATGACGGTGGACAGCCACTGCGACAGGATGGCGGGAATGGCGCTGGTGTCCCGAGCCGAGCGCTGCAGGCGATCGACGTCGGTCTCCACACGGGGTTGTTGCGTCATCGGCATCCTCTCCGGAAGCTCACGATAGGGCCTCACGATAGGGTGAAGCCCGGTCGATCCTGTTGCTGAGGATCACGACAGGAACACCGCTGAATAGGCAAGATCCAGCAGTGGCTGCGGCAGTGCCCCGAGGACGAAGGTGATCACCGCCGTCAGTCCGATGGTCGCCACGCTCAGCGAACCGGGCGGGTCGACCCGTGGGGCGTCCTCCGGTGGGTCGGTGAAGAACATCAGGACGATCACCCGCACGTAGAAGTACGCGGCCACCGCGCTGGCCACCACGCCGACGACCACCAAGGGGATGGCGCCGCCCTCGCCGGCGGCCTTGAATACCGCGAACTTACTGACGAAGCCGCTGGTCAGCGGGATGCCGGCGAAGGCCAGCAGGAACAGTGAGAACACCACTCCGGCGATCGGGTAGCGGCGGCCCAGCCCGGCCCAGCGTGACAGTTCGGTCTCCTCGGCTCCGTCGGCCCCGCGCACGACGTTGACCACCGCGAACGCACCGACCGTGCTGAACCCGTATGCGGCCAGGTAGAAGAGGGTGCCCGACAACCCCGAGGCGTTGGCGGCGATGACTCCGGTGAGGATGAAACCGGTATGGGCCACAGCCGAATAGGCCAGCATTCGCTTGACATCGCGCTGACTTACCGCGGCGATGGTGCCGACGGCCATGGTCAGGATCGCTACCGCCCACAACACCGGGCGCCACTGGTCCTTGAGTTCCGGAACCCCGACGTAGAGCAGTCGCATCAACGCGCCGAACGCGGCGATCTTGGTGGCGGCTGCCATGAAGGCGGTGATCGGGGTGGGCGCGCCCTGGTAGACGTCGGGCACCCACGAGTGGAACGGCACCGCACCGACTTTGAACAGCAGTGCGACGATCACCAGGGCGGTGCCCAGCAGCGCCAGCGTGGTGTTGTCCGATCCGCTTCGGATGGCGGCGGCGATGCCGGTGATGCTCAATGTCCCGGCGGAGCCGTACAGCAGTGCCATCCCGTAGAGGAAGAACCCCGAGGAGAATGCGCCCAGCAGGAAGTACTTCAGCGAGGCTTCCTGGGAGAGCAGGCGGCGGTAGCGGGCCAGCCCGCACATCAGGTACAGCGGCAGCGACAGCACCTCCAGGGCGATGAACATGGTGAGCAGGTCGCCGGCGGCGGGGAAGAGCATCATGCCGGCGACGGCGAACATGGTCAGCGGGAACACCTCGGTCTGGGCGGCCGCCACTTTGGTCGCCACCTGCTCGGCGATGCTGCCCGGCACCGCCGATGCCTGGGGGGTGAAGGCGTTCAATCCCGAACCGGCCGTGCCGGATTGGCGGCCGGTGGTGCGTTCGGCGATCAGCAGCAGTCCGAGCGTCGCCACCAGCAGGGTGACCCCCTGCAAGAACAGCGCCGGCCGGTCGACGACGACCGCCCCGACGGCCGCAACCGTCCCGGTCGGGCCGGCCTGGCGGTAGGCGCTTACCAGGGCGGCGCACGCGGCCAGTAGTCCCGTCAAAGCCAGACCGAACTGAATCCGGTAGCGCGCGCCGCGGGGTGCGAATGCCTCCACCATGACACCGGTGACGGCGGCACCGAACACCAGCAGCATCGGCGCCAGCAGGCCGTACTCGATACTGGGCGCGGTCATCGGGTCGCTCCGGTGGTGACGGTGGGGGCGGGGTCTGTCTGGTGGATCGCGGTCATGGTGTGCTCGACCGCCGGATTGATGACGTCCAGGGCCGGTTTCGGATAGACGCCCAACACCACCAGCAGCATGATGAGCGGAGCGACCACGAGCAGTTCTCGCGGCCGCAGATCAGTGATGGTTTCATTCCCCTCGGTCACCGGCCCGGTCATCATCCGCTGATACATCCACAGGACGTACACCGCGGAGAGCACCAGGGCCAGCGCCGCCAGCACGGCGAGCACCGGGAAACGGGTGAAAGTGCCGATCAGGACCAGGAATTCGCTGATGAACGGTGCCAGGCCGGGCAGCGACAATGTCGCCAGTCCGGCGACGAGGAAGGTACCGGCCAGCACCGGAGCCACCTTCTGCACCCCGCCGTAGTCCGCGATGACGCGGGTGCCGCGTCGGCTGACCAGGAAGCCGGCGATGAGGAACAGTGCGGCGGTGGAGATTCCGTGGTTGACCATGTACAGCGTGGAGCCGGACTGGCCCTGGCTGGTCATCGCGAAGATACCGAGGATGATGAAGCCGAAGTGACTGATCGAGGTGTAGGCGATCAGCCGCATCACGTCGGTCTGACCGATGGCGAGTATCGCGCCGTAGATGATCCCGATGACCGCGCACCCGGCGACCACCGGGCGGAACAAGGCCGCTGAGTCGGGGAATAGCGGCAGGCAGTAGCGCAGCATGCCGAACGTGCCGACCTTGTCCATCACCGCCATCATCAGCACCGCCGACGCGGGGGTGGCCTGGACGGCGGCGTCGGGCAGCCACCGGTGCAGCGGCCACAGCGGTGCCTTGACCGCGAAGGCGAACAGGAAGCCGCCGAAGATCAGGTGCGCCATCGCCGGCTGGATGACGAACGTGCCGTTCGTGACGGCCTCGCTGATGGCGCGGACGTCGAAGGTTCCGCCGGTGAACGCCGGGGAGTCGGCCGTCGCCACGTACAGCCCCACCAGTGCGGCCAGCATGATCAGGCCGCCGAAGAGGTTGTACAGCAGGAACTTCACCGCGGCTGCCGGAGCCGCGGAGCCGGCGACATCAGAATTCGCGCTCGACCTGCCGCCGCCGAACCCGCCGATCAGGAAGTACATCGGGATGAGCATGGCCTCGAAGAACACGTAGAACAGCAGGATGTCCAGGGCCGTCAGCGAGATCAGCACCATGCCCTCGACGGCCAGCATCAACGCGACGTAGCCGTGCGGACCGCGATCGCGAAAGCCGGGTCGGTTGTCGGCGTCGCGCCAGCCGGCGATGAGCAGCAACGGCATCAGCACCGCGGTGAGGACCACCAGGGCCAGCGCGATGCCGTCCACACCGAGGATGTAGCCGGTGCCGAACGACCGGATCCACGGATGGTCTTCGACGAACTGATAGCGGGGTCCGGACGGGTCGAATCGCGCCGCAAGCACCAGGGCGACGGCCAGCACCCCCAGTGACACCGCCAGTCCGGCGTACTTCGCCGCACTGCGCAGCGACGCCGGCAGCAGGATGACGACTACCGCCCCGACGATCGGCAGCGCCCACAGCACGCTCAGCCATGGCACGGCCATCACCTCCAACTCGCCGCGATGAGAACGGCGCCGACGACCAGTCCGGCACCGGCGAGCATGGTCAACGCGTAACTGCGCGCGAAGCCGGTCTGCAGTCCGCGCAGCCCGTCGGAGCACCGGCGGACAAGCGCGGCGAAGCCGTCCACGCCGCCGTCGATGACCGCGTCATCGACCACGACGAGGGCTCTGGTGACCTGTTGGCCGCCGCGCATGAACACCGCCTCGTTGACGGTGTCGCCGTAGAGATCCCGGCGGGCGGCGACGGTGAGCACCGAAACGTCCGCCGGCGCTGTCCGCGGCACCGCCTGGCCGGCGTACTGCCGGTAGGCGACCGCGACCCCGGCCGCCACCACCGCCAATGCCAGCGCCGTGGTGACCCAGACCGGGACGATGTGATGGGTTTCGGCCGCGCCGACCACGGGTTCCAGCCAGTCCGCCAGGGTGTGCCCGACGGCCAGCACCGCGCCGGCTCCGACCGAGCCGACGGCCAGCACCACCATCGGCGCGGTCATGATCGCCGGAGATTCGTGCGGATGCGTGTCCTGGCCGTCTTTGTGGGCCCAGCGGCGTTCGCCGAAGAAGGTCAGCAGCATCACCCGGGTCATGTAGAACGCGGTGATCCCCGCGCCGAGCAGTGCGGCGCCACCGAGCAGCATGCCCTTCGCGCCCCCGGCGTTCAGCGCGGTCTCGATGATGGCGTCCTTGGAGAAGAAGCCGGCGAAGGGCGGCACCCCGATGATCGCCAGGTAACCGAGCCCGAAGGTGACGTAGGTGACCGGCAGCAGGGTGCGCAGCCCGCCGTAACGGCGCATGTCGGTCTCGTCGTCCATGGCATGCATCACCGACCCGGCCCCGAGGAACAGCCCCGCCTTGAAGAAGCCGTGGGTGATCAGGTGCAGGATCGCCACCGCGTAGCCGGCCGGACCGAGGCCGGCGGCCAGCACCATGTACCCGATCTGGCTCATGGTCGAGGCGGCCAGTGCCTTCTTGATGTCATCCTTCGCGCAGCCGATCACCGCCCCGAACAGCAGGGTGACCGCGCCGACGATGACGACGGCGGTCTGCGCGGTGGGGGCGAGGTTGAACACCGGGCCGGAGCGGACGATCAGGTACACCCCGGCGGTGACCATGGTGGCGGCGTGGATCAGCGCGGAGACCGGGGTGGGGCCCTCCATCGCGTCGCCGAGCCAGGCCTGCAGGGGGACCTGGGCGCTCTTGCCGCAGGCGCCGAGGAGCAGCAGCAGGCCGAGTGCGTCAAGGGTGCCGTCGCTCAACTGCGGGGCGGCGGCGAAGACGGTGCGGTAATCGACCGAGCCGACCCCCGCGAAGAGCACCATCAGCGCGATGGCCAGGCCCATGTCGCCGACCCGGTTGACGACGAAAGCCTTCTTCGCCGCGGCGGCGGCGCTCGGTTTGGCCGACCAGAACCCGATCAGCAGGTAGGAGGCCAGACCGACGCCCTCCCAGCCCAGATAGAGACCGAGGTAGTTGTCCGCGAGGACCAGCACCAACATGGCCGCCACAAACAGGTTGAGGTACGCGAAAAACCGTCTGCGGTCTGGATCGGAGGCCATATAGCCGACCGAGTACAGATGGATCAGTGCGCCGACGCCGGTGATGAGCAACGCGAAGCACACCGACAGCGCATCCAGTTGCAGACCGAAATCCACCCGCAACGCCCCGACCGGTACCCAGCTGAACAGCGTCTCGTGCACCACCCGGCTGTCGGCGGGCTGCCCGAGCAGGTGAGTGAAAAGCACTGCGCTGCAAGCGAAAGAGGCGATCACGGTGGCGCAGCCGAGCAGATGCCCCCAGGCGTCGGTGGCCCGGCCGCCGAGCAGCAGGACCGCCGACCCCGCCAGTGGCAGGGCGATGGTCAGCCAGAGCAGTGTCGTCATCGGTGCCCCTTCAATTCCGGAGCAGGTGGGATTCGTCGACGTCGGCACTGCGCCGGGTCCGGAAGATGGCGACGATGATGGCCAGTCCGACGACCACCTCGCAGGCGGCCACCAGCATGGTGAAGAAGGCGACCACCTGACCGTCGAGTTGGCCGTGCACCCGGGCGAAGGTGACGAACGCCAGGTTGCCGGCGTTGAGCATCAACTCGACGCACATGAACATGACGATGGCGTTGCGTCGCAGCAGCACCCCGGCCGCGCCGATGGTGAACAACAAGGCCGAGAGATACAGGTAGTACGACGGGTTCATTTCTGTCCGTCCCGCCGCTGCCAGCCCCGCCCGCGCAGGATCGGGCTGACCGAGGACAGGTCATCGGAACCGTCCGGCAGGCGGGCCGGCGTGTCGACGGCGTTGCGCCGGGCGTACACCCCCGGGTTGGGCATCGGCGTGGGCCGGCCGCCGCCGCGGAAGCGCTCGATGGCCAGTTCGCGCTGGGTCTTTCGGCGCTCGAAGCGCTCCCGGTGGGTCAGCACCATGGCACCCAGCGCAGCGGTGATCAGCAGAGCACTGGTCACCTCGAAGGCCCACAGGTTGCGGGTGAAGATGAGGACGGCCAGGCCTTCGACGTTGCCCACTCCGTCAGGCGCAACAGCCGGTCCGGTGAAGTCGGTGACCGCTGCCGCGCCGATACCGGCGATGAGCAGGATGCCGAACCCGAGCCCGGCCAGGATCGCCGCGACGCGCTGACCGCGCAGTGTCTCCACCAGCGATTGAGCGGAGTCCACGCCGATAAGCATCAGCACGAACAGGAACAGCATCATCACTGCGCCGGTGTAGACCACGATCTGCACCACGCCGAGGAACACGGCGTCCTGCGCGACGTAGATCATCGCCAGCGCGATCATCGTCGAGGCCAGGCACAGCGCGGAATACACCGCCTTCGGGGCGGCGACCACGCCGATCGCGCCAGCCAGTGCGACCGCGCCAAGAACCCAGAACGCGACCGCCTCGGCGTTCACGACGTCGCCCCGGTGTCGGTATCGGTGCGGGCGGGGCCGACCCGGCCGAGGTAGTAGTCGTCATCCGTGGTGCCCGGCGCCATCGGGTGCGGCGGGGCAGCCATGCCGGGCTGCAGTGGGGCGAGCAGCTTGTCCTTGCCGTAGATCAGGCCGGCCCGGTTGTCGTCGGCCATCTCGTACTCGCCGGTCATGGTCAGTGCCCGGGTGGGGCAGGCTTCGATGCACAGCCCGCAGCCGATACAGCGCAGGTAGTTGATCTGGTAGACCCGCCCGTAGCGTTCGCCGGGGGAGTAGCGCTCGGTGTCGGTGTTGTCGGCCCCCTCGACGTAGATGGCGTCCGCCGGGCAGGCCCACGCGCACAGTTCGCACCCGATGCACTTCTCCAGTCCGTCGGGGTGTCGGTTGAGTTGGTGCCGGCCGTGGTAGCGCGGGGCGGTGGGGCTGGGTTCCTCGGGGTACTGCTCGGTGATCGGCTTCTTGAACAGCGTGCCGAAGGTGACGCCGAACCCGGCGACCGGCTTGAGGAATCTGGGCAGCTTAGGCACGGGCGGACTCCCTGGCAGGGTTCTCCCCGGCTGGCTTCTCACCGGGAAGCGGTGGGACCGGGAAACCGGCCCTATCCGGCGGCGGAGGCGGCGGCAACGGGTGATTCACCCTGCGGCGCAACGCATTCGCGGCAATCAGTGCCGCCAGCAGGCCGGCGGCAGCGGCCAGGCTGGGCAGCACCCCGGTGAGACCGGCGCTGCGCAGGCAGGCGACGATCAGGATCCACACCAGCGACACCGGGATCAGCAGCTTCCAGCCCAGTGCCATGAACTGGTCGTAGCGCAGTCGGGGCAGGGTGGCGCGCAGCCACATGAACAGCAACAGGAACAGCCACACCTTGACGACGAACCACACCAGCGGCCACCACCCGGAGTTGAACCCGGACCACAGACTGAGCGGCCACGGCGCCCGCCAGCCGCCGAGGAACAACGTGGTTGCCAGCGCGGACACCGTCGTCATGTTCACGTACTCGGCGAGGAAGAACATCGCGAACTTCAGCGACGAGTACTCGGTGTGGAATCCGCCGACGAGTTCGCCCTCGGCCTCCGGCAGGTCGAACGGTGCCCGGTTGGTCTCGCCGACCATGGCGGTGACGTACACCACGAACGACGGCAGCAGCAGCAGCACGTACCAGGTATGTGTCTGGGCGTCGACGATCCCGGAGGTGGACATGGTGCCTGAGTAGAGGAACACCGCGGCGAAGCACAACGCCATCGCGATCTCGTAGGACACCACCTGGGCGCTGGAACGCAGGCCGCCCAGCAAGGGGTAGGTGGAGCCGGACGCCCAGCCCGCCAGCACGATGCCGTACACCCCGATCGAGGTGATGGCCAGCACGTAGAGCACCCCGACCGGCAGGTCGGTCAACTGCAGCGGGGTGATGTGTCCGAACACCGACACCACCGGTCCCATCGGGATGACCGCGAACGCCATGATCGCGGTGGTCACCGAGATGGCCGGGGCCATCAGGTAGATCGGCCGGTCCACGCCCGCCGGCACCAGGCCCTCCTTGAGCGCCAGCTTGATCCCGTCGACCAGGGACTGGAGCAGGCCGAACGGCCCGACCCGGTTGGGGCCGTAGCGGCGCTGCATCCGGCCGAGGAGTTTGCGTTCCACCAGGATGGCCACCAGGACCGTCAACAGCAGGAAGACGAACACCCCGAGCGCCTTGGCCAGGATCAGCCACCACGGGTCGTGGCCGAATACCGCCGGATCCGGGTAGGTCGTGCCGGGGGTCATGTCCGCGCTCCCGCATCGATGTGGACGACGGCGCCGGTGGTGACACCGAGGGCACGGTGTACCGCGCTGCCCGTCGAATTCAACGGCAGCCACACCACCTGATCGGGCATTTCGGTGACGACCAGGGGCAGGGTGATCGAGCCGCGACCGGTCGAGACCCTCACCGGATCGCCGTCCCTCGCCCCGGCGCCGGCGGCAGTGGCCGCCGACAGCCGAGCCACCGCGGACCGCGCAGTGCCGGCCAGGTGCGGTTCACCGTCCTGGAGCCGACCGGCGTCCAGCAGCATCCGCCATCCCGCCAGCGTCGCCTCGCCGCTCTCCAGGGCCGGCACCCGCCCGGCGGGAACCGCCGGCGGTTCGGGCCGGGGGCCGTCCCACAGACCGAGCCGGGCCATCTCCTCGCGCGCCCCGGCGGGGTCGCCGAACCCGAGGTCGGCACCGAGTGCGCGGGCCAGCGTGTGCAGCACCCGGGTGTCGGACGCGGAGTTGGAGGGCAGGGCGGCCTCGAAGGACCGGACCCGGCCCTCCCAGTTCAGGAAGGTGCCCGCTTTCTCGGCCACCGGCGCCACCGGGAACACCACATCGGCCAGCGCGGTGACCTCCGAGGCCCGAACCTCCAGGCTCACGACGAAGCCCGCCGCCTCGATCGCACCCAGCGCAGCGCGCGGATCGGGCAGATCGGCGGGTTCGACGCCTCCGATGACCAGCGCGTCCAGGGTGCCGTGGGCGGCGGCGTCGAGGATGACGGTGGTGTCGCGCCCGGGCTGGGCGGGCAGTTCGGGAAGACCCCAGATCCGGGCGATCTGGTCCCGTGCGGTCGGATCGGCAACCGGCCGCCCCCCGGGCAGCAGACCGGGCAGACAGCCGGTGTCCAGAGCGCCACGCTCCCCGGCCCGGCGCGGAATCCACGCCACCCGCATCCCGGTCGACTCCGCCAGCCGGACCAGCGCGGACAGCCCACCGGGACTGGTGGCCAGCCGCTCGCCGACCAGGACCACCGCCCCGCGCCGCCTCAACTGCGGGTCGCGGGAGAGCGCGTCCATGGCGGCCGCCTCACCGCCGGGGGCGGTGGCGATCAGCCGGGCATTCAGCTTTGCCGTCCCGCGCGACGCGTAGGGGGCGATGGTGATCACCGGCAGACCACGGGTGCGGACCGCTCGGCGCAGCCGCAGGAACACGATCGGAGACTCGTCCTCGGGCTCGAGGCCGACGAGCAGGACCACCGGTGCGGTGTCGAGATCCGCGTAGGTCACGTCACGCTGCCCGGCGATCCGGGCCGACAGAAACGCGGTCTCCTCCTCTGAGTGTGGACGGGACCGGAAGTCGATATCGTTGGTGCCCAACGCGACTCGGGCGAACTTGGCGTAGGCGTAGGCATCCTCGGCGGTGGCGCGGCCGCCGACCAGGACTCCGGTGGGTCCGCCCAGGCCGGCGGCGGCCCGGGCGATCGCCTCCGGCCAGGATGCGGTGCGCAGGTTGCCGTCGTCATCACGGACCATCGGCGCGCCGATGCGATCGGCGGCCCGGGTATAGGTGAAGGCCCACCGGCCTTTATCGCAGTTCCACTCCTCGTTGACCTCGGGATCGTCACCGGCCAGCCGGCGCAGCACCACACCGCGGCGGTGGTCCGTGCGCTGGGCGCACCCGGCGGCGCAGTGTTCGCAGACGCTGGGGGAGGAGACCAGGTCGAACGGCCGCGCCCGGAAGCGATAGGCCGCACCGGTGAGCGCGCCCACCGGACAGATCTGGACCGTGTTACCGCTGAAGTAGGAATCGAAAGGCTCCCCGGGCGCGATCCCGACCTGCTGGCTTGCGCCGCGCTCGAGCAGTTCGATCGACGGATCGCCGGCGATCTGGCTGGCGAACCGGGTGCACCGGGCGCACAGCACGCAGCGTTCGCGGTCCAGAAGGACCTGGGTGGAGAGGTTGATCGGCTTCGGGAAGGTGCGTTTGACGTCGGTGAAGCGGGTTTCGGCCCGGCCGCTGGACATCGCCTGGTTCTGCAGTGGGCACTCGCCGCCCTTATCGCAGACCGGGCAGTCCAGGGGATGGTTGATCAGCAGCAGTTCCATCACCCCGCGCTGGGCGCTTTCGGCCGCGGCCGAGGTGATCTGGGTGCGCACCACCATGCCGTCGGTCACGGTGATGGTGCAGGAGGCCATCGGCTTGCGCTGACCTTCGACCTCGACCAGGCACTGCCGGCAGGCGCCCACCGGATCCAGCAGCGGATGGTCGCAGAACCGGGGTATCTCGATGCCGATCATCTCGGCGGCCCGGATCACCAGGGTGCCCGGGGGAACCGACACCGGCGTGCCGTCGATGGTGACGGTGACCATCCCGTCGCCGGTCACCTCGCCGCCGCCTCTGCCGGTGCGAAGAGAGTGGCGGCGGACGGGTCGAACGGGCAGCCGCCGCCCGCCGTTGTGAGGTGCGCTTCGTACTCGGCGCGGAAGTGTGTGAGCGAACTCATGACCGGCGAGGCCGCGCCGTCGCCGAGGGCGCAGAACGACTTACCGAGGATGGCGTCGGCGATGTCGAGCAGCTTGTCCAGATCCTCCTGACAGGCCCGGCCGGTCTCCAGGCGCTCGTAGATCTGCGCGAGCCAGTAGGTGCCCTCGCGGCACGGTGTGCACTTGCCGCACGACTCGTGGGCGTAGAACTGGGTCCAGCGCCGCACCGCCCGCACCACGCATGTCGTCTCATCGAAGATCTGTAGCGCTTTGGTGCCCAGCATCGACCCGACCGAGGCCATCCCCTCGTAATCCAATGGGACATCGAGGTGTTCGGCGGTCAGCAGCGGCGTCGACGAGCCGCCGGGTGTCCAGAACTTCAGTTCGTGCCCGGCCCGTACCCCGCCGGCGTACCCGAGCAATTCGCGCAGCGTGACACCCAGGGGCGCCTCGTACTGGCCGGGCCGGGTGACGTGGCCGGACAGCGAGTAGAGCGTGAAACCGGGGGACTTCTCGGTGCCCATCGACCGGAACCACTCGACCCCGTTGACCAGGATCGGCGGCACGCTGGCGATTGATTCGACGTTGTTGACCACGGTCGGACAGGCGTAGAGACCCGCGACGGCGGGGAAGGGCGGACGCAGTCGCGGCTGGCCGCGGCGGCCCTCCAGGGAGTCCAGCAGTGCGGTTTCCTCGCCGCAGATGTAGGCACCGGCGCCGGCGTGCACGACCAGGTCCAGGTCATAGCCACTGCCGAGGATGTTCGTGCCCAGGAAGCCGGCCTCGTAGGCCTCCGCGACGGCGTTCCGCAACCGGCGCAGCACACCGACCACCTCGCCGCGCAGGTAGACGAAGGCGTGCCGCGCGCCGATCGCGTAGGCCGCGATGATGGCCCCCTCGACCAGGAAGTGCGGCGCGTTCATCAGCAGTGGCATGTCCTTGCAGGTGCCGGGCTCGGACTCGTCGGCGTTGATGACCAGGTAGCGCGGTTTGGCCGACTTCTGGTCGATGAACGACCATTTCGCGCCGGTGGGGAATCCCGCCCCGCCGCGGCCACGCAGGCCGGAATCCTTGATCGTGTCGATGACGCGTTCGGGTCTCATCGCCAGGGCGCGGCGCAGCCCCCGATAGCCGTCGTGATTGAGATACGTCCGCAGGGTCCACGACTCCGGGGTGTCCCAGAACCGGGTCAGCACCGGGGTCAGCACGGGGATCCCCGGTCAGCACCGTCGCCGACGGGTGGCAGGCCCGCGAGGATCCGGGCGGTCTGCCGGAACGTGCACAGGGGGCTGCCACGGGTGGGTGTCACGGCCTCGCCTGAGCGCAGCGCCGCCACCAATGCGGTTGCGCTGGAGGGTGTTTGGTTGTCGAAGAACTCCCAGTTCACCATCACCACCGGGGCGTAGTCGCAGGCTGCGTTGCACTCGATGTGCTCCAGGGTGACGCGGCCGTCGGGGGTGGTCTGGCCGGCGTGGACGCCAAGCTCAGATTCCAGGGTCTGCAGGATCTCGTCGCCGCCCATCACCGCGCACAGGGTGTTGGTGCAGACCCCGACCAGGTATTCCCCGGTGGGGGAGTGCCGGTACATCGAGTAGAAGGTGGCCACCGCGGTGACCTCGGCATCGGTCAGGCCGAGTTGGGTTGCGCAGAAGCGGATTCCGGCCCGGGTGAGGCAGCCGTCCTGAGACTGGACCAGGTGCAGCAGTGGCAGCAGCGCCGACCGGGGATGCGGATAGCGTTCGATGATCACACCCGCGTCAGCTGCCAGGCGTGCCCCGGTCTCCGGCGGATACGCATCAGGTCCTCCGACGGCGGGGCCGGGCTCATCCGGGCGCGGACCAAGCGTGATGTCGACACTCATCGGTCGCTCCGCCTGATGTCGACACTCATCGGTCGACGCCGCCTGATGTCGACACTCATCGGTCGACGCCGCCTGATGTCGACACTCATCGGTCGACGCCGCCCATCACCGGGTCGATACTCGCCACCGCGGCGATCACATCGGCCACCATTCCCCCTTCGCACATCGCCGCCACCGCCTGCAGGTTGGTGAAGCTGGGGTCACGGTAGTGCACCCGGTAGGGCCGGGTACCGCCATCGGAGACCAGGTGTACGCCAAGTTCCCCGCGTGGTGACTCGACCGCCGAGTAGACCTGGCCGGCCGGCACCCGGATGCCTTCGGTGACGAGTTTGAAATGGTGAATCAAGCCCTCCATCGAGGTTCCCATGATGCGGGCGATGTGGGCGGGCGAGTTGCCCAGGCCGTCCGGCCCCAGCGCAAGGTCGGCAGGCCAGGCCAGCTTGCGGTCGGCGATCATCACCGGGCCGGGCCTCAGTCGATCCAGGCACTGGCCGACGATCTTCAGCGACTCCCGCATCTCCCCGAGTCGGATCAGGTAGCGCCCGTAGCAGTCCGCCGCGTCGTCGGTGATCACCTCGAAGTCATACGTCTCATACCCGCAATACGGTTGCGCGGTCCGCAGGTCGTGCGGCAGTCCGGTGGAGCGCAGCACCGGCCCGGTGATTCCCAGGGCCATGCACCCGGTCAGGTCCAGATATCCGACGTTCTGGGTTCGTGCTTTGAAGATCTGGCTGTCGCTCATCAGGTCTTCGAGTTCGCGCAACTCGCCGGGCAGCACCGCCAGTAAGTCGGCGATCCGCTGTGCGCCGTCCTCGGGCAGGTCGACGGCCACACCTCCGGGCCGGATGTAGGCATTGTTCATTCGCAGGCCGGTGATGGCCTCGAACACGCTGAGCAGCATCTCCCGGGCGCGGAACCCTACGAACATGACCGCCATTGCGCCGAGTTCCATCCCGCCGGTGGCCAGGGCCACCAGGTGTGAGGAGATCCGGTTGAGTTCCATCAGCAGGACCCGGATCACAGTGGCGCGCTCCGGGATCTCATCGGTGACGCCCAGCAGGCGTTCCACACCGAGGCAGTACGCGGTCTCGTTGAAGAACGGGGACAGATAGTCCATCCGGGTCACGAAGGTCACGCCCTGGGTCCAGTTGCGGTACTCGAGGTTCTTCTCAATCCCGGTGTGGAGGTAGCCGATTCCGCACCGGGCTTCGACGACGGTCTCACCCTCGATCTCGAGGATCAGGCGCAGCACTCCGTGGGTGGACGGATGCTGGGGGCCCATGTTGACCACGATCCGCTCACCGGCCTCGCCGTCGCGGGCCGCTGCGACGATATCGTCCCAATCCTGTCCGCCGAGGGTGATCACGGTCTCGGTCATGAGTACGACCGCCGGGTGTCGGGCGGCGGGATCTGCGCGCCGTTGAACTCCACCGGAACCCCACCGAGCGGATAGTCCTTGCGCTGCGGATGGCCGGTCCAGTCGTCGGGCATCGCGATGCGGGTCAGCCCCGGATGGCCGTCGAAGATGATGCCGAAGAAATCGTAGGTCTCCCGCTCATGCCAATCGCAGGTGGGATAGATCCCGAACAGCGAGGGAATGTGCGGGTCTGCGTCCGGGCAGGCGACCTCCATCGCGATACGGCGGTTATGGGTGATCGACATCAGCGGGTAAAAGGCGTGCAGTTCGCGTCCGGTGTCCGCGGGATAGTGCACACCCGATACGCCACAACACAACTCGAAACACAGTGCCGGGTCGTCGCGGAGCGCACTCGCAACGGTGGGCAGGTGCTCACGGGCCACGTCGAGGACCAGTTGGTCGCGATGCACCACCACCCGCCGCACAGCCGCGGTGAACACGCCGGTGCCCAGGACTTCGGCGAGTCGGTCCACCACCGCGTCGAAGTAGCCACCGTAGGGCCGGGGACTGTCACCGGGAAGGGCGACGGTCCGGACGAGTCGGCCGTAACCCGACGTATCGCCGCCGAACATGCCGCGGCGCACACCGATCACCTCGGTGTCGGGGGAAGCCCCACCCTCCGGGCCACTCATCGCAGCAGTCCCTTGAATTCGATGGTGGGCCGGGCGGCGAGCGCCGCCTGCTCGGCGGCGGCAACGGCCTCGGCGCGGTGCACCCCGAGTGGCATCTCCGCGATCTTGGCGTGCAGGGCCAGGATGGCGTGCAGCAGCATCTCCGGACGGGGCGGGCAGCCGGGCAGGTAGATGTCTACGGGCACAACGTGATCCACTCCCTGAACGATGGCGTAGTTGTTGAACATGCCGCCACTGGAGGCGCACACGCCCATCGCGAGGACCCACTTGGGCTCGGCCATCTGGTCATAGACCTGCCGGAGCACCGGGGCCATCTTTTGGCTTACCCGCCCGGCGACGATCATCAGGTCGGCCTGACGCGGGGTTGCCGAGAATCGCTCCATCCCGAACCGGGCGATGTCGTGACGGGGTGAGGCCGTCGACATCATCTCGATGGCGCAGCAGGCCAGTCCGAACGTCGCGGGCCACAACGAACCCTTGCGGACGAAACCGGCGACCTTCTCGACGGTGGAGAGCAGAATCCCCCCGGGCAGTGCTTCCTCTAGTCCCACCCGTCACAGCCTCCCGCTAGTCCCATTCCAGGCCGCCTCGACGCCAGACGTAGGTGTACGCGACGAACACGGTTGCCATGAAGATGGCCATCTCGACCAGGGCGAAGAGTCCGAGTTGGTCGAAAGCCACCGCCCACGGATAGAGGAACACGATCTCGATGTCGAAGATGATGAACAGCATGGCGGTGAGGTAATACTTAATCGGAAAGCGCTGTCCGACAGCCTCGCCGGCGACCGGCTCGATACCGCACTCGTAGGCTGCGAGCTTGGCGCGGTTGTACCGGCGGGGACCCACCACCAGGGCGACCACCACCGAGATGATGGCGAACCCCGCGGCGATGGCGCCGAGCGCCAGGATCGGCGTGTAGAGGCTCATGCCGGTATCCCACCCCTCGCTCGAGTTCGCGTGTGATCCGCGCAACAGCCTAGCGAGTCCCGGGTCGTCCGGAGCGGTTCCGGGTCGACTTCGCCCACTAAGGCGTGACGCCCAGCAGGGTGAGAACGGCCTCGCCGAGGCGGATCGGATCGATCGGGTGTGGGACGGCGGCCTCGGCCCGCGACCAGGAAGCCAGCCAGGCGTCGTCCGCCCGGCCGGTGAGCACGAGTACCGGCGGGCAGTCGGTGATCTCGTCCTTGAGTTGTTTGGCGATGCCCAGGCCGCCGACCGGCGTGGATTCGCCGTCGAGGATCACCACATCGAACCCGCCGGCGTCGAGCAACTGGATCACCATCGGTCCGGTGGCCACCTCGGTGTAGGTCAACTCGGGCAGTTCGGGATGGATACGTTCGCCCAACGCCAGTCGCACCTGCTCGCGGGTGCGCGCATTGCTGCTGTACACCAGGATGCGCAGCGGGTCGGCCACGCTGTCTGATGCTAGACGTTGGCTGACCGCCGGGCGGCGTGGTTCAGACCTTGACGAAGATCGTGTCGGCGACCAGTGCGGTACTGCTGGGCATCATCCCGGCCATGTTTCCGCTGACGCCCCAGGCGGTGCGGTCGATGTCGGTGTGGCAGACGATGTGGACAGTGTCATTGCCGAGCCGGGTCACGGTGGCCGCCAGTGCCAGCGGCCGCGTGACGCCCCGTACGTTCAGGCTGGCGACGAGCGATGCGCTGTGGTCGCCGATCGCCGTCGCCGCGCTGACGTCGACGACGATGTCCGGGAATCGGTTGGTGTCGAAGAAGTCCGGCGAGCGCAGGTGCTCGTCGCGCCGTCGGATCCCGGTACGCAGCGAGGCGGCGGCGATGACCAACCGGCCAGACACCGAACCGTCGGCTGCGATGCGTCCGTTGCCCGCGATGGCGGCGAAATGTCCGGTGACCTTCACCAGACCCCATAGCGTCCGATTGGTGAACCGGACCGAGGAACGTTCCGGCGCCACTGTCCATGCTCCGACGACACTCGGATCGGCCAGCAGGCCGCGCAGGGTCATCGCCGGCTTCCGTCAGTCGCGCGCGGCCGGCCAGGCCGAGGTGGCGACGGGCGTGCAGTCATGCCGCCTACCGTAAGACCCCTGGGCCGCGAGGTAGCGGTCCCGGGGGTCTGAAGGGGTCCACCTGAGCCGCGTGTGCGCCTACGGCGTCGGCTCAGGAGAAGGCGTGGCTGCGTCGTAACCCGGATGCGCAATCGCGAGCCGGTGGCCGACCACGGCACGCAAGCCGGCGAGCACCTCCGCGTCACGGCCGTCGAGTTCGCCGGCACGGATCGCGGCGGCCAGCGAATCCTCGTTCAGGTAGCCCAGATAGGTGGGGGGATCCCGGTCGTCGCGCAGTTCGCGCTCGACGATGCGCAGTGCGTTCGCGGCGACCAGTGCGTGGAAGTTGACCGCGCCGGTGGTGTTGGCGCGGACCTCGCCTTCGAGGAAGCCTGCGACGGCGTCGATCAACTCGGCGGCGGTGGGTCTGCCGTGGTGTCCGCTCACGATCGCCCCTCCAGCAGGTCGAGGATGTCCCATTCGGTTTCGCACACCCGCCGTCCGACCGCGGCGAGTTCCACCGACGGGGTCTGCCCGGAGAGGTGGCGTTCGGCTTGAACCCGGCAGATCACCCCCCAGCGCAGGGTGGCCAGCACCAGCCACCAGTGCAGCACCGTTCGGTCCACTGGCCCGCCGCCGGCCTGCTCGTAGGCGCTGACGAAGTCCTCGATGGTGCCCAGTCCGCCGGCCGACAACTCGACGGGAGCGCCGAACCGCCAGGCGCGAATGCAGAACCAGGCCAGGTCCTCGTATATCTCGCCGATGTGCACCAGTTCCCAGTCCAGCACCGCGGCCAGGGTGGAGCCGTCGATGATCAGGTTGCCCATCCGGAAGTCGCCGTGCACCATCCTGGGTGCCGATGGGGCGGGGCGGTGATCGGCGAGCCAGCGGAAGGCCCACTCGAATGTCGCGGTGGTGTCGGCCATCTCGTCGAGACGCCGGCGGTACTCGGTGAGCTGATCCTGCTCGACGAGCCCGGGTGCGTCGGCGCGGGCGGCGTGGACGGCGGCGAGTGCCTGGGCGCACTGGGCCAGCAGCCGGGACCGTCCCTCGTCGTCGAGCCGGCGCTGAATCCGGCGCACGATCGTTTCGCCGGCGATCTCGTCGCAGATCAGGAACGGATCACCCAGCGCGGCAGGGGAATCCGAGGCCACCAGGACCTGCGGCACCGGCGCGCCGGCCTGGGCGGCGGCCGCCTGCGCGGCCGCCTCGAGTTCCATGCCCGCGTAGTGCTCGGCAAGTGCGGCGGTGCGCAGGATCAGCGGTCGGCGCTGCCCGCGATTCACCGCATCGAACGCACAGGTGGTCCGGCTGGCACCACCGGTGAGCAGGCGCAGGTTCTCCACCACCACGTCCTCGCCGAGTTGCGGGCGGAGGACGTCAGTGAGCCGGGGGACCAGCCGATCGGTCACGTTGGGCCGAATCCGAACATCCGCTGCGCAACCCGGCGCATTTGGATCTCCTCGGCGCCCTCGGTGATCCGGTACCGGCGGTGGTGGCGGTAGATGTGTTCGAAGGGTTCGTGGCGGCTGTATCCGATACCGCCGTGAATCTGCATCGCCCGGTCGGCGGCTTCACAGACCAGCCGGTTGGCGCGGTAGTTCGCCATCGACACCTTGTCGGATACCTCGAGGTGGTGGTTGCGGTCCAGTTCCCAGGCGGCGTAACGGACCAGCAGGCGGACCATCTGTGCCTCGGTCTGCAATTCCACCAGTGGCCACTGCACGGCCTGGTTGACCGCCAGCGGCTTGCCGAAGGTGACCCGTCGTCTGGAGTAGTCAACGGCCCGGTCGATGCAGTACTGCGCCGCGCCGAGGCTGCTCGCAGCCTGCCGGATCCGGTTCTCGTGCAGGAAGGTCTGGGCGACCTCCAGGCCGCGGTCCACCTCGCCGAGCACCGCGTCGGCGGGGACCCGCACATCGCGCAACTCCACCTCGGCGTGATCGCTGGGCATGTTGAACGTCCACCAGTAGTAGGGAACCTCGAAGCCCGGAGC
>Ga0116183_1002538_pt1 | contig 19542 bp, 17 predicted proteins | sample AD_UKC078_MetaG_FD_89753 | JGI IMG/M metagenome (GOLD analysis project Ga0116183, IMG submission 89753) | Active sludge microbial communities of municipal wastewater-treating anaerobic digesters from USA - AD_UKC078_MetaG | ecosystem: Engineered > Bioreactor > Anaerobic > Digestate | place: USA... | reverse complement strand
GCACTGAGGATCAACGTGAGAAGGAGGATAGATTTTGTGTTACCATGGATTGATATTAACTGGCTAAGAAATTCCATCAGCAGTCCCCCTTATGGATTGTTGTGCGCTATTGAGATACACTATGTGGACGTTTATTATAATGATAATACACAGTACACCTATGTTTAGCAAATTATAAATATTTATGGGCCTATAAATAATTTTGATTGCTCCGGTATTTACAAGAGGAAATCACATGCTGGACTTGAAAATCAAAACATTTCTATCGCTGGTGGAGACCGAATCGTTCACCAAGACCGCCGACCTGCTCTGCATCACCCAACCTGCGGTAAGCCATCAGATCCGGCTGTTGGAGAAGGAGTATGGGATCAAGATCTTCATCCGATCAGGAAAGAACCTCAAGCTGACCGCAGAGGGGGAGATCCTCTATAAGTATGCCCAACGTGCCGTCTCGATCGAAGAGAGCGCGATACACGCCCTCGAGGACTCCCGGCACAACATCCGCCGCCTGAACATCGGCATGACCGCCACAGCAGAGGAGAACCTCCTGCCCCAGGTCATCGCCGAGTACTGCAACATCCACGGCAAGACGAAGGTCCGTATCGAGACGGGAACGCTGGAGAGCCTGAGGACCTATCTGCAGACGTACGAGATCGACCTGGCCATCGTCGGTGGCCAGATTGCCGACGATGAGTTCACCACGGTCAAGATAGACACCGACTACCTCAGCTTGATCGTCTCCCCCGAAAACCCGCTCTCAAAGAGTTCGATGGTAAGCCTCGAGGAGCTGAAAGCCGAACGCCTGATCCTCAGACCGAGCATAACGGCAACCAGGCGCCAGTTCGAACTCTTCCTCAACCAGAATGGAGAGACAATCTCCAACTACAACGTCGTCATCGAGATCAACAACGTACCGATCATCAAGGATCTGGTCCATGATAACCAGGGGGTGACCATCATGAGCCACAACGCCTGTCTCATCGATCAGCTCAGTGGAAAACTCGTCGCTGTCCCGCTTGAAGGGTCATCGACGATGGTGCGTGAAGTCAATATCGTCTACCGAAACAACTATCGCCACCCGGAGGTGGCGAGTGAAATCAGGCGGATCTACCACCTGGTCAAAGAGAAGAGCTTCTCACAGAGCAATCTGGCGAATCACCTGTAAGATCCGCCAGATTTTCTATCCTAACTCAATCATCCTCTCTCGGCATGAACGGATCATGGTCGACCGGTCGCTCCCTTCGAGGGCCCTTGCTTTGGCGATCATAGCCATAGGGCTTGGGTGCGTACTGCCGGTCACGTGCCGGCCGATCACCGGAACGCCCATCACGATCCCGGTACGAGGGACGGTCATCACGACCCTGGTAGGAGGGCTTGCGATCATCGCGGTCACGGTACGAGGGGCGGTCATCACGGCCCTGATAGGAGGGCTTGCGGTCATCGCGGTCACGGTACGAGGGACGATCGTCACGACCCTGATAGGAGGGCTTGCGGTCATCGCGGTCACCACGGTATGAGGGACGGTCATCGCGGCCCTGGTAGGAGGGGCGACGGTCATCGCGGTCACGGTACGAGGGACGGTCGTCACGACCCTGGTATGAGGGGCGACGGTCATCGCGGTCACGGTACGAGGGACGATCATCACGGCCCTGGTAGGAGGAGCGGCGATCATCACGGTCGCGGTACGAGGGACGATCGTCACGGCCTTGGTAGGAGGAGCGGCGATCATCGCGGTCACGGTACGAGGGACGATCGTCACGGCCCTGGTAGGAGGAGCGACGGTCATCGCGGTCACGGTATGAAGGACGATCATCGCGGCCCTGGTAGGAGGGGCGACGGTCATCACGGTCACGGTATGAGGGACGATCATCACGGCCTTGGTAGGAGGACCTGCCCCCATCACGACCACCTCTGTTCGGTCTCCGGTCATCATGACCCCTCTGCGGGCGACGATCATCACGATCACGCGGTGCAGGGCGATCTTCATCATGCCGTGACCGTTCGCGGCGCTCGGGCAACTGCTCGGTTGCAGCCTCGATGGACTCATCTTCCCAGTTGAGGATCAACAGATCATCGTCTACGGGATTGGCTTCTGCTTCGATAGCTTCATCTACTTCAATGACATCGTCAGTGACGCCATCGGTTGCTGTATCAACGGATTGCTCAACAACCTGGTCTGCAGCTTGTTCTACGACATCTTCCACGACGTCCTCATTATTCTTTTCTTTGGTATCCATAGTGTACAATTCTCTCTTCCGGTCTCTGCCGGTCTTTAGTATTACGGGGTATCTGTATCTTCCATCCCGTTTGGTCAATATCCAGGTCCGTACCGTTGCCCGCTTCACACTGAATCCGGGGGCAAGGACCTCTTTGGTTATCTCAACCACATCGTAGCCGACCAGTGCGGCTTCATCCATCCTGAACGTCTGTAAGTTTGTCGAGAAGAGCAGGATTCCTCCCTTTGACAGCAGCCGGTGAATCTCTGCCATCATGGCGAGATAATCACGCTGTACATCAAAGTCTTGCTCCATCTTCCTGCTGTTCGAAAAACTCGGGGGGTCTAGGATCACCAGGTCATATATCCTCCCCTCATCTACTGCCTCTGCCACGTACGTACGGGCATCACTGGTGATACACCGGTACGGCAAACCACTGAACCTATTCTCTTCCAGGTTCTCTTCTGCCCATCGGCTATAGGTCGCCGACAGGTCCACCGATTCTACTGAGCTCGCCCCTCCCCGTGCTGCATAGACAGAGAAGGAGCCGGTATAGGAGAAGAGGTTGAGCACCTTCATCGAGCGGCTCATCCCTTCGACCAGAAGCCGGGTGGGCATGTGGTCAAGGAAGAGGCCGGTATCGATCCGTTTCGTCAGATCGACACGGAAGGTCAACCCGTTCTCTCTCACTGTGGTGAGCAGCCCCTCTTCTTCCAGGACATCATGCTGCTCCCTTCCAATTCTTTTTTTCCTTCGGTGGAATACTACGTTATCGGCCTCTACATAGAGCATTCGTCCCACGACGTCACATACGGCCGCTATCTCTTCCTCTTCCAATCCCTCCTCACTGAAGTCCGTGACCCGGGCATACGGTCCATACAGGTCGACCGTCACCTGGATATCCTCCAGGTTGCGGTCGTAGACACGCATGCAATCTGTGTCGCTCTGGAGCATCAAGCGACGCATCTCCAAGCCATTCTTTTTCAGTATCTTTCCAAAATCTTTCAAGACATAATCTGCAATCATCGGTCTGCTCTTTCTGCAACGCAGTGTATATGCTAATATGGAAAAAAGCTAGAGAACAGAGGTCGTAGGAATGGATGATGATGCACAAGCCTTCTTGGAAGAACTGGAGTCGCGTCATGGCGCGCCGGTAGGCTGGCGGACATATGCCACATGGTATGGAAACAACCACAGTGTCTTTCGAGAGTTCGGTGTGTTTTTCTATCGGTGTGAAGGACGCTTCTACTTCGAGGATTTCGAGCGCTCCCCCTCACTCCTTGGCATCTCGCTCAAGCCCAAGAAAGCCAAGGCCCCCTTTGTCCGGTTCGAGGGCTCCTTCTCTGCCAGCGATGTCGTGATGACCCGCCCGGTGCCCAAGAACATGGCCCGACAGGTCATCGACGGCAAGCGGGTAAGCGAGCGGATCCGCGACGTCAACATAGTGGATCGGCTCTTTCGGCAGATGGTCGAGATGGTCGTCCTCACCGATGGGACGATCCACTTCTTTGAGCTGATGGCGCGCAAGGACTTCATCGACCAGATCAACACAACACTATAAGAGGTACAGCATGAGTGCATTCAAGGCATATGATATCAGGGGAATCTACAACAAGGACTTCGACAAGGAGACGGTCTATAAAATCGGCTACTTCATCCCCAAGCTCCTCAAGAGTCCGGTCGTCCTGGTCGGTCGCGACGTACGCACCACCAGCGATGAGATCTTCGCTGCCCTCTGTCGGGGCGTCACCGACAGTGGCGCCGATGTGTGGGATATCGGCCTCGCCACAACCCCGATGGTCTACTTCTGCACGGTCCACTTCAAGGTTGATGCTTCGGTGCAGATCACCGCAAGCCACAACCCGGCCATCTACAACGGGCTGAAGATCAGCCGCACCAAGGCAGTGCCCGTCGGGTCGGACAGCGGGCTCAAGGAGCTTGAACGGATGGTCAATGAGGAGGCGATCATCGTCTCCTCCACCAAGGGCACCATCATAGAGAAGGATGGCAAGGCACCCTACCTCGCCTTCCTCCAGGAGTTCGACCTCGATATCGAGGGGCTCGACATCTCCATCGACTGCTCCCATGGCATGGCAAACCTCCTGGTAAAGGAGCTCTTGGGTGATAATCACCACTACCTCTACGACCACTTCGACGGCACCTTCCCTGCCCATGAACCCAATCCGCTCGACACGGAGAACTGTGAGGACCTCAAAAAAGCGGTCATAGCCAACAAGAGTGACATCGGCGTCATCTTCGATGGAGACGCGGACCGGGTGATGTTCCTCGACGAGAGAGGACGGTTCCTGCAACCCGACTACATCACCGCACTGCTGGGCCACTACTACCTCGCACGTGAGAAGGGACGGGTCCTTATCGACATCAGGACCAGCCGGTCAACGAGCAACTACCTTGCATCGCTCGGCGGTGAGGTCCATACCTGGAAGGTCGGCCATGCGTTTGCCAAGAACAAGCTCCGTGAGCTTGGGGCAATCTTCGGAGGCGAGCTTGCAGGCCACTACTACTTCAGGGACTTCTTCAACTGTGACAGCGGCTTCTATGCCGCCCTCATCGTCCTCAACGTGACCGCCGAATTGAAGCGCTCTGGCATCACCATCGGCCAATTCATCGATTCGGTCGTCACCTTTGCCAACAGCGGGGAGATCAACTTCAAGCTCGAGGAGAAGGATGAGGCGGTCGAGGCGCTCTACAAGCGCTACGTCACAGAGGGGAACCCAACCACCGTGATGGACTTCGACGGCTATCGCATCGAATACCCCACCTGGTGGTTCAACGTACGCAAGTCCAACACCGAACCCTATCTGCGCCTCGTTGTCGAGGCCCAATCGCGCAGAGAGCTCGACGAGAAAGTCAGCGAGCTCTCTACGCTGATACAGAGTTTCAACTAGGAGATTTTTATGAAGGTATTACTCTTTGGAGGGGCCGGGTATATCGGTACACACGTTGCCCTTGAATTTCTTCAGCGTGGTGATGACGTCGGTATCTTCGACAACTTCAGCAGTGGACTGCGATCCAATGTCGATAACCGGGCCACCCTCTACGAGGGCGACATCAGGAACAAGGATGAGGTCGTCAAAGCCTTGGAGGATGGCTGGGACACCATCATCCACCTGGCAGCCTTCAAGGCTGCCGGAGAGTCGATGGTCTCACCGATCAAGTACTCCGAGAACAACATCACCGGCTCACTCAATCTCATCACCGCAGCCATCGAGACGGGGGTGAAGAACTTCATCCTCTCCTCCTCCGCTGCTGTCTATGGGGAGCCGCAATACCTCCCCGTCGATGAACAACATCCTACCAAACCTACCAACTACTACGGCTACACCAAGCTCGCCATCGAGGAGAACCTCGCATGGTACAGTGAGCTCAAGAAGCTGAATTACGTCTCGCTACGCTACTTCAATGCGGCAGGCTATGACCCTGAGATGAGGATGCTTGGCCTTGAGAAGAATCCCGCCAACCTCATACCGGTAGTCATGGAGGTTGCCGCCGGCATCAGACCCAATATGCTCGTCTTTGGAACCGACTACGATACCCACGATGGCACCGGGGTACGTGACTACGTCCACGTCACCGACCTGGCACGCGGGCACGTCCTGGCCGCCGACTACCTGGCAGCGGAGAAGGGAAACCTCGTCGTCAACCTCGGCAGTGAGGCGGGCCTCTCGGTCGGTGAGATCATCGAGACCGCCCGATCCATCACCGGACGGGAGATCAACGTGGAGTATGTGGGAAGGCGTCCCGGCGATCCGGCAAAACTCGTCGCATCCAGCAAACGTGCCTACAAGACCCTTGGATGGAAAGCCGAATACTCATCCGTCGACTCGATCATCGAGACGACGTGGCGCGTCTATGAGGCGCAGGGCAGCAACCTGATCCCCAAGCCGTAGGCAGTCCACCGTACAGAAAAGAGAGACAACCCGCGTGGATTGTCTCTCTTTTTTCAGCTCGGGCAGAGGGATTTGAACCCCCGACAGGGTGGTTAACAGCCACCTGCTCTACCGACTGAGCTATGCCCGAATCTTCTTTTGAACGATTGGAACATTACCCCATAGCGCCATTTGTGTCAAGCAGTACCAGGGAAATAGCACTCAATGAAAGACGGCCACCCAAGGGTGGCCGTCCAATCAGAGTACTCTCCTTCCTACTTGACAGGATAGCTCTTCTTCAAGAAGTCGGCGAAGACATCGCTGAGCAGCGAACCCTCGGTGAGGACTCGGCCGAACATTGAGTATCCATCGCCACCAGCGGCCATGAAGTCGTTGGTTGCAACCTTGTAGGTCGCGTTCTTGTCGATCAGCTTGCCGTTGAGCAGGACACGCATGATCCTCTTGCCCGGCTCTGCAAAGCGGTTGTAGACAACCTGCAGGTCGGACTGCGGGAATCCACCGTTCTCACCGGGGAGCATTCGGTAGCCATGCTCAAGGGCAGCATAGACGTCAGCACCGGTGATCTCGGCGACGGTGATGATGTTGGTGAACGGCAGGACGTTGACCACGTCTCCGAGCGTTACGTTTCCAGCCTTCATCGAGGCACGGATACCACCGCCGTTGGTGATGGTGAAGTCTGCACCACTCTCCTCGGTCATCGCACGGGTGATGAGGCGAGAGAGGTTGGTCGGCTTGGTGCGCACATTGCCGCGCTCACCATCGAGGAACTCAGGCACGTAGGCGATGACCTGGCCAAGCTTGTCAGCAAGCTGGGCGGTCATGTAGCCGACATACTCATCGACCTCAGGATCGTTGGGTACATCAGCAATGCCCCACTCTGCGGCAAGTGCGGAGTCCTTGGCGTTCAGTACATCTTCAGCGGGGATCAACATCGGATACGTTGCCGTTACCTTGTTGTTCTTGACGTGAATCTGTACCAGGCCGAGGTTCTTCAGATACTCACCGGTAGAGACGATCAGGGTGTCACCAACCTTCATACCATTCTTGAGAGTGGTATGGCTGTGCCCGTCGATAAAGAGGTCAATCCCCTTGATACGACTGACGATCTGGTCGCTGGTAAGCCCACTCTCACCGTCCGGATCGAGGCCGATGTGGCCAAGGACGATGATGTAGTCGACGTACTGGCGAGCGATGTCGATCGCTTCCTGACCAATCTGGAAGATCTCGTCATTGGCAAAGTAGACGCCTTCGACGTTCTTCGGGTGGGTCTTGGTGGCCGTGTCGGGAGTGGTGAGTCCAACTACTGCAATCTTGAAGCCGTTGAAGTCGTAGACCTGGTAGGGCTGGAAGAGCAGGTAGCCGTCTCTGTCGGTGACGTTGGCACTGAGCACCTTGATATCGGTGTAGTTCTCAGCGAGTTCGGCAGCCTCGAGCAGGCGGTCCGTGCCGTAGTTGAAGTCGTGGTTGCCCGGGGCAACTGCATCGTATCCGAGCATGTCGAGCAACACGCCGACAGTCTCACCCTCAAACATATTGGCCAGGTTGGTGCCGTGGGTCACGTCCCCGGCATCAAGGACCAGAATGTTATCGGTGATCGAACGGGCGACCTTCAGCATGGTGGCGAGCTTGGAGTAGCCCATACCGCCATCAGCAGGTACGATACGTGCGTGCACGTCGTTGGTGTGGACCACAAAGAGGTCAAACTCATCGAACGCTGCATCATTCTTGATGATTTCAACAACACCAAGCGGATACTCAGCTGCAGTGCGGGCTACAGGAGCCGGTGCTGCCGGAGCGGGGATCACAACAGGTGCTGGAGCCGGAGCCGGGGCGGGTGCCGGGGCGGGTGCCGGGGCGGGAGCCGGAGCCGGAGCGGGTGCCGCTGCAACTTCGACCGGGGCGATCAGGGCGGCAATCACCGGATCCTCGGGGACCGTCACCTTGAGGGTATACCCCATTGCATTGGCCAGACCCTCATACTCAGCGGCGATCGCACTTGCAGAGGGATCGAGGATGTCGGCGGCAGGGAGCCTCATGGCATACTCACCGGCAAGCTTCCCGTTGACCACGGAGAGCTGTACGGCTCCGACGCTCTTGAGCTTCTCATCGGCACGCACGATCAGGGTACCATTGACTTCCTTGGCCGTGGCGCTGCCATTGCCATCGACGATCAGGTCGATGCCATCGACGTTTGCGGCCACCAGCTCGCTGGTGAAGACTCCGCTGCTGCCCAGGTCACTGAGGACCACCAGGTAGTCAACATAGTCCTTGGCAAGGTCGACAGCCCACTGGGCGTTGTCAAAAATCAGGTCACTGTCAAAGGTCACGCCCTGGATCTGCTTGGGAGCAGTCAGGCCGGCAACTCCAACCTTGAATCCGTTGAAGTCGTAGACCGCGTAGGGCTGGGTGACGAAGTAGTCCTCGTTGTCGAGGGCATTCACGCTGAGGGCTGCGGCATGCTTGGTTCCGGTGATGCCGGTTGCAAGCTGAATCGCCTGAGGAGTGTAGGCATCGTAGCCCAGCAGGTCGATCACAGCAGCTGCCGTCATGGCGGCTTCTGCGGGGACCTCCCCGACGCTGCCGCTGTTGAGGAGCAGCCAGTTGTCGGTGATTGCCATTCCAGCCTTCAGGGCAGTGGAGAGCTTCGCAATGCCAAGACCGCCGCCGTCACCATAGATGTCGCCGTTCAGGTCGTTGGTGTGCACGATGAAGAGGTCAAAGGTCTTTGCCCCGTCAGCGTTCTTCACAACTTGCTTGCCACCATAGGGCAGATCCTCTCCAACCAGCTCTTCAATCTCGGGGGCTGCCACGGGGGCTACCACAGCGACTGGTGTCGGTTCGGGAGCAGGCGCCGGAGCTGGTGCCGGGACAGGTTCCGGAACCGGTGCTGGCTCTGCAACGGGTGGCGCTACAGGAGCCGCAGGCTCTAGAGCAGGTTGCACAACAGGAGCTGGGGGAATCGGCTCAACCTTTGCGGTGCTCTTACAGCCCACAAGGGAGAATGCCAATAGCGTTACCAGCATTGCTGTCATAATAGTTCTTGAAAGACGTTTCACGTGTTTCCTCCTCATGATGTTCTCATGTGTCGTTGTTTACGTACTCACAAACACTATAACACAGACTGTCGTAATCGGATACTGTAAAAATTCGCTAAAAACCGACGTTTACCACTGTCTGTCATAGAAAAAAGCCTGCGAATAAGAATTCCACAGGCATCTTGCGTTCAGGGTGAGACCCTCTTACATCAAATCCTTGGGCTTGCGGGCGGTATTGCCGGACTTCTCACAATACGCCATGTGGCGAAGCTTGCCATTCTCAAAAACCGAGCGCATCTTGATAGCGCCGCCCCAGCGACTTGTCATTTCCTTTGAGCCCTCTCGACGGGCGTTCTTAGATACGTTACCAGCCATATCGGTATCCCTCCATACTTATCTTACATGCAGTGCCTACTATACTCAGTACAGCGATTCTAGTCAAACCCTCAACAAAAAATAGAACGAGTGTTGCCTCAACCACCCTCCCCTCATTACACTGATGGCATGAAGCGGCCCTCTTGGTATCTACGCCAACTCTTTCTCGCTCCCGTCTACCTCTACAAGGGGGTGCTCTCCCCCTTCTTCGGCCCTTCGTGCCACTACCACCCCTCCTGCTCCACCTATATGATCGGTGCAGTCAATGCGCATGGCATCGTGAAGGGCTTCATCATGGGCATGGCCAGGATTTTGCGCTGCAGCCGCTGGTATATGGGCGGCGATGACCCCATCCCCGAGGTGTGGTCGTGGCAGGCAATCAAGGATGGATATACCCTCTTCAGAAGGCGTTGATCAGCCGGAGAGCTCCTTGACGAAGGGGATGAGGACGCTCAGCGCATTCTCGTTGTACCCGCCCTCGGGGATGATCAGATCCGCATAGATCTTCGTCGGCTCGATGAAGTTGAAGTGGCCAGGCCTGACGACCTCCAGATACTGGTTGCAGACACTCTCGACGGTCCGCCCACGCTCTGCAATGTCTCGCTTGAGGCGGCGGATGAAGCGGATGTCGTCGGGGGTATCGACGTAGAGCTTCAGGTCGAGCAACTCCCGGATCTTCGGCGAGTGGAGGACCATCAACCCCTCGATGATCACCAATGGCCGGGGCTGGACGGTCACCGACTCATCCCGCCTGCGGTGGTGGACGAAGTCATAGAGCGGCATCTCGATGCTCTCGTACCTCTTGAGCATCGCGAGGTGCTCCTCGAGCAGCTCCATGTCAAAGGCATCGGGATGGTCGAAGTTGAAGGCGGTGATGTTCTCATTGCTGATATAGGACGCGCTCCGGTAGTAGTTGTCCTGGGGGATGAAGACGAAGTCCGAGCATACCTCGCTGATCTTGCGCACAATCGTGGACTTTCCCGAACCCGACCCACCGGTGATGCCGATGATCTTCACCTCTTTCACTGCTTACCCCCTCACGGAGAACTTGAAGACAGTCGTGTGCTTGTACGGCCGATCCTTTGTGAAGATCGTCGATTCAAACCCATCCTCGTTGGGGCTGTTGGGGAAGTACTGCGTCTCAAGGCAGAACCCTCCATGCCGGGGATAGGGCGCCCCACCCTTTCCGATGGCCGTGCCATCGAGGAAATTCCCGCTGTAGAACTGCACGGCTGGAAGCGTGGAGGAGACCTCCAGCGTCCGCCCGCTCCTGGGATCGCACACGAAGGCAACCCTCTTCATCCCCTCATCCTCGTCGGAGAGGACAAAGCAGTGGTCGTAGCCTCCGGCGGAGGCAAGATCCCGGCCGATCGGCTTGGCGACGGTGAAATCAAAGGGGGTCCCGGCCACGGGGAGGAGCTCTCCGGTGGGGATGAGGGCCTCGTCGACCGCCAGATAGCGGTCACAGGCGAGCTCAAGCTCATGGCCCGCGATCGAGCCGCTTGCCGCCCCGCCAAGATTGAAGTAGCTGTGGTTTGTCAGGTTGATCGGCGTCGGCCCGTCACAGGTCGCCTCGTAGTCGATGACCAGCTCCCCATCCGCCTTGAGCAGATAGGTGACGGTACAGTTCACGGCATGGGGGAAGCCCCCCTGTCCTGCCGGGCTGTAGAGGCTCATGACCACACCGGGGTCCTCGCCGAGCATGAAGGTCTCGGCGCACCAGTTCTGCCATCCCCAGTTGGAGGGGCCACTGTGCAGGGTGTTGGGTCCATCATTGGCCACCAGCGTGTACTCCGTCCCATCCAGGGTGAAGGAGGAGCCTGAGATGCGGTTGGCGTAGCGGCCGACGATCTGGCCGAAGTAGGCGGTCGATGTGAGGTTGTCCAGGAGATTGTCAAATCCCAGGACGATATCACGCACCTCACCGTCCTTGTCCGGGACCTTGATCGCTTTCACGATCGCCCCGAGGCTGATCAGCTGTACAATGATCCCATTGTTCTGCAGAGTCAGTTGGAGAATGTCATCTCCCTGTGGTGTCTTGCCTACCCGTTGTGTGTCGATCATCGCCTCTCCTTTTATACCCAAAGTATACATGAGCGATCAAGAACCAGCAAGAAAAGCTTACTTGGCCGCCTCATCACTCTTGAGGACCGCCAGGAAGGCACTCTGTGGAATCTCGACGTTTCCGACCATCTTCATCCGCTTCTTGCCCTCTTTTTGCTTCTCGAGCAGCTTGCGTTTGCGGCTGATATCCCCGCCGTAGCACTTGGCTGTCACGTCCTTGCGGTACGCACTGATCGTCTCCCGGCTGACAATGGTCCCCCCGATGGCAGCCTGGATTGCAATCTTGTACTGTTGGCGTGGAATCTCGCCCTTCAGGCGCTCACACACCTGCCGACCTCGCTGCTGGCTGTTGCCACGGAAGACCAGCTGGCTGAGCGCATCGACCGGCTCCCCGTTAACCAGGATATCCAGGCGGACCAGATCGGTCCGCTTGTAGCCGATGACTTCGTAGTCGAAGGAGGCATACCCCCGGCTCAGTGACTTGAGCCGGTCATAGAACTCGAAGAGCACCTCTGCAAGCGGCATCTCATAGACGAGCTCGACGCGCTTCTCATCAAGATAGTTCATCGTCGTCTGCACCCCCCGCTTCTCGATGCAGAGGCTGATGATCGGACCGACATAGGTAGTGGGGGTGATGATGTTCGCCTGGATGTACGGTTCCTCGGCAAAGTCGACACGCATGGGGTCGGGGTACTCGAGCGGATTGTCAATTTCAACGACCTTGCCCTCCTTGAGGTGGACGTTGTACTTGACCGACGGGCTGGTGAAGATGATCGAGAGGCCGAACTCCCGCTCAATCCGCTCCTGCACCACCTCGAGGTGGAGCATGCCCAGAAAGCCGCAGCGGAAGCCGAAGCCGAGTGCTGCAGAGCTATCCTTCTCATAGTCGAGGGAGGCATCATTGAGCTTGAGGCGCTCCATGGCGTTCACCAGCTCCTCGTAGTCATTGGTGTCGATCGGATAGATCGAGCTGAAGACCACCGGCTTGACGTCCTTGAAGCCCGGCAGCGGGTTCTTCGCCCCCTTGGTGACGGTGGTGATCGTATCACCGACACGCACGTCGCTGATCGTCTTCACCCCGGTGATCACATACCCGACATCCCCGGCACCCAGCTCCTTGGTCTTGATGAGGTCGAGCTGGAAGATCCCGACCTCCTCGATCTTATAGACACCGTCGGTGTGCATGAAGCGAATCTCACTGCCTACCCGCATCGCCCCATCAAAGACCCGGCAGTGGACGATGACGCCACGGTAGGGATCGTAGTGGGAGTCGAAGATCAGGGCCCTCAGCGGGTCGCTGTCGTTGCCGGTCGGTGGCTCGATCTGCTCGACGATCGCCTCGAAGAGCGCATCGACACCGAGGCCGGTCTTGGCGCTGACCTGGACAGCAAGATCGCTATCAAGGCCGAGGTCGTGGTCGATCTGGTGGAGGCACGCCTCGATATCGGCGGACGCGAGGTCGATCTTGTTGATCACCGGGATGATCGACAGGTCGTGCTCCATCGCCATATAGAGGTTTGCCAGCGTCTGTGCCTCGACCCCCTGTGCGGCGTCGATGAGCAGGAGCGCGCCCTCACAGCTGCTGATGGCCCGGCTCACCTCATAGGAGAAGTCGACGTGGCCCGGGGTGTCGACGAGGTTCAGCTCATAGGTCTTGCCATCCTTGGCCGTGTACGGAATCGTCACCGCCTGGCTCTTGATGGTGATGCCCCGTTCGCGTTCGATATCCATCCCATCGAGAATCTGTGCCTGGTCCCCTCCCCGGTTGGAGGCGATCTGGGCCTTCTCGATGAAACGGTCGGCAAGGGTCGACTTGCCATGGTCTATGTGCGCAATAATGCAGAAGTTGCGCGTCAGTGAACTATCAGCACTCATATAACTCCCTAGGTAGTTGGTTGCCCCTCGCCTGTCTCCGTTTCCTTGATGGGATCCAATCCCAACAGGATGCGCACATCGCGATCATCGAGCGTCTCCCGCTCGATCAGCGCCTGGGTCAAAAGGTCCAGTTGGTCGCGATTGTCACTGAGGATGGTCCGTGTCTCGGCCATCGCCGAGTCGAGGATCTTGTGGATCTCGCTGTCGATGCGCCGGGCGGTCTCCTCGCTGTAGTGCTTGTGCTGGGTGATCTCCCGACCGAGGAAGAGCGGCTCATCCTCGTCCCCGAGGTTGATGAAGCCCAATTCGCTCATCCCCCATTCGGTGACCATCCGGCGGGCGAGGTTGGTCGCCTGCTTGATGTCATTGCTGGTGCCGGTGGTCGTCTCCCCATAGACCAGATCCTCGGCTACATAGCCACCCATCGTCACCTTGATCCAGTCATGGAGCATCGAGCGTGTCTTGGTGTAGGCATCGCGCTCCGGCAGGCTCACCGTCAGGCCCAGGGCCCTCCCATGGGGGATGATGGTCACCTTGTGGAGCGGATCGAGGTTCTTGAGGTGGTAGTGGAGCAGGGCGTGGCCTGCTTCATGGTAGGCGGTGGCGCGCTTCTCATCCTCGGTCATCGCCCGGCTCTTGCGGGCGACACCGAGCAGGATCTTGTCACGTGCCTCTTCCATCTCGACCATGCTCACCACACTCTTGTTCTTGCGGGCGGCAAAGAGGGCCGCCTCATTGACCAGGTTTGCCAGGTCGGCGCCGCTGGTGCCGGCCGACCCCCGGGCGAGGCGCTTGAGGTCGACATCGTCGGCCAGCTGCACCTTGCGGACATGGATCTTCAAGATCGCCTCACGTTCGGCGATATCGGGCAGGTCGACGACGACCTGGCGGTCGAAGCGTCCCGGCCTCAGGAGGGCGGGATCGAGGATATCGGGGCGGTTGGTCGCCGCCATGACAATAACCCCGCCGATGGTGGAAAACCCATCCATCTCCACCAGGATCTGGTTCAAGGTCTGCTCTCGCTCATCGTTGCCGCCGCCCAGTCCTCCGCCACGTGTACGACCCACCGCATCCAGCTCGTCGATGAAGAGGATACATGGCGCATTCTTGCGCGCCTGTTCAAAGAGATCGCGTACCCGCGCCGCCCCCATACCGACAAACATCTCGACAAAGTCGGATCCACTGGTGTGGAAGAAGGAGACCCCGCTCTCACCGGCCACGGCCTTTGCCAGGAGGGTCTTCCCGGTTCCCGGGGGGCCGACGAGCATCACACCACGGGGAATCTTGGCCCCGACCTTGGTGAAGTGCTCCGGTCGCTTGAGGAACTCGACGACCTCCTCCAGCTCGTACTTGGCCTCAACCTGGCCGGCAACGTCGGCGAAGGTGACCTTGGTATCACTCTCCATATACTCCTTGGCTCGGCTCTTGCCGAGGGTTGACATCATCTTTCCGTTGAGACCACTGGACTGGCGGTAGAGCATGATGGTGAAGCCGATGAAGATGATCCACGGCAGGAGCTGGAGGACGACTTGCAGAACCGAGATCTCGGCAACCGTCCCGGTGACGGAGACCCCCTTCTCCTTCAAGGTGGAGAGCAGTGATTCGTCAAAGTATGGAATCCTCGTCTGGGCACTGATCCCGTTCCTGAGCACAAAGTGGACCTGGGATTGCTCCTTGATCTCCACCTGCGCCACCTGGTTGGCTTCGACGTAGCTGATAAAGGTCGTATAGGGAACCGTCTGGTCCTTCCGCCCGCCGGCCGAATCGAAGAACATATACGCAAAGAGGATCGCTAGGGTGATGAACACCACCAATGTCACCCGATTCTTGGGTGGCCTGAACGATGGTTTGCCCCCATCCCTTGGCGGACCCTGCCAGAACTGCTTCGGGTCCTCTTGTGGAGACTTCTTGTCACCCTCGTTGCTCTCATTTCTAAATTTCACTGTTCCTATTCCTTCTGTTACTACTATATATATTTGTAAACGGGTGAGCAAGGGGAGCCTTGAAGCGTTCGGCGATGCGATCGCGCCCCCCGAACGCCCTGGCGAAGACCGCCACGACCCCGCTTCGGTCGACCAGAATCGGGACTGATCCACGCTGGTGGAGCGCCACTTTCATGGAGGAGAGCAGCTTTGCCACCCGCATCGTCCCCCCAGAGAGGGCAATCTCATCACCGCCCTGCGCGCTGCGGATAACCGGGTCCTTGAGGCTGGACGCATCGATGCGGAGTGCATCCGTGTCCCAATACCCCTCAACAAACTCCCTGATGACCACCTCGGCATCGCCGGGCAAGGCGATGCGCTGTGCCTTCATCGGCTCATCAAGGGGCAGGCAATAGGACCACGATACCGCGATCGGGGAGAGGGTGATCATCCCCTCCCGGCTCTCGAGGCGGAGGGACCCGATCTCACGCACACCCCCCCCCGCCCTCTCCAGCTCATCGATGCCCTTGGCCAGCTCTGCGATGATGGTGCGGGCGATCCGCTCTTCGCCGCTGACCAGAGCCACCATCCGATAGAGGAGCAGCTCCCTCAGCTCATCGGCGAGAGAGCGATACCATGCCAGGGTGAAGCTGACCACCCCATCGTCACAGATGACACTGCCAAGCGCCTCTTCGACCATGAGATCGAGGAGGCGGGAGGTCTCCTCAAAGCGTCGGGCCAACACCACTGCTGCGCTCCGGGCATTGGGGAAGAGGGCGAGCAGCGGCTTCTTCACATCGCGGCGCAGTGCGTTTCTCAGGTAGGTGTCCTCGTCGTTGGTGGAGTCGAGCGACCAGGTGAGCCCCTGGGTGCGGGCATACAAGGCAAGGTCGCTGTGGCTCACCTCGAGCACCGGCCTGAGCACCGTCACGCCCTCGAGGTCCCTCCTCCGCCTGATGGAGGCAAGGGATGCGATGCTCGAAGCCTGGGCAACGCGCATCAACAGGGTCTCCAGCTGGTCGTCACTGTTGTGCGCGGTCAGGAGATAGGGGATCGAGCGCTCCCGGCAGGTGCGGCCCAAGATGTCGTATCGCAGCTGGCGTGCCGCCTCCTCGACACCCCGCCCACGCTCCTTGAGCGCACGCACAACACTCCCGTGCCCGAGGTCAAGGAGTGTGAACGAGACGCCCAGGAGGCGGCAGTTGTGTTCATTGAGTTCAATCTCCCCGGAAAGCTCCTCACTGCTGCGCAGGTGGTGGTTCACATAGAGGGCGTGGACGCGTTCGGCTCCGACCAGGGTAGAGACAGCGTGCAGGAGGGCCAGGGAATCACTGCCACCCGAGAAGGCGACCGCCATCTCCTGATTGCGATCGATCCCCTCCTCATCGAAGAATCGCTCAAGGATGCGGAGGACTTGTTCGACGATTGTAGACACTGGCCACCTCCTCAAAGCTTGCCCCCTCGACCAAGGAGACGAGCGCCTTGCTCGCCAAGGCGATGCCATCCCAGATCGCCTCGTCATCGATGGGCCCCAATACGTGGTCGATGACACGCCCCCCATCCGATGGACACCCGATGCCGATATAGATCCGGATGAACTGTCCATCACCGTGTGCCTCTATCAGGGACATGAGACCGCGGTGCCCCGCTGATGAACCACCACGCCTGAGGCGGATCGTCCCTGCAGGCAGGTCCATCTGGTCACAGAGGACCACCAGCGAGGAGTATTCAAAGTACTTGAGGACCTCACCGCTCCTGTTCATATAGGTCAAGGGATGGACCAGGCGCGCCCGTCCATCGACCACCGCTTGGCGATAGAGACGAAAACAGCGTTTTTTCAACCGAAGCTGAAAAAACGCTGCACACGACTCCAAGGCAAGGGTGCCGACGTTGTGACGGGTACGCTCATACTTGGTACCTGGATTACCCAGGCCAAGGACAAGCATCATCACTTACTCCTCTGCTTCCTCTACTTCGGCAGTCTCTTCCACTTCCTCGGTCTCCTCCTCCTCTACCTCAATACGGACCGTCTTGACGGTAGCGATGGTCTTGGCGTGGTCGTCGATCAGCTTGACGCCGTCGGGCATGACCACCTCAGAGAGGGCTACGGAGTGGTTGATCCCAAGGTTGGAGACATCCACCTGCAGGGTCTCGGGAAGATCCTTGGGCAGACACTCGATCTCGGTCTCATAGAGAATCTGCTCAAGCACGCCACCCTCACGGGTTCCGACCGGATTGCCGACCAGCGTGATGGAAACCATCGTCCTGAGCACCTGGCCACGGGTGACCTCATAAAAATCCACGTGCGTGATCGTCCCACGGATCAGGTCCTCCTGGTAGGTCTTCATCAAACACTCATGGTCCTTCTTTCCAACTTTGATCTTCAACAGGGCCGTCTCGGAGAAGTGGCGCATCTTATAGGTGAACTCATGGGCATCGAGGCTGATGTGCATATGCTCACTCTTTCCATAGATGACTGCCGGGATCCGGCCACTGCGCAGGAGCCTGCGTGATCCGGCGCTGCCGAAATCACTGGTTCGCTCTACTGCTGTCAAACTGCGTTTGTCGCTCATTGTGAACTCCTTGTACTCTCATTGGTGCATTCATGCCCAATTACCATAACGTTGGGGTATCCATATACCACTAGGGGCTGAGTATAGAGTGTTTGGCCGCTGGTGCACAAGTACCCCACATGCAAAAGGGCAACCCACATCCATGGATTGCCCTACTGGGAAGGAGGGATTCGAACCCCCGATGCCGGCACCAAAAACCAGAGCCTTAACCACTTGGCGACTTCCCAACAACGGGTATGAGGCTACCGGAAAAGGGGAGATTTGTCCAGCGTTGGCACCCTACTGTTCGATCTCCTGATCCTCCTCATCAACATTGGCGGCGTACGCCTCCATGACCACCTGTTGCAAGTGATCCCTGAACTCACTGCTGATTGGGTGGGCGACATCCTTGAACTCACCGTTGGCGAGCTGACGGCTCGGCATCGCTATGAAGTCCCCTTCACGCCCTTCAATCACCTTGATGTTATGCACCACGAACTGGTTGTCGAACGTCACGGTCACATAAGCCTTCAATTTACCAGCTTGATTGACTCTCCGCACACGCACTTCTGAGATGTCCACACTATCCTCCAATCCACACCATCGGTCCGATTATAACAAGCGGCTCTGCCAACACACAACGCGGTCCCCCACGTGGTCTTGTACGCTCTTTTCTGCCTCTCTGATGCAGGAATCATCCTCACTGACGATGTACCAACACGCCCCGCTCCCACTGATCGTCGCATACCCCTCCAACCCATCACCCAACGCGTTGAGTCGCTGGTAGAGCGGCAACTCGGCAACAGTGGGGTAGAAGTCATTATACAATGAATCTACCCACATGGGACAGCTTTTGTTATAGATATCGACGAGTCTCACCGGATCGATGAACCGAGGCGTCTCATGCGCCCTCAACCGGTCAAGATGGGCATAGGCCTCGGCAGTGGAAACCGCAAAGTCCCGGGGCATGACGAGCAGCACCCCAAGGGGGCGCGAGGCTATCGGGGTGACCCGCTCCCCCCGTCCTTCAACAATTGCCGCATTACCGCCGAAGAGGAAGAACGGTACATCGCTGCCAACACGGGTGGCAATCTGATGGAGGCGGTCCTCGGGCAGCGGCTTGATGGTGTTCAGCAGCGAAAGGAGGGAGGCGGCATCACTCGACCCCCCACCAAGGCCAGATTGCACCGGTATGTTCTTCTCTATGGAGACGGTGAGCCTGCCGTCCCACCCGCTCGCCTCATGCCAGAACCGGGCTGCCCGGCTCATCGTGTCGGTCCCCGGCTCACACACCCCCCCAAGCCCCTCAACGACCACGGAGAAGGGCCCCTCCTCGATATCAACCGTAATGACATCGGCGAGTTCAAGGCGGGCAAAGAGGGATTGTAGATGGTGAAACCCATCATCGCGAAGCGGGCCGACAGCGAGGTGGAGATTTATTTTGGCATGCGCTTGGGCTGTCATATTCATCGCCAACAGCGTATCAAAGCCTGATGTGGTTGTCCAGCGAAACCTGTTCAATACGGCATATGGCCCCTACCTCGAAAAAGATTTCTCCCGAAGTAATCGAAAATGAATTATGCCATAGGGTT
>Ga0116183_1002534_pt1 | contig 19565 bp, 17 predicted proteins | sample AD_UKC078_MetaG_FD_89753 | JGI IMG/M metagenome (GOLD analysis project Ga0116183, IMG submission 89753) | Active sludge microbial communities of municipal wastewater-treating anaerobic digesters from USA - AD_UKC078_MetaG | ecosystem: Engineered > Bioreactor > Anaerobic > Digestate | place: USA... | reverse complement strand
CTTTTTGGATATGGACAATTGTATTAAGTATTATAGGAACATATGGATCAATGATGTAATAAATTATGAGAAAAATAACAATAATGTTTTATTTTATTTCAATCTTGACTTACTGTCAACAAAGAAAAGATAAAGCTAATTCTCCCGTATTTTTTGAAAAATCTTTAAAAGAGCAAAAAGACAAAGGCACTATTCCTGAATACATAGAACATTTTGATTCTATAAAGAATGTATATTCTAATTTTAAATATAGAATTGCATTTGATGCACCTGACCATTGGAAATCAGATGGAGGAGTTTCAGAACATACTATTTTTAGGATATATGAAGCTGATTCTGCAATTTCTTTTTCTATTAATGTTATAGAAATAAAGTTGACTAAAGAAGAAAACAAAGAAGTGGCTAAACTAAATATATGGGAATTTTACCAAAATAATAAAGAGAAGATGGACTATTTTTACAATGTGGTTTTACCAAAACAATATAAAAGTGAAATAAAGGATTTTAAAGCTAAAAAATCGTATTTAAAAAACCAAGTCGCTATAAAACGTTCTTTTAATTATATGGTTCGTGAATTAGATCATGAATATAGTAATACATCTATTGTTTACCAAACTTTTATAGATAACTTAACTTATACTTTAGGTTTAGATGTTCCGACAATTTTTTATGATTTAAACCCAAAATATTATGAGAACTTATTTCTAAATATTTCCTTTCTTCTCAACAAAGAGGATTTAAATAAATATTTGAACAAAAAGTAAATATTACAATAAAAACTGTGGTCAACAGTCTTTAGTTGACAAACAATTTAGATAACCTAAATACCGCAAAAATGATTAAAAAGGAAGATGTTCCTATATTAACACACTTGTTAAATAAGCTAAGAAATTCAGAAGACGAAGCGATTGGTTGCAATTCTCTTCCTGATTTTGCTAAAAACGGTATTGTTAATGAAGAACTAGAAAATAAATTTAGACACTTTGCAAACATATTTAGAACGTATAACATTGGAGAATATTTTGATAATGGTTTTGGTTGGGTTGTAATTAGACCAAAACCAAAAATGTACTCCTTTGATTTTGAAAAAGAATATATTAACCAAGAAAAAAAAGCAGAAAAAGAAACTATTGAACTTGAAAAATCTATACTCGAAATAAAATTAAAAAAATGGCAATTAAAAACATTTTGGTGGATTTTTGCAGTTGCTATCATTGGTTCTGGTTTAAGTATATATAATTTTACCAATAATTTATTGACTTCAAAAAATACAGAAAAGCAAGAAATAAAAATCCAGCAAATGGAACTGGAATTAAAAAAACTGCATACTTTAATTTTAAGCCAAAAAACAAATGGTTCTTTAAATAACCCGCTACCGCGGATTTATAATCCACGCCAATAAAGCAACGAAAACAAAAAAAGGAAGCCCTAATGCTTCCTTTTCTATTTTAAATTAATCCCTACTTTGTCTTCTCACCCACAAAATAATCAGAAGGTGCTTTAAACAACACATTAAAAGTCGTCAAACTTCCATAGATACGTGTAATGTATTGTTGCAGGTCAATCTTGTCGGCTTCTTCCAAGTTGCTGGAGTTTATTTTTTGCTCCATCACGCGCACTCTATCGCGCACCATCACTATTTTATGAAAGAACGTATCAATAGGCACTTCTTTGTTTTGGGTTGGTGTGCCCGGTTCCATGATGAGCTTTCCGCCTTTCCATTTATCGGCAATAGCAACGTTTGGCGAAATATCACTCCAACGCATCAACAGGTTTTTCAAAGTTTTCTCTACTTCATAAAAACTCACCGAATCCACTTCGTCTTCCAATGCTTCAATCACTTCAAAGTCGCTGTCGATGTCTATGGTTTCCAATCCGTTTTCGATAAACGTAACCCAATAATGTTTTGAAGTAACGTTCGTCACCACGCCTACTCCATGTTCTGCATGCTTTAATCGTGAACCTATACCTAGTAATTTCATTTTTTTTATAGTTTAAAAGTTTATGTGTTTATAAGTTTAAAAGATATAATCTATCATCTTTTCTCTATTTTCTATTCTCTTTCCTAATTTTTCCAAATATAAAAATCTTTAACAAATTCTTCTAAAGTGTGCACCTAAAATCTGCGTTGAAAATTGTATTTTTGCGTTTTGCCAATTGCTATGGAAGACCAAGAATATATTGAAATCATTGGCGCACGTGCGCACAACCTAAAAAACATCGATGTTAACATTCCCCGAGAAAAGCTAGTAGTCATTACTGGTCTTTCGGGTTCGGGAAAATCGTCGTTGGCGTTCGACACCATTTATGCCGAAGGACAACGCCGTTATATCGAGACGTTTTCGGCCTATGCGCGTCAATTTCTTGGCGGATTGGAACGTCCCGATGTAGATAAAATTGACGGGCTTTCTCCAGTAATTGCTATTGAACAAAAGACTACGAGTAAAAGTCCACGTTCTACTGTTGGAACGATTACCGAGATTTATGATTTCCTAAGATTATTATTTGCCCGTGCCGCCGATGCGTATAGTTATAACACTGGCGAAAAAATGGTTTCCTATTCCGATGAGCAAATTAGAGATTTGATTATCGAAGATTTTACTGGAAAACGCATCAATATTTTGGCTCCTGTGATTAGAGCCAGAAAAGGACATTATGCCGAATTGTTTCAACAAATCTCTAAACAAGGTTTCTTGAAAGTGCGTGTAAATGGTGAAATTAAAGACATCGTTTCGGGCATGAAACTCGACCGTTATAAAACCCACGATATCGAAATTGTAATTGATAGACTGGAAGTGAACGATAGCGTCGATACTAAAAAACGCCTAGCCGAAAGCATCAACACAGCGATGTATCACGGCGAAAACATCTTGATGGTTATTGAACATGAAAGCAAGGAAACCCGCTTTTTCAGCAGAACCTTGATGTGTCCTACCACAGGAATATCCTATCCGAATCCGGAACCGAATAACTTTTCGTTTAACTCACCCAAAGGTGCATGCGACAATTGCAACGGTTTAGGAACGGTACACCAAATCAACGAAAAGAAAATTATTCCCAACCCAAAACTATCCATCAAGAATGGTGGTTTTGCTCCTTTGGGCGAATACAAATCCTCATGGATGTTCAAGCAATTGGAAACCATTGGCGAGAAATTTGGTTTTACATTAACGGATGCCATCGAGAAAATTCCAGCCGAAGCGATGGACATGATTATGAACGGTGGCAAAGAGAAATTCTCGGTAACCTCAAAAGTAGCAGGCGTTACCAAAGATTATAAAATTGACTTTGAAGGCATTTCGCATTTCATTAAAAGCCAGTTTGATGAAGCGAATTCGACTTCTTTAAAACGTTGGGCAAAAGAATACATGGACGAAATTAATTGTCCTGTTTGTGAAGGTTCACGTCTAAAAAAAGAATCGCTTTACTTTAAAATAAACGAAAAAAACATCGCTGATTTATCGGCTATGGATATATCGGAATTGATAGCTTGGTTTGAAGATTTAAACAAACACTTATCCGAAAAACAAAAAACCATTGCTACCGAAGTTTTAAAAGAAATCATCACCCGTTTACAGTTTTTGATGGATGTTGGTTTGAATTATTTATCATTAAGCAGAAGTTCAAAATCGCTTTCGGGTGGTGAAGCACAACGCATCCGATTGGCAACGCAAATTGGTTCGCAGTTGGTTGGTGTGCTTTATATATTAGACGAACCCAGCATTGGTTTGCATCAACGCGACAACGAACGCTTGATTAATTCGTTAGAAAACCTTAGGGATATTGGCAACTCGGTTCTTGTGGTAGAACACGACAAAGACATGATAGAACGTGCCGACTATGTAATAGACATTGGACCAAAAGCAGGAAAATATGGTGGCGAAATCATTAGTATTGGTACGCCAAAAGAGTTGCTAAAGGAAAACACGATTACGGCGCAATTCATGAATGGCAAGATGGAAATTGAAGTGCCAAAAACACGCCGCGAAGGCAATGGCAAATTTTTAAAACTAACAGGCGCAACTGGTAATAACCTAAAAAACGTTTCGATAGAATTGCCTTTAGGAAAGCTCATTTGTGTTACTGGAGTTTCAGGAAGTGGAAAATCGACTTTGATTAATGAAACCCTCTATCCTATTCTGAACGAGCATTTCTTTAATGCGGTAAAGAAGCCACAACCGTATAAAAAAATGGAAGGTTTAGAACACATCGATAAAGTAATCGACATTGACCAAAGCCCGATTGGAAGAACACCACGAAGTAACCCAGCAACATACACAGATGTTTTTTCCGAAATCAGAAAACTATACACCATGACACCTGAAGCCATGATTCGAGGCTATAAAGCAGGACGTTTTAGTTTCAATGTAAAAGGCGGACGATGCGAAACCTGCGAAGGATCGGGCGTTCGAACGATTGAAATGAGTTTCTTACCCGATGTTTATGTAGAATGTGAAACCTGCATGGGAAAACGTTTTAACAGAGAAACGCTTGAAATTAGATATAAAGGAAAATCCATTTCGGATGTGCTAAACATGACTGTTGATGAAGCGGTAGATTTCTTTGAAATGATTCCGAAAATCTATAGAAAAGTAAAAACGATTCAAGATGTAGGTTTGGGATATATCACTCTTGGACAACAAAGCACCACGCTCTCTGGTGGCGAAGCACAACGCATCAAATTAGCTACTGAATTGTCTAAAAAAGACACCGGAAATACGTTCTACATCATGGACGAACCAACAACGGGTTTGCACTTTGAAGACATTCGTGTTTTGATGGATGTAATCAATGCTTTGGTTGACAAAGGAAATTCGGTGTTAATCATCGAACACAACATGGACGTGATAAAACTAGCCGATTACATCATTGATATTGGTATGGAAGGCGGAAAAAAAGGTGGTGAAGTCATTGCAAAAGGAACACCCGAAGAGATCATTAAAAACAAAAAAAGCTATACGGCTCAGTTTTTGAAAAAGGAATTAAAGTAATAGTATATGTCAAATCAAGTAACTCTTTCTACGTCAAGATTACTCTTGAAAAGCATTACTCCTGCTTTTATTCATGAGGCATTCAACACTAAATCGAAAGAAGAAATCATTAACTACTTTGGGTTTAATGAAATAGGTTATGAACATCATAAATTGATGCACGAAAAAGGCATGGAAACGCATTCAGTTTCTTTGTTCTTCTTTTTGCTGATTGATAAAGAAACCAACAAGCCTATTGGTGAATGTGGTTTTCATACATGGACTGCCAAACACAATCGCGCCGAAATATTTTATAACATCCACAATAATGCTAACAAACAGCAAGGCTATATGACCGAAGCATTGACTGCTATTTTGGAATATGGTTTTACAGCATTGAAACTCCACAGAGTTGAGGCATTGATAGCAGCAGAGAATGAAGCTTCACTACGATTACTACTTCGCCAAGGATTTATAAAAGAAGGAATTATGCGAGAAGATTATGTTGTTGATGGGAAAAACGAAGATTCGGAATGTTATTCCTTGCTAAAATGGGAATGGGAAAGAATCAAAAAAGAAATATAGAGATGCCTTTTTGAAAAAAGAATTACATTAGCACGTTTGATTAAAAAAATAAGAATAAAATAAAAGAAGATGAAAAATAACGATTTTGAAAATGAAGATGAGATACTTCAAGAAAAACTAAAACAAAAAGACTGGAACGAAATTAGAACTAATGACTCCTGGGCAATATTTAAAATTATGTCGGAGTTTGTAAACGGCTATGAAAGCATGGCGCGAATTGGTCCGTGTGTGTCTATTTTTGGTTCAGCAAGAACAAAACCAGACAATAAATATTATCTGTTAGCAGAAAAAATTGCTTTCAACATTAGTAAAGCAGGCTATGGTGTTATCACTGGCGGTGGACCTGGAATTATGGAAGCTGGAAATAAAGGTGCCCATCACGGTGGCGGAACTTCAGTTGGGTTGAATATTGAATTGCCTTTTGAGCAACATTTCAATCCGTATATTGATAAAGATAAAAACTTAAACTTTGATTATTTCTTTGTTAGAAAAGTGATGTTTGTCAAATATGCACAAGGATTCGTAGTAATGCCAGGAGGTTTTGGAACACTAGACGAATTGTTTGAAGCGGTAACATTAATCCAAACCAAAAAGATTGGTAAATTTCCAATTATCTTAGTAGGTTCCGAATTTTGGTCGGGTTTAATCGATTGGATTAAAAGTGTAATGATTGGAAAAGAACACAATGCTAGTCCAGAAGACATGAACTTAATTAAGATTGTTGATACTGCAGAAGAAGTAGTTGAAGAATTGGATAGATTCTATAAAAAATACAATTTAAGCCCTAACTTTTAATTAAAAACACTAATGCATACTCCAAATAATAAAGTTATTTTAACTTTAAAACTTCTTGTTTTTTGGAGTTTGCTTTTGTTATCGTTAAACACTATTGCGCAACACAATTCTAAACTCATTGCTGAATTTGATTCGGAACAAAAAACGATTTCAGTAATACAAGAGTTGACCTATTTCAATCAAAGTAATGATACTTTAAGTTACGTGGTTTTAAATGATTGGAACAATGCGTATTCTAACAAAAACTCGCCTTTAGCCAAACGTTTTTCGGATGAGTTTGAACGTGGTTTTCATTTAGCAAACGAAAAAGAACGTGGCATTACTTCAAACATTACAATACTTGATGAAAATGCAAACTTCCTCACTTGGGAACGTGATGCCAATCATCCCGATGTGATTCAATTTCGTCTTCGAGAAAAATTGCTTCCAAATGAAAAGAAGATTTTTAAATTGACATACATCGTCAAAATACCAAGCGATAGATTTACAAAATTTGGATATGACGAAAAAGGAACATTCAATATAAAGAATTGGTTTTTAACGCCATCGCGATTTGAAAATAATACTTTTATAAAATACGACAACGTTAATTTAGATGATGAATCTAATGCTTTATCTGATTTTGAACTTTCCATTAAAGTACCTTCTAATTTAGTATTAACTTCGGATTTGAATGAAATAAATCAAACGGCAAAAGAAAACCAAACGTTATACCATTTCAAAGGAGAAAACAGATTGAATTTTAGTTTATTTCTTGATGAAAAAGGAGAATTTTTAAGTTTTAAAAACGAAGATATTGATGTCGTTTCCAATTTAAGAGATAGTCGATTAACCGATATTCAACGCGCAATTGTTATTGATAAGATCGTAAACTATGTTGCTGAACAACTTGGTCATTATCCACATAAAAAAATAACGATTTCACAAGTTGATTATGAGCGAAACCCTTTTTATGGATTGAATCAATTGCCCAATTTCATTAGTCCGTTTCCGGATGAGTTTATGTATGAACTTAAGTTTTTAAAAACCTATTTGAACACTTATATTCACAACACCTTACAACTCAATCAGCGCGAAGACAACTGGATTTATGACGGAATTCAAGTGTATTTGATGATGAAATACATTGACGAATTTCACCCAGATAGTAAAATGATGGGAAGCCTTTCGAAACTCGGTATTCTTCGTGGTTTTAATCTAATTAGTTTAGGTTTCAATGGACAATACAGCTATTTCTATATGCTGATGGCAAGAAAAAATCTTGACCAACCTTTGGGTAGCCCAAAAGATTCTTTAATTAAATTTAATGAAAAAATAGCCTCAAAATACCGTGCAGGGTTAAGTCTAAACTATTTGGACAGTTATTTGGGTCAAAATCGTGTTCAAGAAAGCATCAAACAGTTTTTTGAACTAAACAAAAAACAACAAACTACAGAAACTGATTTTGAAAACATTCTAAAGAAGAATTCACCTAAAAGAATCGATTGGTTTTTTGATAAAATCATCAACTCTAGAGATATTATAGACTACAAAATCAATAGTTTTTCTAAAACAAAAGATAGTGTAAGTCTAACAATAAAAAATAAAACTGCAACCAATGTTCCCATTCCAGTATATGGAATTAAGAAAAAAGAAATTGTTTTCAAATATTGGGTTGACAGTATAGCAAAAGATAGTGTTTATACTTTTCCAAGAAACGATGCCGACAAAATTGTATTAAACTATGAAAATGAAGTACCCGAATTTAATTTGAGAAACAATTGGCAATCGCTTCGTGGTTTTCGACTGAACAATCGTCCAATCAAGTTTAATTTCATGAAAGATTTGGAAGATCCCTACTACAATCAAATTCTTTATGTACCAACACTTGAGTATAATCTTTATGATGGATTCCAACCTGGTCTTCGAGTACATAATAAAACCATTTTAGACAAACCTTTCATCTTTGATTTAAATCCAACATTCTCAACAAAAACAAATAATATTTCTGGAAAAGGAGTAGTATATATTAATCAGTACTATAGAGGTAGTAAAATTAACAATATCAAGTATTTACTTGGTGGTCATTATCTTCACTATGCACCTGATGCTTATTACACCAAACTAAACCCAACAATTTCGGTTCAATTTAGACCTAAAAACCTACGAGACAATAGAGTACAATCTTTTCAAATTAAAGAAATAATTGTCAACCGAGAAAAATCAGCATTTTTAACCGATCAAAACACCGAAAGTTACCAAGTTTTTAATGCTAAATATTATAATGGAAAAACAGAAGTTACCCATCATTTTAATTTTCTTGGCGATATTCAACTGTCTAAAACATTTGGAAAACTAGCTGCCGAAATGCAATACAGACATTTATTTAACAATAATCGACAAGTGAATTTACGTTTTTTTGCCGGTAGTTTTTTATACAATACCACTACTTCAAACTTCTTTGATTTTGGTGTAGATAGACCTTCTGATTATCTTTTTGAATCCGATTATTTGGGACGTTCTGAAACCAAAGGTCTTTTTAGTCAACAAATTATTCCAATGGATGGTTTTTTTAAATCTAAATTAGAGAATCGATTTGCAAATCAATGGATAACAACAATAAATGCAAGTACCAATATTTGGAATTGGATAGAAATTTATGGAGATTTGGGAATGATAAAAAACAGAAATTTGTCACCTAAATTCATTCATGATAGCGGCGTACGATTAAATTTAGTAACCGATTATTTTGAATTATATTTTCCTGTATATTCATCAAATGGTTGGGAAATTGGGCAGCAAAATTATCAGGAGCGAATTCGTTTTATTATAACTTTTAATCCTGATACTTTGATTCGATTATTCACAAGAAAATGGTTTTAAACGCTATTTAAATTAAATAATTAGTGGGTAAAAATTTATTTTACTGATTATACTGCAATATTTTCAAAGTATTTAAGTCGAATATAATCATTACTTCATCGATTATTTTTCAATCTTTACCCATATTCACTACTTTTTATCTAAATTTGTTCTTAGAAATTTTTTTCAACTATGACTGAAACGCTATTAAAAACTGAAATGACTTTTGAAGATTTCAAAGCCGAAGTACTTAACGATTATAAAACTGCTAGAATAAGCCGTGAATGTAGCTTGTTAGGCAGAAAAGAAGTATTGACTGGAAAGGCAAAGTTTGGAATTTTTGGCGATGGAAAAGAAGTTCCCCAGTTAGCATTAGCAAAAGCGTTTCAAAATGGCGATTTCCGTTCAGGATATTACCGAGACCAAACCTTTATGATGGCTATTGGACAATTAACCATTGAACAGTTTTTCGCTGGTTTATATGGTCATACCGATTTGAATTTTGATCCAATGAGTGCAGGAAGACAAATGGGTGGTCATTTTGCTACACATTCGCTGGATGAAAATGGCAATTGGAAAAACTTAATGCAACAAAAAAATTCGAGTGCTGATATTTCACCTACCGCTGGTCAAATGCCTCGATTGCTAGGATTGGCACAAGCTTCAAAAATATATAGAAATGTTACCGGTTTAGAAAGTTTTACAAATTTCACCAATCAAGGAAACGAAGTAGCTTGGGGAACCATTGGAAATGCTTCTTCTTCTGAAGGGTTATTTTTTGAAACCATAAATGCCGCTGGAGTGCTACAAGTACCTATGGTTATGAGTGTTTGGGATGATGAATACGGAATTTCGGTTCACGCTCGTCATCAAACCACTAAAGAAAATATTTCTGAAATCTTGAAAGGTTTCCAAAGAGACGAAAATAATAAAGGCTACGAAATTTTTAGAGTAAACGGCTGGGATTATCCAACATTAGTAGAAACCTATCAAAAAGCCGGAGCTATTGCTCGCGAAGAACATGTTCCGGTTTTAATTCACGTTCAAGAATTAACGCAACCACAAGGACATTCTACTTCGGGTTCGCACGAACGTTATAAAAATGCGGAGCGATTGGCTTGGGAAACCGAGTTCGATTGTTTGACACAAATGCGCAATTGGTTATTAAAAAATAATATTGCTACCGAAATTGAATTGGATTCAATTGATGAAATTTCAAAAAATTTAGTTTTAGAAGGAAAAAAGGCAGCATGGAATGCCTTTGTTTCTCCGATGAAAGAAGAGCAAAATGAATTAGTAGCTTTATTAAATTCATTAGCCAATACAAGTCCAAATCAAGTTTTTATTCAAAAAAACGCTACTGATTTAGCAGCCATAAAAGAACCCATTCGAAAAGAACTTTTGGTTACCGCTCGAAAAACATTGCGATTAATTGCTGGTGAAAATGGCCAACAAACTTTAGCAACTTGGATTAAAAATTATACTGAAAAAATACAACCAAAATTTAGTTCACACTTATTTTCACAATCAGTTAAAAATGTACTTTCTGCAAAAGAAGTACTGCCAACCTACAGCGAGTCATCAGAAGAAGTGGATGCGCGTTTGGTATTGAGAGATAACTTTGATGCTATTTTTGCAAAATATCCTGAAACACTAATTTTTGGTGAAGATTCTGGAAATATTGGTGATGTAAATCAAGGTTTAGAAGGAATGCAAGAGAAATATGGAGAACTTCGTGTTGCCGATGTTGGTATTCGTGAAGCAACCATTCTTGGACAAGGAATTGGATTAGCAATGCGAGGATTGCGTCCAATTGCCGAAATTCAATACTTAGATTATTTGTTGTATGCCATTCAAATTATGAGTGACGATTTAGCAACTTTACAATATAGAACGGCAGGAAGACAAAAGGCACCTTTAATCATCAGAACACGTGGACACCGATTGGAAGGAATTTGGCATTCAGGCTCACCAATGGGAATGATTATCAACGCTGTTCGTGGTATTCATGTTTTAGTGCCAAGAAACATGACCAAAGCGGCTGGTTTTTATAATACTTTATTACAAACTGACGAACCAGCTTTAGTAATCGAGTGCTTGAATGGTTACCGATTAAAAGAAAAAATGCCTACCAATTTAGGAGATTTCAAAACACCTATTGGCGTAGTTGAAACTATTAAAACTGGAACAGACATTACTGTTGTTTCTTATGGTTCAACACTTAGAATTGTAGAACAAGCTGCTGCAGAGTTATTAAATTTTGGTATCGATATAGAAATTATTGATGCACAATCTTTATTGCCATTTGATATAAATCATGATTGTGTTAAAAGTTTAGAAAAAACCAATAGACTTTTAGTGGTTGATGAAGATGTTCCTGGTGGAGCAAGCGCTTATATTTTACAACAGATTCTTGAAGTTCAAAAAGGCTATTTACATTTAGACAGTCAACCACAAACTTTGGCAGCTCAAGCACATCGACCATCGTATGGAACGGATGGCGATTATTTTTCTAAACCATCTGTTGAAGATGTTTTTGAGAAAATTTATGCCATCATGCAAGAAGTAAATCCAAGTGATTTTCCGAGTTTATACTAACACAAAATCCAGAGAAATCTGGATTTTTTTATACTAAAAACCGATTTTCATCGTTTAATTAAAAACCAAAATCATGAAAAAAGTACTTTTTATTAGTTTGTTACTATTTATCGCATCTTGTAAATCTAAGAAAACAGTAAGTGATACCAAAGATTCAAAAGCCATTCGAACTGTTACTGCAAGTGAAGTTGAATCGTTTAAAAAAAACCGAGCTTTTGAATTGGGAAATCGGCTTTTAGAAACGTGCAACACTTCCAAATTTAAAGCTTTTTCAAAAGATGAAGCCACCGAAAACGTAATCAATAATGCAACACCTGAACGAATTGCTGCTACTTGCAAAAAAATAAACATGAGAAATGGCAAATATTTGGGATTGGAACTAATCGATATTACTTATAATCCAGAACTCGAAGAATATCTTTTCAGATATATGATTTCGTATCAAAAAAAATTATATAAACGAGAATTATATGTCACATTAAACAATGAAGACAAGGTTTCGGCTATTTCAACCAAAGAAGTTAAAGCAAAACCTTTGTAAAGAATTATTTTATACAAAAAATTGAATTTGTATCTTTGAAAAAAACACATTATGCAACACATTATAGACCGTTTCATCAGTTATGTAACTATTGATACGGAATCTGATCCAAACTCAGAAACCACTCCAAGTACAGAAAAACAATGGAATCTTGCCAACAAATTAGTAGAAGAACTAAAAACAATTGGCATGAAAGAAGTAACGATTGACAAACATAGCTATGTGATGGCAACACTTCCATCGAATATAAAGGAAAAAGTTCCAACAATTGGTTTTGTTTCACACTTTGATACTACGCCCGATTTTACTGGAAAAGATGTAAAACCACAAATAGTCAAAAATTATGATGGTGGTGATATTATTTTGAATAAAAAAGAAAACATTGTGCTTTCTCCAAGTTACTTCAAAGATTTATTGCAATACAAAGGTCAAACGTTAATTACTACAAATGGTTTAACACTTCTTGGTGCTGACGATAAAGCAGGAATTACTGAAATCGTAACTGCAATGGAATATCTAATCCAAAATCCAGAAATCAAACACGGAAAAATTAGAATTTGTTTCACACCAGATGAGGAAATTGGTCGTGGAGCAGACTTATTTGACGTGAAAAAATTTGGAGCTGAATGGGCTTATACCATGGATGGAAGCCAAATTGGTGAATTGGAATATGAAAACTTCAATGCTGCTGGAGTAAAAATCACTTTCAAAGGAAAGTCAGTTCATCCGGGTTATGCCAAAGGAAAAATGATTAATTCGATGTTGATTGCCAATGATTTTATCAACGAATTGCCAAAAAATGAAACACCTCAAGAAACGAAAGGCTACGAAGGTTTTTTTCATGTTACAGATATTCAGGGAAGTATTGAAGAAACAAAACTAGAAATGATTATTCGTGATCATGACAGGAAGAAATTCATCAAACGAAAAGAATTGGTGCATAAAATCACTAAGAAAATCAATAAACATTTTGCCAAACAATTTGGTGAAGATATTGTAATCTGCGAAATCAAAGATCAATATTACAACATGAAAGAAAAAGTTGTTCCTGTAATGTTCATTGTTGATTTGGCCGAGAAAGCAATGAAAGAACTGGGAATCAAACCACTTATCAAACCTATTCGTGGCGGAACTGATGGTTGTCGATTATCTTATATGGGTTTACCATGCCCCAATATTTTTGCTGGTGGTCATAATTTTCATGGAAAATACGAATACGTTCCTGTTGAAAGTATGCAAAAAGCAGTAGATGTAATTGTAAAAATTGCTGAACTCACTGCCACAACTGATTTTTCTAAGTCAAAAAAAACAAAAAAGAAAAATTAGTTTTCCAAAATCATGGCAGAAAAACATACTTGGAATAAAGTAAACCAATGGGCAGAAGAACTAGGAAAACTTAGAGAAATTGTTCATAAAACCGAATTGGTGGAAACTAATAAATGGGGTGGCGAAGTATATACTGTAAACAATAAAAATGTACTTGGTCTTGGTGGTTTTAAAAATTATTTTACAATTTGGTTTTTCAACGGTGTTTTTCTAAAAGATACAACTGGAGTATTAGTTAATGCCAATGAAGGTGTGACCAAAGGATTGCGCCAATGGAGGTTTTTCTCGAAAGATGATATTGATGAAAAACGAATCCTAGAGTATATTCATGAAGCTATCGAAAATGAAAAAGCTGGACTTTCAATTAAACCTGAAAAGAAAGCAGTTATGAAATGTGCTTTCTTTGAAAATGAATTAAATAGTAATTCAGAACTCAAAAAAGCATTAGAAAAACTAACACCATTTAAGCAAAAAGAATTTTGGGAATATATGGCAACAGCCAAGCAAGAAAAAACAAAAATTATACGATTAGAAAAAATAAAACCTCTAATCATGGAGAATAGAGGTTTGAATGATAAATACCGTTAACGATTAAATTCCAATAAAAAATTCCAAACTCCAACTTTAAAATTGGGATTTGGAATTTTTTTTAAGTTTTAAAAAGTTTATGCTTTTTTATTCAAGGATGCTGTCAATTCTAGAGAAATAGCGGAACGTTCAATCTTTAATTTTCCCGACATCGTTTCCATAACTACTGATGTTTCCGATAGTTCTGATATTTTTCCATGAAAACCGCTTTTTGTGATTATTTTATCACCAACTTTTAATCCTGCTTCAAATTCTTTTTCTTGTTTTGCTTTCTTTTGTTGTGGTCTAATCATAAAAAAATAGATGACTACAAACATTAATATAAAAGGCAAAAATTGTTGGATGTTTCCCATAGTGTTTAAAATTTATGTTCCTAAATCAGGAACTTTTAGTATTAATTTTAGTTTTTATTATTTCTTTATTTTTTTTCATTAGGAAAAAAATAGTACTCTAAAAGTTTAGTTTTTACATTAAACCTCGTCCTGTTTTTTTAATTTTATCTTCTTGATTAAATTCTTTAACCAAATTATCTAAAATTCCATTTATAAACATACTACTTTTTGGTGTAGAATATTCTTTTGCAAGTTCTAAATATTCGTTAATGGTTACTTTTACTGGTATTGACGGAAATTTTAAAAATTCACAAATTGCCATTTTCATAATAATGGTATCAATTTCTGCAATCCGTTCCGTGTCCCAATTTGGTGTTTTATTTTCGTATTCTTTAGAAAAAATTGCTTCGTTTAAAACCGTTTTTCTAAACAAATTACTCACAAATTCTTTATCTTCTTCGTCCTTATAAAGTTTGCTAACTCTAAATTCTTCGCCTTGATTGAGGTTTTTTAATTGCTTTAAAATTTGAGTATTCACTACTGGAATATCATCTATCCAAGTTAATTTATGATCTTCAAGGTATTCGTAAAGTTTTTCATTTGGAGCAATAACTACTGTAAATAAATCTACAATAAACTGTTTATCATCATCAAAAGAATTGCTTTTATCAAGCATGTATTTTTGATACAAACTACTCTTTTTAACTTCGTTCAACAGAATAATAATGTAATCGTCATTTAAAGTCCAATTGTTTATTTTCCTGTTTTCTAGCGCAATACTTATGGAACTGCTTTCAGTCAATTGATGAAGCAGCATGTTGTTTACAAATTTTTTATTTGGTTTTTTTTCTTCCGTGGTAGCCAAATGCTTTTTACTAGAAGTTTCGAGAAATTGAATTTCTTTTTTCTGAATTTCAATAAGTGCCGAAATCATAATTAGATATAAATCCAAAATATTGTCAATACTATTGTAAAGAAATTTTTCTTCTTTTTGAATATCATCTGAATTCTTTTGATGCATAGCATATATTGATTGCATCACCTTTAGTCGAATATGTCTTCTGTTTAACACTTGTAAGAACTTTAAAAAATTAACAAAGCGAAAGAATATCTTCCGCTTTGCAAAAATAGTATTATTTTAAAAAACTTATATTATTTAGCTGCGTTTTCTTTTTTCCGTTTTTCAATTCGTTCTTCGGCTATTTGCATTGCGGCAAGCTGCGTTGTAATATTTTTTGAATCAGCATGTTTAAAAATTTCTAATGTAGTATTGTAGATGTTTTCCGTTCTACGCATTGCTTCTTCTTTAGAATATTTTACTATTTCTCCATAAACATTGATAATTCCACCAGCATTAATTAAGAAATCAGGTGCATAGGCAATGCCACGTTCTCTTAAAATTTTTCCGTGAACTTCTTCAACCGCTAATTGATTGTTGGCAGCACCTGCAATTACTTTAGCTCGAATTTTATAAATTGTATTGTCATTAATAGTTGCTCCTAATGCACAAGGTGAATATATATCAACATTAGCTGAATAAATATCATTTTCTTCATAGATTTTAGCACCATATTTTACAACCATATTCTCCATTTTATCTCGGTGAATATCTGTTACATAAACCTCTGCTCCTTCTTTTCTCAAATAACTAATTAATGTTTCGCCAACATGACCAGTTCCTTGAACTAAGACACTTTTACCTTCCAGATTATCTGTACCAAATTGATAGTTTGCAGCAGCTTTCATTCCCATATAAACACCATAAGCGGTTACTGGCGAAGGATTTCCAGAACCACCTTTCTCTTCAGAAATTCCAGTTACAAACGGAGTTACTTCATGTATTCTATCCATATCTTCCGTCGTAGTTCCAACATCTTCTGCCGTAATATATCTTCCACTTAATGAATTTACATATTCACCAAATTTAGATATCATTTCTGGGGTTTTATCAAGTTTTGAATCACCAATTATGACTGCTTTTCCGCCGCCAAGATTTAAACCCGTAATTGCAGATTTATAGGTCATGCCACGAGAAAGTCTTAAAACATCATTTAGAGCTTCCCATTCGTTAGCATAATTCCACATTCTTGTTCCACCCAAAGCTGGTCCCATAACCGTATTATGAATACCTATTATTGCTTTTAAACCCGTATATTTGTCGTGACAAAAAACAATTTGTTCGTGATTATCAAATGATACTTGTCCAAAAACAGGGTTCATTTTTTGCAACTCAGCTGGATTGGTAATTTCTATATTCATATTAAAATAAATTAATTGCTGTTTATATTCTCTAAAATGCGATGCAAAATTATGATATTATTCAAGAATAATTGCTTAAAGTCAAAATAATTATGAAATTGTTAATAAAAACGCTATAAATTAAATATATCGCAATTATACAATTGTTTAAAAATTAACATTTATAGATTTAAAAAAATGACTTTTCTTCTTTTTACATGAAAGAACTTCAATACCTAAACAAATACTTTATAAAATACAAATACCGATTTCTTTTGGGTATTGTGTTTACTATTGCCTCTCAAATTTTTTCATTATTTACGCCAAAATTAATTAGTAAATCATTTAAAGCAGTTGAAGATTTTTATCAAAAAGGTTTGAGTACTGCCTTTGTTAAATCAGAACTTATCCAAAATATACTTTTGATATTACTAACCGCTGTTATTGCTGGTGTTTTACGTTTTTTGATGCGGCAATCTTTAATCGTAATGTCGAGACATGTTGAATTTGATTTAAAAAATGAAGTTTTCAAACAATATGAAAGATTAGACCAAAACTTCTATAAAAAAAATCGAACAGGCGATTTAATGAACCGCATTAGTGAAGATGTTTCTAGAGTTAGAATGTATGTTGGTCCTGCATTAATGTACACTATCAATACGTTTATAAGTTTTACTGTTGTCGTTATCTATATGTATAATGTTTCACCTATATTGACACTTTATACACTTTTACCTTTACCTATTTTATCGTTTGTTATTTTTAAATTGAGTAAGAAAATAAATACTCGTAGTACATCATTCCAACAATATTTATCAAAAGTATCCAGTTTTACTCAAGAAATATTTTCTGGAATTCGCGTTGTAAAAGCGTATTCATTAGAAAATCAATATCAAAAAAACATGGTTGCATTAGCTAGTGAAAGCAAAACCAAAAGTATGGATCTAGCTAGAGTACAATCGCTTTTTGGACCTTTATTAATTGCATTGATTGGAATAAGCAATTTGATTGTCATTCATTTTGGTGGCATGATGTACATTAATGGAAGTATTAAAAGTATTGGAACCATAGCTGAATTTATTTTATACGTAAACATGTTAACTTGGCCAGTTGCCTCTATTGGTTGGGTTTCATCATTGGTTCAAGAAGCAGAAGCGTCGCAAAAACGGATTAATGAGTTTTTAAAAATTGAGCCAGAAATAAAAAATAATACTATTGAAAGAACCGAAATAAATGGAAATATTGCATTTAAAAATGTTTCTTTCACATATGAGGATACCAATATTCAAGCACTTGAAAATATTTCGTTTTCAATTAAAAAAGGAGAAACATTGGCTATTCTCGGAAAAACTGGTTCAGGAAAATCATCCATTCTTTCGTTATTAACACGAATGCATGATGTTGAAACAGGAACAATTACTATTGATGGAAATCAAATTGACCAAATCAATCTAATTGATTTAAGAAACAGCATTGGAATAGTGCCGCAAGATGCTTTTTTATTTTCAGATAGTATAAAAAATAATATTAAATTTGGTAAAGAAGATGCAACCGATGATGAAATTATAACTGTAGCGAAACAAGCCGTAGTTCACGATAACATCATACAATTTAGCAAAAAATACGATACTATTTTGGGCGAACGTGGTATTACACTTTCGGGCGGACAAAAACAAAGAGTTTCGATAGCTAGAGCGATTATAAAAAATCCCGAAATATTGTTGTTGGATGATTGTCTTTCGGCTGTTGATACAGAAACTGAAGAACAAATTTTGAACAACTTATTTGCTATTACAAAAAACAAAACTACCATTATTGTTAGTCATAGAGTTTCATCAGCTAAAAATGCAGACAAAATAATCATTCTCGAAGACGGGAAAATCATTCAAGAAGGTTCTCATAATCAATTACTAAACCAAGTTGGCTATTATGCCGAATTATACTTGAAACAACTTTCTGAAAAAGAATTAAATTAATTGTTGTTTCGTAACAAAAAAATTACCATTTTTGAGCATTACTGTAACCCAATAAGACTAAAAAAACATTATGAGAGAAAATGATATGTTAGAAAAAGATGAAATTTTTTCTAAAGTTTTAAGAGCTGGAAGAAGAACGTATTTCTTTGATGTTAGAGCAACAAAAGCTGACGATTACTACATCACTATTACAGAAAGCAAAAAATTCACAGAAGAAGATGGTTCTTATCATTTCAAAAAACACAAAATCTATTTATATAAAGAAGACTTTACTGCTTTTTCTGAAATTTTAGGTGAATTAACCGATTATGTACTAGAACACAAAGGCGAAGAAGTAATTTCTGAAAGACATCAAAAAGATTTCAAAAGAGAATTTAACACAGAAACTAATGAGGAATCATCAACTTCTGAAAAGAATTTTACCGATATTGATTTTGACGATATTTAATTAAAAAAAAAACAAAACCCAAAACTTTCTTTTGGGTTTTGTTGCTCTATACACATGCTAAAAATAATTGCTTTTCTTAACAAACACTCAATTCTTTTCAATTCTTTTTTCATAATTTTTTGGACATATATTATTATTTCAAATTATATAAATAGTTCAAAAAACGATACTGAGTTTCCAAATAAAACTATCTTAGTTCCAATAATTTTTATTCTTTTGTCATTATTCAATATCTATATGGCTCTAAAACGCCAAAAAAAAACTAACCAATAGGCAATCCATTCTCCACTTTTCTATCAGAACTTAATAAAACGATATCGTTATCTG
>Ga0116183_1002519_pt1 | contig 19637 bp, 14 predicted proteins | sample AD_UKC078_MetaG_FD_89753 | JGI IMG/M metagenome (GOLD analysis project Ga0116183, IMG submission 89753) | Active sludge microbial communities of municipal wastewater-treating anaerobic digesters from USA - AD_UKC078_MetaG | ecosystem: Engineered > Bioreactor > Anaerobic > Digestate | place: USA... | reverse complement strand
GCATGAGCAGGACCGAGAGGCGCTCGATCATCTGTTCCGTGATGATCCCGGTCTTGCTGCAAATCACCCCCAGGATGAGGATGATGAACATGATGACGATCTGATTGAAGACGATTGTTGCCAAATCCCTCTCCCCTGTTGTTGCTTCAATCCATCCACTATACGGAGGCTATAAGCACTGAAGAGAGCCAGTACTTCGCACCTTGGTGGTTTGTATCAAAGGGTATACTTTGTCGAAGTATACCATCAATTGCCTCAGTTGGCACACATACAATACCCCAGCACCGTTCTTGGCAAAACCAAGGGCATGATGAGGAGACATTCCTATTTGTCACCAATTCAATTGTACTTGTCAATCACCACCGTGCTGTCCGCGGTTTTGACCTCGTACTGCTTTGCTCCGATTGTTGCGATGTAAGAACCCTTGAAGCCTTCGAATTCAACCATCCCCCGCTCATCGGTGACTCGATTCACCACTGTCTTCCACTGGGTGTTCAACAATCTGTCGAGAGTATGGAATGCTGGCTTTGTGGAGTTGTCTACCCGAACCATCCCTGCAGGAGCTTTCAACCACGCATTGTCCTGGAAAGCCCACGTGGTGATGGCTTCAACGTTCGGATGGGAGAACAATTGGATGTAGAACCGTTCGACATCTGAGGCTTGGCGAATTTCCCCCTCCTTTGTCGTTGGCCACGCTTCCACATGGTGGTCATTCAAGTCGACGATGTGGGAGGGCATCAAATTTCCTGAGACAAATGTGTTTTCGCTGAAATGTAACGGCAAGTCGAAGCGCGAGAAACGCTCCAGGACCTGGGCGAGCTTCTCATCCCCCCAATAGCCTTGGTGCTGGTGACTTTGAATCCCGATGGCATCGATGGGAACCCCTGCATCGAGCAGCTCAGCGATGAGACGGGCATATGCTTCGGTTGTATTAAAGTCATTGATCAACAGCTGGGCTGTTGGATCTACGCTACGTGCTCGCTGAAACAGGATCTTGGCCAGTTCAACCCGCCCGTAGTGGTTGCAAAGTCGTGTGATGGCATTGTCGTACTTGTCGAATACCGGCATGATCACCATCTCGTTGATGACATCCCACATCCCCACCACCCCTTTGAACCGGCTCATCTCACGCTCGATGCGTCCAAGAAGCAGGTCCAAGACCTCAGCATTGCTCTTTTCCAACAACCATTGAGGGCTGTGGGTGTGCCACACAAGCGGATGCCCCTTCATCCTGATGGAGTAGCTTCTAAAATATTGGGCCATTTTCTCGATAGTTGGTGCGATGGTATACCCTTCGGTAGGTTCGAATTGACCCCAGTAGAAGGGGAGCGTAGCGGTGTTGAAGAGACGCCGCCACAACGCATACCGCTGTTCATAGAATTTCTTGGAGGCCTCATCTCTCGGTTCGACAATCTCTTTTGACTCGAACCCGCCACAGGCAAACATAAACTGGTGGTCTTGTTGCTCCAACAAGACAGGGATATTGCTCGCCGCCCTCCCCTGAGCGTCGATGACAGTGACACGCATGGTCTCTTTCCGGTGCTTCAATGAATAATCATACATCAAGAATTTCCTCGTAGCTAAAATAGTCGAAATCAGCGACAGTCTCTGTTCCATCAAGGTCGTTGGCACAGAGACCGATGAAGGCACCGGTGAAGTGCACCGGGCTCAAGTAATCATCACTAAGAATCGATGAGTCCATCCATGTTCCAATGGGTGTCCATCGCACCCCATCCATCGAGTAGGAGAATCGGAGTTTGTCATACCGCATCTGGGCCCGCAGATGGATGGGCCCCTCCTCAATCTTCTCCGCCATGATCGGCTCGATCCATCGTCCCCGGTCAGCACAGTAGATATTCAGGCACGGCCCGTCGATGTACGTCTTTACCAGATAGAAGAAGTGCTGGTGGTCGTAGAATGTGATTAGGCCGGCGAGGTGGTTTGATGTTTGTGGGTCAAACTCCAAGCAGGTGGCGGCATCGTAACAGAAGGACGTCTGTCTGCGGGCGACCAAGGTCTGTTCCATACGGCTGGTAGGTGACTCGCGCCCCCTAAGGCGTAGATACCCAACCCGTTCACTCACATTACAGTAGCGGTGGTCGATGGCGCTGCGAAGGAATTGATATATCGGTCGGAGCGTAGGACTGTCGAAGTCATCCTTCGGCGAGGGTACGGGCCACGGCCAGACTTCACCTTGGGGGGCTTTGACGACAACTGACGGAGCCTTACCGGTCTCTTGACGGTACAGCCACCCATCCTCCCCCCATACCACCCGCTCCAAGGCGGCTTCCCGGCCCAGGATGCATCGTCCCCTGTTTGGCAATGGTCGACCACAGAGGTAGGAAAGGTACCATGAGCCGTCGTGGGCCTCAACCAACGAGGCGTGGCCACTCTTCTGCAGTGGATGCCCGGCTGTGAACCGACTGGTCATGACGGGGTTGTCGGGGTGCACCTCGTAGGGACCCCACAGCTCCCGGCTCCGCGCCAAGGTAACGGCGTGGTCAAAGAAGGTTCCTCCTTCGGCGGTCAACAAATAGTAGTATCCCTCCCGCTTATAGATATGCGGTCCCTCAACCTTGCCCAGGGACGTGCCGAGGAAAATTGTCTTCTTCTCTCCCACCACACGCAGGGCACTCCTGTCGAACTCCTGCATCACGATACCGGCAAAGTGATTGAGGCCCGCCCGATACTCCCACTGGTTCCTCAACCAGTAGCTGCGCCCATCATCATCAAAGAAGAGAGCCGGATCGATGCCTCCGCTATCTACTTTCACCGGATCGGACCATGGCCCGCGGATGTCGGTGCTACGTACCACATAATTATGCATATCACGTGGTCCGTCGTAGCTCCAGTTGTGCATCACCGTATAGGAGACGTAGAAGAATCCATCATCTCTGCAGTAGGTTAAATCGGGGGCCCATACCCCCTCGGAGCTCCCTAGGCCACGCATGTCGAGCTGGCTGCTACGGTCGAGAACATGGCCGATGAGAGTCCAATGCACCAAGTCACGACTCTGGTAGAGGGCAATGCCGGGAAACCACTCGAACGTAGATGTGGCGATGTAGTAGAAATCTTGGTGGCGGAGGATGCACGGGTCCGGATGAAAGCCCGGTAAAATTGGATTGACGATGTTCATCATGGTGCGATTCCCAAAAATTGAGCGAAGATGACCACCACAGGGATGGTCACCACAGCGAACAAGGTACTGCTGACAAAGAGACGTGAAGCGTAGGCACTATCCTTGTTGTATCGTATGGCGAGCATCGTGTTCGCCGCACCCACCGGGGTCGCCGCTGCAACGATGATCACCAAGAGGATTTTCTCCGAGACAGGGATGAACGCAAGCACGAAAGCCACCAAGCACGGCACGATGATCAGCTTCAAAAGAGATACGAGGTAGATGCGCGGGTTCTTCAAGCTTGGCAGGATGCTCGACTGTGCCAAGGTAGCTCCCGCAACCAGCATCGCCAACGGCGTGTTCATGCTGCCCACCAGATCCATCGACTCGACCACGATCTTCGGGAGCTGAACCTGGGCGAGAAAGGAGATCAAGCCCAAGACCACCCCAATGATCGCCGGCGAGAAAAGATTTTTCATCACCTCTCTTCTGCTCGTCGACCCTGCCATCAGGATGATGCCATGGGTCCAGAAGAAGAGATAGAAGACCGTCAGATACCCCGTGAGGTAGAAGACCCCCTCACTGCCGAACAGCGCGGCGGCGAGCGGGATACCGAAGAAGCCGCAGTTGGCATAGATGACGCTCACCCGTTCAACCGCGACATTGGCACTGCGTTTTCTGATGCTTAGAGAGGCGATGGCAATCTGCAGCACGAATGCCAGGACCGACACGGCGAAGGCTATCAACAAATTGTCCAGTAAATCCTTGGTAAATGTCCGTTGATAGGAGACGAAGATCACAATTGGATTGATTACCTGGAGCAGGAATGTCGATAGCCGTTTGATGACCTCTTCATTGAAGATCCCGCTCTTGAGACAGACAACCCCAAGAGCGAGGATCATGAACATCATGAGGATCTTCTCTGAGACAATGGTGATCATAGTCTCACAATACGCACTGATTCTTGATCGAGCCGGCAAGAAAGGCGCGTACATTCTCGAATTCGATGACCGCCCGTCGTTGCATCGCCTCCTTGGTCAAGAACGCAACATGAGGGGTAAGGAGCGAGTGTGGCACATCGCGCAGCACATACTCATCGGCAAGGGGGGGCTCGGTGTCAAAGACATCGAGAGCGGCAGCAATCTTGCCCCTTTTCAACAACTGGGCGAGGGCTTCGCTGTCGACAATCGGCCCACGGGCGCAGTTGACCAAAAGGGCCCCCTCCTTCAGTAGGGCAAGGTGTTCTGCGTCGATCATCCTCCGCGTCTCTGCAGTGTTGGGCAAGTGAATACTGACAATGTCGCTCTCTCTGAGCAATTGCTCCAGGCTCGTATACTCAATCCCTTCCCTCTCATGCTCGGCATTCGGTTTTCTCCCCCATGCCAAGACCTTCGCCCCGAACGCCTGGAAGAGCTTGGCGGTGCGATACCCGATTCGCCCACAGCCGACAATACCCACCGTCTTGGCAGCAATCTCACTCCCGATCAAGCCGGCGCTGGTTCCCCCACTTCGGGTAACCCGGTCACCCTCACAGATCTTACGCAAGACACCGAGCACGAGACCGATCACCAACTCGGCCACCGCCGTATCGGAGTAACCGGCACAATTGGTGACGACAATACCCTGTTCTTTGCATGCAGCAAGATCAACGTGATCGATGCCGGTGAAGGCCACAGCGATCAACTTGATCTGAGGGTTGGCTTTAATGACCGTACCAGAATAGGGGGAGTTGGCGATCATGATGATCTCTTGGCCCGCAGAGCGGGCGATCAACTCTTGATCATCCTTCGCCTTTGAATCGTACCACGTGAAACGATGGCCCGCTCTCTCCAACTCTTGGCCAAATGTCTCAAGCATGCTCGCCTCAATTCCCAACGGTTCCAATAGACTGATATTCATCGTATTCCTCCTATATCTCATACGTAATGACGATGGCATCCCAGAGATGCAGACACTGCACCGTAATCATCACTCGATGATCCTGTTGTGTATATTCCACGGCGTTCCCTTCAAGTGAGGTTACAGCACCGACGCTTCGTTGTGTCTCTACACAAATCATGATATCTCGTATCGGCAAAGGATCGGACGGTGTGGGGTAATGAACACCGCTGAGGTTGATCAAAAAGAGGATCTGTCTTCCATCATCGGTCCTCCCCATACTCATCTCAACACACGATGGGGCCGAAGGAGCGATCGAAACAAGAGACGCCCATCCTAAGAGCAGGTCCTCCATCATTGTCTGGATAGCTCCACTCCCCTCCAAGAAGTACGTGTGCGCCATCTTCCAAGGCAAATAGAGCGTCTTACCCTGTCCGTAGGAGGAGATGACCATTCCCGCCTCCAAGGAGATGGCATCAAAGGCGCACCATTCGGGCGGTCCATAGGTGTGGTCAGGGATAAGTGCGAGTGCTCGCTTTGCCCCGGAGGCTAGCTTAATCGTATAGCAAAGCTCCCCTACTGGGACCACATCCGCACAGCCCATGCGCGGGAAATACTGATTTTTCTCCGCAGCGGTAATCCAATAGAGCGCCGACTGGTCACAGCTGCTCCGTCCCTGTACCCGTTGTACGCCCAAAGACCGAAGCAGTGGCGTCGAACGGAGGCCGCTCTCCTCATCATAGAGAGCGGAACCGCCGGTTGCGATAATCCTCCCTCCTTGTTCGACATAGGCGTCGATCAAAGTCGCTTCACGTAGACTCAGGTTCCAGCTGTCCGGTAGGATCAGCAGGTCGTAGGCGCAGAGGTCGAGCTGCTGCAGCTTCTCGCACGTAGCCTCCTCAAAGAGGATATGGTTCTCACTGAGCACGGTGATCCACCCCTGTTCCTCGGCGGTATATGTCCACCCGTTGTTGCGCCGAAGGAGAACCTGTGCCTCCATGACCATGCCCTGCAGAACGTGTTCATGCCGCTTCTTCAGCGCAAAGACCTCCTTGACCGTCTCGTGGCACGTTCGATCGATCCGGTTGTCCAATCGACCGATCTGGTAGTAGTCCAACGCTCCCCCATTGGAGATGGTCTGCAGAAACCTCAGACGTGCAATATGGGGCGATACCGCACAGTGGCGACGCGCGTACCCAGGAAAATCCACCATGGCATTCGAGACGATCCGCCCATTGATCCTCGTGCGGCAGTTCGAGGAACTGTGGTACATAAACTCCATGGGACGGCGATTCAATTCGCCGGCAGCCTCCCTGCGGTCGTAGTCGCGCCCATCGAAGCAGATCTTTCGCTCACCATATCCATCAAGCAGTGCAGCGATCTTCGCACGGTGGAGGGCCTCTTGATCTGATGTGAACCTGAGATAGGTGTGGTAGACCGGATCATCGATCGATGCTTCGACCGGGATATCTTCACTTCGGTAGCGTGAGAACGCCGCCCGGCATGCAGCACAATGGCAGTGTCCCCAATCGCGGTGGCTATAGTCACGGCTCTGGAAACCCATCATATTGCAGTATAGCCCGTCGAAGGCGAAGGTGTCGAAGATCTCCTTGAGAATCGTCAGTGCATGGACCTGTTGGTATTCACCGAGGATGCACGTCTGATAAAAGCCGTTGTACTGCATCAGCTGCTGGTCCTTGTCCCGGTAGAGCCACGAGGGATTCTCAATCCCCACACTGATGGGGACTTTGGAGAAGTCGACCCGGGCCAATACTTTGATCGAACGCTGATGGAGCTCAGCTATGAGCGCTTTAATAACATGGGCATCGCGCACATACGGATTCATCACCTGATAGGGTATCTGACTCTGGTAGTGTGCAGTGATGCCTCCGACATTCAAGAGGGCGACCGTCGCCCCGAGGTCAGAGAAATCTTGTGCAAAACGCGACGGATCGAGGTCGATGAAATCACTGTTGCGTAGGTTTGCCTGCACGAGGTACCACGGCCAATCACTCCACCACGGCATACCGACCCTCCCGCGCTCTCTCCATGTACTCATGGCAGAGAGCATGATCAAATTGAGCCGACTGGTCAAACTGGCGAAAATCAATGGAGGAACAGAGGCGAGCAAAGCGCTGAGGGCGATAGCGCCTCTCCATAGAAGCTGAGTACTCTTGCCATACATGCCCCGCAGCCTCAAGGAGCGCAAGAGGCACTTCGCTGTACACTCGTTGCACTACCGCACGGCCTAGAAAGTATGCGGCCTGCAGCTTCAATGCATAATAGGCGCCAAGGAGCGCCAAGCTCTCCATGTCACCACTCATCTCCTGCACTTCAGCACTCTTGTTCTGCAGGTGTTCCTTCAGCCGGGCACAGTAGCTTCGGATACGGTCACTCTTTCCTTCAAGCCTCTTGGCGACAGCAAGCACATGCAATTCACCACCCTCTTCCTGGGGGTTCAGACAGGCGTGACGGATGCTTGCATACCCTGAATGAGGCATGGCATCGCCTTCCAAGAAGTCTATTACGCTCACAAAGGAGAGTTTTGCTATGGGTGGATGGAGAAACTCACAGCACCCTTCGACATACCATTGGAAGTCCCAATCGCGCCAGTGAAGGCAGGTCACCTCACGAAGCAGTGATGAGGCTTCACTGAAGTACTCCAAATACTGTCCGTCAATGAACCCGTACTGTTCATCAAAGAGGCGTTGCCAGTGATTTCTGTCAAGGCTCGGATCGTAGGCGAGTTGGCCAAAGAGCGCGAGTTTGAACCAATGTTTCTCCACGTACAGTTGCCCAGCAAGCGTTCGGCTCACATCCTCCCAGCCCCAACTGTACCCATCGCTCCCGAGGAAGAACCCTTCGATCCGATCGGCAGGCAGTTGATCGATCACACGTTGGGCGAAATCTATCTCCCCCCAGCGGTGGAGATAGTAGTCATCGTCACGCAAGGTAAGGAAGAGCGGAAATGGCTGCTCGACGCTGGCAATGAACTCATCAAGGAACGGGGGGTGGTGGTGACTGTGCAGATGGGCGTTGGCGTACTTGAAGGAGAGGGCGATGTACAGTGAATCGCCAGCGTAATGGCTCAAGATTGTATTCGCAGCAGCCCAATGGGTCCGGTGCACCAATGTGATTGTCCGATCGGGATGGCGCTCACTGACCGACGCTACTGCTCGCCCATAGGTGTCATGAAGGTACGCAATATCCGTTTCACGGTCATTGCTCATCGCCTCACCGGCGGTGATGCCGATACCGGATAAAAGCGGATAACTTTCAAAGAGGGCTTCAACAGACGTTCTCAGGTATTGACGGGTGCGTTGGTCTGTCAAAGATGGTGTCAGGCCGCAGGCGTTGGGGAAGATGAACAAGTTCCAGGTAAAGAGAAAAACCTCGATGCATCGTCCGTGTGCATAGGCCAACACATCATTCCAAAAGGCAATCTTCTCCTCGATGGTGAGGGAATGGACCGTCACCATCGATCGATCCATCTCCTCGGTGTAAAGGGTGTCCCCGCTCATCGAAGGCTTCGGGGCGAGGGTAGGAATTTTCACATCTCTGAGGCTCATCTCTTCAAACCCCGGTGTCTTGACCAGTGAGGGGAAGGGAGAGAGTGACCACAGGGAGAGCAGGTTGTACTTGTTCAGTGCAAGAAGGTCAAGGTACCGCTCCCAGAACTCCATATCCCATACCTTGGCGATGGAGTTGAGCGCTATATCAGAGGCATCACTGTAGCTCGGAGTGCGTGCGTCGAGGGGGATGTTGTATTTGATCCCGCGCTTCTTTATGGCTGGCTGAACAGTACGTGACCGATCCCACGGGAGGTGTCGCAAATCCAAGAGCCCGTAGAGAAACCCCGCATCATCAGATGCGTGCAGGGTGAGTTCCTCATCGAAAGCGGTGATGCGATAGGCTTGGCTGACAAGGGTTTCATCATGCTGGAGAATCAGACGCCGATTGGAACCAACCTTGCTGGCAGCGAGCTTTTGCAGGCCGAAGCTGATTGGTTCCGTAATCGGCACATCAACACGATGCGGGATGAAAAGGTTACTCGTCATCACCGTTTCTCACCCTTCAGACGCCTCAACGTCTCATCTTCCTCCATATTAAGATTCTTGTAGTGCTCGGTGCGCACCTTGATGTCTTCACTGAGTTGGTTGTGGGCAAACTGGATGAGACGGGGAGCCACCTCAGAGGGGATGACCAATACGCCGTCATCATCAGCACAGATGATATCCCCTTCATTGATGGTCACCCCGCCACAGACGACCTGACCACCCACCCCGCCCCACTCGACCCGTCCGTAGGCGTGGGTGAAGGTGCGTCGCGTACAAAAGACCGGTGCCAACTCAACATTGGCCTCAAAGCTGTCCCGGCATCCGCCATCGATGATGGCTCCCTCAATACCCCGCTCCATCATCGTCAGGGCAATCTCCGAACCCCATACGCCACCGCGAACACCACTCATGTCGATGCAGATTACCATATCCTCTGCATTCTGAGCGGTGACCGTGTCAACAAACTGATAGATGTTCTCACACCCCTTTGCCAATTCATCACGCCACTGATCAACATCCGCACAGACGACGACGCTGTCACGTTTGGGCAACAACTTCACCGTGTGGGCAAAGCCTTTGAACTCAATGCCCGGTCGCAACGGCCTCATCGCCTCGCTCATCGTCCCTGTGTCCACCAGGCCCAAAGCGTCCATCGCATCACTGAGGTCAGCACAGCGGTACTTTCTCAATTCAGTGATCAATTCCTTTTTCGTCATGGTTCATCCTCCACTATCAGCCTTTCACCGAACCGGCGGTCAGCCCCTCAATAAAATTGCGATTAAATATGAGATAGACAGCAATCATCGGTATCAGTGCGATTGAAGAGCCGGCAAGCATCAGATTCCATGACGTGGCCGCCTCTCCACTGCTCTTCAACTCCATGATGCCCACGATCAGTGGCATCCGTTTTGGATTGCTCAAGGTGAAGACCATCGGCATCAGATAGTCATTCCAGCTATGGCGGAACTCCAGGATTGCGATGGTGGCAATCAACGGTTTCAGCAACGGGAAGATGATACGCCGATAAATTTGGAAGAAGGAGCACCCGTCGATCATCGCCGACTCGTCAATCTCGTAGTTGATCGTCCTGATATAGGCACGGGCGATGAAGAGGTTCGTCACGTTGAGGCCAAAGACCCGAATGATGATCACGCCCCACAATGATTTATTGATACCGAAGAACTTGGCGATCATGAACACCGGGTAGAGGGTCAAGCTGCCCAACGACACGAACATTGACGAGACGACGAGCGTAAAGATGAGATTTTTGCCTCTGAAGTGTCCGCGTTCAAAAACATAGCCGGCGATGGTACAACTGATGATCGTCCCCGCCACAATTGCAGCACTCATGAAGAGAGAGTTGGCGGTATAGCGCGAGAAGTTCGCCATCCGCCACGCCTGTTTGTAGTTGTCCAACACAAACTTACGCGGAAGAAGGCGATTTCCCTCGGTCAAGAGCTCCATGTTCCCTTTGAAGGAACCGAAGAGCGTATAGAGCACTGGGAAGATGGCGATGATGAACACCACAGTCAAAGCAGCATATATTGCGGTCTTGGAGAGAATACGTCGTGCAATGTGTTTTTCCATCCTTGCCTCCTTACTCGACAGCCTTTCCCAGCTTGTCGGTGCTCTTGAGGTAAACCAAGGAGACCAGAGCCAAGATGATACCGGTGATCAGAGCCATGGCGGAGGCGAAACCTACACTCACCGTCCGTCCATCATAGCCAAAGAAATACTTGAAGACGTACGTCATCACCACCTCGGTCTGGCCTGCAGGCTGACCGTTGGTTGATGCCAGGATCAGGTCCGTCATCTTCAGGCTTCCGACGATTGCCATCAAGACGACGACTTGGAAGGTCGGCCCGATCATCGGCAGTGTAATGGCAAAGAACTTACGAATACTGCCGATGCCATCGATATCGGCGCTCTCATACAGCTCCTTGGGCACCCGTTGCAATGCCATCAAGAAGAAGATCATGTTGATTCCGTAGTTATTCCACACCGATGCAGTGCCAAGGACGAACATCGCTGACCATTTGTTGCTGAACCAACTCACCGGCTTCGAAATGAATCCCACCGAGAGCAACATGTGATTGATGATCCCATTGTACGAGGCAAACATCAGGCTGAAAATCAAGCCGGTGATGGCGGTGCTGATGATCGCCGGCAAGAAAAGCATCACCCGGAAGAAGCCTGTTCCCCGGAGCGCCTTGTTGAGGAAAATCGCCAATAGAAGGGCAAGGGGAATCTCTACAGCCAATTTCCCAAATGAAAGGATGAATGCGTTTCCCAAGGACTTCCAGTAGGCGAGGTCGCGGGTAAAGATCCTTACGAAATTCTGCATACCGATCCACGTTTCGGTAAAGCCGTTGGATTGGTAGAACGAGTAACGCAGGATGTAAAAGATCGGCACATAGGTAAACAAGAAAAACCCAACGAGCATCGGTGCTATCATCAAGACCGCCTGAATTGAATTGGAGTCAACCTTCCGCTTGGCAATTGGCTGTATCCTCATCACGCCTCCTTTGTGGGGATTGTAAGGCCCAGCACCTTGAGTCGCCTTTGTAGTTCAGCGATATCAATATCACTTGGACGAACATTCGTCTGAACAGCGAGGGCTGCTCCGACACCTGCCCCTTGACCGGTCATCATGCACAACGAGATGGCACGAATTCCACTTTGGGCGACGTGGTCACAGCTGATGCATCGTCCGGCTACCAAGAGGTTGTCCACTCCCTGGGGCAGGAGACTACGGTAGGGAACAGTGAAGGTACGCTCATCCTTGACTGTCTCATAGATATGTCCGTGATAGCCTCCCCCCTCAACGCTGCCATCACCGTCCATATACGCATCGGGAGCGAGCATATCGTAGAAACGAGGGAAAACCGCGATCACATCATCGAATTGACGATTTGTCTCCATATCCTCGATGGTCAGCCGATAGTGCCCGTGGATCCGGCGACTGTCCCGAAAGCCGATCTCCGGTGCTATGGAAGCAATCTCAATCCCACTGAGCTCAGCGTGGTTCCGCTTTAGATAATCATAAATGTCCCACACATACGAGCGGCATTCCATCTCCCCTCGAGAGAGGTCTTCCACAGCAGTCGGATCGAGCCCATAGGCACAGGAGTAGTTTACATAGGAAACCACCCCACCGCCCGTCAATCGACCAAAAGGCAGGTCCTGGCGTTTGCATGCCAAGCCGGTTTCTCCATTGCGATAGGCGATTTTGAACTGGCGACCAATCTCAGAGAGTCCATCACGATCGTTGAGTAAGGCATCAACGTTGGCTCCACTGAGGCGTAATGATACCGTCCCAGGCTGACAGAGATGATCGGTATCACGTCCTTGGTCAAATCCCACACCACTGGCAAAAGCCACATCGCCATCGCCGGTAGCGTCGATGTATTGTTTCGCAACGACCGCTTGTGGTCCTTGCTTTGTCTGCACAATTACTGCTGAGATGTTGCCCTCATCGACGATCACTTCATTGACGAAGGAGTGGAAGAGGATCTCAATGCCCTCACGCTTGAAGAGGCGATCCAAGTAGAGCTTCAAATACTCACTGCTGAAGGCATATTTGTTGTAGGAACGAAGGTTGTCGTTCCCATATTGACGGTAGCAACCCTCTTCGATCTCGCGATAGAGTCCCTCTGATACAAACGGGGTGTTCCTGAGGAAGTAGTTGCAGTTCTCCACATAGCTGGCGGTTATATTGCCCCCAAGAAACCCTCGTTTCTCCACCAACAGGACCTTCAAGCCTTGACGAGAGGCAGAGACGGCAGCGCCAATGCCGGCGGGTCCACCACCGATAATGGCAACATCACATTCTTTCAGGACATCAATCTCACGTTGAAGGCGCACTCTTTTCATGGTATCTCCCAAACAATGCCACCACGCCCATCTCCGAGGATGGGCGGGATGGCATATTCATTACTTACTCTTGGATGCGGTCACCCCATCGGCGAGCGTGTACAGACCGAGCTTGGCTGCATCAAGCTTGCTCAATGCCAGGTTGTATCGCTTGTCGACATCGGCCATGGCGGTCTTCACATCGTTAATCCGAGCATCTGTCCACATGTTGACGATGACCTCACGGTAGGTGGCGCCTTCAAGTTGGATCAGTGTATCCGGTACGGGAGGCATTGCGAAGATTTCATCAAATTCTGCAAACTCCTTCCACCCCTTCATGGTCGGCTCTTTGGTCGCCATAGCGACGGCCTCGCTGCGGATGGGGATGTAGAGCCCTTGCTCATACATCTCTGCAGCATTCTCGTCGGCATAGAAGAATTCCAAGACCTTGAGCACTTTCTCAGGATGCTTACGAGCATTCTGCCCGATACAGAGCAGGTTGGTGGGATTTCCAAACCGCTTATACGTCTGAGCATTTTCACTGAATTTGGGGATGTCGATGACAACCCAATTGAACGCCGCCGGGAACTGTTCGGTATAGACAGCGCAGTCGAAACTAGCAGCACCAATCATTCCGATTCGTCCCGCCGAGAACTGGGCCCTGATACCATCTCCATCGAGTACCTCAAAGCCAGGGAACACGGAGCCGTCTGCAACCATCTGGTCGATCGTTTCAATCATCGGGTTATAGGCGGAGTAGTTGAAACGACGTGCATTCCAGTCATAGCCGTAGTGGCCGACATTCTGGCCATTCGGCATGGTGTAGAAGCTGGAAATGGTCCACAGCGTCGAGGAGAGGCCCAATCCGTACGCCTTGCCGTTGGTGCGGTCGGTGATGATTTTGGCAATGCGCCTCACATCAGCCCAGGTCTTCGGATAGTCTTTCTCACTCAACCCGACTTCCTTGAAGAGATCAGCATTGATGACAAATCCATAGGTGGTCAGGTTGTACGGCAGCGTATAGGTTTTACCGCCGAAGATGTGGGACTGGTTTGCCAGCATCGGCTTGAACTTGGCAAGCAATGCCTCGCTTCCAGGCAGTTCTTCAATGGGCACCAAGAATCCGCTATCGACGAACCCTTGCATCCATTTCGAGTCGGACCGGTAGAGGTCGGGGGCCTCTCCCGCTTGGGCAGCAATCTTGATGGTGTCGGAGAAATTGCTTCCAAAGATCTTGTAATCTATAAAGATACCAAGATCCTTGCCTTCGCCGTTATTGAATTTCTCAATTTGAGCACGGCGGAGGGTTTCCTCATGCGCATTGTCCGACCACACTGTGATCACTTCAGGTCCGCTTGCCTTGGCACCGGAGTCCTTTGCGCCTTGTGCAAAGACAAAGCCGCCTACCAGGACCAGAGCCAGTACAATGATAAGCACTTTCTTCATTTGATCCTCCTTTCGAATCGTTTAAGGAATATTTACATTCTCACATTTGCCAACGGGCCAAGGTGAGGTAATGCACCACATTCTATGAGCCATAGCACCGATGTCACGAGCCTCGGATAGTTGCGCGAACCCAAATCCCGGCCATCAGAACTATCGACTTGATCGACCAGTCCATGTATAGAGTCATTTGCAAAGATCCAATTACAATGCTCACGATCTTTCCGAATCTTCGCTTCATCGATTCCCAGAATCGTTGAGGCGATGAATTGGTTGAGGAAAATCTTACTCAACCACGTATTGTTGCTCGTCGAGGAGAGCTTCCAACCCCCACTGACCTCATCGATACACAATCCAGGACTGAGCACGGTTTCCATATGCCGGGTCAACAGTCCCAAGAATTCCTGGTTGTCACCATCGAGTCTCAAAACCTCTGCGTCACAGCAGAAATATGGGTACACCAGCCCCTCGATGGCGGGGATGATCATAGAGCGATTCCCACTTTCAAAGACAGCGGGGATATAGCGCTTGTCCTCCATGAAGTACGAGCTGACTGTCCGAGCGATGGTATCGGCCAAGGCAGATGCCTGACTCGCCTCTTCGGTACATCCTATCTTTGCAAGAAGCGCTGAAAGACAGTGCATAGTCCCCCACGCCTTCACGGCGAGATAGAGGTTGTTTCTCGCTTGCCCCAAGCTGATATCCAGTGAATCGTAGGTGGTGATTTCCGAACCACCATTACATCGTGATGAGTCCTGGTCCATGATCCCATCACCATCGCGGTCACGAGCTTGGATTGAATGGAGGACCTGAACCAACGTCTCACCATGGTTGATCGCCCACTTAAGGTCATCGGTAGCCGTTGCATACAGGCAGGCGCAGAGCGTCCAATTCAGGGTTTCCTCATAGCTCATATAGCTAAAGCAATCCACCAACCCAGGCAACTCATAGGATGAGAACCCCTTGCCACTGAACGTATCGGCCACTCCTTGGTCATGGCAGAAGGCGAGCCCATAGGCATCAGTATAGGAGGAACGTTCAAGGATGAGCTCAAGTTCGTTCTTCACCGTCCACGGTGATACCATCAACTCCCAGAAGATCTGATCAACTGTCAGATCAAGGGTGTTCATCATTCGATACTCACCCTCATTGACGATGAACAGAGGCCTGCCCATTGAGTCGAGCAGGAGTTCAGTACTCGCATTGTAGGAACGAACGGCATTGGACAAGAAGAGTTTTTGTTCGAAAGTAAGCGCCGCGTTCTCGAGGAACGTGTCCATCTGATCTGCTTTTGCGACCCGTTCATCGAAAATCGAGAGACCATAGGAGAGTACATCTTCCAAGTCCCTGAAGAGGGAGCTATAGAACCGTTGGGTGGGAAGAACGGTGGTGACCACTCCACTCTCATGGACGCCCAGAACCATCTTGAAGGTACGTTCTTGACCAGCGGGGACCTCGAAACGGAGTCCGCCTTCTTCTCCGAGGCGTTTCACGATCCGTTGCTGGTCATCGCCGAAAGCAGCCTTGAGGCAATCCCAATCAAGGACTTCGCTGACTGCATCATCCGCTCCCACCGCAAAGCCATACTGTGTCCCATGCGCCAACCCAAGCAATTCACCTTGGGTTGAGTCGGATAAAACGCGCATCACCGCCTGCATGCCAAAGAATCCAACCAGCGATTTGGCACTGTCCCGATTATCGAACGTCAATTGCAAATGGATTGTAGGGCAATAAGTAAGGCGCAACTCTGCGATTGTGCGGGAGTTGGGATATGGAACCATTCCATAGAATGAGCTGAACTGCAGCTTCATCCTCCCTGCTTGATAGAGTTCACTCCCCAGGCCGCTCTGACGTTCAATCGCGTCAGGACTAAACTCACGGTGATTTTGGCTTAACCCTATGGCGCGTTTTGCGGTGAACGCAGTAGAACCATCGTAGTGGGCATCACTATCCATCCATGGCATGATGTTGGCCGGTTCCTTCCCACAGGCATATCCTACATAGAGATTATGGGCAGGGATCTTCACATCACCGATGGAAAAGCCCCCACCCCTCCCATGCTTTCCCAAGGAGAACGAGGCAAAGGCACCCCAGATTCCATGTTGAGCATAGTAATCAGTATATCTGCGCTCTCTCCTGTCCATAACACTTCCTTATTCGTAGCGTAAGCCAGTGGATAGCACCCTTGTATCGGAGGAAATTCTGCTTTTTTTGTGGGAGGATTTACCTACTGATGGGCATCTTGCACCCACTGTACCGCAAAACGACGAAGCTGACCGGCTGTCTCGATACCGAGTTTCAATTTAATCCGGTCTTGGTGCGAGTAGACGGTCTTCACAGAAATCTGCAGAAGATTCGCAATCTCTTGTTGTCCATACCCTTTCCCAATATAGCGCAACACCTCGCTCTCTCGATTGCTGAGGAGGGTGATGGCATCACTATCCCCTACGGTGAACCGCTCAGCAAGCCGGTCTTTGAGTTCTTCGCTGATACCCATTTGCCCGTTGAGAACTTGAGCGATCGCAGCCAATAGAATTTCAGAACTCTGATGCTTCATCACATACCCGTGTGCACCACTGCGAATCGCCCGTTCGCCGTAGATGATCTCATCATGCATCGAGACGACGAGAATCCGTGTCTGAGGACTTACTGAACGGCACTCTTTGACCACTGCCAAGCCATCTTCATCACGCAAGGAGATATCAACGATGGCAAGGCGCACACGTTCCAGCATGAGCAGATCCCTGGCTTCATCAAGCGAAGAAGCTTCTCCGACGCAACGGAGATTGAACTCTTGCTCAATGAGGGCACAGATTCCTGTGCGATACAGCGGATGGTCGTCTACGATGATGAAGGTACCAATCATATTCTGCACTCCTTAGACTGGCAATCGACAGGTAATCGTCGTGCCCTTCTGCGATGAGTCGATGCGTAATACCCCATCGATTAAATTCGCTCGATAGGTAAGGATTTTCAAGCCCATGCCTTTGCATGACTTCATGGTATTCACATTGAATCCTATTCCATCATCAACAATCTTCACCGTTATCATGCCATGATCCCGGTACAATCCAACAAGGATATTCTTCGCCTTGCTATGATGGAGGGCGTTGCTCAACGCCTCTTGTATGATTCGGTACACATGAAAGGATCGTTCCTTGTGTTCAAAATGAAAACCAGGATCCACCTCCACGGTGATGGCAATCTGACTCGGGTTGCTCCTGGATGCAACAAGATGTTTCACCGCATTGACGATTCCATTCTCTTCAAAATCAGAAGGATAGAGGTCTCTGGCGATTTGCTTGGCACGATATGCACTTTCTAACGCAGAGTCGCTGATACTCTGAGCCAACGTTTGGATCTTGACATCAGGATGGTCACGGAGTGAGGCTTTAAGCGTTGCAGCCAGCATGCCCAATCCTGCCAAGTCTTGGCAAAGGTCATCATGGATATCCTGGCCTATACTGGTCATTATCTTGTTGGATATTTCCAATAACTCCTGTTCTAGTTGTTTACGCTGCTTCACTTCCTGCTTCAATTGTTTATTCGTGGAAGACAGTTCAACGGTACGACGCTGCACTTGTCTTTCAAGCTCTATCTCCCGATCTTTCTCCAACGCCATCAACTGGGCACCCTTGATACTCGTCGTAAGGATATCTCGGAGACTGGTGTAGATATTGAGATTCTCATCATCAGGAGAACAGATGAAATAGCCAATCTTCTCCGAACCAAATTGTAGCGGTTCACAGACAAAGGCCTTGAGATCTCCTGGAAGTCCAAAGGGGACAAGATCTGTCGTAGGGAATCGCATTCCGTATGGAGCCAACACCCGAGTCTCCCCTTGATGGTGAAGCATCAAAAGGTTAGACCAATCCATACTCATTGAATCGGCGTCGAAGAGGGCGATTGCGGCGAAGGAGATATTCAGTCGGTTGATACCCTCACCAAGTTCATGGAGGATATCCTCAAGGGCAAAGGAGCGAACCATCGCAGCTTCGATCCGGCGCAACATACTCGACCGATAGCGCTCACTGACCTGTGTGGAGACAAGGGCACGAAGGTTTTGTTTCATCAATTCGCTGTCATGGCTCGGCATCCCTTCGTCTCCATCGGAGACACATCCACAAGACTCACGAATGATGAAGGAGCAGGACATATCATAGACACGATTGGCGGGTTGGGCTTGATCAAGGCCCATGATGTTGAGCAAATACCTGATTGCCGTCCTTCCCAATTCCTTGGTGGGTTGGTGTATTGTTGTCAAAGGGGGAACGGAAAGTGCACTGTAGGGGATATCATCAAACCCGGTGACGCTCACCTGCGCCGGGACTGAGATACCCCACTCCTCTAGAGCCCGGATTGCACCGAGTGCCATCTGGTCGTTGGCTGCGACCACGGCATCCCATTGCCAATCTCCCTCCAATAAAGCGAGGGTGCGCAAATATGCTAGTTCCTCCAAGAAATCAGCGTAGATAATCTTTGGCTGCACCAAACAGCCGAGCATCTGTAACGTATCAAGCAATTCTTTCTTACGACTCTCACTCTCCGGGTGACCCTCCGGCCCTGCAAGGAAGAGATACTTGCTTCGGTGATGTACTTCATAGAGGTGGGCGGTGATTTGCGTGATCCCACCTCCGGTATTGGCGATGATTGGGTAGGTGTGAGCAAACTCCCCACCGATGGAGACTATAGGAATATTAGTGAATGATGAGACATATCGATCAATTCGATCACGTGAAAATGCCGATCCCATCGTATTGGTCATGATGATCAAACCATCAAGGGCAGTACGCTCAGCCAGATTGAACGCACTGTCATCGAGCGCTCCCTGGAGAGCCAAGGTATTGGTATTACTTCCTTCGTAGAAAATCAACTGAATCGGATGATTCTCAGCCTCTTGGCATGCTCCATGAAAGACGAGATTCTGATAATACTCATCAAATTGGGTGGCAAGGAAACCTATTCGCAACAACTGAGCTACATCATTCATGCGCTTTCAGTATAGATGGAGAAGACAAACTGGTAAACTGGGTGAGAGTCCATGCATTTACACGCATGGACTCCCACTATCCTCACAATCTTACAAGAGCGCCTTCGCCGCTTCGTACACCTTCTCGCTCGTGATACCGAAGTACTCATAGAGCTGCTCGGCCGGGGCCGACTCACCGAAGGTGTGCATCCCGATGATGGCTCCGTCGAGGCCGACGTACTTATACCACCAATCGGCCCAGCCGGCTTCCACCGCTACGCGGGCCTTCACTGCCTTGGGCAGCACGCGCTCCTTGTAG
>Ga0116183_1002516_pt1 | contig 19646 bp, 11 predicted proteins | sample AD_UKC078_MetaG_FD_89753 | JGI IMG/M metagenome (GOLD analysis project Ga0116183, IMG submission 89753) | Active sludge microbial communities of municipal wastewater-treating anaerobic digesters from USA - AD_UKC078_MetaG | ecosystem: Engineered > Bioreactor > Anaerobic > Digestate | place: USA... | reverse complement strand
TATGTACGAGCTCGAAGCTCATGCGTCCTAACAATCTTTCATCGTACTTAACCAAACTTGGTTCAATTATAACCGCTTTAGCAGATTTAATCAATACTTTTACCTTAGCATCATATGCGTCAATTTATTTTGACACATATGCGTTTCTTAATTCAAGTTTAAGGAAAATTACGCAAAAACGGTCTGCCTTTCCAACGGACAAATCTATTTATAAAATACTGTATCTTGCATTGACAAATGCGTCAAAAAAGCGGACAATGCCTATACGAAATTGAAGGCAAGCTTTAAACAAGTTTGCGGTCTATTTTGGGGACAGAGTTCCGTTATGAAAAAACGCTATTACGTTTTTGGAGGATTTATGTTTCTTTTTAATATGGTTGTTTATCCTTTATTCTTTTTTACTATAACTATTATCTTGCAAAAATGGTTAGATAAAGGCAGTTTTTCCGAAACTTATAAATTCTTTGGATTCGGGATTGTTTTGGGGATTGTTTTAAACTTAGTTTTTTCCATCATAAATTCATTTTTCTATCTGAAAGCAAACGTAGGTTTAATACTATTTAAAGCGATTGTTTTTGACGGATTATTATATACGTTCATTATGATTACGGTATTTCATCTAATTTACGAACTTTTCGCTGATTTTTCTTCGTCAGCCGGCTGGTCGATGCAGTCAATTTTGGTATTCAGTTTTTACTCCGGTATTATTTCAGTTTCAAATATTTTTAACTCTACCAATAACAATTACCCCGAAACGCTTCTCTCTTATATACCGTCGTTATTTACCTGCTTGCTTGTATCTATATCGTTTGGATTTTTTTATATGAAGTTTTCAGAGTCTTTTGATTCCGTCGAAAAATATTTATGGGCTGGCGCGGCGCTTGTAACTTTATCGGCTCTGCGCTCTTTCTACGAGTTTACTTATTTTTATAAATTAAGCGTTTTATATTTTATCGCCGTTCCCGCTATTGCGATTGCGGTTATATTTGAGATTCTGGATTTTAGCCGCTTTAGAACTTAATGATCAAGTTTGTTTAAATATGCGTATCCCGTCGGTTTTTTGGTGAATAAAAATATTTTTATTCCATATGTGTCAATTTTTTCATCAAAGAACATTGCGTCGCATATGTGTCAATTTCCTCCTTAACATCATATGTGTCAATTTGTTTTCCCCGCCCCAAAAAAACCGACGGGCGGACGCAAAAATATGTCGATGGAATTATTGACATAACCGAATAAAAATTTTATAACTAATATACTTATTCGCTTATCTATTGGGATTAAGTTTATGCATTTTTCGCTCGGCGTCTGATGTAGTAGTCCTATAATAAACGTAATATATTAACATTTAAACTTGGAAAGGAAATAATTATGAAAAGGATGTTTGTTATGTTTCTCACAATTTTATCAATCGTTTCATGTAAAAAAGTTGAAAATCAAGAGAATGAAATTTTGGCTTTGTTCGACACAAACTACGGCAGCTTTACATGTAAAATTTTCTACGATAAAGTCCCTTTGATTGCGGGGAATTTTATCGGTCTCGCGGAAGGTTCGCTGGAATTTACCGACGCCAAAACCAATGAAAAACAAAAAAAGCCGTTTTACGACGGATTGATTTTTCACAGAATCATTAAAGGGTTTATGATACAGGGCGGATGCCCGTTGGGAATGGGGTACGGCGGACCGGGATATAGCGTAGAAGATCAGTTCGATCCCTCTCTCAAGCACGACTCGGCCGGAATTTTATCAATGGCCAATTCGGGGCCAAATACTAACGGCAGTCAGTTTTTTATAACGCTTGCTCCTACTCCGCATCTTGACGGACGACATTCGGTATTTGGCGAAGTCGTGGACGGTATGAACGTCGTTATGACAATAGGAGACGTTTCGACGGACGCTTCCTCCAATAAGCCGTATAATCCCGTCGTGATTAACAAAATCTCTATTACCCGAAAAGGGGACGACGCTATAAAATTTAATCCGGCCGAAGAATTTAAAAATATCGAAAAAAACAAAAAAAAGCAACTTACAAATTTCCTAAAAAAACTGAACGTTAAAGAATCTAAAATCGTTACCGATAAGTCCGGTCTGCAATACTACGTCGTTAGGGAAGGCTCCGGCGAAAAACCGCAGGTTGGCAATAAAGTTTCTGCGCATTATACCGGATACTTAACAAACGGATCCAAATTTGACAGTTCTTACGATAGAAAACAACCGATAGAGTTTCCTGTAGGAGTACAAAACGTTATCCCCGGCTGGGATATAGCCCTCCTAGATATGAAAGTCGGCGAAAAACGAGTCCTTATTATCCCGTACAACCTCGCTTACGGCGAAAGGGGCTACCCGGGAGTTATCCCGCCAAAAGCCACATTAATATTTGAAGTTGAACTAATAAAAATAAATTAAATTTTAAGTCGTTAAAAAAAGAGCCGTCAAAGCGGCTCTTTCCAATATATAAACATAGACTATCTCTTTGAAAACTGAAATCTCTTTCGAGCTTTTTTCTGACCATACTTCTTTCTTTCAACCATACGGGGATCTCTTGTTAGAAATTTGTTCGCCTTCAACGCGGAGTGATTGGACTCGTCAAGCAAATCAAAACCTCTCGCAATACCGTGTCTTATAGCCCCCGCTTGTCCCGACAAACCCCCGCCGCGAACATTAATCAATAAATCCTGATCGTTCTTAAAATTTATAGCCTCTAAAGGCTGTCTGATAATCATAACGTAATTTCCCGCCGGAAAATACTCGTTCACGTCTCTCCCGTTTACAATTATCTTTCCGCTTCCCTTCATAATTCTAACTCTTGCAACCGAAGTCTTTCTTCTACCCGTAGCAAATATAACGTTATTAATTTTTTTAGCTTCCGACATATCTTCTCCTAATTATCCAATTATACCTGAACCGGTTCCGGTTTCTGCGAAATTTGACCGTGTTTATCGTCTTTATATACTCTCAGATTTCTAAACAACTTTCTACCTAAAGGTCCTTTCGGCAACATCCCCTTAATAGCCAGCTCAAGAGGTCTGGTCGGGAACTTTCCCTGTAAAACGTTAAAACTATTCGCCTTAAGACTTCCTAAATATCCGGAATGGGTGTAATACATCTTTCCCTCCCCTTTATTTCCGGTAACTACAATCTTCTCGGAATTTATAATAATAACGTTATCGCCCGTGTCCAAATACGGGGTGTAAATCGGCTTGTTCTTCCCTCTAAGAATCATCACGGCTTTTACCGCTACCTTCCCTAACGTCTGTCCGGCCGCGTCTATGATAAACCATTTTTTTTCAACGTCTTTAGGTTTAACATTATATGTTAAATACTTTTTCATACTGTCTCCTATCAAATCTTTTCAGAAGCGATATTATAACATTTTTTCCTGTTTAGTCAATAAATTTCAATCGTTTTTTTTGTTCTCCGCAAAAATTATCGTATTAGCCGTCTTATATCCCGAACCGATAACGGAAGGATAACCGCCCCCGGGGTATATAGTAGATCCGACAATAAACAGCCCCTTAATAGAGGTAAAAGCGGGAAGCCGCCTCATACCCGACTGATCGATAATGTGACTTGGACCGTATATAGAGCCTTGAGGATTGAAAGTATACCGATTCATGGTTTTGGGCGTCCCCAACTCTTTAACGACTATATGTTTGCTCAAATCCGGTAAATATTTTTCAACCCTTTTTATAAAAGTCTCAATTACTCTGTTTTTCCTCTTCTGATACTCGTATGCGCTCAAATTCTCCCAATTCTTAAAATGATCCAGACTTATGATCGTAATAATCCCTTTCCCTTCGGGAGTAGATTGCGGATCAATCTTGGTATAATTTGAACAACTCAAAAAACAGTTATCATAATCTCCGTTTAATATATTTTGATAGTTCTTTTCATGGTCGTATTCCGGAAAAACGGCAAAACTATGATCTGTAAAAGACAACTCCGCAGGATCGCAATCCAATCCCAAATAGAGTTGTATAGCCGATAAAGAGTATTCGAGCTCTTCGACTTTTCTCCTAACCCTCTTTTTAACCTGATCCTCGTCAATTAATTTTACGAACGTATCCGGAGCGTTAGAGTTAGATATAACCATATCGGAATAAAATATCTCCCCCTGATCGGTTAAAACCCCGTTGACTTTTCCGTCCGCTATAAGTATTTTTTTCACTTCCGTATCTAGTAAAATCCGTCCGCAAGCCCCTACTACGATATCCGCTAAGGCGTTTGATAACTCCTGAGAAGACCCCTCGATATACCCGCCGGCATTCTCAAAATAATTTATACTCGTTACTATATAAATCAACGAAGCCAATCTATCCGGCGGCAGTCCTCCGTACCACCAAAAGTTAGACAATACGCTTTTTAGCTTTTCATCTTTTATATATCTGCTTAAAAACTCCCCGTAAGTTTTCTCGGCAAGTTCGATGAATTGCGGATATTTAATAGCCATCATCGGGTTATTCATCTGTTCCGGATCCCCGCTCATAGAAAGTTCCTCAAATTCGTCGAATCCTTTCCTTATATAACGAACCTCGTCGAATAATTGCAATATTCCGTCCCTTTCGTCGGGAAATAATCTGCATAACTCTTCCGCAAATTTATTCTCGCCCGTCGGTATCTTAATATTGTAGTCGGGAAAAATGATACGCTGAAAACTTTCGTACGGTATGTATTTTAGTCTCTCCGTCAACCCAAGTTCGTCGAATATTTTTTTTAACGAACCGTTCATAGGACCGATATTATGCAGAGATACGTCGAATTTATACCCCTCTCTCGAAAATGAAGTCGCATAACCGCCCGCCTTATCGTGCTTTTCAATAACTATTACTCTTTTGCCGCTCTTAGCCAATTTTGCCGCGGCGGAAAGCCCGCCAAGCCCGGCTCCTACTATAATAGCGTCGTAAGTATTGTCAATAACCGATTGGATTCGATTTTTACAACTCCCGCAACTTGTAGCGGCTTTAGTAACCTTCATTATCGTATCTACGTCGGAGCCATAATCTCTAATAGCGCTTCTTAACGTCTCGCAAGTTACGCCGTTGCAGTCGCAAATTACTACCGAATTGGGCCAATAAACCGGCAAAGAGGCGCCGCCCGGTTTGTGGACGCCGGGAAATAACAACTGCTCGATCCTGTTCGGAATAGGAAGTTTAGACGTATAATAAACTCCGATAGCGTCGGAATTTAGATCCTCGCCGACAAGATGAGCCCCTTGAATAACGTTGTCCCTAATAATTAATTTTTTATAAATACAAGATTTGGGATTGTTGTATAAGATCTCCTCGTCGCCCTCTTCGGCTTCAATCTTACCCATAGCGATTGCGGAAACCTCGCTTTTGAGTTTAACAGGCGGAATGGTCGAATCAGGATAAACGCTCTCTTCGCCAAGAAGAATTTTAACAAGAGTCCTAACCTGCTCGTATATCGGAGCGATTATCCCGTATAATTTACCGTTATATTCTATACACTCCCCTACCGCGTAAACCGAGTCGGCCGAAGTTTGCAACTTATTATCGACAATTACTCCTCTCCCCGTCCTTAATCCCGACTTTTCTGCAAGCTCTTTATTCGGAGATATGCCGCAGTTTACTATAACCGCCTGAGATTCCGAAATAAACCCGTCTTTAAACAGCGCTTTTATTTTGCCGTCCGAAGTTTTTGTCAACTCGGTTATATAATTATCCATTATAAAATTTATCCCGACGGCTTTCAAACTCTTTAACAAATACCCCGCGGCTTCCTTGTTTAATTGAACCTCCATCAAGTTCTCTTTTAAATGAGATACCGTAACCGACTTGCCCATTTCATACAAAGCGTAGGCAAGCTCGAGCCCCAAAAGTCCGCCGCCGATAACCATAACCTCTTGTTTATCTTTTATAAAATTCTTAATATTTTCTATATCGTTTAAATTTCTGATCTTAAATACGCCGTCAAGATCGCTTCCTTTCATTTTCGGAATAAGAGCCTTAGAGCCCGTCGCGATAACCAACTTATCGTAAGAAACCCTTTCCCCGCCTACGGTCGTTACAATTTTACCAAGAGTATCTACCTTTAACGCCGCGTCGCCCAAAATAGCGCGAATGTCGTTATCCCGATACCACGATTCGGAATTCAACCAAAATTTCTCCGGCTCTTCCCCTTTTAATACCGAAATAAGTTTGATCCTATCGTAATTACCATACGGTTCGTCTCCAATTACCGTTATATCGTATATATCTTTACCTTTTTCTAAAATTTCTTCAACCAGCTTTCCGCCGGCCATACCGCTTCCTATTATAACTAATCTCTCCATATTGAAGCTCCAGTAATAATTTTTAAAATATCGAGCATTATAATATTTATTGCCCGAAAAGGCAAAGAATATTTTATTTTTAGGAGTAATCCGTCAGTTTTTTGGGGTAAGGAAACGGATAACGCGAGTCTGTCTCAAAAAAATTGACACATATGAGAAAAATATTTTTTATTCCCCAAAAAACTGACGGGATACTTTTTAAGATTTTGAAACGTCCGCTATCCGCGCCCTTTTCTATATGTAAATTCATCTGAACGGTAATAAAAAGCAAGTTTTGTAAAAACGGGAATTCCCGTTTTTTATAATTTTTTTAAATTATTTTTTTATTTTGTAAATCATAATCATTAATAAATTGTTATTTATAATAACAAATTAATTTTATTGGAGGCAAATAATATGAAATATGATTTTTCAATGGTCATAAATAAACAGATGAAAAGCGATATTATTCAAATCGGAGAGTATTTTAATAAAAAAAGAGTATCGTCAATAATTTCAAAAGTTCTTCAATATCTATATCCCTATATAAAAAATTATCACTCATTTTCTAGCGATTATATCCCCGTTTATGAGAAAATACAATGGAATGAAAAAATTCATGTTAAAATCGACTATAAACTCTATCTTCTATTCAAAAAAATTCGCGACGATACAAACGGATATAGTATCGCCTATATAATCAGAAGAATGATTGAATTCTTCATGCATAAAATTCAATCATTTGAAAATTTAGACTCCTTTTTAGTCTGGTTGAATTCTCTCAACGTTAAGAAAAACATTGAAATAAAAAAGAAGCAGTACGACGTCTGGAAAATTATGGAAGAAAAACAGATAAATAAGCTCGGACGTTTGATAATGGATGGTAAAAAACGGGAATTCCCATTAAACGCGCCCTATTTATCAATCGTTTACAACCAATTTTACAGACCAATATTATTCAAATACTTAAATTTATAAAAAGCGTCGACTATAGCGTTCAAATTTCCGACGAAGCAAAAATTAAACTTTTGGACAGAGGCGATAAATAACAAATAATTTAGCGACGACGCATATACGCCATATACGTCGAATTTTTCATCAGGGAGCGACGCGAGCTCCGATAAGGTCCCGGTATGAAGGGTGTTTTAGTGTTTTAGTATATTCGAAACGGGAATTCCCGCTTTTATCAGGGAGCGACGCGGCGGCTATGTAGCCCATGCGCGTCGAATTTATTTCTCGTCCCCAAGAAACCGACGAGGTATAAAAAATATTAAGAAAACAATTGCAAAATAATTGAAAATCAAATATTTTACTCTTATATTCAACTATGGGAGAGTTATATGGCCGACTGCGATAAGACGGGACTGCTCAGGGCTTTGATAGACGATTGTCGTCATATATCGGTATATTTTACGACTCCTATCGATTGCCGTATAGCCGAGAAGATTTCATTTTATTCAGCCGGGCGTTTGTCGAATTTTACCGTCAAAACAGTTTCGGACAATAGAGCGATTTTGCATACTGAAGAACTCGACGTCAAGAAAATTTATTACGTCAAGTTTGGCTCTGATAAAATAGAGGCGATACCTTACGGAATACTGGATAGCGACGAGTTCGTATACGGAGGCGACGATCTTGGAGTAACTTACTCAAAAGATTCGTCGATATTCAAAGTTTACGCGCCTACCGCTAACAAGGTCGTATTGAACATTTACGATACGCCGGAGAGCGGGGATAAGAAGTCTTACGAACTCGTTGAAGGACCGGGAGGAGTTTGGCGGGGCAAAATAAACGGCGACTTGCTCGGAAAATTCTATTCCTACAACTGCGGAGGGGCTTCGGCTTCTTTTGATATAAATAGAGAGCTTGTCGATCCTTACGCTAAATGCGTTATAAGAAACTCGCGAAGAGCTATGATAATCGACGAGACAAGATATCCGAAGGCGATAGAGTCAAAATCAAATATAAATATTAACGAACATATTATTTACGAGATACACGTTAGGGACGTCTCGATAGATCAAACGTCGGGAACGTCGTTAAATTCCGGGCTGTATAAAGCTCTAGCGGAAGAGGGAACGAGATATGCAAACTCGATTCAAAAGATAACGACGATAACCGATCATTTTAAAGAACTGGGCGTTACGACGATACAGATAATGCCGCTTTCCGAGTTTGATAATAACGAGTCGCCCGAAAACGGCAATTGGTGGGGGTATATGCCCAATTTTTTTAATACCCCTTACGGCGGCTACTCTTCTAACTGGAGAGACGATACAAAGATTTTTGAACTAAAAGAAGCGATAAACTCGTTGCATAATAGCGGTTTTAATGTTACGCTAGACGTAGTTTACAATCATACCGCCGAGGGATTTATTGGAGAAGAGGTTCATTCGTTTAACGGCTTCGTCCCTTTTTACTATTACCGGTTCGCTCATAGCGGTCATATATCAAACGGCTCCGGTTGCGGCAACGAATTTAGATCCGAAGCCCCTATGGGACGAAAATTCATACTCGACAGTTTGAGATACTGGACTAGATTCTACGGATTTGACGGATATCGCTTTGATTTGATGGGACTTATCGACCTCGATACTATAAAGATATTGATCGAAGAGCTGGCGAAGATCAAAAAAAATATCTTTATTTACGGCGAACCCTGGACGGGGGGAGTAACTCCGATAAGCCCGACCTATAAAGGGACGCAAAAAAATTTGGGGTTCTCGGTATTTAACGACGATTTTAGAGACGCGATAAAAGGGGGCGTATTCAATCCTATTGATAAAGGGTATATCCAGACTAAAGGGCAATATTATACCGATAGAGTAATACAGGGGATTCTTGGCAGTATTAATAGTTTTAGCGCTCGTCCGCAAGAGAGTATCAATTACGTCGAAATACACGACAATAACGCGCTTTTCGATAAGTTATATTTTTCTATAACCGAAAACCGCGAGTATAAAGAGCCCGATCAGGCGACGCTGGACGAGATTACAAAGTATCACAAATTAGCCGCGTTTATACTATTGACAAGTCAAGGGATACCGATACTTCATCTGGGGCAGGATTTTATGAGAACAAAATTTGGCGTAGAAAACAGTTATAACTCAGGCGATAAAATCAACAAAATCGATTGGAGCAGAAAATTAAAATATTTCGACGTATTCAGTTATTATAAAAACCTAATTGAACTGAGAAAAGGGCATCCGATATTCCGAATAGATAACGAGGCGGATCTGAGAGAAGCGATAGAATTTCATCGGGAAATATTTCCTTGCGACGTATCGCATTGTATCGGTTATACTTTGCAAAATTCTCCAAAAATCGGGGATAGTTTCGATAAATTTTTTATTGTAATCAACCCCTATCCGAAGGAGGTTATTATTACTTTAAATGAGAGCGGTTGGCGTAAGTTGCTGGTCGGCGACGAATATTTTCTGCATAAAAATATCGTTAAAGGGGACTTTGTAGTTCCGCCGCTATCGGGAGCCGTATACTATAAACAATCAAAGGGGGATTAAAAATGACGGATAAAATTGATTATAACGGGATAATTTGGGTCAACATATCAAATCCGACGAAGATCGATTTTGATAATGTTATAAAAACTTATGATCTTACCGACATTGAACCGGACGATATTCTTTCAAAGGTTCAGAGACCCAAATACGAAGATTATGATAATTTCAAATTTATGGTGCTTCATTACCCCGTATTTCCGATTAAAAGCTATCGACTAATAATGGAAGAGTTGGATATAATATGGAACGATAAATTTTTGATTACTATTCAATCCAACAAATTGACAAAAATTCAAAATCTTTTCAATTACGTTAAAAACGACGAAAGTAAAAAACAAAAATATTTATCGCAAGGGACGGACTTTTTGTTGTATAGAATAACTTACGAATTGGTTATGATGATATTTCCTCAGATGAACCAGATAAGCAAAGAGATCGACTTATTGGACTCAAGTTTTGAGAAACTCAAACCGTCGAAAATCGTCGAACGAATGTCGGCGCTTCGAAGGAATATTATATTTTTGCAAACCTCGTTAAAACCCGCCAGAGCGATATTTAGAAACCTTGAGAATATCGTGGAATCCGAAGAAGATCCGGAAAAAGATATTCATTGGGGAGATATTGCCGATTTTATCGGTAAAATATTAGATATGGCCGAAGATTATCAGGAGTTAATCGAAGGTATATACTCCTCTATTGATACAATGCTTACTTATAGAACTAATAGTATCATGAAAACCTTGACGATGATATCCGTCATAATGCTCCCGTTGTCGCTAATTACCGGTTTTTACGGTATGAATATAGAGTTGCCTTTTGCCGATCTCAAACCGGCGGGTATCTACATCGGCGGATTTATGGGAATTGTCGCAATAGCTATGTTATTATATTTTAAAGCTCGGAAATTTTAAACGTTACGCTCTTTTTTTTACCCTCGTAGGTCTTTTTGGCGAGAGCAGATTGACACATATGGCGTTAAGAATAAAATTGACACATATGTGTTGGTTTTGTTTTGACTCATATGTGTCAATCCCCAAAAAACTGACGGATTACAAAGTTTAGGGAAATATTTCTTGAAAAATTTTAATCTTTAATTTAATATTATATTTTCATTTAAATTGTTTGCATTACTAAATAAATCAAAAAGGATAGAAGTATGGCAAAGAAAGAGCAGAAAATAGAATATTATATTTTATCATGCGTTGGGATTAGCGATAAAAAACCAAGAGAGGAGATGTTAAAATATAGCGATATTACAGATAAAATTAATGATAAGATAATAAAAGAAAAACTTAAAAATTGGAGCGAGATTTATAACGGATTTATATATAGAGATAGAGGCAAAAATAGTCATATATATAAAGGATACGAACCGGCAATAGGACCTGTGTGCGGACTGATTTTAGAAGAATATAAAACTACGTTCGAGATAAAAAATAAAATTCAATTATTAAAAGGTATAGAGAAGTATTATATATTAGTTAATTCGAAAGGGGAAAATGACTCTGAATCTTATGAATATATTGAGAAGGTATTAAAAGAAGTTGATAGAAATACGCGGGAAGAGTATAAATTAAAAGATAAAATTTGTAAAATAGAATATAGAAGTAATTCTGAAGATCCAAACGATATTCAAGAATTTTTTAATGCTGTTTATAATTCGCTAAAAAAAGAGTTCGATGATGAATTGAAATCAAAAAACGAAAAAGCGTTATTAATATATACGAATCCAGGATCGACTGGAATGGCTTATGGTTTAATGAATCTTTATACTAAAGGATTATTTCAAAATTATTTTTCAAAGACGCTTCTTGTAACAAGAAAAGATTTCTCTCACGAGAGAACGGAAGAAAATATTGTCAGAATTACCGATGTATATAATCTTACAAGACTGGATAATAAGATTGAAAAAAGTACCGGTATGGTTGAACCCGAAGATTTGCAAACAGAATGTTATAGAAATATAGTTAATGATATTAAGAAAGCGGCTCGTCTTAATATTCCTGTTTTACTTTATGGAGAGAGAGGAACAGGGAAAAGTACATTTGCAAATTATTATCATAGATGCAGGCAGGAAAAGGGGCAGGTTGAAACTGATAAAGAGATGGTTACGTGCGTTTTATCTGAATATGGGGATAAAGATAATATGAGAGATGAATTTTTTGGATGGGAAAAGGATGCTTTTACTGGCGCTAATTCTTCTTATGAGGGGTTGTTAGGAAGATCAAATTGCTCGACTCTCTTTCTTGACGAAGTCCACCATTTAGCAAAAGATTTACAGGCGGCGTTACTAAGACCTCTTAATGATGGGAGTTATAGGCCAAGAAGGGGCGAAGATAAGAAGATACAGTTCGGTCTTGTCGTGGCTACAAATGATGAAGAAAAATATAAAGAGTTAAACGACGATTTTAGAGACAGAATCGAAAGAATAAAGATAGGCCTTCCCGCAATAAAAGATATTGATATTGAAGATAGAATTCTCTTTTTTGAATCGATATTTTCTCAAAGTCTTGAAAGATCCGGCATCGCAGGATTTGATAGTTTTGAATCAATTCAAGAAGAGAGTAAAAAAATATTAACTGGTTTTTTAAAAGATTATAAATTCCCGAGTAATTTGAGAGATATGAAAAAACTATCAGACTATATCATTCTCAAATGTTCTAATAATGATGAATCAAAAATAGTCTTTACCCCAGAGAAGATAGATAATATTATTAATGAAATTTTTAATAATAAAACGGAATAAAATATGGCCAATATATCCAAAAATATTAATAATTCAAAGAATAAAACAAAATTAGAAAATATAAGAATTTCTACAACTACTGCGTTAAGAGAGAAAATAGTAAATATTGACGAAAATGATCTTTATGACGATGAAGACGAGGATTTAGACTATCAAGAATTACCTGAATACGAAGATAGAGATGAAGACGACGATCCGTTTGATTTTGATGACGACGATCCGTTAAATAAAGATTATTCGACAAAAGAAGAAGAGAATGAAAATGATTTCGTTCTATCAAGAAGGAACAAAGTTATATTTAGAATATTTTGGGATTGCGAAATCAATAATTATAAAATATTATCTCTTTTTGATGAAACAGTTGAAAGTTATAAGATAAATCTTGATAGGAAAGAAGTTTTAACTAACTGGTTAGATGAGTTTGATAAAAAAGAATTGGAATTAATTATTAAAGGGGGGATTAATTATACATCGAGATTTTTAAAAATCTTATCGAAAAAAATAAAAGCAACAGATGAAAAAAACAAACAATATTTTGAAACTTATGCCGGAGCTTTTAGCTCTTTTTTTATTCAGTTTGAAGATGGGCTTGTTTTAACTGCAGATCTTGTATTAGTTTCAGAAAAAGGACGAGATATTGATGAATATAGAGATTTTAATTCGGATTATCATAAGGCAATTTTATTGTATCTCTCTTATTTGCTCTATTATTGTAATAAAAAGGAATCCAATCTTTTAAACAAGAGATTTGATAGAAAAGAGTTTGGGCGGTTTATTGACGCGTCAAAAAAAATAATAAAAGAGGAATTTCCAAAGGGTATAGATGAGAAAATTTTTAATATATATAATAACTATAAAGATTGTATCAAAGAGAGTTGTAATACTAATACCGAGTATCTTCTCGATGTGTGGTTGAAAGAGAGACCTAATGAAAAAAACAAAAATTACTTAAAAGATATTTTAAGAGATTTAAAGAAAAGTTTTAACGAATCAGAAAATAAAGAATCTTTTGAAAAAAAACTAACCGAAATTTATGATAAACTTTTTTTATTAGAAAAAGATAAAAAAAATTATAATAATAAACAGATTAACCCATTTAATTTCATAAAAAATAGGAACGCTATAGTTCTGGAGAAACTAAAAAAAAGTATAGAGAATAATAAGACAAAAGATAAAGATGAAATTCTTAACAATTCTCTAATATATGGAATTGATAAAAGAAAAATAACTATCAATAAATTTGATTTTGGATTTATTAAAACAGATTATCTTCCTTCATATTTGATTAATTTAACAATTGAAAAGGAAGAAGAAAATTTTGAAACATCTATTTATTATCCGATTTTTCAAACAGACGGGGATTTATCTGCTGTTTATCTTATTAATGGAGCGTTATATTATTTGCCGTTTTTTAGAATAATAAATCAAAATGAAGAGATAAAATATTATAACGGTTATGATTTCTTTCGTCTTTGGTATGATAAAATTTACAATAATTTTGAAAAATTAAAAAATAGTTATGATAAAGATAGCTATGAATTTAAGATATATCTTATAAAAAAATTCTTATTCGGATGGGATAAAGTAAAATGGCAAAAACCCCTTCGTTATATTGGGAACTTTACCTCTATATGCGCAATTGATTCTTTACGGAGCGTTATTAATACATATATTGAAAAAGATATAACTATATCCGGAGGGAAAATTTCTTTTTATAAATTTGTAAGCGATACGTCAAACCCTAATACTCGAATATACCCATACAAAGGTAAGGTTGATTTTGGCATTGACCCAATTAATACTCCAGAAAATGAATCGATAAGGGTAACGGGTCGTCTATCCTATAACTGTTTTTTAGAAGAAGAGAAAATTAGATTAAAAGATGAAGATTTTTTGCCTATGTCGAGAGATACTCTTCAAATTCCTTACAAGGGTTGGACGGAGCCAAGAAGACTTTTGCTTGGAGCTAATCTTTTAGCAAAAGCTATATCTCTTAACAATAATGAAACGCCTCTATGTAATCCGATTTCTCATTTTAAAAATATTTCAATTCCCGATGGACATAATCTTTTAACGCTATTTATGACATATAGCGGTTTAAATCATGAAGACGCGTGGGTAATATCCGAGTCGGCTTCGAGAAAATATTATACAGAAGAGACAAAACTCCATATTATTCCTATATCAAATTTTTTAATCGAATATCATATACTTGTAAAAGTTGGGGAAAAGGTTAAAAGGGGCGATAAACTATGCGAGGGCTTTTACAGGGATATATTTTTAAGCAGACGCTCTAAAAACGAAAAAAAGTATGTTCGCATGAATTATCCCGGTAATTTTTCGTCAATTGAAGGAGAAGTTACAGATATCCAGATTATTAATACAATGAATTTTGAAAGAGATGGGATATTATCCGGATTTTATATACCAATGTATTATAAAGAGATTGTTGTTGTTTCAATAAAAAAGAAAAAACCGTTGAGGATTGGGGATAAACTTGCTAATAGACATGGGCATAAAGGGATAATTGGAAAAATAATTCCAGATGAAGAGATGCCGACTGTTATTATTGACGGAGAGGAGAAGAGCGCGGAAGCTCTTATTGATCCGATAAGCGTTTTAAATAGAGATAACTGGGGATAACTGCTTGAGTGTTACCATTCATTATTAACAAAAAAGGAAGCTATATCCGGATATGAGGATATTTCAAAAGACAAACTCTTGAATCTAATGAAAGAAAATTTTAAATCTCTTGAATTAAGAGTAAAAAATAATGACTGCGAGTATTTTATTATTGGCGGCTATCAATTTATTTTTAGGTTGCCTCAATGCGCTGATGAAAAAAACTCCGGCTCTCCCGGCTCTAAATATATTCACGTATATAAACCTCAAAAACTTGGAGAGTTAGATAACTGGGCTCTGTTTGGTCATAATCTTTTACCCGACGCCGTCTTAGGATATCCCGAAAATAAGAAAAAAGAGATAAACAAACTCAATCATTTTCTTGCATTTTTATCTAGTAATGAATTTAAAAAAACTAAATTGTATAAAGGCAAAATTAAAATTAATCAACCTATAAACGATTATTCAGATTTTCTTGAATTATATAATAGCGAAAATATACCAAAACAAATTAAAAAAGAAATATTTGAAAAAGAAATTCTACAAAAACTAACAAATGATAATGACAAAAACTTTCTTCTAACTTATTATGAATACAAGGATCATAAAGAAGAAAAAAATAAATTTTATATTTTAAATAGCAATTTAGACTCCGCAATTAAATATGAACTTTTTAATAAACTCAAAATGGCTAAGTATACTTTTAGATTTGATGCAGACGATCTTTATCAATGGCTGGAAGAAAGGACAGATAATGAAAATAATTTCGGGCATATAAATGGGTTACATATTATCCCTTTTAAATATTTAACTGATATGAAAAATCCGGATGGGTCGGTTTTTGAAAATAGTATTAAGAAGTTATATAGAAAATATTTTAGAGAGATTAAAAAAAAAGAAGATTATCAAAATGTGAGTAATTTAATTAAAAAGATAAAATATCAAATAAAAAAGTCTGCCATTGGCTCAAACGATAGTTTATCAAAAAAAAGTTTTTTTAGGAATAAATTACAATCCACAAGGATAACTCCTTCTTTAAGAGCCGTTATAGCTCCGGGGATTAATTTAGGGCTTGACGAGGTTGGTATTCCAACAATTGCTTTATTAACGCTTTTTAGGGATGATATTATGGATAAAGGGTTGTTTTCAGAAATAGAACAACTTTATCAATCGCATGATAGTCCAAATGATAAAATTATTAATGAGATTAATAATATCTTGAAAGACAAGAGAGTTTTCGTTAAAAGAGATCCGGTTTTGCATAAATTTGGATTTCTCTGTTTTAAACCGGTTTGGATTGAGAATGAAAATGTTATAAGATTACCGGCTTCTGTATTAGGTCCTATGGGAGCTGATTTTGACGGAGATCAAGCGGTAATTTTTAAAGTTAAAGATAATTTTGAAGCGCTTAAAGCGTCTCCGGTTAATTATCTTTATCATGATATAAAAAAAGAAATTCTATTTAAACCGGGGAAGCAGTTTTTGACCGGATTGTATCTTATATTACAAAAAAAAGAGAGTTTTCAGGATTGTATTGACTATCTTGGGATTAATATTGATTCTAATTATGAAATAATAAGCAAACAGGATAGTTCGGTAGATTCTTTTATAGACGGTCTTTATAGATATTTATTAAATGATAAAAATATAATTTCAGATGTAATTAAAAAGCTGGAGTATTACTCTTCTGATTTTATCGCAAAAAGTAATCCCGGAATGAATTTGTCTTTAGAGTCAAGTAAGTTGGAATTATCGCCCGCATTAAAATATGGGTCTAAGAAAAAAAACGATGATTTACAAAAGGAAGATTTTAAGAAAATATATGATCGCGGGGCGTCTCTTGAAGGTTATTATATTGATAAAGATTTTGACGACCCTATTAATACTATAATGGCTGATTCTAAAGCAAATATCGGAAATTTTGGCGGTTTATTAAGACGACTTGTTTTTAAAGCGAAGGAGCTGTCTCCTAACTTAATAAGTCAAATCCAGACAATAACAGAATTTGCTACGCAGAAATCGCTTGATATAAAAAAAGGTAAAAAAGGGCTTGATTTTAAGGAATTAGATAAATTATTTAAAAAAAATAATAAAACGGATGAAAATAATGTATCAAAAGTTCTTTTTGGTAAAGATTTTGCCGAATGTTCTGAAGACGAGCATAAACTTGTTAAAATATTGTACGAAACTATAAAAGAGATAATCAATTATTTTGAGGATGATAAAATTAACAATATTTTAGAAAAACCTTTTATTTTATCAGACGATAAAAATGAATCCGGCGAATATGAGATTCGATTAAACGATATAAGACTCTTTTTGAGAGAAAAGGATTTTTAATCAAAAAAATAATTTAAGGATAATGTGTGAATTTATTAATTGTTACAATTGGGCAGAGAGACGTTCAATATCTTGACGAGCAGAAAAGGTCGTATTGTCCATTCGATAAATTTGATTTATCAGTAATACAGGATAAACTAAAAGAATTGAAAGAGGCCAATCAGATTGAATGGAGCTCTTATAAGGGATATAACGAGACAAGAAAGAGCATAAGAATTGATGAAATTTCTGATAAAATAAAAGTTGTATTTCCTATGTTTGAAAAGATTGTCGAAAAGACGATGGAACTATGCGGCAACAAGAATGAATTACTTGACGAAATATATATATTTTATACGGATAGAACGGATTTAGATAAAGTTGATAAGGATATAAAAAAAAGCGAACCATATTATTTTCATATTTTAATAGAATCTTTTTTTAAAGATTTAAAAAAAGCGTACAAAAATAATAATGCGGTTCTTAATTGTAAAAAAATCGATACTTATAAAGGGGAGGGGAGTTCGGGATTTAGCGTTGATTCGATTTTTAAATATTTTGCAAATTTTTTTAATAAAGAAATAGATTTAAAGAGATATGACTCTATTTATATAGGAGCAAAGCCCGGTATTCCCGATGTCAGATTATCTATTGAAAATTTGTCGCTTATCTATGCAAGAGAAAAAGTTGTAATATTTGATCAGGATGAATTGTCAGGGAAAATTATAAGATCAAAAAATGTAGAGAACCGACTCTTTTATGAATTAAAAAATGTCTTAGAGCTGAGTCTTAAGAACTGCGATTTTTCTGCGGCGTATAATTTTATATCAGATAGCGGTTATAATCAAAATTATATTAAAAAGAATAGCTCTTTATATAAATTATTAGAGATTTCATATAAATGGCTTTATGAATCCTCTGAAGAAGGGATAAAATATTGCAATAACTTTTTAATATGTGAAAAAGATAAAAAAAATCTAAATTTAGTTAAAAAAATGAAAAATATGCTAAACGACAGTCTGATAAATATTGTTGAAAAATCTATAATCCGTTCTATTGATCAACTATATCAAGGAAAATATATGATGGCAATGGTGTTGTTAAATATTGCTGTTGAAAATATCCCATTCATTATGCTTGACATGGATTTTCCGGACATTCTTGTTTTCAAATACAAAAGAAAATATATTGACCTTGATAAATTGCCAAATTTTAATATTGAAATAAAAAAATATCTGATTGAAGAACACGGTTATGAAAAATCTCTTGTTTATGATAATAATACCGTCTTATTTAAGATTTTTAAGGAATATGAAAAAAGAGATAATATCAAAAAAGCAAATATTTTTATTAATGATATGAGAGATTTTAAAGAAAAAAGAAACTATTTTCTTCATACAGGGAACGAACCTAAAAAAGGGGATATTTTAAAAATATTTGCTTTTAGAAATAGTGAAATAACTATACAAAAGGATGATATTGATAGTATAATGATTAAAAAATTACTAGATATCTGTAAATACTTAACGGGGTATAGTTATTGTAATTGGATATCTGAAATGAGCAATCTTTGTTTAAAAATACTGAAAAACATTGAAATAAGTTAGTATTAATGAAAAATGCGGCTAAAATGCCGCGGAGTTTAAAATACGAGAGGCGGATATTCGGGAAATCTTGGGATTTTTTTCGATGAATAATGTGGGATGATAATATTTAGAATGTCAATAAGAATCATATTTTACCTCCTTGTGTTTAAGATATATCGACTCCCAACGGGAGCGTTGTTTTGTGTTGCTTGCTTTTTATTATTGCAATATTTGTCTGGTGAAATTGTTATAATAATCCGTTACGGCTATCCGAAGATAGCCGGGGTATCTATTTCTTTTTAGAAGAATCTTTGATTGCTGTAGTGACGATTGTTGTAACGGATGCTATAATGGCGTTTACTACCGCCCAATGAATAAGAATCATATTCTACCTCCTTGTGTTTAAGATATATCGACTCCCAACGGGAGCGTTGTTTTGCATTTTTTGCTTTTTATTATTGCAATATTTGTCTGGTGAAATTGTTATAATAATCCGTTACGGCTATCCGAAGATAGCCATAATATTTAGTCGCCATTACCTGCGTTTATAGCAGAAACGACTATGGTTGTAACGGAAGTTA
>Ga0116183_1002505_pt1 | contig 19723 bp, 13 predicted proteins | sample AD_UKC078_MetaG_FD_89753 | JGI IMG/M metagenome (GOLD analysis project Ga0116183, IMG submission 89753) | Active sludge microbial communities of municipal wastewater-treating anaerobic digesters from USA - AD_UKC078_MetaG | ecosystem: Engineered > Bioreactor > Anaerobic > Digestate | place: USA... | reverse complement strand
GCTCTCCAACGACGTCGCCGCAACGATCTTTGGCCTCGAAATCAACGGGCGGCCCCGAGGTGCAGGCACCTACGGCGGTGAGGGAAGCGGTGCGCGGATCATCCTCCCCGCCGTATTCAGCGGCACGGGAACACTTTCCGTAAGAAACGGCGCAGGCACGATCTTGCGGTTACACTAACGCGGCCGGAGCCCCGATCAAGGCCCGCTGCGCTTTGGCGACCGCGCCATCCATCAGTTCGTCGATCACTTTGCCCACGTCCTCGGTGGACATTTTCGCCGTAATACGGATCATTTGTCCACATCGGTTTTGCCGAAAATCCCAAGCGGCAGGAATGCGGACGCGCCTGCCGCGTTTCACCCCTCTGATTTTGTTTGCGCGCCGAGTTTCCCGGCTGGCGTCCGGATGATTTCAACCATGTTTTCCAACGCGAACAGGATGATGAGCACGCCCGCGATCGGCATCGAGACGTAAACCATGCCCCGCTTGATCGGCAGGGCAGGCAACTGTTGCCCCATCTGCCCCATCGCCAATCCCCAACCGCCGATTACGAACACGATCAGGGCCAGGGCAAGGATCACCAGTTGCACGACGACGCTCATCGTTTTGCGCGCTTCGGGGTGCAGCTTGGACACGAAGTAGTCAACACCGAGATGAGCCTTCGCACCGAACGCCAGCGCAGATCCGATCATGGAGATCCAAACCAGCAGCACACGGGCCAGTTCGTCCGTATAGTGCGCCTGATGTCCCAAGCAGAAACGGGTGAAAACTCCCCACAGCACCGTCAGCGTCATGACGGCAACCATCCCCATCAGCAGGATTTCCAACGTCCTGACAAAGCCATCTCTTATCTTCTGCCACAGCCCGCTCATTCCAGAATCCTCCTTCTTTGCAATCCGGCTTTTCAGCGGCGGCCTCACGCCCCGCTTACTCGTGCGCCCGCTGACGCAGCATCGCTGCTGCAATCGCGACGGCGATCTCGGCGTCAGGCGAAGCGTCACGCTTCTGCGCTTTTTGCGCTTTCACTTTCGCCTGCTCGTCCGGCAGGATGTGATTGAACCGGGGAATGATCTTGGAACTAAGCGTCAAAATCACAACAAGTAGTCCGAGAAAACCCGAAACCGTACCCACCCCCACAACCATCAGAATAAGTCCCTGTAACAGCATGCTCACTCCTTTCTGCCGGTTATTTCGCAAGCGCAGGCACGAGAACGCGGATGATCAGCCAGACGACAGCGCACCCTGTCACGAGGAACAGCGTGTACCTCCGCCAGTCAGCCATGGTCGCGGGAGCGCTGTTTTCTCCGTTCGCGCCATTAAACCGGCGGATGTCGATGTAGCGGGCAGCGACCAGAGACACCAACACCAATAGGTAGGCGACGTCCGGGAGGGAGGGGAATCGTGGACGGTTCTGAGCTAGATAGGCAAGCAAGATCAACAATATCGCATTGCCTAGAAACATCCAGTAAAGACGAATGAGACAACCGGCCTCATTGCTATGCTCGGGAATTGGCTGGTTCTGCATGACGCACCATCCATTTCGTTTGCGCTAAAACGCGCAGTCCAATGGATGGCGGCCCGACCATCTCGTTAACCTGCGGGGGCTCGTTATCCCCCCGCACCCGGATAAGACACAACATGAAGTTGTGAATACATGCACTATAACAGATTCGTAACCCGAACTGCAAGCGCGTATTCATCAGCGATGCGAAACGCAACTGGAAATCCTCACGACTCCCCTAGACGTTTGCGACAGGCGAGGCGGTACAGACCGACAGCGCACATGAAAGGGGTGGGAAGTGCGGGTTGTTGACGCAGAACCCCGGATCGTTAGCGATACAGGGTGCGGTTGCGTATCAGGCGCGCCATGGCCGGGAACGTTTGATCGGGTTGTCGAGCACCGTGTTAACGAGGTTGACGTCCTCGACCAGTTGGAAATCGTACATGCCCACGCAGATGAAGTCCGCACCGCTCTGGAAGGCGTAAGGAAAGGCATCTTTGGGGTGCAGGGCGCCTGCGGCGAGAATCTTGAAGGCGATCCACGGCTGTTCGAGCTTCTCCATATAGGCGATGACATCGTCAGGATCCAGACACCAGACGTTATCCCTTGAGTAATAGCCCGCTTCCGGGCGGGCGGACCAGTACTCGGTACGGTGCAGGGTCTTGACCCAGAAGTCGGGGATGATGCCGTTCTCGACGCAGCCTTTGACCGTTTCCAGACGGTGGGCTCCAATACCGACCGGCACACCCAGTTTGCGCATGCCCTCGACCGCCTCGCCGATCTTGTCGAACTGGCCTTTCAAAGCGAGATTGTCTGACCTTCCGCCGTGGCAGTAAACCGCTGACGCGCCGTTCTCGACCGAAAGCTCCGCGCCGCGGACCAGACCGTCTTTATGTCCGCTGTCGGAGATGAACTGGATTTTGCCGCCCTCTTTTCTCCAGTAGTCGTTGATGACACGCATCAGGGCCGGGTTGGTGCTGATGGTGTTGACTCCACAGGCCTCGGCCATGCGGAATGTGCGGAAGACACGCTCGTCGGTATGGTAGGCTTTGACCAGCTTGTCGGTGTAGAGCAGGTCGCGGGCGTGTGCCCAGCCCCCGATCAGGTTGCCGCCAAGCAACATGCGACTCAGTTTCAGATTGCCGATCTGGCCGAATTTGTCGACCGGCTTTTTCAGGTCCTTGATATCATCGAAGCTGAAGGATTTGACGGTGGCGCTGGTGACCGCATCGGTGGTCTTGAGGTTCTCGCGTTCCCAGGCTAGGCCGTGCTTGCGGCTGAAGGCGTAGCCGAAGGCACCGATCACCGGCAACGAGCTGAGGCTGAGCAACAGCTCGCGGCGTCCCGCCGAGGACACCCCTAAACCGCTACCACCGTCTGCGGCGATGTCGCGGCGGCGCAGGAACAAACAAAGACGGTTCCATAAGATGGGACCGATCTGATGGGAAGGCACGAGACAGACCGCGAGTAAGGCGGCCGCCTCGACCACGTTGCGGTCGATCCATAAGAAATGCCCTTCCGAGGTATACGCCAGGAAAGGCGGTTGTGCGATGTAATAGAAGGCCAACAGCAGCATACCCGCGACAGCGGCCGGCCGGACCAGTACGCCCAAGATCAACGCAAGGCCGATCAGGGTGAGCCCCCACATGTTGGCTAAATCGCAGAGCCGCAGCAACCACGGGGTGTTGGCGATATGCCGGAAGAGCGGCGCAGCGAACCATTGGCTCATGCGCAGATAGCCTTCGCAGGACCAGCCGCCGGGCTGGATCAACTTCCAGACCCCCTCGTACAGGAAGTGCCATCCGATCAGCATCCGCAACAGAGTCATTCCCCAGTTCTTCTTCATTTTACCCCGTTTGGTTTGTCCGGACCGGCTACCCAAGTTCAAAAGTGAATTCACATTGTATCCGAACACGCAAAACGGACAAGCACTTATTACGCCCCGTCCCTTGGTCGCAATAATCAGGAATTCAGCGAATTGTCGCGCCCGCGAAAGCGGCATGTACATCCGCTTCGTTCATTTGCGTCTCCCAGTAAATGAGGTTCTCCGCCTTCAGCGTGCCGACTCCGTTAGCCAGCACAAGTTCAGATCGATCGGCGATGTCCCAATAGGCCACGACACGACGGCCCTGTCGCTCGAAGACGAACGCACGCACGCGTGACCATTTGTCTCCGGCGACGTCAAGCTGACGCCATTCGACCAGTTCGTATTCGTTCCGACTGTTCCGGTACAGATGAAACTCCTTCGTCGTGTCCTTGAGAAGTTCCTTCTGCCCGGGCGTCAGCCATTTGCGTGCGCGCACGTCCTCCCACCGGCGTATCGTCTCGAGAAGATCATCCGTTCGCCGATGCTTCTTCAAGGTGTCGAGCGACAACTGCATCGTGGCCGGACAATCGAAAGCCGCGGCCTTGCTCGTCCCATATTCCCAGATATCCGGTTGCGTGCCCACAGTGCGGTTTCCGGACCGGAAAAGACCCTCTTTCGCAGGAGGCGGCCCGTCGAGCCGTGCGGGCCAGCACCCCCACCATCCGAAGTCGACGCGCGTAAAGTCCTTCGCCAGCCGCTGTGCCGCGGCATACGGGTACTCGATGATCTTCTTCTTGAAGATCTCCGGACCGAACACGTCGAAGGCGTTCGCGCCGCTCTGGAAGTGCCAGCCGAAGTGGCTCTTGGCACACCCTTGGGTGAAGAGCGGCGCCCTGCCCGAGCGCGCCGTGCAGGCGTTCACGCAGCGATGCTGCGACAGCGAGATGTTGACCGTGCAGGGCGGGTTGGCATTCTCCGAACCGTCGAAGTAGAGGAAATCGAAACCGCAGGCGTAGATGCCGGCGATTTTCTCGGCCACCTCGTCCTGCAGGGAAGAATTCTGGTCCACGTAGGTGCTGATCGCCGCGCACTCACTTACGCCCAGCACGCCGCCGATCTCTCCGAGCGGATGTTCCTTCGCGTAGGTGCCGAGGTGGCGGCGCTTCACGCCGGTGAATCTGTAGGGCCGCGTCGTGGTGTAGCCCGTGTACGTCATGAGTTCCGTTCCGAACTTCAAAATGCGGATTTTCGGCTGCATCGGCGCGGCAACGGGGTTCTCCTCGACGAAGACCTCGCATGGCTCTTCCGAGAGCGGCAGCGGCTTCGCAAGCGTGAAGTGCTTGACGAGCGCCAGCCGGTGGTCGGCTTCGGGCGTCACGTAGGAACTCTTGAAGCCGATGAACGTCTGCAACGTGTGCAGGCCGACCGAAACACCCTCGTCGTGGAAGCGTTTCAGGGCCGTCGTGAGCGTTTCCGCATCCCAGCCATTGTCGAAGGAATAATCGGGCAGCGTGTTGTATGATTTGGCCTTGACGATGCCGGGAAAGTAGACGAGCAACATGCGGAAGCCGCCTTTCTTCAGATAGGAGAGGAGCGCGTCGACGTTCTCTGGCCGGAAGTCGCCGGCGGTCCAATAGAGCGAGGCGTTGAGGCGGCTGTCGCGGCGGCTCTGCACGCCCCGCGGCAGGCCGAGATCGCGCTCCACGGCGTCGATCTGGTCCAGAAAGCGTTCCTTCTGCGATTCGACGGCGAGGACGGCGACGCCGTTCGTGACGCCGTAGTCTTTGAGCGACTCGACGGTCAGCTTGCGGAAGCCGTGCCGGCGCTCGTTGTCCACATCCATGTACGGCGTGCCGCCCATGACGCCGACGAAGGCCTGATCGTCCCACATCACGTTCAGCCAGTCACCGAAGTTCGCGCGGTTCTTCACCGGCAACTGCAGGATCCGGAACGCATCGATCGGCGGCACGTCCAGGTTCCAGTGATAGTACTGGTGCTCGTCCGTCGTGTTGGAGATGAGCCGCTCGGGCCTGAACGTCGCATATCCGGCCGCTGTCTCGGTCACGCGTACGGCGACCTGGTAGGGCGCCGTCTCGAAGCCGATAAAGATGAGATCGCCCTCGCGCCTGACCCGGTTCGCCGGGTACGTCGTGCGCTTCGCCTGCTGCACGAGGCGGATCTCGTTGTTGAAGGGCCGGATCTGCGTCGACGCGAAGACCGGAATCCCCTCGCGCGGCTCGAGCATCTCCTCGCCCGTCGCCTTCACGATCAGTGACTTGGCGGTGGCATCCGGATTGATGACGAGCCTGAACGTCTTCGTCTCGACCGTGACGGGCGTCGTCCCGTCAAAAGGCGTCTTCGGCATTTCCTCAGCGCACGCGGAAAATGCCACAATCGCTCCAAGCGTCAAATATAATCTGTCTTTCATTGTCATTTCGTCCTTTACGGTTAAGGTGATTCCGACAAAACCTCCATCAGGGCTGCAAACACCTTCGGCGACCGATCCGAACGGGGGCGGAGCGTCTCGAGCGGCCGCTTCTGAAGCTCATTTCGCAACACTTCGCCAGATTCGAGCTGGAGCGGGCTCTTCCTGTCTTTGGAGCGGATGATTGTCTCGATCTTCGCCGCCCATTCATGCGCACGGGGCGCATACCAGTAGCGCGCCAGCTCGTACTGGTGGCTCTGACAATAGGTGTTGGCGGCGTTCTCGAATAAAACGGACGGAAAATTAGGATTGCGCACCGGCTCGATTTCATTCAAGCGCAAATAGGATTCCCAGAGCGAATAATCCGTATGCAATTCAAGAAGATCCGCCATACGGTCGGCAAGACCGGCAAGGCGGTTCGCCGCGGCAATCATCTTTGCGCCGTTTTCCGCGCCGCCTTGCCATTTCTCAAAATCAGCGGCCAGCGTACCGGCCTCCATCACCATCATGCGGTCCAGTACCGTACGCGCCAAATCAATCGTATCGCGACGAACGGCCTCTCCCTGCCACTCAATCTTGGCCAACTCGGCGAACACGCCCTTCGCCTCAGCAAGCCTCCTGCCCCACGTTTCGGCGTCCGTTTTTCCGGCGGGACCATATTGCTTCGTCCCGAACGACTTGCGCGTGAACAGGTAACTGTAGTTGCTTCCCCAGTCACTCATGTAGGACACAGGGATGACCTTCTCCCAGAGCGATTTCATTCGGGGCGCCAACGCGCCATAACGACTGTTGCAGAATTCGTCAAGAACCTGCCGGTGCGAAACGGCCGTGGACGACCAGGCGTTGACCGTAAAGAATCGCAACAAGAGCGTGTCCGTATGGCTGGATTCCGGCCAGAAGATATACCCCACGCAAGCGGAGTCATCCTGCACGATTTTCTGCCGTTCCTCGATGAGCGGATAGTTCGCGCGTACGTCGAGCGCATTCTCAAAGGCGAGGAACACCGAGAACGTGTAGGGAAACTTGCCGACGACACCCCACTTCGTGAAGTTGTTGCCGCCCAGATCCAGCATCTCCGGACGATAGTCGCGCGTCGAATCTCCTTCATAGTCCCAGATGATATCCCGTTTCGGGTCCAGCGACCGAACCAGTTCCTGAACTTCCTCCGGACGCCACGTAAAGTAGAAATCCCATCCTGCCAAAAGGGTCTTCGCGTTCGGATAGTCGCGATGCGCCCGTGCGAGGAACTTCTTCAGCGAAGCGATCTTGAGTTCAAGATTCTCCTGACGATTGGTGTAGCAACGGCGCTCGCCAAGGCCGATCGTGTGTAGAAGCTGCTGCCGGTCTTTCCCTTGACCATACGCCTCAACAGCAGTCTGGGTCAGCTTCCAGTACGCGTCCACCCACTTGTCATCACGGACATCCCAGACGAGGCCGTTTTTCTCCGAATAACCGGCCGTTGTCTGCGGCAGGAACGGCGGATTCATCTTCTCGAGGAACTCTTCGGGCGTGCGCGAGTACCAATGCGTCATCGTACCGAAGTCCTCCGGAACCATCAGTCCGCGTGCGAACGCGTATTGCTGAAGGTCGTGCCGAAGCTTGCCCCGGTACTCCAGCGACCAGAAGAGCGTCCGGTTGTCGTAGCCCTTACCGGTTCCCGGCAGGTTCTTGGACGCATCCGGATAGGAAACGATGTCAGGAAACGTGCGCTGGAAGAGATCGTCCTGTCCGATGCGGAGCATGAAGACGTTGAGTCGGCGCTTGAGACACCAGTCGATCTCCCGCTTCCAGTCATCAAGCCCCCAGTGCTCGGCTTGGAAACGCGTGAGTCCCCGGTGCGCGAAATAACGGAGACCGCGGTATTCAAAGCGAGCCTCCTCATTTACGTCGAGCCCCGTGAGGTCGATGTCCTCCTTGTGCGGCACCACATCAATATCCCAGAACCAATGACAGCCGCCGCGACGCTCCAGCAAATCATACAGTCCATAGAAGAGGGACCGGACATTGGATCCGGTAATGACAGCCCCGCCTGTTTCGGATCTGATCGTATAGGCGTCATTTCCCCTTTTCGATATGGAACGATCAATCGCGAACCGAACGGACTCCTTCGTTGGTGTCCTGCCTGTTATCTGCCGGTAATATTTACCGTACTCCGCCCTCGCCAAGTCAATTCCGTCGGCAAACGATGCGGAAACGGCGATCATCCCCGACAAGATCAAAACGCCGGCCTTACTCAAACTAAACATAACCTATACCCCTTTCCGCCTCGTAACCATCCGCCGACATCGGCAGGCAACTACTTCATTCTGATTGACGTGCCGCCGGGAACGACCTTTACGGTCAGACTACCTCCGGCTGCCGACAGCACGATGTTTTGATAGCGGCCCGGCAGTCCCGCAGTGTCAACCGACCAGTTCGAGAGGTCACATTCTCCAATACCCGTCAAAAGGACATACGACCCATAAGTCAACATGTTCGTCGCCCCGGTGAACGTTACCGTACCCCCCTTTGAAAAGTCAATCGTCCCGTCGACCGTCACAGGCGTCACCGTACCATCGGCATTGACGGCAGCCTCAAGATCTGCGGCCGATTGAAGGGCGACCCCACCGCTGATCGTGCCACCTGCCAGCGACAGCGTTTCGACCGAGAGCGGCGCGTTGCCAACGACCTTCAGCGTCGCCCCATTCGACACGGCGACCTTCGACGCCTTTGTGCCATTCCACTCTGGCGTCGGCTGACCGAACCATTTCTGCCGAAGATATGCCTCAACAAGGGCCACCTCACGCGTCGAGAGCTGTTTCTCATAAAGCATGTACTCTGCAAATTGCTCGCCGCCAGCATAGCGGGTGCTGCTCGCAACACCCGTCAGCGCCGATCCGCCGAAGTTCTCGTAAGACGCCCACGAGACGATGTTGAAGCCCGCAGAGAGCCCCGTCTGTCGCGGATCGCAGGCAACTCCATTCTTGTGGAACCGCATGCCACGCTCATCCATTGCCGTCTTAGGCATAAGCATGTCGCTTCGGACAACGGGCTGATCCCTGTCCCCCCCCAGCGGCCCCGATGTCTCACCAGCACGGACGATTGTGTATACCGATGACCAGTACTGGGAGTCAGGCGCCGACGTTCCCACCAGATTCCCGCCGCCATGATCCGCTCCCCAAACGGCAATGACCGTATGAAGTTGTGGAGTGGACGCATAAGAAAGCACGGGGGCCGACGGGGCGTACTGGTTGGTCGGCAGGCCACCCTTTTCCCATCGCTTTGCCTCACCAAAGTCGACATAGGGCATTCCGCCAAGCGCCGTACTCGTCCGCAGGGTTGGATAATTTGTGCAATAGTCCGGATGCGAGGCCGGATGTTCACCGCTTGCAGAATCCAGCCATTTCAAAATGTTTGTGACGCCGTTCTCTACCGTATACTCGAGGTTGTTGAGATTGGACGCATCATAACGCGCCCACGCTCCGGCGGGCAACATGTTCTCCGTTGCCGCAACGGACTGGATTTCGAGTGTGCCTTCCTTCACCAAAAAGGAAACCGAACCGTCCTCGGGCAAGGCCGGCACGAGCAAGGTGCCGTTTCCTGTCTTGGCAAGCGTACCCGCACCGGTCACCCGATCAACCATCAGTTCTGCGCCATCCTTGACACCGATGCCGCCGCTGCCCTCGCCCAAGTTCAACGTGCCCAGCGAAGCTTCAGAACCGGTTTGAATCGGCGCATAACAGATTTCCGTCGTCTGCCACTTGCGCGTCAGATAGGCCATAATCTGCTTGCACTCGACGACCGTCAACGCATTTGTGTAAACGATCAACTCTCCCAGGCACTTGTGCCCGATTCGACCTTCCTTGGCCCGGACAGTGTTGTATTCGTACGAGTCCGCTCCAGGCAATTCATAATTGGCATTGCACTCGAACGCCAAAACAATCGGGACAAAATACTTCACCGAGGCATTTTCATAGGCGGGATAGGGATATCCCTGATCCGGATTGCTGAGAACGCCATTGATCCAGAGTTTCCCCTGCTTGATGGCATCTGTTCCCCAGTCGAAAATCTTGCCGGTATAGACGTTGTAATGAGCCCAGGCTTCCGCCCCCGTGCCGGTCTGTTGCGTGTCAATGATGCCCAAGAAATTACCCCCCGACCGCCAACGATCCTGCGCCATCACCTGAAAGACATGGCGGATGTTCTTTACAGGTTTACTCCAGCGGTGCGTGTCGCTATCCGCAAGAGATGAACTGCCACTGACGAAATTACCTTCGAAATGAACATACTGGATGTTGCGGGTCGTATCCGTCCTCAGTTCAGGAAAATAGCCCGACCCCGGTGCGGAACACACTTCCGAATAAATGTAATCACCATCAGGATCGTTTTTCTGGCGAACATCCTCGATGCGTGTAACCCCCTTCACACCATTTGTGACATCAACGAGAGTCATTGCCGAACCGTTCTCCGAGCAGTCAACCCAAAACGCCGGGTTGCCGGGGACCGTCTCGCCGCCTTCAGAACGGATGATCGATCCGTCACACTCGAAAACGATTTCGGCGCCATCCTCAAGCGTGAGTCCGTCTATCGAGGCCACATTGGAAAAGAAAAGTTTACCAGGGCCCTTCACAACACCTCCGGCCAGACTGCCGACACGGTTCGTGACACGAAGGCCTTGCACAGGCAGTTGCAGAACGGCATTCGACGTGATCGAGAACGAGCCGATTTCAATCGGACACGACTCATCTTCAGCCGTTGGCACAAACGTTCCTTCTTCGATAACCAGGGCACCCGTATGCGGCCCCTCGCCGAATCCGACTCGTAACAAACCGACCCCCCCCTTGGTCAGGGATCCCTTGATCGCCTGGAATTCATGGATGACGGCCTCCATGTTGCCCGTCACCGAGAAGCGGGAATGCTGTCCCGCATCCCCTTGACGCACCGTTGCATAGGGAAGGCCAGGACCATTCTCCGTGTTTGGAGCATCAGAGAAGAGGATATCACATGTGCCGACCTCAAGCGCCGTATTCAGGACTTTCGGTGTGTCATGGAGAATCAGGCGGCCGGGAAATGTATTGTTGCAATGAATGCGCGTCCAGCGGTTGCCACCGCTTAAAGTCAACAATTTGAGCAATCCAACCTCAACCTCATATATATCCTCCATGCGATACTTGCCAAGGTTTATGGTGAAGTTGTGGTCTGTCGAACCATTATGCGCCAGCTCATTTACATACCGGCGGCAGTCGCCTTTCCGTCCGGCAAAGGAAAGCTCAGCAGCGGCCGCCGTTTCGGAAACCGGCTGCGAAAGTTCAACAAAGTCATCCTTGCCGAAGATCCGCCTGAGAAAAGTGCCGCCCGAAACTCCTGCACCCGACACCAGAGCGCCGATCGGCAGGGTATCGGCCGCACCGGCCGTTACGGCCTTAACAAACGGCGAACCGGCTTGCGTCGAGAACTTTTGAGTGACGGCCGCGGAACTCCCGCGCGGCCCGTTAAATGACAGCGAGCCGTGATACTCAGTGATCGTCCCCAAGGGAGAAGGGCGCCAGGTGGTCTCCGATGACGGCGCATACTGATTATCGTTGATGGAAAACGTACCGCCATGGACAAGGATTTTCGCCCCGTTGCCAAAGGTCATGTCGCCGGCAAGTGAACAGTCCCTAAGATAAGGCGTACTCCCCTTGATGTGAAGCGGGGCAAAGAAGGCCATGTTCTTCGAGAACAAATTGGATACGATTGAAAATTGGTGATCGCTGATGTAACGAGTCGTTGAACCGGCATTCTCTACCCGTGCGACGGTGACGGGCATCGTATTCGAAACCCATCCGCCAGAAACAGAAACCAGAGCGTCATCGCTGTTGGGGATCGACTTGGGGTTCCAGTTGTCCTCATCCGCCCAATCGGGCATGGACACCGGGCCCGACGCGCTCGATCCGGTCCAAACATAGTCCGTCGCAGCAACAGCCATTTGCGCAAAAGCGACCGCGAACATCGCCATGCCCCCGCGCACCGCGCCCGCGCTTCTTCCCTTACCACGCGTTTGAGACAGTTTCATGTTGTTGTTCCTTTGTTTTGGTTTGTCCTGACCCGCACTCCACACAACGAAACGACCGAACTCAGCCTTTACCGACATTCTTACTTCAGACCTGCTGAAGTGATCTCAAAAATCGCAAATTCACCCGGTCCGAGACGGCAATCGAACGAAACGCCAGCCGACACGGCGACAACTGCTTCGCTCAAAAGCTCACGCACGGCGCAGAGGCGTTTCTTATCGGACTTAAACGTGATCCGGATATCCGATGTCTTTGTTGCGTCAAGTTCTTGCGGAGCATCAGCAAACTTCGTCACGCCGTCGTTGTTGAAGACATAAAGCCAGGAGTGCCTGTCAGCAACTGTCAATCCGTACATGCAGTCCCCCTCGACCTCAAACGGGAAATACTCGGCCTCAAGGTCGTTAAGCGCCTTCTCGAGTTTCGGATACCGTGTCTCGCCGTTTCCGATCCCCCGGCCCTTTCCGATCTTGACCGGATCGGCCAGCATATCCACACCGACATGAATCACCTTGCCGCCATCCGCCTCATATCTGGCAAGCGTTTTTTCCCAAGACGTGTCGGGATAGTCACCGGCGACGACGAGCGCCTTGTAGCTCTTCATGACGGCCAGCAACTCCTCTGGCTTCTGGCTCTTTGCATCCGGCGCAATCACATCATACATGTTCGCATAGGGAGAATTGCGTAGACATTTCTCTTCGCCGCGATCGCGACAAGCGGTATAGTCACAGCCGGGTACGAGCGTAAAGAAGACGGCATCGACCGCCTTGTCGCCTTCGGTGTAACCGAACGAGGGATCGGCGAACGGCGCCCCCCCCCAGGTCGGATAGCCCTGCGCGAGCGGCACACAAATGGCCACTGGAGAATAATGGGTACCGCGATCGGGATGATCCTTTATGAATTCGGCAAATGCGGCATAGATCTCACCACGCGGCGAGAAGACCGTCCTGCCTTTCTCTTTGTCCCACATGTTGAGGATACCGCAGTTCCACTCCTCCAGTTCAATATAGTTTGCACCGCTCAGGTAGGCGAGATAATGCGTGCGCTTGAAGAGGGAACGCGAAATGCCGAAGTCCGGCCCGCTGTTTCCGATGCGGATCTTGCCGCCCGGACACCACGATGCCTCCCGCTCCTTCGCATAACGCGACTCGCCTGTTGCTTCGGGCGTCGCCGGATAGCGGCACATCGCATCCCCGAGAAACCCCCTGCCCTTGGCCGACGGGCCGTTGGCATAGCCGGCGATATACCATTCCCACGGTATACCGAACTGCCGCGCCGCGCCGCGCGTGAACATCGCGGAGGGCTGGTAGCGGTACTGGCCCGAACTCGTCGTCTCCATTCGCAGGAGCACCGCCCCGAAATCGGCGGCGATGTGCAGCGAATTGAGGTGCGCGTCAAGTACGGACATCGTTCCGCCGTAGTTCCTTTCCTTGCGCATTTCATAATAGCGCTTGAGCAACGCGACATGCTCATAGCGGTTTTTCGGTTTTTCGCCGAGGAACGCCCGCAGGATCGCCACGCGGTTTGACGAATCGGGCCGATGGTCAACGTATGTGCCCTTCTCCCCCGCCACGGAACTCCATGCGTTATTGAGGTCGTTACACCATTCGCTGCAGGCGCCGTCCGCCACAAGATTCGGATGCGCTGCCCGCCAGGCCGCATACGCCGCCTTGTCGAGCTGCACGGGACTTCCCCACGTCCCGCGGTTGCGTTCACCGCGTTTGGAGAGAAAAAACGGACGATCCGGATGCGGGTTCGAAGTGAGGATTTCACGGTCTGGCGCATCCGGTCTGAAATGGAGATCCAGTGTCGGCCAGACGGCGTATCCGGTCGCGGCCGCAGGCGGCTCCGCCGCTGCCACGTACTTCGGCACGACATCGCTGATGGCTAAGCTGTTGTTGAACTCAGGATTGTCCGCGGCCAGCAGTTTGCCGGACCACCCGTAGGGAGTATATCTCGTCAATACGCGCCAGCAGTCGCGGCCCATGATCTCAAGCGGCTTGTGCCGCGCCGGCACCTCGACAAGCGGCACGCCACACACATCCCGCTCATCGCAACCTGTCAATACAACCAACCCTAACCCCGCCGCGAGCAAACCGCGCGGAAACACATAGCGGACCTGTGCATGTTTCATGCTGTTTTCCTCCATTGATTAAGAATCGGACGGCAGAATTTCTTCTTGCCTTTTTCACAACTTGAGTTTGCTTACTCATCGGATTATGACAGCGAGCCCCGTCTGGCTGGACACCTTCGCGATCAACGCACCGACGTCCATCATGTCTCCAGCGCTCTTTGCGTACTCAAACGACCCGTCCCCGTCCGGCACACCGAGAGGCTATCCTTGGCCGTAGCGACAGCCGCCTGAATCGTTCTAAACGCCGTCTGCTCGCTCGTTCCCGATCCGGAATCGTCCGGTCGCCTCCAGTCGACAAAGTATTCCGTCGCGCAGGCAGCGGTCGCCAGAAGTGACAAAACACAGGCAAACAGTGGAGATTGCCTGCAAACGGCACATTGGTCATGTCTGTTTGTCATGTTGACTCCTTTTTCATTTGCGTTCATTTCAGCCGCAGGACGACGATACCGGCAGGCGGGATCTTCGCGACGAGTGACGTAAGATCTTCCGCCTTCGCCGAGATGACGATGGGCAGTGATGGCGATTCGGTCAGGGCCTCGGCCGTCGTAACGGGACCGCGAACGAGAATATTGGCGTTCAGGTAGGTCGGCCGGTCATTGACCGCGAAGACGATGCGCGAACCATCTTCCGCGACATAGGATGAAAGACGCAAATCAGCCATGTCAGCTCCGGGGAAGACCGGAGAAGCTCGGTTGACCTGTTCGGCGGCCGCGGCAAGGGCCTGAGGGTCGAACGCCCGAAACGGAAGCGGATGACGCCAGGACGCCGCATCGAGGACGGACGGCCGCGGACCGAACGGACAGGCGGGAGAACCGTAACCGAAGGTCACGACTGCCGCGGAGCGGTTTGTGAGAGACGCGAGCTCGTCAGCCGGAAAGCGACCGGAATTCAGGATGAGGAGCGGGAGGTCCGCATCGGCCTTCGCCTCTTCAACCGTAACAGCCGAATTGACCGCCGCGCCAGCATTTACGAGATGGGCGAGAAGGGTGTACGCGCTCGGATAGCCCCCGCTGCAATAGGCATCGAATTCTGCGTCCATCGCATGTGACGAGACGACCACACGTACTCCGTCCGCCCGTTTCGGACACTTCGCAAGGTTCCAAGCCGTGTCGAGGCGACGCCACTCCTCACGCGTAAAGCCGTCCGTCAGGCACCACAGGACATCCGGCACCATCAAACGGTCTCCCCGCAGGAGATTTCCCAGCAAAACAACTTCAGCCGTCACGCGCTGCGGCGCATCGCGGAGCGAATTGTACTGTTCCATGCCATCCTTCACGCACGCAAGATGGATGATGGGCGTATCGACGGTGGCACCCGTCAGCAAGAAGGCTACACGACAGCTATCGAGCAACGGGACAGGCGAAAACCGCCAGCCCTCGAGTTCGAGAACGATCGCCGAAGCCTCAGCCATGAAACCGTCCAACCCCGCCTTCTCCATGAGCCGGTAGTCGATACCATGCCGATACAGCGCCTCAAGCGGATCGCGCGTCCAAGACGTGTTCGCATAGAGCTTGAGCCCCCTCGCATGCAGAGCCGCGGCGAGTTTGGCAATGAATGCAGCATGTCTTGCGGCATGCGCCCGGCAGAGGGACGCACGGTCTTCGGCCTCGGGGAAGAGGTGCGAATAGTCAAGCTGGTTCAGCGGATAACGCGGATGGCCAAACCCGTCGCAGGCATGCAAGCCGGCGAATCCGTAATCTGTCAAGAACTGCACGGCCTGTGCCACAAAGAAGTCAGCATAGTCCCTTCCGTCCGCCAGCCGCTCGATCGGGTTTACATTGTTCGCCCGCCTCCCGTCCTTCATCCGATAGCCGACCTCTGGATGACGGTCGAACCAGGTCACGTCCTTACGCGTCGCCTTGAACTGACGGAGCCAGGAGTTCCCCTTCCCTGGCGCCATGTCGAAAAATGAAGGATACGAGGCGATACCGTACTTCTTGAGTTCGGCGATAAGTCCGCGGAATTGCCAAGCCGTCCACTTCTGCCGCAGACGCTCCTCGTTCCACGGACGCGCAAAATACGAACAGTGGAGGTCGCCGATCTGGAAATCTGACGAGAGATCCGTATGCGCGTGAAAAAGCTCAGGATCGAAGATAAGAAACGAAACCCCCTTGGGCTTGACGGACATCTTGTCAAGATATGCCTGAACCCCATAGTCGGGCTCCGTATTATCAAAAGCGATGAGTTCCGTCCAAAGATACTTGTCCGCCCCGCATGTACACATGGCCATTCCGACAAGCACTACCAGTGCCAGCAGTGCTGATCTTCGGACACTCCTACTGTGGTCTAACATAATAATATTTTCCTTCCAGGTTCTTGAACGGCAGGGTTGCAAAGTCGTTGGTCGCCGTCCCCGGCGTCATGCAGAAGATCTGGCTCGCAGCGAGTTCCGCCGCGCCCGGCCAGAGATAGCCCTGCTTGACGACGACCGCGTCATAGTCTGCGGCGGCAACGTCCATCGCCGCGAAATGCTCTTTCATCGTGAAAGACGTCCTGACAGAGGCGAAGACGATGTCGACATGACCCGCTCGGAAGAGAATGCCTTCTCCGGACTCTTCGCCTACGAAGCCGAGGATCTTGGCCCCGTGAATGTATTCGCCCTCGATCATGAGGTCGTCGTTATACTCATCCGACTTCGGGATCGTCAACGTCGCGCGATCGCCCGGCTTCATCTCTGTGAGCTTGGCCCAAGCTGTTGGACAATAGAGCGAGGTAAAGAGTGTCTTTACATCGCTGCCGAGGAAACGCTTCAGAAGAAAGACACTCTCGCCGCCCGCGCCGGCCGTCGTGTTGTCGCCCGAGTCGCTGACGAATACCGGCTTTGCCATCGTCTTGACGGCATCGACCGTCCTGTCGGGCGCCAGTGCCGGCACGCCGAACTTGAGATCCGTCTTGTGTGCATCGAAATAGTCCGCGATCGCTTTCGCCTTTGCGTGCACGGCCTCGTGATTCGCCTTTGAGTAAACGATGACCGAGGCCGACATGCACGGCGCGTCCACCCACGGCTGGCCGTTGAAGACCGAAGCCGAGATGATATCCGGATCGGTATCGAGCTCGCGCACCATCTTCATGATCGAGACATACGGCTCGACCGAGGTCTGCGCGGCATCCGCGAACTGAACCTTGATGCGGAAGAAATGGGGGACCGTCACCGCCTTCTCGTTCAGGATGCGCATGAGCGCGACCGCCGCGCGCGTCTCCGTCTCGTCGTAGTCCGTGTGCGGTGCCGTGCGGTAGCCGCTGATCGCCTGCACGTTCGGAATGAGCCCGTCCGCGAGGTTCCCGTGAAAATCCTGCGCAAGCGAGATCGGGATCTGGTCGCCGATCGTCTTGCGGAGTTCCTTGACCGTGAACTCCTCGCCGCTCCCCAGCCCCTCGACGCACATCGCACCGTGGAGATAAAGGTAGATCCCTGCGGCATCGGAATGCTTCGCCGCTTCCTTGCGGAAGTCGGCGAGCACCTCGTCGAAGCACTCCCGCGTCACCATGCCCGACGGCAGGGAAACGGCGTAGACGAGCGGAACGACCTCGAACCCGGCCTCTTCGAAGAGATGGGACGCGAAGAGTTTGTTCTTCGCCTCCTCTCCGTGGAGGATGTAGAAGTTCTCCTTCCCCGCCTTCGGGGGCGAGAAGGTGTTTGATTCGCACTGGAATGATCCGACGAGGATTTTCATTGGCTTTTCACAATTAGTAAGTTGAGCGTCGGAAGTTTAACGCAGAGACGCAGAGATTTTTACGGGATGGCGGCGTGACCTCCGCCGGGGGAGGGACGAGCGTCTGCTCGTCCGCGGGCAAGCAGACGCTTGCCCCTCCCGATGCTCTGCAATGAACCCTGAAACCATCCTTCCGCACAGCGGAAGGCGGCTCGTGGGGACACTCGCCCTCCAGTGCCCGCCTCTCCAAATCATGTCAATCATGTCGTTTATGCGCCCGCGTAGCGGGAAATCATGTCAAAAAGAAACCTGAAACCAAGAGAAGTGTACGCATCAGCCTTTCGCAAGATACGCTGTTGCGGGCGGGGACGCCCGCGCTCCCGACTCTCTGCTCTCCTTTTCTCCAGAAACGCATGATCTTCGCACTTTTTCGAAATCGCTCAAAGAGAACGTGAAAAGTACGCGTCCATCTTCGGGGACATCGGCTTGGAGCCGTTTTCCGTGATGATGTAGCCGGTCTCGATGCGCGCGCCGTTGAACTTCGGATGCCCGAAGAAGCTGACATCGACCATGACGGTCATGCCGGGTGCAAGCACATCCTCAGAGTTCGGCCCGTAGAAGGGCGCCTCCGCCTCCATGAGGCCGATCGTGTGGGCGAACGGGCAGACGAGGTACTTGAAGAGGCCGTGCTTCTTGAAGTACTCGCGGCCGGGCACGTCGATCTCCTTGCCGGAGACGCCGGGCTTGAGCATGTCCTTCGTGAGCCACATCACTTCGCGGAGGTGGTTCATGCACTCCTTCTGGTCCTGCGTGAAGACGCCGCTCACGGGGAGCGTGTCGCCGAAGGTTCCCGCATAGCCGTTGAAGCGCGGCGCGATGCCGATCATCACGAGTTCGCCGGCCTTCATCTCCTTGTTCGTCGCCGTCGGCACGACCGCATTCGCGCGCACGCCCGAGCCGACGATGGTGGAGTACGCGAAGTTCGTCGCGCCGTTCGCGCGGCAGACCGCCTCGCCCGCAGCGGCGACCTCGTACTCGAACACGCCCGGCTTGATCTTCGCCTTCATCGCGTCATACGCGAGGTCGCAAAGACCGACGGCCTTGAGCATGTTCTCGCGCTCCCACTCGCTCTTGAAGGCGCGAAGCGCCTCGTAGTCGGCGGTGATGTCCACAAGCTCGACGCCCGCGAACCCCTTCTGGAAGTCGAGATAGACCTGATGCGGGATCGTGTTCGTGCCGACGAGTCCGATGCGTTTCAAAGGCATGCCCGCGGCGGACATCTCCTTGTAGAGATCCTCGAACCCGATGATGTGCGCGTTCGGATACTCCTCGCCCGGCACCATGAACACCGGGAAGCAGCGGATCTTCTTGATCGCCGAACTCTGGATCGCGAACGGCTCGGACTCGGGCCCGCCGAGGAGCCACGGCTCGCCCTTCGCGGGAACAAACACGGAGCCCTTCTCGAACTGGCCGCACCAGCCGGTCAGGTACCAGCCGTTGGCGACGTTCAGTTCGTCGAAATAGACAAGCGCGGCATCGAGGTTCTTTTTATCAAGAATCGCCTGCACGGCCGCAATACGCTTGTTCGTCTCGTTCTGATTGTAATAGGACACTTTTCTCTCCTTAGCAGCTAAACCCTTGAACTGGGTAATACGCCATGTCCTTCCGACGGTCGAGGCGACCGTAAACGGCCACGACGGGCACATCCGACGCGAGAATCGTCGCGGTCTGTCCCGGTCCGAGCTGGTACTGCTCGTCTCCGAGCGGGTAGTCCATACGGAAGCACTTGACGCGGCGCGCGGGGACGTGCAGCGTTATGTCCTCCTTCGGTTCCTTGTCTTCGAAGAGGATTGTGACTTTGATTGTCGCGTCCTGCTCCCCGTTGTTGACGATCATCAGCGCCTCGTGTCCGAACGGCTCCGAATCGCCCCGCGGCGGCAGATCGCCGTCCGCAAACACCCACTGTTTCCTTCCGATTTCCATGCTTATCACAGACATAATCTCTCCTTTGCTTAACTATAATTTAAGAAAAGCCTTTGAAGCCTTCAATTGTAAAATCTGCAATAACCGCTTAAATATCTGCAACAAAAATCAACGGTAGTGCTTTGCAAAGATCAAGAAGACATTCGCCTGTTCCGGATCATCACTCGAAAAGGCAACTTTTCGAGAGCCGGTG
>Ga0116183_1002500_pt1 | contig 19780 bp, 13 predicted proteins | sample AD_UKC078_MetaG_FD_89753 | JGI IMG/M metagenome (GOLD analysis project Ga0116183, IMG submission 89753) | Active sludge microbial communities of municipal wastewater-treating anaerobic digesters from USA - AD_UKC078_MetaG | ecosystem: Engineered > Bioreactor > Anaerobic > Digestate | place: USA... | reverse complement strand
CCGCAAGTGACTGCTCGACCCCCTTCGACACAAGATGCTCTCTTGACAATGCCGCAGTTGAAAGTTGTGACCAGCATATCGACGGTTGTTACTACTGGACAACTGTTGAATCATGCGGAGATTCGGCGACATGTTCTGAATCTGTTGAACCGGTACAATGTGTTCCGAATGTTGTTTATCCGCCCGTAAGAGATATAGTTCAGGACAGCACAAACGGAGATTCAACAAAGAAAAATGTTTTTAAAGGAAACGAATTCGCTTGCAACCATAATGCAACGATACAGAATGTTGAAATATATCTTGATCCTTCATGGGATGCGGGTGGAGACACTTCTGTAATTTTCGGCATTTTTGAAAAACAGGGAGATAATTCATGGATGAAAATATTCGAAAAAGGAATCTCTTTCTCAAACTTTAGGGTGAGTGCTAAATATTTCTCAACTGGAGAGATCGCTGTTGAGTTTGTAAATGGAAAAAATTATGCGATAGGAGCATATTTCAATCGTGACTGCAAATATTATTACAGAAACTCTGTCGGACAGGATGTCAATTTCGGTTCTCAGGTTGTAATGATAAGCAAAGAAGGACTTAACGGTCTTCCGACATCGCTTGACAACATTGACGGATACACCATAAAAATGGCGATAACTTCGCAGCTCAAATAAAATTACAAATTTCTTTTTTTTCTGTATATTTCTTCTGTGATTAATTTTTTATTGAGGTAACCGTTTTGGCAAAAGCAAAGATTTCAGACAGGATCCTTAATTTCATTGAAAAAACAGGAAACGCCCTTCCTCATCCTGCCACACTTTTTGCAATTTGTGCCGGACTTGTTCTTGTTGCAAGTGCCGTCGGAAGTTATTTTGACTGGAGTGTTGTGCACCCTGCAACTAAGGAAGTGGTTAAGGTGAATAATCTCCTTACGATTCAGGGACTTCACAGAATCATGGTAGAACTTGTCCCTAATTTTACAAGCTTCGCACCTCTTGGAATAGTTCTTGTTGCAATGCTCGGTATCGGAGTTTCTGAACACAGCGGACTTATAAACAGTCTTATCAAAATCGTTGTCATCCATTCACCGAAAAAACTTTTAACATCGACAATTATAGTTGCCGGAATATTTTCACATGCCGCCAGCGATGCCGGATATGTTCTTCTTATCCCTCTTGCGGGAGTGATCTTTCTAACGGCAGGAAGACATCCCGTTACAGGAATGGTTGCCGCTTTTGCAGGAGTTTCAGGCGGATTCAGTGCCAATTTCATAATCGGTCCCACCGATCCAATGCTTTCAGGGATCACTCAGGAAGCGGCAAGAATCCTCAATCCCGACATTGTTGTACTTGCAACATCGAATTATTACTTTATGGCTGCATCAGCTTTCATAATAGTCATAACCGGAACTTTCATAACAGAGAAGATCATTGAGCCGCGTCTTGGAAAATATAAAGGGGCTGAAGAAGTTAAAACTGATGAAAAAATCTCGCCTGAAGAAAAAAAAGGACTGATTTATGCCGGCATCACCTTTCTTATATTTTTTTTAATTCTTGCGGCAGGCATAATTCCTGAAACCGGATTTCTGCGTGACCATGCTCATAATAATGCTGTCCTCACATCTCCCCTGATAAAAGGGATCATCACTGTCATTTTTCTTATTTTTGTTCTTGCCGGAATAGCTTACGGAATTGGCTGCGGAAAGTTCAGAAGCGATTCTGACATAGTTGCAGGCATGGAAAATTCCATGAAATCAATGGGGCTTTACATTGTCCTTGCTTTTTTTGCCGCTCAGTTCGTCTCCTTTTTCAACTGGAGCCGGCTCGGAGTAGTAATTGCAGTGAATGGTGCCGAATTCTTGATGTCCTTAAAGCTGGGACTGATACCGCTTGTCATTCTCTTTGTCTTCATGTCGGCATTTTTTAATCTTTTTATTGGAAGTGCTTCGGCAAAATGGGCACTTCTTGCCCCTATTTTCGTCCCCATTTTCATGATACTCGGATTCTCACCTGAACTTTCACAGGCAGTATACAGAATCGGTGATTCGACAACCAACATAATCAGCCCCATGATGAGTTATTTTGCGTTAATTATCGCATTCATTAGAAAATATGACAAAGATGCCGGAATCGGATCAATAATTTCACTTATGATCCCCTACACTATGGCATTCATGTTATTGTGGACAATTCTGCTTATTGTCTGGATAGAGCTTGGAATACCTCTCGGACCCGGGGCAGGGATCTTCTATAAACCATGAACAAAACCGTTTTTGCCTTATTATTCATTGTTGTTTCAGCCGTTGCTGTTTTCTTCAGCAGAGAATTTCATTTCATTGAAAATTATCTTAAGTTGTCTCCTCAGATAATTTATGCGGCGGCAGGACTGGCTTTTTTAATTTGCCTGAGATTCAACAAAAGCAGAGCGGCGTTCATGCTTTTTCTTATTCTTCTGTGGTTTTTTAAAGACAACCCGGGCTTTGTTTCAAAAATCCCTGAAAATGAATTTATGTTCTTTATTACATTTAATGTTTTATACATCACTACATCAAAAGAAAGAGGTATACTATCTATTCACGGTCTGAAAAAAGTGCTGTTCATTGTAAGCCAGTTCTGGCTGATCTATTATTTTACAATTTATCAGCCGACATATTACAATCAGTCTGCAAATTCAGTTATAAAAACAATTCAATTCATGATGGGTATGCAGTTCCATTTTCTCCCTTTTGTGATGCTCGGACTTGCCGTAGTAAGGAACATTTTCAGTGATAAAAGTTATGAAGTTTCAACAGCACTCGGAATATCAATTGCTTTTCTGATATTAACGACTTTGAAAATTGATCTGAGTTCTCTTAATCTTCTCACGGGGTTTGCTCTTATTTTCACAGGCATTCTTTCTTCAATTTATTCAACATCCTACACTGATGAACTTACAGGTCTTCCTGCAAGAAGGGCATATAATGAATACACTTCGGCACTTGGGGCAAAATATGCAATTGCAATGACAGACATCGATCATTTCAAAAAATTCAATGATACATACGGACATGATACCGGTGATGAAGTTCTGAAACTTGTCGCAAAAGTGATTTCTTCAGTTGGAGGCGGAGGAAAAGCATTCAGGTTCGGAGGAGAGGAATTTGTTATCATATTTAGTGGAAAGACCAAAGAAGAAACTGCAGAACATCTTGAAAACATAAGAGAAAAGCTACAGAACACCCCTTTCACGGTAAGAAACAGAAAAAGTAGGGCAAAATATAAAAAGACAGGCAGAAAGGGAAATTCCGTTTCTTCGAAAACAGTCCGGATCACAATGAGCATCGGCGCAAGCGACTCAAGAGCTGAAAAAACAGTTGCAAAAGTGATGAAAAAAGCAGACCAGCAACTTTATAAAGCAAAGAAAGCGGGAAGGAACAGGGTCGTTGCATAAGGAGGGTTTAATGATCGATTTTGCTGTGATAGAAATTGCGATCTTTTTTCTGTCGGTCCCATTTATTCTCTATTTTTTCACTTCGACACTAATGTTCAGATCTTTGACTGCTTCTGCTGTCTCATCACTGCTGCTTGAAGTGATAAACGAGAAGGTCTTCGGCTCTGTCGGGACATATTATCCAGGATCGCTCATGTTTTTCCCGTTCTTTAAATTTCCGATTGCCATTATTTTCTTGAGTGTCTTTTATGCGGGTGTTATAAATTTTGTTTCTTTGAAAATATCCGGGTTTTTTGTTAATAAATATGTTTCGATCTCTGCTTTTCTGATCTCTGTCTTTTCACTGAATTCAATATCAATATATGTGGAAAAAGCCGGAATTTATTCAGGATACTGGGTTCACCGACAACCCGCAGGGATCTCCGTCATTCACGGATATGTCTATCTTTTTTATCTCTCAATCGTTCTTGCAGGATCTCTTTTCATTGTTTCCGGGAGTTTAAAAAAGTTCAAAAAGACAGATCAGCATTTCTGAAGGCCGATCTCACATTTTCTCTTCTTTTCGGCTTTTGACATAAAGGCAATGGCAATAAAAATAAAACTGAGTGAAACCCAGTCAATAATAGCAGGAAATTTTCCGCTGAAGAAAATTGCTATCACCAAGGTTGAAACGGTTCCTGCAATTAGTGATGTCAGGCGATTGGCAAGTCCTGCGAATGTTGCTGTTCTTCCTTTAAACATGAAAATAAAAACAGAAAGGAAAGCAATTATTCCATAAGCAGAACCGGCAAAAAAAGCCCAAGGCGCCCATTCCGTGTTCGTTTCAAAGAATGCATTTGAAAAAGGTGTTATTCTTTCTCCTGTCACACCAAAGTTTTTGGCAGCAACAAGCACTGCTGCCGTAACAAGGAACATCGTTATGAAAGATGTAATCTGTTCAATTGCGAAAAACGATTTGTTGTTATCCTTTTTTTCTTCCGGCGGGCGGGTATTTTTATAGTAGTTCATTATGTAAATTCTTATTGCGTATGAAACGATATAACTTCCGAAGATCACCATTACAGGGATCGAAGTAAAAGGACTTGCTCCGTCACCGCTTCCGGAAAATATTTTGATGCTCACAGCAAAAAGAGCGATAAACATTGCTATGTTTTCTTCAAGATACACTTTCTTTTTCAATATTCCCCGTTTTATCTGGATGGCATCTACCACCCTGCCGATTATTATTACTGAGCCCCTCATTATTATCATTGCAACCATGACAGAGATACCCCTGAAAGAATAAAGAAGTGTCGTTGTCGGAACAATTACGGCCGTACATATTCCTGAAACAAGAATGTAAGGCAGTTCAGACGGAATACTAATCCCCATGATGTTGATCTTCCTGACAGATTCGATCCTGTACCATTTCAGAACAAGAACTACTCCGGTCGCCAGAAGAGCTGCTCCGGCTGTATTATAGACAAGATACTCCATTCCGTTAAGGGCCGGATAACCCTCTCCTGTTGAAAGAAAGAACTTGACCGCAACTCCGTTAATGACATAAAAAATAAAATATCCGAAACAGAGTTGAAGAAGCCGTGATGTAGAACCCGAGGAATTGGTTTTTTCAGACAAAATATTCTCCTTGAAAAATCAATTGGAAAAGAATTTTATTTCGGTTGACAAGCAACCATACTTGCACTTGTAATGTCTCCACCATAGATCGGAGCCGCTGCCGGACTGTAAAGCTGAACAGTTCCGGTTAAAGAAACATTTCCGGCGGCACCGGCTGAGGTATTTATTGAGGAAATGTTTATCGTACCGACCCCGAAAGCGTGTCTGCAAGTTATATTTCCATCGACATCAGTTTCCGCAACAAAGATCTGGACAGTATCTGTAGCTGTAAGTCCGACATTGTGACTGCCTGTTTTTATGTCCGCCTCATCAATTACAAGATAGGGCATGGGGTTTTTCAGGATCGAATCAGTGTATTCCTGCGAGAGAGCCAGAAAATTACTTCCTGTTGTAGGCACGATCCACTGTGCATAGGCAAATGTGCCAGCTGCCGTGGGATCAATAAGATGCCCGGCTGTACCGAAAGTACCTTCAATAAATTTTGTGATATACATATTACTCGAAAGAGATGTTTCATTTGTAACAATATATGTGAAGCTTCCGTTCAGAGTCGCTGTACCGTAAGGCACACTGTATCTTGTATCTCCTCCGAGACCGCAAAGTTTTGCTTTTTCCTGACATTTTTCCCAGTTACAAAGATAATTGCCCTGACAATTATTTGTAGAATCACATGCCCAGAAAGCATCGTAATCAGCTTTTCCGGCAACCGATCCATTATCGTAGCAAGTCTGCATGCATGCTGTAGCTCCTTCCGCACAAAGCTCCATACAATCCATTATTTTTTCACACTCACCTTTTTCAGGAGCTGTGTCGCCCGTGTCACCTGTGTTTCCTGTATTGCCTGTGTTACCTGTATTTCCTGTATTGCCGGTATCTCCTGTATTGCCTGTGTCGCCTGTATTTCCTGTATTGCCGGTATCTCCCGTATTTCCTGTGTTACCTGTATTTCCTGTATTGCCGGTATCTCCCGTATTTCCTGTGTCGCCTGTATTTCCTGTATTGCCGGTATCTCCTGTATTGCCTGAATCTCCTGTGTCACCCGTATTTCCTGTATTGCCGGTATCTCCAGTATCTTTACAGGATGGGCCGGTCGCGAGTAACCGACAGTACTCCCCGAAATTAATATTACAGTTCTTTTTGACAACGAAAATCCCTGTCTGGCAGACCAGAATTGAAGAACCGTCACCTGAACAGACTTCCTGTGCTTCAGTAGAACAGCTTTCTCCTGCCGCATATCCATCTTCAGGATCATCCGATGTACAGTTTGAAATTAAAAACAATGCTGTAATTACAACTAAAACAAAAAATAATCTTTTTCTCATAGTAACCCCCTTAAAATTACACACATCCTTATAATGATAGGTATTTACCTTCTTATGTCAAGAAGAAGGATTGTCCTCTGTTTCGGGAACGAACGAATCAAGTATCGCTTTAATTGTTTCCGGAGGCATTTTAAAATGAAGTCCTGTGGGTATTTCTAAAAGTTCCTGCGGATAAAACTCCCTGATCCCCAGAAATTTCATTTTTGCATCAAGTACTGCCGCGCGGCTTTTCTGTCCGGTAGCTCTAAAAACATCAACAGAGCACGCAAGCAGATTTTTTCCCGCCACCCTTAATACGGTTCCCGGAGGAAAGACACCTAAAGCACTGAAAAGAGCTTTTGCCGCAACTGGAGAAAAACATCGCATCTGGGCCATTTTAAAGATCTGTTCTATCGCATCTGTCCTTTTCATCGGCACGCTCTTTCTTGCCGGCCACCATCTTGTTACAAGGTCGTAATAGTCACAGACTTTTATTATTTCACCAAGAGGTGTTGACATTTCGGGTTTTTCAGGTGGAAGCGGGTTCCCGTCAAATGCATATGTGACATGATGAAGTCCCGATGTTATTGCTGCTTCCATCATGGCAAAATTCAGAGAGTTGAGTCTGCTGAGAACGGCAAACCCTTCCTGAGAATGCTCAACTGTTTCTCCTCTTGCTTTCTCATGTATGGCTATATCGTGAAAATATGCGGCAGTTCCTATCCTTGTAAGAAGAGATCTGTCTATTCCGAGCTGAACTCCCGCCGCAATACTTAAAATTGTTGAATTGGCAAGGTGTGTTGCAATAAATTTACCGCTCAAGCTGTTTATTGATGCAAGCATTAGCAGATGTGATTCCTGAGAATCAGATGATCCGTCAGAAAAAAGATCTATGACATTCTGGACATTTCTTATCGCTTTTCTAAGAGGAATAGGTCTGTTGTTTCTTATCTTTGATTTGAAAAGAGAATGGTCATTTATCATATTCCTGTAACTCAACCTTGCAAGCTGCCTCTTATCAAGGATGCTGAAATCATCATCATCATCAGCGCTGTCTCTTCTTGTTAAACCTATTCTCACCCCTTTTTGATGGAAAATGCTTTCAAGCTGTTCAAAAACTGCATCGGGTCCGGGATTCTTCTTTAGAACATCATGTCCCGTCGTAATGAATTCGATCAGTTCTTTTGTTCTCAGATCTGAAGGAAAGGTCATGGAAGCTATCTGAAGATCGATAAAAAAGTTCTCAAGATCATCAAGTGCGATCTGGGAAGACTTCTTTTTTTTAACCCTGACATCGTTTATCAGAAAATCATTGCCGTTGTATGTTACGGTCATCAGTGATTCAGAAATGAAAAAGAATTTATATGTTTCAAAGAATTTGGTCACTACTTTTTCAACTGTTTCGTTTTCAGCTCCGTAAAGACGCAGGGCTTTCAGAATAGAATTGAACACAACGGTAAAATCATTCATCCTTAATCGTTCAAGCCGCTCAGTATTTTCAAAAAAATCTGAAGAGATCACATTTTTTTCTTCGCTCATAGATATTTCGCCGCAATTTTTTCAATTAATGATACCGTCTCCCTGCTGCCGCTTGACAATCCTTTCCTGAAAAATGCAATGGCGGAAGGATCGTCAATGTATATGACCAGTGCTTTAAAAACTGTTTCTTTAATTCCTGTCACTGTTTTGTTGAAAATGGACCCGCTGATACTGAAGAGATATTCCAGTTTTGGAAGAAGTTCCTTGTAAGTTTCAGGTTTGTAAAGCCGGCAAAATTGTTTCAGATCGTCATTTTTCATTTTGGACATGATCGAGATGTCCGATGCTTTTGCAATGAATTTTGAAAAGGGTGAAAGCGTGGGAGCATTAAAGATCGCCATGACTGCCTTGCCTTTCATTTCGGCATCATCAGAAAACAAAAGATTCCCGACAAGGTCATACATATCCTCTCTTCTCATATCAATGATCAGTTTAAAATATTCATCCACTTCATCTTTTTCGAGTTTCTTCAGATTGTGGATCTGCAAAGCTCTGTTGACAATGGCTTTAACAACGGGTTCTTTAAGTTCAAGAACTTTCCTGATCGCTATCGACCTGATCTCCCGTTCACTTGAAAACACCGCTTTTTCCAAAGCAGGCATCGCCTCTTCGATGGAAAACTCCATTAACAGCGCGAGTGCTTCTATCCTTGCCTGTTTCTGAGGATGGGATATTGCATTTCTTATTGCAGGAACTATTCGCGGATCCTTTTTGTCTTTCATAAGGGCGAGAGCATTTCTCACAACTTTCCAGTCTTCATGTTTTGTAAGAACAAGAAGGTCTTCTGTGATAACAACAAATTTTGAAAAACTTTCAATTACTGAAATTCTTGTCTGAGTTGATTCAAGATCATTTATCTTCGAAACAAGGAATCCGATATTGGAAGACGGTACCATCTGAAAAAGCTCTCCTATTGCCTCAAGTTCATCGGACGGCAGGTCCTCCAATGTTGAAAAGACATCTGCAAGAAAATCGTTATCGCCAAGTGACGAAAACCCCTCTCTTATCTTTCTTGAATACTCGGGCTGATCATTTTCGAGTCTTTCAGCGATCATTTTCAATGTTTTTATGAACAGCACCGCCCCTTTCACAGATCCGAAAAGAAGAAGCTTCTCCCACAGCGATGCCGCTGTTTCAAGAAGTTCCTGACCGGAAGAATTCCCTTGTGAAAGTAGAAGCCGGGATGAAAGCTCCCTGAGGAACCTGTTCACAACAAAACTGTCGCTATTCTTTTTGAGTGCCTCGTCAAATTTGAACATCTCCATTTTTCCAACAGAGTGGTTCTCAATTCTTTTATCAAGCCGCTCTTTTATTTCATTCAGATCTATATTTTCGTTTTCCTTAAAGACCAGTGTCGAATATTTTTCAAAATCATCGTGTTCAAAACCAGTCCCTTTTGCAGCATCCTCAGGTGAATCACCGTCCTCACCTTCTCCATCCTCTCCGCCATCACCTATGCTGTCAATTCCTTCACCATATGCGAGTTCCTCAACAAGAAAAGGGGAAAATGTGTTCTCTTCGTACGAAACAACATTTTCTTTTATCAGTTCGTCTTCCGTTATATATCCGATGTTAGGAAAATTGTGATCCCAAAGAAGAGTTGCAAGATCATAGTCCTCATTAGCAAAAAGAGTACACTGGGCAAGAACATTGAAAAGTTCGGTTATCTCCTCTCTGGCGGTCCCTTTCTGGAAAAAGATCTCTCTCAATCCATCATTGTAAAGAAAAAAAACTATTTCCTTATCTTTTTCATTTGTATCAAGAACCGATTTTCCCACCATGAAACCTTTAGGAGATATCTTTAAGGAAATTGTGGGGATCTTTGACAGGATGTCATCCAGTTTTGTTTTAAACTGGTCTCCGAATTTTGAAAACGCCGGATTGCTTCTGGGATACAGCTTGTAGCCCCTTATGACCTTTCCGAACAGTCCGACCAGTTCTTTAGCGGAACGGAGAAGTTCTGTGTTGTCAGCGACATTTCCAACATTGCTGTTAAAAAATTCAAATACTTCCCGTTTTCTTTCTGACGCAGTAACCATAGTTTTAAAAACTCCGAACCTTTTCCGGGTCATTTTAGCAGATTGCATTTAAAGCACAAAGTTTTTACTTGAAATAAGTTAATCCTTAAATAAATTGGTGCAGTATTTGTTTTTAAGGAGGAATTTATGCTGAGTTTGATCTTTTCACTGCTGATAGCTGTGGCGACGGGGCTTATAACCGGCTATTTTATCAACTACGGTTTTGGCGTTTTCATCGGTCTTTTCGCCGGAATGGGAATGTTCATATTCTTTACAAGGTTCTATTCAAAAAAACTGCAGGATGTTTTCACCGATGCGAACACATATATCCAGAAACAGCAGTTTGACAAGGCGATCTCGATCCTCAGGAGCGGTTATAAATACAACAACCATGCATTTCTCGTAAAAGCCCAGATCGACTCCCAGATAGGAATCATCCTGTATACCCAGAAAAAATTCGGTGAAGCGTACAAGCACCTTCAGAATTCAAATCCGAGGATAATGATGGGCTATCTCATGCTTATAATCGGACACATCAAGAACAACAAGACAAAAAACATCGACCGTGACATAGATCTTCTTTTGAAATTCAACAAAAAGGATCCTTTCGCATATTCCGCTGTGGCATATCTCTATGAAGAAGAGCTCAGTGACAGAGAAAAGGCGCATGCAGTGCTCAATAAAGCGGCAAAGATCATGGCCGACAACCAGAAAATACAGGAACATCTCATCTCTTTTCAGAACAACAAACCCTTTAAGATGGAAAAATACGGAGAAATGTGGTATCAGCTCATGCTTGACAGAAAAGGGATCACCCGCCTTCAGAACAAGATGATCAAAGACCAGCAGAAAAGCATGAAAGTAAAATCCAGAATCAGATAAATATAGGAAACATCATATGCACAACTTAATCAGAAACGATAACATCAGGAATGTTGCGATCATCGCCCATGTAGATCACGGTAAAACCACACTTGTTGATGCCATGTTCAGGCAGAGCGGAGTGTTCAGAGAAGGTGAAATTGTAAACGAAAGGATCATGGACAACATGGACCTTGAAAGGGAAAGAGGGATAACGATCGCCGCCAAGAACTGTTCAATAAAATGGAAAGGGGTTAAAATAAACATCATCGACACTCCGGGACACGCCGATTTCGGTGGAGAAGTTGAGCGTGCTCTCTCCATGGCTGATGGAGCTATTCTTCTTGTTGATGCTTCGGAAGGACCTCTTCCGCAAACCAGATTTGTTTTAAGAAAAGCTCTCGAAGCAAAGCTTCAGATAATGGTGATAATCAACAAAATTGACAGAAAAGATGCAAGGCCTGTTGAGGTCCTTGACGAAATATACAATCTTTTCATAGATTTAGGTGCTGATGAAGACCAGCTTGATTTTCCGATACTGTATGCTATCGGAAGAGACGGCATAGCCCAGAAAAAACTTGATGACAAGGGGGAAAACCTTCATATTCTGATGGATATGATAGTTTCCGAAATGAAAGGGCCGCAGTACGATCCTGAAAAACCTTCCCAGATGCTTGTCACAGATTTGAGTTATAACGATTACATGGGGCGTCTTGCTATCGGCAAAGTGATTAACGGTAGAGTTACATGCAACAAAACACTTGTCTGCATTAAAGAGAACGGTGAGAATCAAAGACTTAAGGTTTCAAAACTTCAGTCTTATGAAGGGGTTAAGCTTGCAGAAACTACGGAGGCCGCACCCGGCGACATAATAATTCTTGCAGGGATCGAAGATGTCCATATCGGAGACACAGTTGCAACCATAGAAGAGCCGGTAGCGCTAAAAAGGATAAAGGTCGATGAGCCGACCGTCAGCATGATCTTCACCATAAACAACGGACCCCTTGCCGGTCGCGAAGGAAAACATGTCCAGCTCAGAAAGATCAAGGAGCGGCTTCACAAGGAGACCTTGATGAATGTCTCCATCCGTCTTGAAGAGCCACCGCAGAACGATCATGTCATCGTAAAAGGGAGAGGCGAACTTCAGATGGCGATCATTGTAGAACAGATGCGGCGTGAAGGATTTGAGCTTTGTGTAGGAAGACCGACTGTAATTCTCAAAGAGATCGACGGTAAAATCCACGAACCGATCGAACATGTCTATATCGAGTGCCACGAAATGTTCACAGGGGTTGTAACAGAAAAACTTTCGATCAGAAAAGGGCGGATGCTCAACCTTGTCAATTCAACTTCCGAAAGGGCTTTCATGGAATTTTCGGTTCCGTCAAGAGGGCTTATCGGTTATCGTGATCAGTTCCTTACCGACACAAAAGGAACGGGCACTCTTAATTCAATTTTTGATGGCTATGAAGAGTATCGCGGCAATTTTCCGGTGAGATTCACCGGTTCGATAGTTGCAGACCGTCAAGGCGAAGCCGTTGCATATGCGCTTTTCAACCTTGAACCGAGAGGCGAACTTTTCATAACTCCCGGAATGCCGGTGTATGAAGGGATGATAATAGGTGAACATTCAAAAGACCTCGATATTGATGTCAATCCATGCAAAGCAAAAAAACTTACAAACATGAGAGCATCGGGCAAAGACGATGCGGTAACGCTTACACCGGTAAGACCGATGACCCTTGAAAAAGCGATCCATTTTATAAACGATGATGAACTCGTCGAGATCACCCCTTCATCATTACGGCTTCGAAAAGCTGTTCTTTCTGCAACGATAAGGCACACATTAAGAAAGAAAGACGACAAGTGACATGAATCAGTTTTTTATCACAGGAATTGACACCGGCATAGGAAAAACGGTCGTAACCGGTCTGATCGCAAAGTATTTTCTCTTAATCGGTAAAAAAGCAACGACCATGAAGCCGGTTCAGACCGGATGTGACGGCATTGCTGAAGATATTCTTGTACATAGATCAATAATGGGTGTTGAGCCAGACCGTTTCGATCTTGATGGGATCACTGCCCCTTTTGTTTTCAAATATCCTGCAAGTCCACATCTTGCCGCTGAACTTGAGGGTCGCGAAATAGATGTCAGCTCAATAGATAACTCTCTGAAAATACTGGATGAAAATTTTGAAGTAGTGCTCATTGAAGGGGCAGGCGGAATTTATGTTCCGATCACAAGAGATTATACAACGCTTGATTTTATTGCTCAAAGATCCATTCCGACGATAGTGGTTTCTTCACCAAAGCTCGGAAGCATAAACCACACAATGATGACACTCGAAATGTTAAAAAGCAGAGGTATCCCTGTTGCCGCACTTGTTTATAACATGTATCCAGCGGAAAAAATTGAAATTGCTAATGATTCAATCAATGTTATCAAGCAATTCTCAAAAAAACTCGGACTTCAGTTCCCTGTGTTTATCACCCCTTTCATTGATGAAAAATCCAATATCACAGTTGATTTTGAAGGACTTGTCTGAGATTAATATAAAATAAAGTATTATTTTTCTGTTTCTTTGACCATTTATCAAAAATAACTATCATTTCGATTAGTTATTTAAGGAGGGAAGTTTATGGTCACTTCATCGGTTTTAACGAAGATCGGTTTTTCTGTTTTAAGTAAAATAGCAGAGTTCGCTTTTGAAAAAACCATGGAATCTGTTTCAAGGAATGAAAAGATTGTACATTTGCTTAAAAAATGTGGTGTTTCCATTAGACCCGAAAATGAATTTGAATCAATATATGCTCATACTCTGGTCAAATATAGTGTGGAATGCAAAAACAAGAATTTTGCGGACTTTTTTGCAAAAAAAGAGATATGGGAAGCATTCAGGATGAAATTCTCAAGCAACTACGATGAATTTGAGGATAGAATAAACACTTATCTAAATATCGGTGACGACCGCTTTATGAAAATAAGAAGTGACGGATATAGAAATGTAGATGATCTTAAAATTGAAATAGAGAGATTTTCCAAAATATTTGATGAAACAATTAAAGAAGCAATGAAACCATCAGAGGTAAAGCTTCAGGATAGTCAAGATCTGATAAGCAAGAAACTTGACAGCGTGATGGATTTATTACAAGTTAAAAACAATATTGATATTTCTGGAGAATTTTTAAAAAAATCAAAAGAATTACTTGATCAGAAGGAATACGATAAAGCGAGAATCTGGCTTGAGGAATTTAATAAAACACACTTAGATAGCAATGAAAAGAAGTGGAAATATTTTAATAATTTAGGGGTTGCATATATTGGTGTAGGGAATCAGGAAAAAGCTGCTGACTATTTAATTGAAGCATTGAAATATAATCCTGACAATCAGAATGCTTTGGAAAATGCAGCATTCGGATACCATATAAAAAATGACAACAAAAAGGTTCAGGAACTTGCTAAAAAACTTACTGAGATTGACAAATCAAGTATTATTGCTAACCAGCTTATGATTCTTTCATGTGATACATTAAAAGAAGCTGAAGATTATTTTGAAACAATACCTTTAGAAATACGCCACAAAGATCGTGTCGCAAGTGCAATAGCGTTTAAATATTATCAGGACAATGATTTTGAAAATGCTTTAAAATGGTATGATATTGCAATAAAAGAAAGACCACAGGATAGAGAACTTATTTATCTTTATGCGGTTGCCATGGCAAGTAAGATCAACAAAAAAGTTCATTCGAACATTTCTTTATCGGAAGAAGATTTAAATAAAGGTAGAGAAATCGCCGAAAAAATAAAAAAATTCTGGAATGAAATCCCAACTAAAGAGGAGAAGATTAACCGCATTGATTGGGCGGTCAATGGAGCAACACTGCTTGCAGATTTAGGAGAATTTGAAGAATCTCTTACTCTTCTTAAAGAAGCCGAAAATTTAATACCAAACGATTTTTATATTATTAGAAATTTAGCCGTTATTTATCACAAAACGGGACAAACTTATAAAGCCCTTGAATATTTCGAAAAACTGCTGCAAAAAGAAAAAACGCCGGAAAATATAATCCTTTACTCGAATCTTATTTATAATGAAAGGATTGTCGAAAAGTTCCCGACAACTATTGAATTATTAAGTGAACTCATTGAACATATAGAATCTGATAAACAATCTAAAGAAAAGTCCATATCTTTTAAAACAATTATCCTCTGCGATCTGAATAAATTCAATGAAGCTTTTGAATTCATTGATAAGTATCTTAAAGAAGACCCGTCCAATCCATACCATCTTCTAACAATGGGAATATATCATTTAAAAAACAAGAACTATGAAAAAGCAGCGGAATTTTTTGAGGAAGCTAAATCAAATATTTCCTCGAACAACGATTATTTCCTCAGAAAAATGGTTGCGGAAAGGTTGTTCAACCTGAATCATTTTAAATCGGCTTCCGAAGTGTATGAGAGTTTAATAAAGAAACCTTATGTTTATGATGAATTGACATTTAGGTATATAACTTCTTTATATTATTCTGATAAAAAAAAAGAGCTTCTTGAGATTTGTAAGGAACTTCGTGACCAGCATGAAATTGATGAAAAAATTACTCCTTTTGAAATTAATATTCTTGAAATAAAGGGAGATATCAAGGAAGCATACAATATTTCAGAACTTTATCTGAAAAAATTTGATAACATCCATGAAAGAATCAGGAATGCTATGATATTGTGGCGTTTTAATGAAGATGCCACGAATGATAAACTTGACGGATTTCTTTTAGATTTTGATCTGGTCAAAATAAAAGATCAACCGATTGAACTCTGGAAAAAGTTGAGTTTTCTATTTGATAAAAGAAGTCTGTTTAACAGTGATATTCGCCGTAAATATCTTGATTTCACTTACGAAATGAGAAGAAATTTCTATAACGATATTGAAACACATAAACTTTACTATTTTAACTTTATCACAAAATTTCAGGATTTGATTAAGAAGGTTGAAACAATAGAAAATAATTGTCATGTTCAGATAGAAATTGAAGGAAGTGGAAAGTTCGATTTCATAATTGATGACAGACCTGATGTTTCAGTTGATAGAAAAGAGAAGATGCCTGACGATCCTATAGTACAAAAAGTTTTAGGTCAGAAAAATGGATTTGAATATACATACAGAGAGTCTCCCTTCGGAAACAATGTTGCAAAAATTGTCGGTTTTGAAAGCAAATATGTTTTTGCTTTGAGAGATGCTTTAAAAATCATTGAACATGCTCCTGATGCCAGAGGGTTTTATAAAATAAAGATTCCGGAAAATGAAAAGGGAGAACTGGATGTTCCAGCTTTTTTTAAGATGCTTGAAAATGGAAATAAAGGTTGGAAGAAAATATCAGAAGAAACAAAGGATTTTTATACTTCAAGAAGGATTCCGCTTTCATTTTATGCCAAAGCTGAACAAAAAAACATTATTGAAGCCTGGTTAAAAGTTACAAAAGATAAAGCACTCGGAGTTTTTTCCACAACTGGAATTGCAAAAAATGTTTATCCTGTGTTGAAAAAACTGCTTTTTAGAGCTGAAGATCAACCAATTGTTATAGATCTTATTTCAATAATGACACTTATTGCAATTGATGATGAAAATATAATTTCTGATAGTTACGGTCCATTTCTTATTCCGCAATCTTCTCTTGATGTGATAAATATGATTTCAACTCAAATTCCTAACACTCAAAAGACATTAGATTTAGCAAATAAAATAAAAGAGTGGATTAAAAATAACTGCAGGATTGAAAATCCATCAACTGCCATCAAAGAGTTGGAAGAGCCAATGGGAAAAGAGTTTTCTGACCCCCCCAGTTTGGCTAAAGAAAAAGCTGCTTTTTATTATTCAGACGATACCATTCAGAGAAGTTTTTCAGAGACGAACGGTGTCTGGACAGAGCTGATGCTGATGGATCTTCTCTATAAAGGTAAAATAGATGAAAAGAAACATAAAGACATGATGGTTAAGCTTGCAGAAATGTATTATTACAGGACTGTAGTCAATGCTGAGATCTTGATTTATGCTGTTCAAAAAGCAGATGGGAATATAAACTCAACAATTGAAAAATTGTTTCATTATTTTTCTGCGAACATTTATGATGAGGATTTTTCAATACTTACAGGAACAGATTTTCTTATTGAACTGCTTCAACAAAATTTCTTGTCAGATTTCAAAAAGCAAACTATCATTAATGTGTTCTTTAGCGCATTTTTTGAAAATAGAATGGGAAGAAAGATGGCGGTAAGCAAATTTGAAGCGACCATTAAGAATAAATTCCAGTATGATCCTTTAAAAAGAGATTATTTAATAGGAATGCTTTTTGACTGGGAAAGGATTCATCTTGCAGTTTAGGAGGACAACATGAAACTGAGTCTTAGAAATATCGGTATAATCAATCAAGCTGATATAAATCTTGATGGATTGACAGTGATAGCCGGAGACAATGACACCGGAAAAAGTTTTGCGGGAAGAACACTTTTTTCGATAATAAAAGCATCTAATAGTTCAGGGATTGTTTTCACGGACGAATTAGAAAGAAATATTAAAGATATTGTTCAGGAAATATATATAGAAATAAGAAAAAATCTGGATAAAGAAGGGAACAGAATTCTGTTTGACATTCTGAATCCAGGGTCTTTTATAAAAGAGCTGCGAAGTGCTGTTGTTGCTGAAAATGTGTTTAAAATCGAAGATATTATTCAGAAAAGAATCTCTCTTCTTAAAACATCTTCAATAAATAAACCTTTGCTGAATATTCTTCTTCCTAAACTTGAGGATTTGAGAACAGTTTTAGGGATAAAAGACACTGAAGACAAAAATAAAATACAAAGTAAAACCTACAAAGAAATCCTGCAAAAGGAGTTCAATTACAACATCCGAAATATGCATTCTAAAGATAATGGGAAGATATCCTTTTCAGAGGGATCAAATGAACTCTTAAACATACAACTATCAAATGGAAATATTGAAGTTGAATATTCTGACAACCTGCTTGTTCCGACTGCGACTTTAATTGAAACGCCTTTTATCTTGCAAATGGAAGGTCTTTTTGGAAACTACAACAAATCTCTTCCTGTTCATATTACCGATCTTTTTGAAAAGCTAACCGGCAGCATGGGGTATTTTGATGATGACACAGATATTTTTTTAAAAAAAATTGAATCCACAATTCAAGGAGATTGGGATTACGACACCGAAAAAGATGATTTTATCTTTTCAAAAGAAATATCAGGAGAAAAACATTCTTTCGATTCACTTAACACGGCAACTGGAATTAAATCTTTCGGAATTATATCGCTACTGAAAAAAGCAGGAGTTCTTGACAAAAGATGTGTCCTGATCATTGACGAACCGGAAGTTCATCTTCATCCGAAATGGCAGATAGAATATGCGAAAATAATCACTGAACTGGTCAAAGAAGGCATAATAGTCCTTGTAACGACACACAGTCCTTACATGGTTCAGGCGTTTTCAGTGTTTTCAAAGGAAGCGGATATTAAATCCGACTTTTATCTTTCTCATAAAAATGATAATGGAACAGCGGAAATTGAGAATGTTTCTGAAGACATAAATAAAATATTTCTTCAACTGTCAAAACCTTTAAATGATATAGTCTGGGGACAGAAATATGCTCTCTAAAATTGAAACATTCGGAAAACAGGAAGGATATTTTCAATATAAAAAAATAGGACTTCTAAACTCTAAACAAGTCGCGAATACTAAAACAGATGTTATTGATTTTGATAAAACTAAAGATATTTTCTATAAAGGCAGTAGTTATCAACCAAGTTCCTGCGATGCTTTGAAGTTTTTATCTAAACAAAATAGACTTGATTTTCTTGAATTAAAAAGTGTTGTAAACATCGTTAAATACAACAATCCAATTGAGAAATCCCTTAAAGATATTAGAGTTGCAATTCCATCGAAAATTCAGGGATCTAACCAAATTATGGAGAACATTATAAACCATAAAAAGCTGGATTTGTCTGAAGAAGAGCTTTCAGAATATGCGGCATGTTCTAAGAATTTTTATCTGATTGTTGATAACGATATTTCTCAAGATGGTTTGTCCTCCTTTTATTTTAACATGGTTTTTGCTTCTGCTTTTAGACAAATTGAAAATGATAATCCCATAATCGTTAAAGGACTAATGGAAATTGATGAAGAGTATAGATCTGCAGAAAGACAACTCCCTTCCGGTTGATTTAGCAACTGCACATGTGTTGATAAAATCTATGTAGATGGTGCTTAGATTATCACGGAGTCAGTTATGAGAATTATTTTTCAAGTTATGATCACTGTCGTTTTTACTTTTGTTGTTCTCAATGGTTGTGCTGACAAAAAGGATCCTGCCATTTACGACAAATATCCTGACGAGTCAGAAACAGAAAAAAATGATGAAGGTGGTTGCGGTGTAATTCCTGATGAAGACATTCAGGAACCTGACAAAACGCAAAGTGACCCTGACGAAATTCAAGAAGAAAATGTTACATATGATGAGGAATTTCTGCCTGACAGTGATGAAGCAACTGTAGCAGAAACAGATATTGAGACCGGAGATGATATTCAAGACCCTGATATTGCTGATGATTCTGATGCAATTGCGGACGGTTGCCCCGATGATATGGTTGAGAACGGAACTTTCTGCATTGACAAATATGAGGCATCAAAAAAAGATGCTACAGATATCTCTCAAGGGTCTGACGAATCTGTTGCCGTTTCAAAAAAAGGGGTTCTGCCCTGGATGGTGAACCCGATGACTGCGGCTGATTATCAGAAATTCAAAACTGCCTGTGCCGCTGCAGGAAAGCGTCTTTGCAGAGATGATGAGTGGATCTTTTCTTGTGAAGGGGCAGAAAAAACAAAGTACTCATGGGGCGGCACATATAATAGAGAAATATGTAACACGGTAGACGCTTTCTGTGATGAACACTGCGAAACGAACTCAATTGCACCTGAAAACTGTCTTATGTCTGAAAACTGCGGATACAGTTAT
>Ga0116183_1002493_pt1 | contig 19819 bp, 23 predicted proteins | sample AD_UKC078_MetaG_FD_89753 | JGI IMG/M metagenome (GOLD analysis project Ga0116183, IMG submission 89753) | Active sludge microbial communities of municipal wastewater-treating anaerobic digesters from USA - AD_UKC078_MetaG | ecosystem: Engineered > Bioreactor > Anaerobic > Digestate | place: USA... | reverse complement strand
ATTTCTTATATCTTTATTATTTATTTTCTGTTTATATAAACAATCAGGAGGAACTATGGAAAAAATAAATCTTATGAAAAGCCTGGAAGATAATGAAACCGATATTACAGATAGTATAACATCTTATGATCAGGACGGAAGAAAGTCTATTATTGAACTTTATAAAGTCCAGTTAGAATTAAAAAACAAGTATGGATGGGAAATGGAAGAAATCTTTACAGAAGAAATCCTGCTTGAAAATAAACAGGTTTTATTATTATCTGCTAATTGCCTTAAAACATTATCTAAAGGTCCCGCTCTATGGGTCATATCTGGTATTCATGGAGAAGAGCCGGCCGGGCCGAATGCCATAACAGAAAATATTGAAATTTTTGCAAAACTCGACAAAAAAGGCATACCTGTAGTTCTTTTACCCCTCTGTAATCCCCTGGGATACTATAAAAACTGGCGTTATCCAAATACACCAGAATATTCAGAAACCATACCTGGACACAGTGTAGGTGACAGCGAGCATCTTCTTCCAGACAAATCCGAACAGGCAAGGAGTAAAGTTCCTTCTTCAACTGAAAGTGATGCTTTTACAAAAAAGGTACTGGAACTTTCCAATGAATATCCTCCGGTAATTGTTCTGGATTTTCATGAAGATAATCTTCTAGAGAAAGGCTATATATATTCTCAGGGCCCCCTGGGGATAGAAGATCCTGCAGCAACAAAAATAGTAGACCTTTTTCTTGAAAATAATTTTCCCATACATCTTTCAGGGAAAACAAGATTTAATGAAGATATTAAGGGAGGTATTATATCAGGTGTTCAGGATGGCTCTATTGATGAGCTTCTAAGTGCAAAAAAGATTATTTTGAATGGAACTCTCATAGAAGGGCCTTCTGCAAAAAGTGTAATTGTAATTGAAACCAGTTCAATGAATACAGTACTGTCTGAAAGAATAAAGGTTCACAGTAAGATTATGAGTATAATAGAAGATCTGTGGGACTTATATAGATGAAATTCTTTTTTACCTGTGAGTTTGTCTGAATTTTATAAGTGGTGCAAATTTATGTTCCCAGTAATTAATAATTTTCTGTGATGCTTTGAGTGCTTTCAGGGTTTCTATCTGAAAATAATAAGCATCAGGTTCATTCCATCCTGCCAGATGAGAACTTTCATGGACAAGAATACTTCCTATCAGAGGGCCGTAATCATCAGGATTTGTGACAGTTACTGTTCTGGCAATAAAATATATTTCATAAATACCATAGTCATTACCGTTGTGCCAGGTAAAGGCTATTACATCCATTTTCTTTCCTGTCCCTTGAAAAATGATCTTCTTTGTATGGTTACAGACATATTTATAATGAGGATAAGATCTTGTTTTCAAAATAATAAGGCCCTGGTAGATCATATTTATGAAATCCAGAGGGCCTTCTATTTCTATAGATTCAAATTGATAAGTCTGATAATCAGGATAAAGATAACGATTCTCCTGAGACAGAGAGGGAGAATAGACTATTACAAAAATAAATAATAAAATTACAATGAATCTCATAAATAGATAGTGAAAAATTGAAGGCATCTTTCGATGCTTTCAATAACATAAAAAAAACTATAATTTTTCCCTCTGGAAATTTGTCTGTGATAAAAACTGGGAAACAGTCTTCCAAATGGTAATACATATATACCTATCCCTCTACGGTTGTTGGAGCAAAAGATATACCGGTAAAGGGAAAGGTTATACTTAAATAAATAGAAAACTGTATATTCTGTAATAATAGATTCCAGTTAGAACAGGAGCTTAGATTTTGTATATAAATTCAGACAGGTATAAATCTGTGAAGCAGATACCAGTCTACCTGTTACCTTATCAGATTATAACTTCACAGAATGGTTTAAAGAAACTCAGTTTTTACATTAAATGATGTGATAAGTCATACCATAACCCGGCTATACCACCGGCAACAAATCCCACAGCACCTGCACCAAGAGCAATTAAAGCACCGCCGCCAAAAGCCACAACGGCACCTCCTAAAGCAACTCCCCCTATGACTGCACCAATAGTTCCCGGTTTTGAGGTTCCGTCTACAAGACCGCCTATTAATTCTTTAATATTATCTCCCAGAGTTGATTTATGCTGCATATTTTTAAGCTGATCCGCTCTGGCTATTTCACTATCAATCTGATTACCACTTTTTATAACCTGATCTTTATCTGCTTTCTCCTCCTGAACTTTTGTATTTACAGGGGATTGAGCAGATATTTTTTTATGCGAGTTTATAATCATGATATACCCCCTCTATTAAGTTATTACAGTTTTATATTATAATAAGCCTTTGCTAACTTCAATAATTAAATGTTAACAATTTGTTAAATATTATCTTTACTTTTTGGCTGAATTAAATATATAATGCTATAATAATAATTGAGGTGATGAAAATATGAAAAAATATTCTTTTATTGTACTTATAGTATTTTTTATCTGGAATATAATATCTGCAGAGGCAGATGGTAAAGATCTTATAAGGCCAGGCAGTATAAAAAAAATTATAATTGATCCTGTTACTGGAGAAATCTTAAGTATTTTTCTAGAAACAAATCAGGAAGAAATAAATAAAGATACAGTGTTTTAAAATTTCACTATTAACCTGGTCATCAATTTATTTCCATTATAATCATTGTTGATATCAGGAAGTTTATCATAGACATCATCGGAGAAATCAGAAGAATAAGTATAAAACTTGTAGTCTAAAAGAAATTCTGTATTTTCAGAGAACCTATATCTTATACCCATGCCGGGTATAATTTGATCCCATTTTATATCTTTACCTCTTTCATTTAACCCTGTAGCCCTTACATAATTTATATAACCCTGAAGACTTAAATTTCTTGTTGTATACCAGGTGAGACCATAATTGGCAAAATAATAATTCAAATCCATTTCATAATTAAGTGTTTCATAATCTCTTGTAAAATTATGATATTCAAAATAACCCCAGGTATTAAGCTGGCCAAATCTGTATTTACCACCTGCTTCAAAAGCATATTCTTTACCTTTTGCAGGATCACTTACTGTAAACATATGATCCTGATTGCCATAAATATTAATCCCCGTAAAATCAGAAACAGGGATACCTGTGAGCAAATCATATTTCTGAAACGAATCCACACTGTCTGTAATGAAAGTGGGTTTTACCTGAGAGAAATATGTAAAATTACCATACAGAGTACCATTGTAATTATTTCCAAATTTCCAATTTATACCAAGATCAATACCTGTTCTATTTGGTCTTGTTGTAGAAAATCTTCTTCCATTGGATGAAAATGAACCATAAGTCCATTGCCATCCATCGTGATGTTCTTTCCCGTCCTGATATAATCTTCCCCAGTGCTGGTGATATCCAAAAGGATCATAATTGGGATCAATTCTGAAATATTTACTGTAAAAAGTAAATGGTACAAGCTTAAAAGAGGCACCTCCATTTATAAAGGTTCCTCCATAGCCATCTCTGTTATCAAGTAAATTATAATCAAAAAAGGTTCTGTTGAATTCTCCGTAAAATTTTACTTTCTCCCTGGCCAGGTTGTAACTGGCCTTTAGACCATAGTAAATAGTTTCTTTAGGAGGGGCAGTAAGATTTTCGTCTATCCCCAGAGCAGGATTAGTAATATAATCTTCGTAGAGTCTTAATATTGCTCCTTCAATATGGCCTCTTTTTCCATTAAAATCATAACCTGTCCAGAAACCATACATAAAATTGTCATACTGCCCCGGATCTATTTGACCGTATTTACTGGTCCTGTAGCATCCGACACCATCATTATAGGGTGTTGCCAGGATGTATCTGAACTGCTGAGGAATACCTGTAGTATCACCTGCTTTAAAAGTATTAAGATTGTATGCCATAAAAACTTCGAAATCCAGAGTTTTATAAAGGTTACCTGAGATGTCTAAACCATTCAGAGGCAATACGTCTCTTCCTCCATAAGCAAAACTGCTTCTAATACCGGAAAAGAGATTTTTTGAAACATTCTTAAGATTGTATTCTCCAAATTTTCCTGTTAAATCAAAATCTCCATCTGTATCAAACCAGATTGTACCCATATGGCTATCAAAATTAAATAAACCTGATACCTGACCAAGAGAATTATAAGGAGGCACAAGACCCCATTCATCAGTAACCCCCTGCTCACCAAAGGCACTGTAGGCAATAAAATCTGCACCTGCTTTTATAGTGTCTGAAATTTTACCACTTACAGTAAGATCAAGTCGGGTCATAATAGTAGAACCGGTAACGAGAATACTCCCACCGTTGGGACCATTGTAACGATCTCTATCAAATATAATAGCAGGACCAGGTGTCAGGGGGGCCGGAAAGGGATTTCCAAAACTTTTAGTATTATCTTTTGAAGGTGAATAACCGATGGATACAGCAGTGATATTCATAGTACCACTTACTTTTATTCTCTCAAGTTCTTTTACCTTTAAATTTAAATCGGCAAGTTTATCTTCCATATTATTTATTCTAATGCCAAGACCATTTAATTCACTGCTGAATTCCTTTATCAAGTTATTTAAAATCTCCAAGTCTTCTTCTGTGGCATATACACTCATGTCAAGTTCTGCTGGTATAGAAATTCCCGTCTGTTCAAGTTTTGCAATAATCCTTGCCACTGCCATAGCCATTTCATATCTTGTAAGAGGTCTGTCTCCTTTAAAGATCCCATCAGGATATCCTTCCAGTAGTCCTTTCCAGCACAGACTCTCAAGGGCATCATAAATCCATCTGCAATTTTCCGAATCATACACAGGAGCAGCTGATACTGAAAGGATTGAAAAAAACATAAAAAAAATTATAAATAAATTAATAAGTAGATTCTTCATAATTTTATAGCAATATTATATTAATGGAATAGATAAGTTCTTTCAGTATAGTCTGTTTCCTGCTATAAAGAAAATAAATTATTATTAGCTTTCAGTCCTCAGCTTTTAACTTTTTTTAAATCTGATTGTTGATAGCTATAAAAAGTTTATTTGTCCCGAACTAATAATTTAACAATAATGAAAATTCTTATGAATATAAATTATTATTGAAGGACATATGGAATTATCAAAGAATAAAGTCTAACAATTTAATTCATAGAGGTTTTTATTAAGGAGGTTTTTATAATGTTTCTACAAAGAACCATAATAATAAGTGTAATAATATCAATTCTATTACTCAATCTCTTTAATTCAGTCAAAGCAGAAGAAAAACTTTTTGTTATAAGACAGAAGGGAAAAATTGGATATATAAACAGTTCAGGTAAGATAGTTATAAAACCTCAGTTTGTTATGGGATCAGATTTTTCAGAAGATCTCGCTAAAGTAAAGGTGAATAATAAAATTGGCTATATAGATAAAACAGGAAAGTTTGCTATAAAACCTCAGTTTGATAAGGGAGATGACTTTTCAGAAGGACTTGCTGTCATAGTACTATTAACGAAATTCGGTTATATTGATAAAAAGGGAAATATGGCTATAATACCAAAGTTTGATTATGCAGGCAGTTTTTATGAGGGACTGGCTATTGTAAATGTAAAGGGCAAATTCGGTTATATAAATAAAGCAGGAGATTTTGTTATAGAACCCGAGTTCGATATGATAGGCCCTTTTTCTGATGGACTGGCCAGGATGGTAAAGGATAATAAACATGGTTACATAGATAAGACAGGTAAGATAATTATAAAACCTCAATTTCCTATGGCCTCTGATTTTTCAGAAGGTCTTGCCTGTATAATGTCAGGAGATAAATGCGGTTATATAGATAAAACAGGTAAAACCATCATAAAACCACAGTATCCTATGGCCTCTGATTTTTCAGAAGGCCTGGCAGGAGTAAAATCAGGAGATAAATACGGTTTTATTGATAAATCCGGTAAATTAGCTATAAAACCTCAGTTTGATTTTGCCTCAAATTTTTCAGAAGGCCTGGCAGGAGTAAAATCAGGAGATAAATATGGATTTGTCGACAAATCGGGGAAAGTCGTTATAAAACCTCAATTTAATGAGTCAGGTATGTTCAGCGAAGGGATAGCCCGGGTAAAATCAGGAGATAAATACGGTTTTATTGATAAATCCGGTAATTTGATTATAAAACCAGAGTTTGATTTTGCAAACTGGAATTTTCCCGATGGCCTTGCTCTTGTAATTAAGGGAAAGAAAATGGCTTATATAGACAAAACAGGAAAGTACATATGGAAAGAGGAGTGAAATCTTACTTACATGGAACAAAAAAGAGAAGATCCATATTTCAACATTATTCTGGACAGTATTGCAGACGGAGTATTTACAGTTGATAATGACTGGAAAATCACTTCCTTTAACAGAGCGGCGGAAAAAATTACAGGTGTTTCAAAAGAAGAAGCCCTGGGTAAACTCTGTTATGAGGTTTTTCATGCCAGTATATGTGAAGTTGACTGTGCTCTTCATAATACCTTGAAAAGTGGAAAATCAATTATAAATAAAACTATTTATATTGTCAATCAGAAAGGTAAACCTCTCCCTGTAAGTATAAGCACTGCCATATTACGTAATGAAGAGGGAAATATTATAGGAGGTGTGGAGACCTTTCGTGATTTAAGAGAAATTGTAGAACTCAGGAAGAAAATTAACAAAACCTATTCTTTCCAGGATATAATAAGTAAAAACTACAAAATGGAAAAAATATTCTCTATTCTCCCTGATATAGCAGAAAGTGACAGTAATGTTTTAATTGAAGGTGAAAGCGGAACAGGTAAAGAACTCATAGCAAGAGCCATACATAATTTGAGCAGAAGAAAAAAGAAACCACTTATAACTGTAAACTGTGGTGCTCTTCCCGATACTCTTCTTGAATCAGAATTATTCGGTTATAAAGCAGGTGCTTTTACAGACGCAAAAAAAGACAAACCGGGAAGATTTGCCCTGGCAGAAGGTGGAACCATATTCCTTGATGAAATAGGAGATATATCTTCATCAATGCAGACAAGACTTCTCAGAGTTCTTCAGGAAAAAATTTACGAGCCTTTAGGTTCTGTAACACCTTCCAGAGCAAATGTAAGAATAGTGGCAGCTACAAATAAAAATTTGATTTCCCTTGTAGATGAAGGAAAATTCCGTCAGGACCTTTTTTATCGCCTTAATGTTATGAAAATTCATATTCCTCCTCTATCTGAAAGAAAAGAAGATATTCCTTTACTTGTAAATCATTTTATAAAAAAATTTAACAGTATAAAAGGAAAAGAGATACAATCCATATCAGATAATGCCATGTCTCTATTAATGAAACATAATTTCCCCGGGAATATAAGAGAGCTGGAGAATATAATAGAACATGCTTTTATACTGTGTAAGGGCGATATAATACTTGCAGGACACCTACCTGAACAATTTATATCAGCAAAGGCGATTCCTTACGAAGGGAAAGAGCTGAAAGATATAGAGAAGCATATGATTTATGAAGCTCTGAAAAGAAATAACTGGAACAAAAAGGAAACAGCAAAAGAGCTGGGAATAGACAAAAGTACGCTCTGGAGAAAAATTAAACTCTTTGGATTGAAAAATACTGATTAATTTTGATTCTTTATCCCGGAAACACAAGAGACAATTCTATTTCCATTTCATCATTGAATATACCTATTTTTATTTTATCATCTTCTCCATATATCTCCGGAAAACCATATTTACCCTGCTCATTCAATGTATAAACCTGTACAGTTTTATGTACAGGATCAACGATCCAGTATTCCTTCACTCCACTTTTCTGGTATAGCTGACGTTTTGACTTCATATCTTTTTTTGCTGTTGATGGTGACAGAATCTCTACAATAAAGTCAGGAGAGCCTCTGCACCCCTTCTCATCAAGTTTTTTTCTGTCACAGACGACTGTAATATCAGGCATAAGAGCATCTTTTATAAATTCATCCGGTTCGTCTTCTTCAGGAAACCTGACCCCAAAAGGAGCAGCAAATACCATACATGTTTTGCCAACCAGATAGTTTGCTATTTGTCTGTATAATTCACCGGAAATAAGTTGATGGCCGGTACTTGGCGGAGCCATATTATAAGGAATTCCATCTATAATTTCCCATAATTCATTATCTGGCCAGGTCATATAATCTGCAAAAGTATATATTTTTTTTTCTTTTTTCAATGGATCCGACACAAGTATCATCTCCTATGCATATTATAGCAGATGTTCTATTTAATGGAAAGTGATAGAATTGGTAGTCATAAAGATGTCAGGTTACAGCCAGAGTAATAAAAAAAAATACCAAAAGAAATTGCATTATGCAAATATAAATTGCATTATGCAATATTTTTTTATTGTTTTTTTACAAGTACTCTAAATAAAAAAATTTTCTTCCCTGATTTTACAGGGTTTATTATTAATTTTAATTTTTATGGCACTGGTATTGCATATTATAATTATATAAATTACTTCATTATGGAATTATGGAGAAAAGCCTGTGTTTATAGGTATATCAATTTTCAACAAGAGATTATCACCATTATTTGATACATCACAGAATCTCCTGATTGTAAAATTAGATGGTTCACAGGAGAAAGGACGTGAAATATGTTCTTTTGGTTTCTTAAGCCCTGTAAAGAAAATGGAAAAACTTATAGAAAAAAATATAAATGTCCTCATATGTGGTGCTATAAGTAATTCTTTTATCTATCCTCTGGTAAAAGCAAATATAAGGGTAATACCAAATCTCTGTGGTGAATATGAAGAAATACTTGAAACATTTAAGGAAAATGAAATTTCCCTAGATAAATTTCTTATGCCAGGTTGCTGTAAAAAACGAAAGTATAACTGTCATAGACATAGACATGGAAGAAATAATTAATAAAATGAAAGGAGATTTTATATGAGACTGGCAGTTGCAACAGATGGAGGATATGTGTCCCAACATTTCGGTCAGTGTTCTGAGTATACAATAGTAGATATTCAGGATAAAAAAATCGTAGAAAGAAGATTATTTAAAAGCACCGGACATCAGGGTGGAGCATGTTCTATACCTCATACATTGCACGGAGAAAAAGTAGATTGTGTTATTACAGGAGGTATGGGGCAGAAAGCTATGATGATTTTTGATCAATATGGTATTAAAACCTTTCTGGGAATTTCCGGTTCTGTAGATGAAGTTATAGAAAAATTTATTAATGAAACTCTTGTTTCAGGTGAAAGTACCTGTGATTCTTCTCATGGAGAAGAACATAACTGCGGTCGCCATTAATGAAAGGAGAAAAAATTATGAAAAAAGTTGCTTTAACTTCAACAGGCTCTGATTTGAATGCTCTTCTTGATCCCAGATTTGGAAGATGCAGTTACTTTGTTATAGTAGATTTAGAAACTGAAATGGTTGAAGCTTTTCCAAATGAAGCTGCCAGTGCACCAGGAGGAGCAGGTATTGCGGCAGCACAATTCATAGCAAATAAAGATGTCGATACTGTATTATCAGGACAATTTGGTCCCAATGCTTTTCAAACCTTGAATGCTGCTGAAATAGCAATTTATACCGGTTTTGAAGGAACTCTTCATCAAAATCTTGAGGCTCTTAAACAAAATAAACTACAGAGAATAAATTCTGCTACAGTAGAGAGTCATTATGGTATGGGCGGAGGCGGAGGCCGTGGTATGGGCGGAGGCGGAGGCCGTGGTATGGGCGGAGGCGGAGGCCGTGGTATGGGCGGAGGCCGGTGGGGAGGATAATTAATGGAAATTTCAGTTATGAGCGGAAAGGGCGGGACAGGGAAAACGACAGTATCTATCAATCTCGCTCTTTCTGCAGGGGAAAAAATAAGATTTCTTGACTGTGATGTGGAAGAACCTGATGCAAAGATATTTCTTCTTCCCAGAATGGAAAGAATAGAATATTCTACTGTATCCATACCTGTTATAGATGAAAAACTCTGCACCTATTGCGGGAAATGTGCTGAATTCTGTATATTCAATGCTCTTGCTGTAATAAAAAAGAAGATACTCTTTTTTGAAAGACTATGCCGCAGTTGCAGTGGATGTTGGCTTATATGTCCTGAAAGAGCTATTACCGAAGGTAAAAGAGAAAATGGAATTATAAGATATGGTGAGGTGGGAGAAATAAGTTTTATGGAGGGAGAGCTTAAAGCCGGTGAAGAAACAGGTTATTCTATAGTAAGGGATATGAGAAAAATACCATACAAAAAAGATTTAATCACTATCATAGACTGCCCTCCCGGCCTTTCGCCAACTCTCCTGGAAGCCATAGATAAAACTGATTTTTCTATTGTAGTAACAGAACCTTCAGAAACGGCTTTTCATGATATGAGACTTTCTTTAGAACTTTTAGAGAGATTAAAAATACCCTGTGGTGTAATAATAAATAAGTCCTCAGGAAGAGAAAGTTTTATTGAAGATTATTGCAGTAAAAAGAAGATAGATATACTGCTTACAATACCCTTTGATATGGAAATAGCATGTCTTTATTCAAAAGGTATTCCTTTTTCCATAGAAATTCCTTTATGGAAAAATAAATTTCGTGACATATTTAAAAAAATAGTAAAGAGTGGTAAATCTTTATGAAAGAACTTGTTATAATAAGTGGAAAAGGTGGAACAGGGAAAACCCTTATAAGTGCTTCATTTATAAGTCTTATGAAAGATGCAATTGGAGCAGATTGTGATGTAGATACACCAAATCTTCATTTGCTTCTTAAGCCTTCTGTCATTTCGGAAGAAAAATATTATGGTCCTAAAGTGGCTCTTTTAAATAAGTCAAAATGTACACTCTGTGGAAAATGTATGGAAGAAGATTTATGCAGATTCCACGCAATAGGGAAGGGGGAGTTTCCTGTTTTTAATTCTTTTTACTGCAGGGGATGCGGAGTCTGTATTGTTATCTGTCCTGAGAAAGCCATAGACCTTGTAGAAAGAGAAGCAGGGAAAATTTATACAGGAAAAACAGAAAAAAATTTTATTGTCTATGGTCAGTTAGAACCGGCACAGTTAGGGTCAGGCAAAATGGTGGTACAGATAAAAAATAAAGCAAGAAACATGGCACTGGAAAAAGGATTGGAACTGGTAATTATTGACTCCTCTGCAGGCCTCGGTTGCACCGTAATAGCCTCTCTGAGTAATTGTAACTGTGCCCTTATAGTTACTGAACCGACACTATCGGCAATAAGTGATCTTTTGAGAATAATTGAGTTAACAGAATATTTTAATATTCCATCCTTTATATGCATAAATAAATGCGGAATAAATCAGGTGAATGAGAAAAAAATCATAGACTTTGCCCGGGAAAAGGAAATAAAAATTATAGAAAAAATACCTTTTTATAAGGATTTTGCCATAAATAATACAGGAGAAATACCTGTAATCTCCTGTCCCGAGAGTGAACTTTCACAAAAAATTATCAATACATGGAAAAAGATGTTAAGCTTAATTTAAGGATAGTAGTCAGCTATCAGATTAAGGAAAAATTGATAGCTCATAGCTGACTGCTGAGAGCTATAATTTAAAGGAGAAATTATGATAATAAGTATAGCAAGCGGAAAAGGTGGTACAGGAAAAACTACTATTGCCACATCTCTGGCACTTTCAATAGAACACGGGCAATTTCTGGACTGTGACGTAGAAGAACCCAATGCTCATCTTTTCTTAAAGCCAGAAAAAGAAAAGGTTGAAACTGTGAGTGTTACTGTTCCTGAAGTGGATATGAACCTCTGCACTCACTGTGGTGAATGTGGAAAGATATGCCAGTTCAAAGCCATAGTGTCTGTAAAGAAAAGTCTTCTTCTTTTCCCACAGTTATGTCATTCCTGCGGAGGATGTATAAAGGCCTGTCCTTCCGGTGCAATAAAAGAGGTAGAAAGAGAGATAGGAATAATAGAATCAGGAAGAGTAAAAGATATAGAATTTCACCATGGAATACTTAACATAGGTGAAGCCAAAAGTCCCCCCCTTATTAAAGCACTTAAAAAGAAAATAAATAATTCTAACACTGTTATAATAGATTCTCCTCCCGGCACATCCTGTCCTGTTATAACTTCTGTAAGAGGAAGTGATTATGTAATACTGGTGACTGAACCAACACCCTTCGGGTTAAATGATCTTATCCTTGCAGTGGAAATGGTAAAAACTCTTCTAATACCTTCTGGTATAATAATTAATAGGTCTGATATAGGAGATAGAGAGGTTTTTCTCTATTGTGAAAGAGAAAATATCCCTATTCTTATGGAGATACCGAATAATAGAGAAGTAGCAGAAGGGTATTCCAAAGGGAAAACTCTTGTAGAAACCCTACCGGAATTAAAAGAAAAATTCAGAGAGCTTTTTAAAAATATAAAAAGGAGCTGAACATTATGGTTCTGGAAAAACAGGAAAAGAAAGAATTAGAGAAATCGGGTTATCTGCAGGAAATACCGGAAGATGATATATTTATTAAAAATTTCCTGCGTCTATACGAAACACTTGATAAAGAACAGATCGATAAAGATATACAAAAACTAAAACAACTTCACCCTGATAGAACTCCTGAAGAGCTGGTAGAAGTCTGTGTAAGTAATTTTGCAAAGAAAAATTCTCTCTGGGGAGGTATCAGTGCCATGCCGGGTTCCATACCGGGCTTCGGCACTATTGTTCAGCTAGGTACTGCTCTTGCAGACAGTTTTGCCCTTATAAGATCACACGCAATACTCATTCTCGGCATATCTTCTCTTTATGGTTTTGATCCATATTCTAAAGAAAGAATAATGGATATTTTAATTATACTGAGCGGCAAGAGTGAAATACCTGATGAGACAAAATTCAAAACAGAAGTTATAAAAAGTGGAGGTGCAAGAATGGTTAAAAATATTCTTGCCGGTATGAGCGGATGTTTCTGCAGAAGAAGTATTTTTCGTTTTCTTCCCATTGCCGGTATAGTTATGGGAGGAGCTATGAATTATTTTTCCACAAAAGAAACCGGTAAAAGGGCAGGGGAATTTTATGGAAGAAAAAGACACAGACATAGAGAAGGAAGAGGACATGAGTAAAATCAATGAACTGATAGTAATAAGCGGGAAAGGTGGCACAGGAAAAACAACAATAGTTTCTGCCTTTGCATCTCTCGCAAAAAATAAAATAATGGCTGACTGTGATGTAGATGCAGCAGATCTTCATCTTATAATGAATCCTGAAATAAGACACAGGGAAAATTTTATAGGAGGTACAAGAGCTGTCCTTAATCAAGATAAGTGTATAAAATGTGGTAAATGTATAGAATTATGTAGATTTGATGCTATAAAAGATGATTTTTGTATAGAAGAACCTTACTGTGAGGGCTGTTCTGTATGCAGTTATTTCTGTCCGGTAAAAGCTATAACTATGGAAGATTCTATATCAGGTGAAATCTTTATTTCAGATACAAGGTTTGGTCCCTTTGTCCATGCGAAACTGGGAATAGCACAGGAAAACTCAGGTAAACTTGTAACAGAGGTAAGAAAAAAAGCAAAAAAACTTGCAGAAGAAAATAAGTTTAATCTCATAATAATAGATGGTTCACCAGGCACAGGATGTCCTGTCATAGCTTCACTTGCAGGAGCAACATCAGTACTGATAGTAACAGAACCTACTCTTTCAGGCATTCATGATATGAAGAGGGTTGTAGAATTATCGAAAAATTTCAGTATTAACCCTTCTGTATGTATAAATAAATATGATATAAATATTGAATTAAGTAAAAAAATAGAAGATTATTGTATGAAAAATTCTGTGGATTTTTACGGCAGACTTCCCTATGATGAGAATACAACAAAAGCTATGGTAGCAAGAAAAACTATTATAGAATACTCTTCAGGAGAATTCAGTAATAGTATTAAAGGAATATGGATAAAATTAGAAGAAAAACTTGAGATTTAATTTAGAAAGGAGGTGAAGTAAAATGCCAGGTTTTGATGGAACAGGACCACAGGGTATGGGGCCACGAACAGGAGGAGGCAGAGGTTTCTGCTATCCTTATCCTGGAGAAGGATATATACCACCTGGAGTATACATGCCTCAGTATGAAAATTATAATTATGTTCCTTATGGAGCAGGAAGAGGAGGTATACCCCGGGGGGGCGGTAGAGGCCGTGCATGGGGTGGCGGTAGAGGATGTGCATGGGGTGGCGGTAGAGGACGAAATTGGCAGAGAGGGGGAGGAATGCCTTTCAGAGATAGACGATGGTAATTGTTTTTAAAGTGAGGTGAAATAAAATGCCAGGTTTTGATGGAACAGGCCCACAGGGTATGGGGCCACGAACAGGAGGAGGCAGAGGATACTGTCCGCCACCACCATATGATTATCCGGGCTTTGGTGCAGGAATAGGAGGCAGACCCTGGGGAGGCGGAAGAGGCCGCCTATGGGGAGGTGGAAGAGGAAGAAGGTTTTCTTACAGATGGCAGTGGGAACCCGGATATTATGAAGAATATGCTCCTTATTACAAAAGACCCGGGCCGGAAGAAGAAAAAGTATATCTCAATGAACAGGTTAATTTTCTCAAAGATCAGATATCCTATCTCCAGGAACAACTACAGGAAATAAATAAAAGACTTGATGAATTAAACAAAACCGAATAAAAGCAACAGAGGAGAGTAGTCTATCCGGCTACTCTCTCTATTAATCATATTATACTATGGAGGCGACACATGGATCAACAGTGTAAAACATGTAATGTTCAGGAAGGATGCAGTCATAAAGGGCAACCTGATGATAGATGTATTGAAGAGCTTATTCGTAAAGACAGATTAAATAAGATAAAGAAAAAATTTCTTATTATGAGCGGAAAAGGAGGAGTGGGGAAAACAACTGTAGCAGTAAATCTGGCTATAGCTTTAAGCTTAAGAGGGAAAAAAACAGGACTCCTGGATATAGATATTCACGGGCCAAATGTGCCCAAAATGCTTGGACTTCAGGGGAAAAGAGCTGCTGGAAGTGGCACAGAGCTTTCTCCAATCTTTATTCCTCCTTCCCTGAAGGTTATGTCCATAGGATTTTTACTCGAAGAATCAAAGGATGCCGTTATATGGAGGGGCCCCCTTAAAATGCATGTAATTGAACAGTTCTTAACAGAAGTTTCCTGGGGAGAATCAGATTATCTCCTTATAGACGCCCCTCCTGGCACAGGAGATGAACCTTTAAGTATAGCCCAGCTCGTACCGGAGGCAGAAGCCATAATAGTAACTACCGGCCAGGAAGTATCCCTTCTGGATGTAAGTAAATCTATAACATTCTGCAGAAAAACAGGGATGAAAATAGCAGGCCTCATAGAAAATATGAGTGGTTTCTCCTGCCCTCACTGTGGAAAAGATATTAATCTATTTAAATCAGGTGGGGGAGAACAACTTGCTTTGAAAGAAGAAATAAGATTTCTAGGAGCTATTCCCATAGATCCGGAAATAGTAAACTGTGGAGACAATGGCATTGCCTATCTAAAGGAATATCCCCAGACCAGAGGTTCTGATATATTTAAAAAAATAGCAATAGAATTAGGAGTAGAAGAATATGAATCTTAAAGTTTTAATAAGAGGTGGAGGAGATCTTGCCACAGGAGTCGCTCACAGATTATTTAAATCAGGTATGAAGGTATTAATTACAGAAATTCCCGGACCTCTTGTTATAAGAAGAACTGTAGCTTTTGCATCTGCCGTATATGAAGGTGGAATTACAGTAGAAGGAGTGACGGCAAGACTTCAAAAGACAGAACCTTTTTTCACATCCGAATATATAACTGTAATAATTGATTCTGAATGCAAAATATGTTATTCCTTAAAACCTGATGTAATTATAGATGCCATAATAGCAAAAACCAATAAAGGCACTTTAAAATATATGGCGCCACTGGTGATTGCTCTGGGACCGGGTTTTAAGGCAGGCACGGATGTCCACAGAGTTATAGAAACACAGAGAGGACATTATTTAGGAAAGATAATAGAGGAAGGGTATGCAGAAACTGATACGGGAATACCCGGGGAGGTAGAAGGATATACTTCACAAAGAATTATCAGAGCGCCGGAAGATGGTATTTTTATTTCAGAGAAGAACATAGGTGATTTAATTAAAGAAGGAGAAGTTATAGGAAAGGTACAAAAAGCTGAGGTAAAAGCACCTCTTTCAGGCCTTATAAGAGGACTTATAAAAAATGGGATAGAAGTTAAAAAGGATTTAAAGATTGGAGATATAGATCCAAGAGAAAAAAAAGACTTGATATATACTATATCAGATAAGGCAAGGGCCTTAGGAGGAAGTGTTCTTGAAGTAATAATGAACTTTTATTCGGATAGAATTATATTTTTTGAGAAATAATAATGGAGTTTCCATGAAAAGATTTGCATTACTATGTATATTTTTATTGCTTTTTTTTGGATGTAAAAAACAGAAAGACACTGATACCGATAAAGAAATACTTATAATGACATCTTTCTATCCTGTTTATATAAGTACTATTAATATTACAAAAGATATTTTAGATATAAAAGTTTTAAATCTTACAGAGTATGATACAGGGTGTATTCATAATTATTCACTTACTTCAGATAATATGAAAGATATCTCCAGGACAGATATTTTTGTAATAAATGGTGCAGGTATGGAGACTTTTATTGACAAAATTATAAAAGAAAAAAGTGTTTTAAAGATAATAGACTCAAGTAAGGGAGTAAAATTGATAGAAAAAAATAACAATCAATATAACCCTCATATCTGGGTTTCCATTGAAAATCAAATCAAACAGATTGAAAATATAAAAGAAGGTCTTTCTTTATATGATCCCTTACATAAGGAGAATTATAAAAAAAATGCAGATCTTTATATAACAAAGCTCAATCAATTAAAACAGGAAATGGAAGAAGGACTGAAAGATATAAAATATAGAAATATTGTGACTTTTCATGAGGCTTTTAACTACTTCGCAGAAGAATTCAACTTTAACATAGTATCAGTTATTGAAAGAGAACCAGGAGTTGAACCAAATGCAAAAGAAATGGCAGAGACTATTAAAATGATTAAAAAATATGATGTTAAAGCACTATTTGCAGAACCACAGTATTCCTCAGGCCCTGCCCGTGTAATAGCAAAAGAAACAGGTCTTAAAGTCTATACACTGGATCCTGCTGTTAGCGGGCCTTTAAATAAAAATGCCTATATAGATATTATGAAAAATAATATAAAAGTACTTAAAGAATCTCTAAATTAGAAAGGAAGTGAATTTATGCCTATTTATGAATATAAATGTGAAGACTGCGGGAAAATAAGTGAATTTTTAGATAATAAGAATAAACTTAAATGTAGTTCCTGCGGGAGTCTTTATCTTAAAAAACAGTTTTCTACTTTTTCTGTTGTAAATAAAGGTAATATCACCGGTTCAGATGAAAAGAGTTGCTGTGGCATGACAGATCCCTGTGATAATCCGAAAAGATGTTGCAGTAAATAGAAAGGATGGAAATGAACATAACTTTTAAATGTCTGGAATGTGGTCTTAGTAATTTTATAAAACTTATGAATGAATTTAATATGCCTGAAGATATACAGAAAAGGGCAATGAAGGATTTTCTTCTTTTTCTTTCTCATCTCAATTATTCAGATTCTCCACCTGTTATATCAAAATACTATCATGAAGAAATAAAAAAACTTCTGAATAATAAAGACCCCTATTATGACAAAAAAAGATTTTATAATCAAAAAATTCTTTCTGAATATGATAATTTTCGTTCCCTCATAAATAAAACTAATAACTCTGTAAGGGCTACCTTTATGCTTACCCTTGCAGGAAATATTATAGATTTCGGCCCCAATCAGAATTTTAATATAGAAGAAACCCTTCATAACGCACTAAAAGAAACTCTTTATATAGATCATTATAATAAGTTAATCAATGATATATACAGATCTTCTCTCATATTATATATAACAGATAACGCAGGAGAAATTGTTTTTGATAAAATGTTCATAGAAAAGATTCTGGAACTCAATATGGTGAGTAGAGATAAGATTGTTGCAGTAACAAGAGGAGGGCCTGTTATAAATGATGCCACAATAGAAGATGCACAAGATGTGGGACTGACTGAAATTGTCAAAGTAATTGATACAGGTGACTGTGCACCTGGAATTATTCTGGAAAATACATCAGAAGAATTCAGAGAATATTTTCATACTGCTGATTTAATTATATCAAAAGGACAGGGTAATTATGAAACACTTCATAGCACGAATAATAAAAATATTTATTTTTTACTTATAGCCAAATGTCCTCTCATAGCAGATATATTAAAAGTTCCTCATAAGTCTTTTGTTTGTATGAAAAAAGGAGAAGGTAAATGAAAATCTTCGGCCCCGTTCCTTCACGACGTCTGGGAAGAAGTCTGGGCGTTAATATTATACCCTATAAAAACTGTTCTTATGATTGTATTTACTGCCAGGTTGGAAGAACTAACTGTCAGACCATAAAAAGAAAAGAATTTTACAGGCCCGAAGAAATTTTTAAAGAAGTAAAGGAAAAACTCTATGAGTTAAATAAAATTGACGAAAAAATAGATTATATTACCTTTGTATCCCATGGGGAACCTCTTCTGGATATAAATTTAGGAAAAGAAATAGAACTCTTAAAGGAATTTAATATTAAATTTGCTTTGATTACCAATTCTTCTCTTCTTAATAATAAAGGATTAAGCAAAATTCTAACTAAAGTAGACTGGATTTCTTTAAAAATAGATACTGTCAAAGAGGATGTATGGAAAAAAATTAATCGTCCCTGTAATGAATTGAATTTAGAAGAAATACTTGAAAGTATAAGAGCTTTTTCAAAAACATACAATAACATATTAAATACAGAAACAATGATTGTAAAAAACCTGAATGATAAAGAAGAAGACCTGAAGGAACTGGCAAATTTCCTGTATACAATTAACCCCTATAGATCCTATCTTTCTATTCCCATAAGACCTCCTGCAGAAAAATGGATAGAAAAGCCTCATGAGGAAATAATGATTAAAGCCTATCACATATTAAGAGAAAAAATTAAATCAGTGGAATATCTGACTGGATATGAAGGAAATAATTTTATTTCTTCAGGGAGTGCAAAAGAAGACCTTCTTGCCATTACATCTGTTCACCCGATGAAAGAGAAGGCAGTGGAACAATTTCTTTCTACAACAGATTCAGACTGGCATATTATAGAAGAATTATTAAAGGACAATTTACTTTTAAAAAAAGAATATAAAGGTGAAAATTTTTATATAAGGAGTCATAAAAAATGAAAAAATATGTATTAAATTTCTGGATTGATTTTACTTCTTTTATAGCTCTTTTAGCCATATCCTGCACAGGGTGAATCTTAAAGTATATACTGCCTCATGGTTCAGGGGGCAAAAGGTTTATCTTCTTAACAAGATATCAATGGGGAGAGATGCATTTTATCTTTGCAGGGATATTTCTCCTGGGTATGATTATTCATTTTTATCTTCACTGGGACTGGATAAAGAAAATGTTTTTTTTCTGTTTCATAAAAAAGTTCTGTAATGATATAGAGGATTGATTGAATTTAATTCTTGACAAATTCAGATATCTCGTAAAGGAACATAATCTATTAAAACAAAACATTGAAATTATATGTAATCATTGAATAAAGATGTTGAATATGTTATAATTTAGAAAAGATGTATTATAAGGTGAATTTGCGATGAAGCTAAGTACCGCAACAGGCAAGTTAGTATCCATCTCACAAGTCTGTCCCTGTCCGGGCTCTTACGCAAAATCTATGATCCTGTTACAATGAAATCTGTTATTACAGAATATACAGTTTTGTATTT
>Ga0116183_1002482_pt1 | contig 19855 bp, 17 predicted proteins | sample AD_UKC078_MetaG_FD_89753 | JGI IMG/M metagenome (GOLD analysis project Ga0116183, IMG submission 89753) | Active sludge microbial communities of municipal wastewater-treating anaerobic digesters from USA - AD_UKC078_MetaG | ecosystem: Engineered > Bioreactor > Anaerobic > Digestate | place: USA... | reverse complement strand
GATGCCATGCTGGTTCCCGTAGTATTGTTCATCGTGGGTCTCGTCCTCCTGATCAAGGGGGGAGACTGGTTCGTGGATGGGGCGGTGGGAATCGCCCACAGATATCATATCCCCGAGATCCTGATCGGGGCCACGGTCGTGTCGATCGGAACGACGATTCCGGAAGTTCTCGTCTCATCAATTGCTGCAGGGCTTGGCCAGAGCCAGACGGCGTACGGAAATGCGATCGGATCGGTGATCTGCAACACTGCCCTGATCGCCGCGATCACGATCGCGGTGAAACCGGCGGATACCGTGGATACGGGGACCTTCAGGATTCCGGTGTTCTTCTTCTTTGGCGCTGCGGCACTCTATTCGGCGGTCGCCTATACGACCGGTCAGTTTACAAGAGTGGTCGGATCGATTCTTCTTTCCGTGTTCGTCGTGTACATGATGATTAACACAAAGAAAGCATTCAGCGGGGAACTGGTCCTTGATGTAGAGGAGGATGATGAAAAGGAAGCGAAAGAGAGTTCTCTCGGCAAGGATCTTCTGTTGCTCATCCTCGGCGCGGCGGTGATCGCGGTGGGAGCTGACCTCCTGGTCAAGAACGGAAAGATCATCGCCGAGGGACTTGGAGTTCCTGAATCGGTGATCGCCCTGACCTTCGTGGCGCTGGGAACCTCTTTACCGGAACTCGTGACGGCGATAACGTCGCTTGCCAAAGGCCATGGAAGCCTCTCGCTTGGAAATATCGTCGGAGCGAACCTCTTCAACCTCGTGCTCGTAAGCGGCCTGGCGGTCACAATCAGGCCTTTCGGCATTCCGACCGAAAAGATGATCGCAGGTCACAACGCATCGCTTCTGGTCGATCTTCCGGTGATGTTTGCGGTTATGGTTCTGATGACGCTTCCGGCGCTGCTGAAGAAGCGGCTGTACCGATGGCAGGGGATCATGCTCCTCTGCATCTATGCCGCCTACGTCTCTTTCCAGTTCTTCTTCTGAGTCTACGAAAGATCCCGTTTCTCGAACCGGTAGAGCCCTCCTGCAACCAAGAAGGCCGATATGATCGTGAGGACGATCAGCGGCTTGGCCTTGAAGGGCTCGATGGGGACGCGGGGGATGAGCTCGAAGGGGTTGAGAGCGGAAAGCCAGAAGGGAATCGGGGTGATCTGCTTGACGTAGGAGATGGTGAAGAAGGAGGCGAAGAGAATCCAAACTGTGGACGTCAGCGAAGGTAGCATCCCGACGAGGAAGGTCGCGATTCCACCCAGGAGCCAGATCGCCGGAAGGTAGGTCAGTCCATGGCAGACCATCTCTCCAAGGGCGAGGGCGTTGTTTGAACCAAGGACGAGACCGAGGGCCAGGAGAAGCGTCATGAGGATGCCCTCGATGAAGGCGATGAACAGGAAGGGAAGATAGACTCCGATTCGATCGATTGGCCGGGCAAAGATCAGTTCGCTTCGGCCCCGAAGCTCTTCCTTTCGAATCCGCAGGGCGGAGAGCATCACCGGAATGCCGGCCACCATGCTCATGAGTGCGAAGATCAGGGCTACATAGCCATCCGTCAGGGTGTCGGGACCGCCTTGGAGGATGATCGTCCTCATCAGCTCGTTGGATTGGACGAACGTCTCCAGTTCTCCGATGACGCTTCCGTAGGAGAGACCGAGGATGAAGAGGGCGCTTCCCCAAGCGATCGTGACACTCCGGCCCAACCGCCAGGCGAACCCCAGAGGGGTAAGGAGCGATTTCGGGGCGTGGATTCGACTTGCTCGCTGGGGAATGATCCCTGCGCCATGGTCGCGAACGTGGTTGAAGAGAAGGGCGAGAGCGATCAGAACCAAGGCTTGAAGAAGAAGGATCGGAATCGGCCAAAGATCGTTTAAGTAGAACGCCCGGACCTTCAGCGCAAGACCGAAGGGCGAGAACAGGGTGAGGGGGCTTTCCTGAAGATCGCCGAAGGCTCTGATGATATAGGAAACTCCCAGAAAGGACAGGCTTGCGGTGAGGACGCCGGTCGAGGTGGCAAACAGTTGCGCAAGCAGCAGCGTGAGGGCGGCGAAGAAGAATCCCGTATTCCCGATCGCCACGCCGAAGGTGAATGCGCCACTGAACGTGGTCCCTTCAAGATCGACGATTAGCAGTCCGATAATGCTGAGGATGCCGATGACGGTGTTGACGATGAGGGCGAAGAGGATCGGAGCGATTGTCGGGGTTTTTGGTTTGATGGGTTGGGCCAGTAGCAACTCTACCCGTCCAAGCTCCTCGTCGGTCCGGGTATGGCGAGTGACGAGGAAGATGTTCATCACCGAGATGGCGATCAGATACCACAGGAGGGTCTCCTGGCTCATCACGATCGCCTGGCTGATCGCATCGAGTCCGTAGACCGGTCCCATCATCGCCACCATCGCGGGATTCTGCATCGTCCGGGCGAGGGCCAAAGCCTCTTCATTCGTCGGGATCAGGGTCGGGTAGAGGGCGGTGAAAAAGAGAAGTGAGGAAACGATCGAGAGGATCCAGAGGGGGGTCGTGACCCGTTCCCGCCGGGCGATGAAGTGAAGGTATCGGTTCATAGCCCGTTGCTCTCATGGAAGAACCGCTCAAGATCCGTATGCTCATCGATGAGGAGGGTCTCTTCGATTCGGCCCTGCTTGATGATGGAGACCGCGGTCGCGATCTTCTGCACTTCGCTGAGGATGTGCGAAGAAAGGAAGATCGTCTTTCCCTCACCGTGCTTGGCTTTTATTACCTGCTGGAAGCGCTGCTCCATCAGAGGATCCAAGCCGCTGGTCGGCTCGTCCAAGATGAACACCTCCGCAGGGGAGGCGAACGCCGCCACCAAGGCGACTTTCTGGCGATTTCCCTTTGAGTAGGTCTTGCACTTCTTCGAAGGGTCGAGCTCAAAGAGGTCGAGATAGTGATCGATCCGTTTGCGGTCGAGGCGTTCCCTGCCGATGAGGAGGTCGATCACCTCCCCACCGGTGAAATTCGGCCAGAGATTGACCTCCCCGGGCACATAGGCAAGCCGGCTGTGGATCGGGATTCGATCCCGGTACGCATCGAGGCCGAAGATCGATGCCTCGCCCCGAGTGGGGCGGATGATTCCAAGGAGGATTCGGATCATCGTGGTCTTACCCGCCCCGTTGGGACCGAGAAATCCGTGAATCGTGTTTTCTTCGATCGCCAGGGTCACCCCGTCAAGGGCTTTGGTTTTTCCGAAGTGCTTGGAAACGTCATTGATTGCGATCACTGCCATGGCATTAGAATACCACACAACCGCCTCTTGCCCACCACTATTCTTGGGCGGTACACTGAGGGTGTGGAGAGGAGGTCGACGATGATTGACGGATTGATTACGGTTGCGGCGCTTTCGCCCGGGCTCAGGGTTGCAGATCCTTCGTTCAACGGCAAAGAGATCGTCGCCGGAATTGAAGAAGCGGCAAAACAGGGTGTTTGCCTTCTCGTACTACCCGAACTTTGCACCACCGGGTCGACGTGCGGGGATCTCTTCTACTCCCAAACCCTCCTCAAAGCGAGCGATGATGCGGTACGAGAAATCGTTGGTTCTACATCTTCTCGTGAGCTGATCGTCGTCTTCGGAGCGCCCGTCGCCTTCGGATCAAATCTCTATAACGCTTCGATCGTCGCCTATGACGGGCAAATCCTTGCGATAGTACCCAAACCCGCCGGCGGCGTCTTCGCTTCATATGAGGGCGAGCCGCTCTCCGTCGAGCTGTTTGATGCGTACACCTACTTCGGCAACGGGATTCGCATCGCCCCATCGGCAATTCCTCATTTCGTTCTTGCAATCGATGATTTTACGACACCGAGCGGAGCTACGGTGGTCGCTTCCCCGATCAGTGAAGCGGAGCTGATCGGTCGTTCCACCAAACGCCGGCTTCTCGCTCAGGGCTTTACGATTTCCAACGCCTGTGCTCTCGTTCAGGCGAACAGCGGAGAAGGGGAGTCGACGACCGATTCCGTCTATCTTGCCGATGCATTGATCGTCGAACGGGGAAAAATCCTCAGTGAGAGCGGCGGAATGAGCGGAAAGCTCGTAATCGGACAGATCGATCTTCAGGTGCTTGTCCATCAGCGCCGGCTTGAAAAGAGGTACCCCCTCTACGAAGAGGGCTGCCTTGAAATTCCCTGTGATCTGGTTCATGCTCCATCCTCCTTGATTCGCCATATCGACCCGGCGCCGTTCGTTCCCCATGATCCGGTGCGGCTTAAGGAGCGCTGCGAAGAAGTGCTCACCCTCCAAGCCCTCGGCCTGAAGAAACGTCTTGAACATATCGGCATCAAACGGGTGATTCTCGGTCTCTCCGGGGGACTTGATTCAACGGCAGCCCTGCTTGCCGTCATCCGCACGTTTGATGTGATGAGCCTTGACCGCGGGGGCATCATTGCGGTCTCGATGCCGGGGTTCGGAACAACAAACCGGACGAAATCGAATGCCCAAGCTTTGGCGGAAGCGCTCTCAGTCACGTTCTTCACGATCCCGATAGAAAAAGCAGTGGCGCAGCACTTCAAGGATATCGATCATGATCCGACGGTGTTGGACATCACCTATGAAAACGCCCAGGCGCGGGAGCGAACACAGGTTTTGATGGATCTGGCCAACAAGCACGGGGCCCTGGTCATCGGCACCGGAGATCTTTCCGAGCTAGCCCTCGGATGGACGACGTACAACGGCGATCATATGTCGATGTATGCGATCAACAACTCGGTGCCGAAGACCCTGCTCAGGCCCATTCTTGCCCATGAAGCGAACGAAGCCGATGAAGATCTTCAGGCTGTTTTGCTGGACATCCTTGCCACTCCGGTCAGTCCCGAGCTTCTTCCCCCGTCCGGGGACGGGGCGATCAGCCAGAAAACGGAAGCGGTCATCGGGCCGTATGAGCTCCATGATTTCTTCCTTTACTACACCCTGCGCTGGGGGTTCGGCCCTGAGAAGATCTACCGATATGCGGTCAAAGCATTCGAGGGATCGTACACCTCATCGGATATACGACATTGGCTCGCCGTGTTCTTCACCCGTTTTATCGCCAATCAATTCAAGCGCTCCGCTTCACCCGACGGACCGGCGGTCGGATCGGTCTCTCTGTCCCCTCGAACAGGGTTTCGGGCCCCCAGCGATGCCCAAAAACAGGTTTGGATTGAAGAAATTGCAGGATTGATGGGTTAATTTGTACCCTTTTACCCATATCGTTGTTATATAGGTACGGAGCAACAATCAGTCATGCGTAAACACGTGGCGGTCATCTTGACCCTTCTGCTTTTTTTGTCTCTGCCGTTGACCGCGCGAAGTGCGTTCAACCTCAGCCTTGGCTTTGGTGCGACGTACTGTCCCCCGGAAAAGGAGGATTTTTCTTCCGGAATGGGAGATTCCCAAAACTGGATTCTCAGCGGAGAGCTGAACGGGCGTCTTTTTTTTCTCCAGACCCAAGCGACGGTGATGCTTACGAAAAGCGAAGAAGACACGCAGGCGCTCAAGGCGATCGCCCTTGCGGGGGTGAATCTTCCGGTAGTCGGTTCGTGGATGGTGATGGAGCTCGCTGCGGGGGTGGGTGTAACATACGTTCCTCAAAACCCCGGGGTTGAGAACGCCTACTATGCGTTGTACGGCGGAAAGAAGGTGGCGGTCGAGGAGATTCCGTTCCTTGATGCGGTGCTTCAGAGTCCGATCCATCTGCAGATGGGAATCGGGACCGACTTCGGACCGTTGGGACTGAGGGCCCGGTATCTGATCGAATCGAATCAGACGATTGAATCGGTAATGGCAAAAGGCAGGTGGTGGGAAATGTTTGTTCCGAATAGCGGATGTTTTTCTCTTGCTGTCCTTTTGAAGATGAGTTAAATTTTACACACGAAGCTTATAAACAGACAGTGTGTAGCAGAAAGAGGTGACAGAATGAAAAAAGTATGGATTCTTTTGATTGTGTTGGCGGTTCTCGTTCCGGCGGCGGTGAGCGCATCGCCATTCGGACTGAGTCTCGGTGTGACGGGGCTCTACAGCGATACGTTCGGACAGATTTCCAAAGCAATGGAAGCGGGGGACTATGACGGATTCTCCAACATCGACAACTATCGCTTTGGAGCGGATCTCAGAATCAAGCTTCTGCTTGCGGAGATCGATGCGGTCGCGATGTTCGGTTCTGAAGATGGTGCGACAAACATTTCCATGTTGACCACCGCCGGTCTCTCCTTCGATCTGTTCGGTCTGCTGCGGATCGGAGCCGGTGTCGGGCCGCGCTTCACCGTCAACATCGAATCCGACGGGTCGATGTGGGTAAAAGACTCCAACGGCAACCAGGTCGATCTTGAGAATGCCGGCGAAGCGTTCATGAAGAGCCCTCTGGCATACCGCCTCACCGCCGATCTGAAGCTTGGAAAGATTCTTCTCGGATTGAACTACACGCTGGATACGAACTATACCTTTGAAGAGTGGGAAAAGTTTGAGAACATCTTCAACGCTCCATTCGACAATGGGTATATGGGCGTCTCCGTCCTCTTCTCCTTCTTCTAACAGAGTGTTCGCATCTCCTTGCTCAGGCCCGTGAAAACGGGCCTGTTTCGGTGTAACAGGACTCGTAAGTGTGGTATAGTGGTTCAAGGAGTTCCACATGGCCAGAAAAGGTTTTTTCTCTTCCCTGCTTTCCTCTTTGGGTGTCGCGGTGATTTCATTCTTCATCCTCTATTTTTTCTTTCCGAATATCAGTAATCCTTATTTGGGAGTTGCTTTTAAGAAACCGACGGAGATCGTCGATCAGGAAAGTCCATCACGGCTGCGTCAATTGTTCGATCAAGCCACCTCTTGGCTGCCGTTTCGATGACCGCTTGCTCGTTGACTTTTTTAGGGACCGGAACCAGTCATGGGATCCCGGTCATTGGGTGTACATGTTCGGTATGCACCTCGAGCGACGAGCGGGATACGCGGCTGCGCTCGAGCGTGCTGCTTGAGGATGGCGGGCATGCGCTGGTCATCGATACCGGACCGGAGTTTCGACTTCAAGCGCTGAAACACAAGATTACTCATCTGGATGCGGTCTTTTACACCCATGACCATGCCGATCATATCAACGGAATCGATGATTTGCGGTCCTTCAGCAGACATGGTCCGCTGCGGGTCTATGCGAGCAGGGCCGTGGTGGAAACGATTCGTGTTCGTTTTCCCTATGCGCTTGACGCGGATGTCGTTGCCGGAGGACGGCCCCATCTGTTGCTGACCGTCATACAGCCGTATGAAACCGTTACGGTGGGAACGATGAACGTAACGGCACTTCCGATTCTTCACGGCGGTGATGAGATTTTTGCCTATCGAATCGGTTCGCTCGGGTATGTAACCGACTGTAGTGAAGTTCCCCAAAAGAGTGTAGAATATTTGCGGGGTCTTGATACGCTCGTCGTGGATGCGTTGAGGCGCTTTCCCCACCCATCCCATTTCAGCCTCTTTGAGGCGTTGGGGTTGATCAGTCATGTGGGACCGAAGCACGCCTATCTTACGCACCTCAGTCACGGCTTTGCCCATCAGAAGTTGGAGGAGGAGCTTCCCCCTTCGGTGCATGTCGCCTATGATGGGTTGGTCATCCCCATTGGAGGGGAAAATGAAAAAGAAAAAGAGCTTTATCATTGACGGATATGGGTTGATCTATCGCTCCTATTACGGTCTTGGGAGGATGCTCTCTTCAAATGGGGAGAACATCAGCGCCGTCTACGGGTTTTTTACAACCCTCCTGAAGCTGATTCGGGAGGAGGAGATCGATTACATCTCCGTTGCGATGGACAGCGCCGGACCGACGTTTCGTCATGAACTCTATGAAGCGTACAAAGCGAATCGTGATGCCGCCCCGGAAGATCTTCACTCTCAGGTGCCCCATATCGAGGCGATTCTCAAAGCTCTCGGCATCCCCGTCCTCGAACATGCCGGCTGGGAGGCGGATGACATTATCGCCTCGCTTGCTCACGAAGCGACAAAGGATGGCATCCATACGGTGATGTTCACCGGTGATAAAGACCTGCTTCAACTGATTACCGATGATGTCTCAGCCCTCAGACCCGCCCGAAAAGGGGAGTCGTTCTATCGACCGATGGGAAAAACCGAGGTCAAGGAGGAGTTCGGGGTCTCCGTTGAACAGATCATCGACTACCTCGCCTTAATCGGGGACAGCTCGGACAACATCCCCGGGGTAAGGGGAATCGGGCCGAAGGGTGCGGCGAAGCTTCTTGAGGAGTACACGACCCTTGAAGGAGTGTATGAGGCGCTCGAAAAACAGACTCCGACGATGAGGAAGCGGCTCGAAGAGAACAAAGAAGCCGCTCTCCTCAGTAGAAGGTTGGTAATCCTCGATTCCACGCTTTATCAAGAGGAAGGAATCGATTGGGAGGACTATCGAGTCGATCGGATCGATTGGGCGAATTCAATTCCCCTGTTTCAAGAGCTCGGCATGCGAACGATTGTTGGGGAACTGGAACGCCTCAGCGGTGAAAAAGCCTTAAAGCCGCTTGAAAAGCCGAAGAAAGATCGACGAACGTATCGGGGGGTAACGGATCTTGGCGAGCTGAAGAGCCTCTTTGAGAGCGCTGTCAAAAGCGGGGGAATCATCGCCTTCGATCTTGAAACCGACACGGTCGTCGAACTGGATGCGACGATCATCGGCTTCTCGTTCGCTTGGGAAGCGTATACGGCGTATTATGTTCCCCTTGTTCATCAAGGCAAAACGCTCGTTGACGAAGGTGGTGTGAAAAGCCTTCTTCGAACGTACCTTGAAGAGGGAAGGTTGAAGGTCGTCGGACAGAACATCAAGTTCGATTACAAGGTCCTCAAGGTACGGTGGAATATTACGATCAGGCACATCCATGCAGATACGATGATCGCCGCTTGGCTGCTGGATGCGGCCTCGACGCTGAATATGGATTTTTTGGCGCTCCGCTATCTGGGCGTTGAAACTCTTCGCTATACCGACATCGTACCCAAAGACAAGACCCTTGCGGAGATCGATTATGAGAAGGCGCTCTTCTACGCAGCCGAGGATGCCGACATCACCCTCCGGCTGTGGCAGAGCTTTGAAGAGCTTCTAAAAGAGGCTGATCTCCTTGATCTCCTCCGCACCCTTGAGCTTCCGATTCTGAGGATCATCGCCCACATGGAGCTGGAGGGGATCTTCCTTGACGAAGGGGTCATCGATCCCCTTGAAGAGGAATTCGCCGGGCGGATCGACCGGATCAAAGAACAAATCTTCGAGCTCGCCGGAAAAGAATTCAATCTGAACTCTCCGAAGCAGCTGCAGGAGATCCTCTTCGTCGAACAGGGCATTCCGACCGGTGCGAAAACCCGGACCGGATACTCGACCGCCAGTGATGTCCTCGAGCCGCTGAGCGGTCAATATCCCCTTGTGGCGCTGGTATTGGAGTACCGTGAGCTGAACAAACTCGCCTCGACCTATGTCGAGGCGTTGCCCAAGCAGATCAACCGGAGAACCGGACGGATTCATCCAACGTTTCAACAGACGGGTACGGAGACCGGCCGCCTCAGCTGCCGCGACCCCAACCTGCAGAACATTCCCGTTCGAACCGAGGAGGGGAGGCGGATCCGATCGGCGTTCGTTCCTCGAACCGGTTGCGTCTTCCTCAGCGCGGACTATTCGCAAATCGAACTCGTCGTCCTTGCCCATATGGCGGATGATCCAGGACTGAAGGAGGCGTTCTTAGGGGGAATGGACGTTCACCGCTTCACCGCGAGCCTGATCTTCGATACACCGATGACGGAGGTAACAAGCGAGATGCGGGCGATCGCCAAGACGATCAACTTCGGGGTAATGTATGGGATGGGAACCCACGCGCTCGCCCAGGATCTGAAGATCGCCCACCAGGAGGCGAAGCGGTTCATCGAGCAGTATTTTGAACGCTACCCGGCGGTCAGGGACTTCGTCGAAGAGACGAAGACCCGGGCCCGGAAGGAGGAAGTCGTCCACACCCTGTTGGGGCGCCGTCGACCGGTCGGGGAGATCAACAGCCGAAACGCCGTGGAGCGGGCCCGGGCGGAGCGGATCGCGGTCAACACGATCATTCAGGGCAGCGCCGCCGATATCATGAAACAAGCGATGATCCGGGTCGACCGGATGATGAGGGAGCGCAGGCTCTTAAGTGCGCTGATTCTCCAGATCCACGACGAACTGGTCTTCGAAGTCCCGCTTGATGAGGTCGAAGAGATGAAAGCCCTGGTCAAGGAAGCGATGGAAGGGGCGGTAACGTTGAGCATACCCTTGAACGTCTCGATCAGTGTCGGATCGAACTGGGGTGAGCTGTGAAGCCGGTCGTCATAGGGATCACCGGCAAAGCGTGCGCCGGAAAGAATCAATACGCCAAGGCATTTGAAGAGCTGGGCGCCCGTTTGATTGACGTCGATCGCCTCGGGCATCAGGCTCTCGAGGCCAATAAGGATCGAATCATTGCCGAGTTCGGCGACTCCGTCGCAGATCGGGGAGAGATCGATCGGAAAGCGCTCGGAGCGATCGTTTTTTCCGATCCTTCAAAGCTCAAAGCGCTGGAAGGGATCAGTCATCCGTGGATGGTTGCTCGGATTGAACGGATTCTCGCTGAAGAAACGGCGGAAGTCATCGTTTTGAATGCAGCGTTGCTGAACCGAATGGGCCTCGATCGGTTGTGTTCCCATATTTTGTTCATCACTGCTCCGCGGTGCCTCCGCTTTCGGCGGTGTAAAGCCCGCGACGGTCTTTCATGGAGACAATTCCTGAAGCGGGAGGCCAGTCAACGCGACATCAGCTATCAATTACTCGACCCAAAAGCAATCCATCACCGACTCTGGAATTGGGGAAGTATGGAGATAATTCATCGACAAGTACAAAGGTGTTGTGGTAGAATTGGGGTTAAGCGTTGTAGCAGGAACTAAATGAGGATTAGAGATGAAGAAGTCAATAGCAATTATGTTACTGGTAGCAACCTCCGTTGTGGCAATCGCCGTGGGCATAGGAATCTGGTATACTCGTCCCTCCGCTCCTCTTGCCATCATTGAGGAAGCAAAAGCTCGGCAAAGGCAGCCACTCTTGGAAGTAACTCCTCCTCAGCGCGCCGAAGTAGTTCCACTGCCTCCTGACTATCAACCGTTAATTGACGAATTGCTTCCGCTTCTGCAGGATGAATTGACTCAGTCGAAAGCCCTCTCGCTTGAGCAGCAGGCATATGTTGACCAAGCCGTTGAAAATCTTCGCCGTGAATTGCTTCAGTCGATTGACAGTCAGGCGAATCGAACCTATGTCGATCAGCAGATCACCTCCTTGAAGAATGAGCTCACCACCTCGCTTGGACGTTTGGAGGAGAAGCAGGTCGATCGTCGGGCGATCATCGATTCGATCACCGCCGATGATCTGCGCCCGGCATTCAGCGTCTTTCGGGATGAACTCTTGAACCAGGTTCGCTCTGAGCAACCGCGAACAACCGTCGTGATGACCGGCGAGGTTGACGAAGAGCTTCTGTTTAAGAATCTCGCTTGGGAGATAGAAAACAATCTTGACTTCTATGCTTCATACGCTCGCGATGCGATTCTTTCCACGATTGACGATGATCATATGATCGCTCTCTATGAGAGTCATCGCCCCATGCTTCTTGCAGACTTGGCGGCGAGCTTGCCGGCTCCCATGACCGTGATTGCCGCTGAACCGATTACCGGCGAGCAGGTGCTCAGCGAGCTGACCCGGGAGATTGAGAACAACAAGGAATTTTATGCAACCTACGCCCGTGACGCGATCCTCGATACGATCAGTGAGGATGATCTCTTCTCTTACTATAACCGCTACCGTCCGCTTCTCCTTGGGGATCTTTACCAGGGAATCAAGGATGAAGCGAAAGTCGAAATCGCCGATTATGCCGATATCATTGAGCAGATGGAGGCCAACCGCGAGTACTACCTTGCTCAGGACCGGAAGGCGCTGCCCGGCGTCCTAACCGAGGCGGATATCCTGCCGCTGTATGCCACCTACCGTGATGATCTTGCCGAGGATCTCTTTACCCTTCTCGGCGAGGAGATTGAAAGCAATAAGGACGCCTACGCCGTCGAGGCTCGGGATGCGATTCTGGAGACGATCAGCGATGATGACCTCATCGCTTACTATATGCAATATCGGCCGGCATTGGTGGCGGACTTGGTGGAAGAGCTGCCTGCAGCTCGAGCCGCTCTTGACCGGGAGCAAATCTTGGATGATCTGTATGCCGAGATTGAAACCAATAAACCGCTTTATGCTGCCTATGTCCGAGACGCCTTGCTTGAAACGATGATCGGTGATCCCGAGTTCGATCAGGTGTATGAAGAAAACCGGGTTGATATTGATGCCGTCCTCTTGGCCCTTGGCGAAGAGATCGAGAACAACAAGAAGTTTTATGCAACGTATGTCCGAAATGCCCTCCTTGATACGATCAGCGGGGAAGAGCTTGTCAACCTCTATCTGAACTACCGCGATGCATTGATCGAAGTGGGCGTCGAGCTGGATGCGAATCAGATCATGGGAATCCTTACCAACGAGATCGAGAGCAACCGGGAAGCATACGCAACATGGGCTCGAAAAGCGATCATTGATACGATGAGTGACGAGGAGCTGATCTCCTACTACCTTCACTATCGTCCTGAACTGCTTGAGGATATCTACCAAGGGCTGAAAGATCGCTTTGCCATGGCATCTTCGGCGCCCGTCCCGTCAAGCCCGTTGCCGGCGACCCAGCGGACGGTCATCCTCCAAGAGGCAGTGGAAGAAGAGGCTGCTCCTCCGGTGGTCGTCCCGCCAAGTCCGTCCCCGGCGGTCCAGCGGACGGTCATCCTCCAAGAGGTAGTGGAAGAAGAGGCTGCACCTTCGGTGGTCGTCGAGGAGAAGCAGGCGCCCCCCGCTCCCCGGGTGCCCGTCTCGCCAAGCGTTACGACCAAGCCGACAACCGTTCCCTATGAGATGACCCCCGCCGAATATGAGACGCTTCGGCAGGAGAAACGGAATGAAGCGCTTGAAGAGGTATTGAAAAAGATCGGCTAATCCGCCGGATAGGAACGATGTCCGCCATATGGAGTCCTGAAAATCAGGGCTCCATCTTTCTTTTCCTCAACGTAGGAGTTTACCAGCGGAACTTTTCCACCGCCTTCGGGAAGATCGAGTGCGTAGAGCGGCATCGCCAAGCCGGAAAGGCGTTTTCGAAGCTCCGCCTCCAACTTCATTCCATCTTCGATCGAAACCCTCAGATGAGCGGTTCCGCTGACCAGATCTCCTTGAAAGAGGTAATAGGGTTTGATCCGGTTCGCTAAAATGGTATTGCAGAGCTCCTTGAGGGTATCGGCATCATCATTGACCCCTTTCAGCAACACGGTTTGATTCATTGCCGGAATTCCGTTGTCGATGAAAAGAGCGGTCGCCCGGAGCGCCTCCTTCGTCAGTTCCCGAACATGGTTGAACTGGGTCATCAGAAAGAACGGGGCGGTATCAAACGTTTTGAGCATGGCGATCAACGCCGGAGTGATCCGTTCTGCTCTGGCGGCAGGAGCCCGAGAACAGAGGCGAATAATCAGATCGGGTCGTCTTGACCGAAACGCTCCGATCATCGTTTCCAATTGGACGTCATTGAGGGTGAAGAGATCCCCTCCGGTGAAAAGGAGTTCGGTGATTTCAGGATGCTTTTCAACATAGCGAGCCGCTTGTTCAATCTCCTCTTCGTTTGCAGGACCTTGGAATGTTCCGGTGAAGCGCCTGCGGAAGCAGTGGCGGCAGTGGATAAAACAAAGGTCGGTGGTGAGGAACGCCGCCCGATTGGGATAGCGATGGATCAGCCGGGCGGTGGCTGCGTGCCGTTTTTCCGCCAAGGGATCAAGGGTTTCTCCTCGGGATTCGGTATGCTCGAAGACGGTCGGAACGACCTGACGGCGAATCGGATCGGAGGGGTCATCGGGATTGATCAGTTTAAAAAAGGAGGAGGGGATTTTTATGGGCAGGAGGGTGCCGTCGCTTTCGTCAAAGCCTTTTTCTTCTTCGCTTAACGTGAGCTTTAAAGCCAAGGCGGACAGGGATGTGATGGAAGCGTCTCGATTCATGTCTATGGTGTACTTGAAAGAATCGCTTTGGTCTAGGGGTGACCGGTCGCCTACATTTGCCGATCCATGATACAATGGGCGCAATGAGGAGGGTGCTATGACCAAACAAAAGAAGGGTTTGAAGGGATATTACCTCACGACGTTTTTGATCGGACTCGGGTTTTTCACGATGGGGTTGATGGATCCCCTCTATGATACCTATGTTCCCATCTTTCTTTCCCGCTTCGTGGAATCCAAGACGCTCATCGGAGCGATCATGACGTTCGACAACATTCTGGCGATCTTTCTGATTCCGATTTTCAGTGCTCTCAGCGACCGGGTGCACACCCCGATCGGGCGAAGGATGCCGTTCATCGTCGTCTGTCTGCCGGTCAGCGCGGTGGCATTCGGCCTGATTCCGTTCAGCGCCCTTTCCAGCCTCTGGTTCCTGATCATCCTGCTCTTCATTCTCAACCTCTTCAAGCAGGCGGTTCGGGGACCGGTCGTCGCGCTGATGCCCGATATGATCCCGGCGGATCTGAGAAGTGAAGCAAACGGCGTGATCAATACGATGGGCGGGATCGCCGCGATCGTGGGAACGGTCGGTCTTGCCCGCCTGATGGATGTGCCCATCAGCCTCCCCGGACGCGGGCCGACGAAGGATATCCTCGCGTTCCCGATCTCCGGAATCTTGGTGATCACCGCGACCCTCCTCCTCTTCTTCTTCGTGAAGGAGAAGAATGCGGTCGCCCACGATGAGAGCGAGAGACGGGAGCCGATTCTTTCAAGCCTGAAAGCGGTCTTCGCCGAAGAGGACAAGAGCGCCCGGGCCATTTTGTTCAGCCTGCTCTTCTGGTTCATCGGGTACCAGGGAATCTTGCCGTTTGTCGGCTTATACTCCACCTCGATCCTTGAGACCTCATCGGGAACGGCGTCGCTCGCAGCGGGAATGGTCGGCATCGCTTATGCGATCTTTGCAATCCCCTCGGGAATCGTCGCCCACAGGATCGGTCGAAAGAAGACGATCCGCTTCGCCCTTGGGGTGCTGATCGTCCTGCTGCTCCTCATCTTCTTCCATGATCCGCTTACATCCGCCATGGGGAAAGCGTTCCGCCAATATACGTTCTGGGCGCTGCTCTTCTGCTTTGGAATCTTCTGGGTTTCGATCGTGACGAACTCCTTCCCGATGCTTTGGCAGATGTCCACCTACCAGACGGTAGGAATCTACACCGGGCTCTACTATTTCTTCAGCCAGCTCGCCTCGATCATCAGTCCGCCGTTGACCGGCGCCTGTATCGACATCTTCGGGTTTCGATCGATCTTCGTCTTCGGATCCGCTGCGATGGGAATCGCCTTTTTCATCATGCGCAAGGTTCAGGGCGGCGAACCGGAGGATCAGAAGTCAGAAGAGATGAGTAAATAGGATATTACATCCCAAGATGATCAGGAGCACGCCGCCGAGCCGCTCTGCATGCTCGGAAAGGCGTGTTCCCATTGTTTTCCCCAGATAGAGCGCAAGCAGACACAGGGTGAAAGTGATGACTCCGATCATCGACATGGCTTGAACGAGGTTGATCTTCAGGATGGCGAAGGTGATCCCGACCACGAACGCATCGATGCTTGTTGCAATCGATAGGAGCAGAATTTCACCTTTGAAGGACTCTTTGGCGGAATGGCACTCTTTCTCAGCGTACGATCTGTAGAGGGTGATTCCACCGAGGCAGACCAACAAGACAAATGCGATCCAGTGGTCGACCCGTTCCACGAAGCTTCCGAAGAGTGAACCGAGTCCGAATCCAAACAGGGGCATCAGGGCTTGGAAGAAACCAAAGCTGAAGGCAATCGGAAATGCACGTGAGAAGGAGCAGCGTTTCATCGAAAGCCCTTTACATAAGGAAACCGCTACCGCATCCATCGACAACGAGACGGAGACGAAGAGGAGTTGGACAGTGTTCATACAGGCCAGTATAGGGATGATTGCATCCCCTATCAAGGAGAAAGGTAAGAATTCAGGTTCGATAAAGGGAGGAGAACTCCGCGGACGATCGAAAGCTACTCTCTCGATTCCACGATATTTTTATCGCCAAAATACTGAATCAGGATCAAGACCAGAGCGCTACCGGCAAGGATTCCGTCCACGATTCCGGCCGGGAGCATGAACATCATCAGGATCATCGTAGTGACACAGTTGATCACCGACAGGGCTAACCCCCACATCCTGTTTTTCAGCAATCCGATCGCTCCGATGAGTCTCAACACCCCATAGATCACCCCCATGATGACCATCATGGCGAGATTGTCCTGAAAGTATTGGAGCTTGAATGAAAAATACTTCCCCGTTTCGATTCCGGTTCTGCCGGTGGTCGACGGAAGGAGGAACATGAACAGCCCGGCGAGCTCCATGAGCCCGCCGTGGATGATCATCAAGATCGCTGCAGCTCTGTATTTCCTCATATTGTGGGAATCAGTCGTTGACCCGTTCGAGGTATTCGCGGGTTTCGGTGTTCACCCGAATCTTTTCACCCTGTTTGATGAAAATCGGGACTCGGACGCTCAGGCCGGTCTCCGTGGTTACGTACTTGGTCGCCCCTTGAACCGTATCGCCCTTCACCGCTTCCTCCGCTTCGGCGACGAGGTAGACGACCTTCGCCGGGATGATGATATCAAGCAACTCCGCTTCCCAGAACGTACAGCGATAGACTTCTCCATCCTGCATCAGAAGTTCATACTCCGGAAAGGAGCTCATCGGGACTTCAAGTTGCTCGAACGTATCGGTGAGCATGAGGTGGAAGTGTTCTCCGTCGTTGTACAGGTATTGGCAGTCGCGGTCGGCAACCGTGATGTCTTCGACGTTGTCCTGGGTTTTCATTGTTTCTTGGAGAACCTGTCCGGTAGCCGGGCTTTTCAGCTTCACCCGAACGAACGCCGAACCCTTTCCGGGGTTTACGAACTCACGCTCGACTACGACAAAGGGTTGGCCTTTGATCAGCAATGCGGTCCCTTTTTCAATTTGACCTGCTTTAATCATATGTATTCCTCATCATGGTAAAGATTCCTGTTGCCGGCGCTCAGGATAGCAGAAAGGGGAAAAAGAATCACCCCCTCCAGCGAAGAGCGACCCATCATTCCCATCAGCAGGCGGTCGAGCCCCAAGGCGACGCCGCTGACCTTTCCGATCCCGGCGAAGGTTTTGGCAAGTGTCGGGTCGACATCGGCGATGACGCCGCCGCCGATCTCCCTGATTTGAATCAGACGGGCATACTCATCCCGGTAATAGGCTTCGATCTTTTGTTCATCCGCTTCCTCGTAATAACAGTTGGCCAGCTCCATCCCCATTCCGTACAGCTCCCAACGCCTTCGATAAGCTCCGTTTACCTGAGCCAGACACTCGATCTGACGGGGATAGTCGTACAGCACAAGGGGCTTTTCCTGAGGGAGGTTCGGTTCGACGAACGTCAGGAAGATCCGATTGAACGTCTCTTCCCAGCTTTCCGGCTCATCGGGGACGGAGAGCCCGAGACGAAGGGCTTCTTCTTTGAGCAAGGATCGGCGCTGAGTCTTCTCAAGATCGAAGCCGGCGTATCGTTTCGTCGCTTCGGCGACGCTCATCCTCCTGAAGGGGGGCTGAAGCCTCTTTGGAACCTCCAATGTACGAAAGAGCTCCTCCGTCAGAAGAATCGAATCCTCTTCATCGAAGCCGACCGAGTAATACTCCAGCATGGAAAATTCGATATTATGGATTCTTCCTAATTGCTCGCTGTTTCTGAAACAGTGGCTGATCTGGTAGATCGACCCGAAGCCCATCGCAAGCAATTGCTTCATGTAGATCTCCGGCGAGGGAAGGAGATAGAGATCCCGTGAAGGAAGAAAGGGGTTCCTGAACCGGGTTGCGAAGTTCTCGATCGTGGATTCGGGAATAATGGTCGGAGAGAGGATCGGGGTATCCACTTCAAGGTAATCCCGTTCATGGAAAAAGGAGCGGATTGCGTGATAGGTCCGGGATCGAAAGAGGGCGGCTTCCTGCATGCAAACATTGTACCGATCTGAGCTCTTCTGTTGCAAGCTCCCGGTGCAAAAGGATATACTCGGCGCATGAGTCGATATCGGACCGATGACATCATCTATGCTCTCGCCACCCCGTGGGGAAGCGCCGCCCTAGCGATCATTCGCATCAGCGGCAGCGGCTCGCACGCCCTGCTGGCTCCATATTTCAGTAAGAGCGAAGCCCTCCGTTCGGCAAAAAACGCTACGTTGTTGCATGGCTATCTTTGTGACCAGGAGGGGAGACGGATTGATGAGGTCGTCCTGGCGGTGAATACAAAGGGCCATGGATACACCCTCGAGGAAGCGGTCGAGATCACCTGTCACGGGTCGCTCAGCGTGGTTGCCGAACTCCTTGATTTTTTGTCTTCGATCGGAATGCGGAGCGCCGAACCCGGGGAGTTCACCTTCCGCGCCTTTCTTTCAGGGAGGATGGACCTCACTCAGGCCGAGGCGGTCCATGAACTGGTCGAGGCGCAAAGCCCGGTTGTCCGCGCTCAGGCGCTCGCCCGCTTGGACGGCGGATTGAAAGAAAAGCTCAACGGGATGAAGAACACCCTTCTGGCCCTGCTCGCACCGGTGGAAGTGCAGCTCGACTACAGTGAAGATGAGCTCGACGAGTTCGTCTTTCCCGATGAACTGCTCGATTCATTGCTCAATGACCTCGGTCGTCTCTTGCAGAGCTATGCGATCGGAACCCTCTATAAGAGCGGAGCCCGGATCGTTCTGGCCGGAGCGACGAACGTCGGGAAAAGCTCCCTGTTCAATCTCCTGCTCAAGGAAGAGCGCTCGATCGTCAGTCCGGTCCGCGGCACGACGCGCGATTACATTGAAGCGGATCTCCTCTTGGAGGGAATTCCGATCCGGCTCTACGACACCGCCGGCCTCAGGGAGAGCGGCGATGAGATCGAGCGCGAAGGAATCCGCAGGAGCGAGCACCTGATCGGGCAGGCGGATCTGGTGATCCATCTCCTTGATTCGACGGTGGAGGATGTGGATCGGGCCTTTGATGGGCGAACGATCGTGGTGTACAACAAAGCGGACTTGCGCCGTCCCCCTGAGGGAGCGCTGGCGATCAGCGCCGCTACGGGTGAGGGAATCGGCGATCTGCTTTCCGAAGTCGCAAGGCGGCTCAAGCGCGGGGTCGAAGGAGTTGATGAAAGCAGGATCGTGATCCAGTCAAAGCGGCAGGCGGATGCTCTTTTGGCCGCCGAAGCCGCCTTGAAGGGGGTGAAGGAGGATCTTCAGGCCGCACTTCCTCTGGATATCGTGGCGGTCGGCCTGAACGAGGCGCTGCACCACTTGGGCCTCATCACCGGAGAGGTGACTCCCAATGATATTCTGGAGTCGATCTTCTCCAATTTCTGTGTAGGTAAATAAGATGGATTATCGTGCATTGGTCGTAGGCGGCGGGCACGCCGGTATCGAAGCCGGCTTGGCTCTCAGCCGGATCGGGTTCAAGACCCTCCTGATAACGCAGAATCTCGATGCGATCGGGCGCCTCAGCTGCAACCCGGCGATCGGGGGGCTTTCAAAAGGAAACATCGTCCGCGAGGTGGTTGCCCTCGGCGGTGAGATGGCGCATCTGATCGACCGCTCGATGATCCAGTTCCGGATCCTGAACCGCAAGCGCGGTCCGGCGGTTCAAGCCCCGCGGGCTCAGGCGGACAAGCATACCTACGCCCGCCTCGCCAAGGAGACCCTTGAAGGGCAGGCGAACCTCGAGATCTTCATGGACACCGTCGTCGATCTGATCATCGAACGAAACAGGAT
>Ga0116183_1002475_pt1 | contig 19890 bp, 14 predicted proteins | sample AD_UKC078_MetaG_FD_89753 | JGI IMG/M metagenome (GOLD analysis project Ga0116183, IMG submission 89753) | Active sludge microbial communities of municipal wastewater-treating anaerobic digesters from USA - AD_UKC078_MetaG | ecosystem: Engineered > Bioreactor > Anaerobic > Digestate | place: USA... | reverse complement strand
CTCATTCGGGCATGCTACATCCAAGAATCGAGGCTTTGGACCTCTTTTGCCCATTTTGCTACACCCCATGTAGCATATAGGAATAGGTTATATAAATAACAGCCGATTGTAGATTCACGACCGTAATATGAGAATGAACATAATATAGCAATTTAGCTCGATCCTGCTTTGCACGAATTAAATTTAAAAATTATTATGGAGTTATATTTTATTTCTGCTTGAATTGGGATATTCAGTTCAATCTTATATTTTCCAACATATCAAATTATTTTTCACAGCTTCATGAATATCTTAATGTGTTGATTAATCAATACAGATGTCGGAAATGTGCTTGTTTATTTTAATAAATAGTAGAAACTATTTTCTAGAAAATTTAGTATAAAATATCAATTAACCTTGATTGAAAAATCATAAGGTCGCAGTCTATTGATTTGTTACATTTCAAATAAACTACAGAATGAGATGCAAATTGAGATATTCTCAATTGCATTTATCATCATAGTAAAATAGCACAATTAGATGTTATTCACCAAAATTGTTTTATAGATTATACAAGCATAATTTTAATCTGATAAACTATATGGTTAGTATTTCAGATAAGTATAACTAGTACCATAAATATTACTTTATTGTTTAAAATAAACAGTATGGCCGGAACCAAAAAGAGATCTGCAGAAGCTTCTCGACTTGGATGAGCTGTATGGGGAGGGTAGAAATGGATTGGCTGATACTTGCATTCCTGGGAACAATCTTTTTTTCAGGAGCGGGTGTACTGGATAAGTTACTGCTAAGCAACTGCACAAACGATTTCACAGCCTACATAGTCTGCCAGACATTAATCCAGCAGCTCTTCATTATACCTGTGCTGCTATTTGCAGAAATAGAGTTCACGTACCCTGGATCTCTGATCGCTCTCCTCTTCGGCTGCATGCAGATATTTCCCACCTTCTTTTATATGAAGGCCCTGCAGACAGAAGAGGTCTCAAAGGTATCCGCATTGGAGTGTGTCTATCCAGTATTCATCTTCATAGGTTCCATCATTCTCTTCGGTGAGATTCTGGACCTGGAGTGCTGTGCTGGCGGAGCCATGCTCATACTAGGCACCTTCATTCTCTCCTACAAGAGAGGGGGCAACCACCATGACACCAATAACAGATATGCAAAGATGCTGAAGGGCATCACATCCCCATCCCCTACAATCAAGCTGTTCATAGCATACTGGATTCTGACCGCCATATACTACCTAGCTCTGAAATATCTTCTGAACTCCATGAGTGAGTGGAACTTTCATGTCTGGTCATCGATTGGCACCCTAATAGTGATAATGCCTCTCATGAGCAGGCAGAGCATTCGCACTGGGGTAAAGAATATCTTTGGCCGGGGAGGCCTTGCTGTAGGCGCATTGATATCCGAGGAAGCCCTCCAATTCCTGGGGCATATCTTCTCCCTCTTCGCCTATGCCATTGGATCGGTCACACTGGTATCCAGCGTAGGAGCTCTTCAGCCCGTTCTGACGGTGATACTGATCATGATCTTAGGAGCCATGGCTCCAAAGCTGGCCAGGAGGTTGGATGAGAAGACGGACAGAGAATCACTCGCTCAAAAGGGGGTTGCTTTCCTGGTCGTTCTGATCGGAATATACTTCGTGAGCTGACCTGCCAGCATTGGCCGAGTCATCCCGCCGAAATGTGCTGGAGGCAAGGAGGCAAAAAAGTTACTGGATCTATCCTGATCTGCTCCTTCCCTGTCTGGGAGGGATCACATAGTTCCAGCGCCAGATCTTGAAGCTTACTGCAAGTATCCACAGGAATATGGCCAGTATCAACAGAGCTTGAAGCCACTCTACAATAGCAATTACATCCATACCTACACCATTCAAGTGCCTTCTCTTTTATCTGATAAAGGTTTTGGATGCAAAGGATGATATGGGGTGAGATAATCTCTCCGGGATAGACTCTTCAGAGGCCTATGATGCTAGTTGTGACCTTCCTTGGGACTGCCGGATCGCTCCCCACACCAGAGAGGAACCCTTCCGCCATACTGATCAACCGCGAAGGGGATCTGATTCTCTTTGACTGCGGAGAAGGAACGCAAAGGCAGATGATGCGCGCCAGAACGGGTATGATGCGCTTGAATTATATCTTTTTGACTCATCTTCATGCCGATCATATCCTGGGCATCCCCGGTATCCTGGAGACGCTGGCCTTTCAGGGCAGAGTGGAGCCCATAACCATCGCCGGGCCGATACATACCAGGCGAATGGTGGAGTGCTTCAAGTCAGTATGCTACTTCTCCAGAAACTTCGAGGTTACTGCCCTGGAGCTGCAACCGGGGGATGTGTTGAAGATGAAGGGATATCAGGTTAGGACCATAGAGACCCATCACAGTGTTCCCAGCCTGGGCTATATTCTGGAGGAGGATCGGCGGCCCGGAAGGTTCGATCGCAATGCTGCCATCTCCCTGGGCGTGCCTCCAGGGCCTTTATTCGGAAGGCTGCAGCGCGGCCAGGAGGTGGTGGTTGAGGGAAGGACGATTCAACCTCAGCAGGTCATGGGCCCGGAGAGGCCGGGAAGAAAGCTCGTTTATACTGGAGATACCAGGCCCTGCCGGTCGGTGGAGCTGGCCAGCCGCGCAGCAGATCTTCTCATCCATGACTCAACTCTTGCCAGCGATATGGCTGATTGGGCCCTGGAGACGAAGCACAGCACGGCAAAAGAGGCGGCAGAGCTGGCCAGGCGCGCTGGCGTCAGGCATCTGGTCCTGACTCACATAAGCTCCCGTTACTCTAAGGACTCCTCGCCGCTATTGAATGAGGCCCGGTCTGTATTTCATAGGACGGATGTGGCAGAGGACCTGATGTCGCTGGAGATAGGGCTCAGGGATGAGTGAGGATCTGAATACCAGTCGTGATCTTCAAACCGGCAATGATCTTCAAATCAATCCTTCAAATCCATCCAGGCCATCTAATCTCCCATATCCTCTTTCATTCTCTTCTCCTGCTCTTCCCTCAAAGACTTCATGATCTCCAAGGAGATCTCATCCTCCCTGCCGATCAGGGAGATGTTCAGGGATTCCAAGGCGGATTCTATCATGCCCCGGCTGCATTCCAGGTCCATGCCTCTGCTCTCAGATACAATGCCCTGCCGGAAGAGGTCATCTATCCGATCGGCTGGCAGGCCGAGGGCAGTTGCAGCAGAGACCGCCCTGCCAAACATCTCCATGTCGATGTAATACTGTATTCCATCCTGATAGAGCATCCGGGATTGGCTCGTTCTCCCTGCGTTCTTGGCTATGAGGGCGGCCCAGAGATAGTCGCCGGCGTCCACCAGGATCCTTATGGCCTCATCGATCATTCCCCTATCTCTGGCCAGGGCGGCAGCATATTCTATTTCCCCTGCCTGCACCAGAACAGATATGCTCTCTTCTATCAGGTCATTCGGCAGAGCACTGCGGTTTTCACTTTCCATCAGATAGTAGACCTTCTGCTCAAAGGTCATCCTCTCAAATTCCTCTCTCAAGCTCATGTCTCCCAAGTGGAATCGATCCGCCGCCAAATAAGGCTTTTGTCGGCATCGACAACACTCTTGGTGCGTGATCAAAAAAAACAATATAAGACGCCCCTCGTTCAATCGGCGAAATCGGAGGGTATGGGTCCTTATGATATCTGCATTAGAGGGATTTTTCAGGCGGTTTGGAACTACAAAAAGATATATAGTTGTAACAATAAGATAACTCCTACTAAGAATCCAAAAAGAGCCTTGTGAATTAAAGGGAAGAGTGAAGATGGCTGCCTTGCCTTATTTCCAGAACAATCGATCAGTTCTCGCCCAGAAAGGGGATTTAAGGATCAGAAAATTCGCAATTGTAGCAGCTGCCATTTATATCATTTATATGATAATCAGCTACAATCTGAGAGATGATGCCGGCGCAACTACCTTTTTCAGCGATTGGGCGGCCTTCATCATCAACGGGGCCATGAGCCTGTGCCTTCTCTATGCCGCTTGGCAGTCCATTAAGGTGGATCGAAAGATCTTTTTTGCCTGGCTGATGATGGCCCTCGGCCAGCTCAGCTTTGCCATTGCAGATGGATTATGGGCCTGGTTTGAGACAGCTATGCAGATCTCTCCCTTTCCTTCGATTGCAGATATCCTCTGGCTGATGACCTACGTCTTCTTCACAGCAGGCATATTTCTATTGCCTTCCATGGCGATAACACTGCGAGAGAGGACCAAGATGATGCTGGATATCGCCATTGTGATAGTGACCTCCAGCCTCTTTTTCTGGTCGTTTATCCTGGAGCCCACCATTTATCAAAACATACAGCTGGATCTTCCGACCTTGGCACTGGTTATGGCCTATCCAATTATGGATTTGATCCTGGTCTTCTTGGTGGCAGAGATGCTCTTTCGCAAGCTGAGCTTCCCGGGAAATGAGGCCCTCAAGCTCCTCGCTTCCGGGGCAATAGTGTGGATCTGTGCGGATACCATCTGGATGAGCCAGGCTCTAATTGGAACCTATCGGCCAGGCGGAATTCTGGATAGCGGTTGGATTGCGGGCTATTTATTGATGGGCCTTGCGGGAATCGCCCAGGCAGAGGCGGTGAAGGCGGGCGTTTTTAATTCCATTGAATATGCTGAGATACGCTATGATCGGACTGGATGGCCGCTCTATCTCCCTTATCTCAGTGCAGCCGGAGCCTTCTTGATGCTCGTCTGGAGCCGCAACCATGATTTTGGCATCTCCTTTCAAAACATCGCCATCAGTGTGGGGATCATAATAGGACTGGTCTTCCTCCGGCAGCTCTTGGTATTGAATGAAAATACCCTGCTATATAAGGCAGCTGAAAAGGAGATAGCTGAGAGAAAAAAGGCAGAGGAGGAGGTGAGAAGGCTTAACATAGATCTGGAGGAGAGGGTGAGGCTCCGCACAGCAGAGCTTGTGGCTGCCAATAAGGATCTTTTAGAGGCAAAGGATAGAGCAGAGGCAGCAACAAGGGCGAAATCGGCTTTTTTGGCCAACATGAGCCATGAGATAAGAACGCCCATGAATGCTGTGATAGGAATGACCGGCCTACTATATGAGACGGATATGAAGCCGGAACAGCGGGAATTCCTGGAGATCATTCAGAAGAGCGGCAATTCTCTGCTCTCCATCATCGATGACATCCTGGACTATTCCAAGATCGATGGGGATAAGATGGAGGTGAGGATGAGGCCCTTTGACCTTCAAGGATGCATTGAGGATTCGCTGGACATAGTGGCGGTAAAAGCCTCAGAGAAGGGGCTGGAGCTGGTCAGTCTGCTGGATGATGACATTCCTGAGAGGATAGTGGGAGATTCCAACCGCTTAAAACAGGTCCTGATCAATCTTTTGGGAAATGCAGTGAAGTTCACAGATAAAGGAGAGGTGGTACTGGAGGTCAGCTCCAGGGTCCTGGCGGAGGATGAAGGCAGAGTTGAGCTTCACTTCACAGTAAAAGATACGGGCATTGGCATATCGCCGGAGAACCAGTGCAAGCTCTTTCAGCCCTTCTCTCAGGTTGATTCCTCCAAAACCAGAAATTATGGAGGGACTGGACTGGGGCTGGCCATCAGCCGGGGAATTGTGGAGCGGATGGGCGGCCATATCTGGGTGGAGAGCGAGATGGGAAAGGGAAGCGTATTCCACGTCAAGCTAACTGCGAAGGCTGCTACAGAGGGAAGGGATGCTCTGGCATTCCCGGGAGCAGATCGCAGTCTTGCTAGCGGTCTTGCTAGCAGTCTGGATGGCAGTGCCGGTCATCTGAAGAGCAATCGCAGATCATCGATATTGGCAAACAGGAGAGTCCTGATCATTGATGACAATAGATTTGCCATTGATATGCTTCTTCGTGCCACTCGTTCCCTGGGGATGATCTCCACTGGAGCCCAGAGCCTGCAGGAGGGCATGACCCTCTTGAGAAGGGGTGGATATGATCTTGTGCTTCTGGATGCCATGATGGATGAAGGGGGAGGGCGGGGTATAGCCAGAGAGATCAAGAGCGGCAGATATGGGGATCTCAAGCTGGTTCTTCTCGTCCCGGTGGGAAAGGGCAGCAGCTTCAAGGTCGCAGCCGATGGGCGTCTGAGCAAGCCAGTGAGAGCGCTTCAGCTCCGCCATCTTCTCGAGGGCCTCATATCGAACTCACTGAATGAGAAGGCACCTGTCAAGGACAGCGCTTTATTGGATGACGCAAAGAATGAAGCTCGGACTCTTCGCATTCTGATGGCAGAGGATAATGTCATCAACAGGAAGGTAGCGCTGAGCATGCTCAAGCGGCTGGGTTACAAAGCAGATGTGGCGGAGAATGGATTGGAGGTCTTACAGGCATTACGGGAGAGGTCCTATGATGTTGTCCTCATGGATGTGCAGATGCCCCAGATGGATGGCCTGGAGGCGACCCGGCGTATTCGCGATTCAGGGCTGACCACTCACATCATTGCCATGACCGCTCATGCCCTGGATGGAGATAGGGACGAGTGCCTGAAGGCGGGGATGGATGAGTACATCAGCAAACCGATAAAGATGGAGGAGCTGGCACGGGTTCTGGAGACATTCGACCAGAGATGTGCGGCGGCGAGTTAGATCATCGATCCTGATAAATTGTCTCGGTTTTCGCGTTTTTGTGGATGAACCCCCGGGATGCTATTTTTTATTTCTTTGTGCCTCTATCCCCTTGTGCCTCTATTCTCTTGTGTCTCTGTTCCCTTTGCAATGGGATGCTCAGCCCCAATAACAAAGGGGCCGGAGCATAAAAGAGCTTCTCCGCAGCAATACAGCCACACAGTTCGGCAAGAAGCCAGAATTCTATTTATGGCAAATCAACCTAACCCTCTTGAGAAATTATATTCCATGCTATTAATGGAAAGGTTTTTAAAACTGCCTGCGGTCTTCTGTTATCATGGTGAGATTTGCATGCTTACTGGATCGTTAGCCAGAGGACGCGTCCTCTCAAGGTGCCTTCCCATGATTGGCTTTGTCGCAGCTGGATTGCTGCTTTTATTCCTATGTACTGCCCAGGCGGATGATGGCGGTGATGATGGCAGCGTCGAGATGCTGACCGTTGCTGACTCCACAGGTGACTGGGGCTATCCCTCGCCCTACGGCCATTACTCCCGCGGACCGGGATATGTGAGAATGAGCCTGATCTTCGATACATTGACCTGGAAGGATGAGAAGGGCATCATCCCCGCTCTGGCAGAGAGCTGGGAGATGGAGGGAGATGATGCCTATACATTCAAACTGAGAGAGGATGTTCTCTGGCATGATGGCGAGAGGTTCACCGCCAATGATGTTCTCTTCACCATCGATTATATCAAAGAGCATCCTTATATGTGGGTCTCCTCCGATATCATAGAGGCGGCAGAGGCGGCAGACGAGTATACAGTCAGGATCAACCTGAAGCAGCCTTATGCTCCCTTCCTGGAGCTGGTTGCTGGAACCCTCCCCATTCTCCCCGAGCACATATACAAGGGCATAGACAATCCAGCAGAGTTCAGGGATGATGCTGCTCTGGTGGGCACCGGCCCCTTCCAGCTTGTGGATTATGACCAGTCCCAGGGAAGCTATCTCTATCAGGCCTATGACGATTACTATCTGGGCAGCCCGAGGGTGAAACAGCTCAAGTTCATCAAGGTGAACCCGGAACTGTCAGCTGCCGCCCTGGAGAAGGGGGATGTTAATGCAGCAAATGTGCCCCCAGAGGTGGCAGGGGGTCTTAAGGAGGAGGGCTTCACAGTGCTGCTCTCTTCCCATGACTCTATCACCAAGATAATGGTCAATCATAAGAAGGAGCCTCTCTCCAATCCCGCCTTCAGGCAGGCTCTCTATTATGCCATCGATCGCCAGGCGCTGGTGGACAACGCCGCCCGCGGCTATGGGGTGCTGGCCAGCCCCGGCCTCTTCTCTGTGGACAATAGCTGGTACAACCCCCATGTAGAGCAGTACGACTACGAGCCGGCGAAGACAGAGGAGCTGATGGAAGGGCTGGGCTACACCAAGGTGGACGGCCACTTCTCCAAAGAGGGCAGCCCAGTCAAACTGGAGATGCTCGTCACCTCAACCAATGAGCGGACAGGAGAGCTGATACGCCAGCAGCTCGAAGAGGCTGGATTCATCGTAAGCTTGCGCACTGTGGACTCCAAGACCCTTGATAGCCTGGTCACTGAATGGAAGTTCGATCTGGCTTTAAACAGCCATGGGGGCATGGGAGCAGACCCTGAGATCCTGAAGAGGATGACTGGCGAGGGGTATACATTCAACAGCGCCCGGTACACAGAGAACCCAGAGCTCAATGAGCTGCTGGAGCAGGAGGTGGCCGAGAACGACGAGCAGAAACGGAAGGCTCTGATCGACCAGATTCAGGTGATCCATGCCCAGGAGCTGCCAGTTCTTCCCCTCTACTATGCTGATACCTACTGGGCGCATGATGGCACAGTGAATATGTATTACACCAAACAGGGAATTGCAAATGGCGTTCCTATAGCATTGAATAAACAGATCTTTGTAAGCTAAATTGTAATCTAAATGGAGGATAGTACAGAATGAAATTTGTGGTCCGTGGCAAAGGCGGAAGCGGAAAGAGCACCGTCTCCGCTCTTATCGCCCGAGAGATGGCATCAAGAGGGGAAAAGGTGCTTGTGGTGGACACCGATGAGTCCAACTTCGGTCTGTACAAGCAGCTGGGACTCCCCCAGCCCAAGGACTTCATGGACTCGCTGGGCGGCAAGAAAGGCCTGGGAGAGCGGATGAGGAAATTCATGAGCTCTGAGGGAAAGGAGAAGCTCTCCATCCTTCAGGATTTCACAGTAGAGGATATACCAGCAGAGCTTATTGTGGGTGAGAACGGCATAAAGCTGGTTGCCATCGGCAAGATCCATGACTACGGCGAGGGCTGTGCCTGCCCCATGGGCGCTTTGGCCCGGGAGTTCATCGAGAAGCTCAAGGCAGATGGAATGCATGTGATTGTGGATACCGATGCGGGAATTGAGCACTTCGGCCGGGGGGTGGAGGCGGGCAGCGACAGGATCGTAGTGGTCATAGACCCCAGCTTTGAGTCGGTGCAGCTATCAGAGAAGATCTCTGAGATGGGGGCGAAGATCAACAAGCCAGTCTACTTCATCCTCAACCGGATGAATGAGGATGCTGCAGAGCTCCTCTCTTTAGTTGATAGGGAGAAGGTCATAGGCAGCGTGCCTTTTGATCGCGGTGTCTTCCAGGCCTGCCTGAAGGGCAGCCAGGTGCCCCAACTGGCGGAGATGAAGGAGATCGTGGATAGACTTCTAGCCGAATGATGCCGATATGATCCTGAATCCGAATCAAAGATCGCAGATCATGCCTCTTCCGGTAGTGCTCTTATCCACTATCTCCTCAGACGGGGTGCGAAATGCTGCACCCTGGTCCTGTGTGATCCCCATCCTTCGGCCACTGGAGGAGGTGCTGATTGCCTCCTGGCTGAAGAGGGATACCCTGGAGAACATCCGCCAGACGGGGGAGTTTGTGATCAATGTGCCCCGGGCTGGAATGGAGGAGGCAGTCATGGCCTGTGCTAAGAGCTTCTCCCCAGAGGTCGATGAGTTCGAGGAGGCGGGGCTTGTGGCCAGGCCATCGGTCAAGGTCAGTGCCCCAGGAATCGAGGGCTGTCTGGCCTGGGCCGAGTGTACTGTAGTGGAGGAGATCGCCCGGGAGAGGTACGTGCTCGTCATCGGCCGGGTGGCACATCTGGAGGCAGACGAGAGGTTCTTTTCCCTCGAGAACGGAATGGACTTTGAGAAGGCCAAGCCGCTATGTATAATGGGCTCAGAGAGGGGAATGCATTTTGCCTCTCCTGCAGATACAGGATATAAAGGGGGATCTTCCAGGGAATAGTGCCTTTATCCTGGGATTCCGGCCTGGAGTACATCCTCAGCCCGGCTTTGATTTTTTTTCATTCGAAAAATTGTTTTGCCCATCGAGCGGCTCAATCGAAAGCTTTTTGATATTTCAGCCATTCAAAGATTAGTAATTCTGATTCGCATCTGCAAGATTGATATGAAATAGACCGGATCGGGGAATAGATCTGTCCTCTTTTGCAAGCTGATAGCCCAAAAGAGGCAGCTTCAAGATTATGCGGACGACCAGGAGAGGTGATGAGGACGGCATCCCATATGGATCGCATTGCTCGCGAGGAGGGGCTCCAGAGGTTCCACACCGGGAGAATGCATTCTGCTGCTGTATTGAGCCACAAGGCAGAAACCCAGCCCGCCCCCTCTGAAGATGCCGATCATATAAAAGGGCCGGCAGCAGTGAGGGGACTGGAGGACGCCCATCTTGCCATCATCCATTTCATGAATGAGGGAGCAGTCATACTATCTGAGGAGGGGAATATCCTTTATGCCAACAGCAGCTTTGCCAGAATGGTGAAATCATCATTGCGGGGATTGAGCGGCAGCCCCATCCACAGATTCATTTCTCCTCTTGGCCCAGGCGGGATTGAAAGACAACTGAAAGAAGAAAACCCTGGCGTCCACAGGATCTCCCTTCAGGCCCTTGACCGGAGCACTCTTCCCGCCCTGGCCTCATTTCATCCCCTGGCGCAGGGCGAGGATGGCCCCCTCATAAAAGAGAGATCCAATGCAGCCGCAATAGCCATCTTCAGGGATCAGAGCGATATAAAAAGAAGAGAGAGCCTGGAGGCGGCAGAGAGGCTGGCTCGTTCTATCATTGAGCAGGCCACAGAGGTCATAGTGGTCTGCGATGATGTCGGGAGGATTGTCAGGGCCAGCGATATCGCCGCCCTCATCTGTGGGCAGGATCCAACTTATTTGTCCTTCGAGGAGTCGTTTGACCTGCGTCAATCGGATGGAGAGATCTTATATCCCGTTCAGGCGGCGCTGGATGGAAGAATCATGCTCCGGTCCGAGGCCAGGCTGCGTTGCTGTAACGGCAAGCTCTTCCATCTCCTTGTCAGCGCTGGACCACTGAGGGATCACAGAGAGGAGATCATCGGCTGTGTGATCACCCTCTTTGATATCACTGAGCAAAAGGAGATGGAAGATGAGCTGCGCAAGGCAAGGGACGAGCTGGAATCGAGGGTGCAGGAGAGAACAGCGGCTCTATCTCGGGCCAAAGAGGAGCTGGAAAGGATAAATGAGGAGCTACTCCGGGAGATAGAGAAGCATAAGGAGACAGAAAAGGCCCTCATCAAAGCGAAAGAGGTAGCTGAAGCTGCTGCCCAGGCCAAGTCCGACTTCATGGCCAATATGAGCCATGAGATAAGAACCCCCATGAATGCAATCATCGGTATGACCTCCATTCTGATGGATGATGAGAAGCTCAGCTTTGAGCAGAGGGATTTCATAGAGACCATCAGGATAAATGGGGATGCCCTGATGATCATCATCAATGATATCCTGGACTTCTCCAAGATGGAGAGCGAGAAGACAGTCCTGGAAGAGCAGGCCTTCGAGCTGCGCGACAACCTGGAGGAGGCCTTCGACCTCGTCTCAGCCGGTGCCAGGGATAAAGGGTTGAAGCTGAGCTATATGATAGATGAGAATGTGCCTGATTATATCATCGCCGATCCCAACCGCCTCCGTCAGATCCTGGTAAACCTCTTACATAATGCCATTAAGTTCACTGCAAAGGGTGAGGTGAAGCTATCTGTGCGGGCGGAAAAGGCCCAGGACTTCAGCCCTGCCCTCGATTCATATGAGATCTGTTTCTCAGTTCAGGATACAGGAATAGGCATCCGTCAGGACCAATTAAGCCTGCTCTTTCAGCCCTTCTCTCAGGTGGATGCCACATTGACGCGGGAGAATGGAGGAACGGGCCTGGGCCTGGCCATCAGCAAGAGATTGGTGGAGATGATGGAAGGAAGAATATGGGTGGAGAGCGAGATCAATAGGGGTTCGACCTTCTCCTTCACCATCAAGGCAGATAGAGCCCGGGGAGAGGGCAGATCATTGATCGGTGTCCAGCCCCATCTGGCAGGAAAGAGCATACTGATAGTAGAGGACTGCCGGCCTTGCCGTCATATCCTGGGCGGATATGCCTACTCCTGGGGGATGTCCCCCCTGATTGCCGCATCGGCTCAGGATGCATTAAACTGGATTCAAAGGGGAGACAGATTTGATGTCATCGTTCTGGACATCAATGTGCCCCAGATGGATGGAGTGGCGGTGGCAGAAGAGATCAGGAAGTATGATCGATCCATTCCCCTGATCATGCTGGCCTCCACAGCCGAGCAGATAAGCCCAGGCATCTTCGATGCTTATCTGATAAAGCCCATAAAGCCCTCCCAGTTGCATAAGATCCTGACTGGCATCTTCGTCATCCGTGAGGGCCAAGAGCAGCCAAAACCTTCACGGAGGAGTGAAGAGGCAGAAGAGCAGCCAGATCACCTCAAGATACTCCTGGCAGAGGATAATGCATCCAGCCAGAAGGTGGCTTTGCGGATGCTCAAACGGCTGGGCTACCGGGCAGATGTGGCGGCAAATGGAATTGAGGTACTGCAGGCGCTGGAACGCCAGCCCTATGATCTGGTGCTGATGGATGTGAGAATGCCGGAGATGAACGGCCTGGAGGCTGCAAATATCATCCGTCAGCGCTGGCCTGATAGCGGTCCCTCGATAATTGCAGTTACTGCTTATGCTCTGGAGGGAGACCGGGAGAAGTGCCTTGATGCGGGCATGGATGGATACATCAGCAAGCCCATTCGGATAGAGGATCTATCAGAGAAATTGAGCAACATCCGGCCCCGCCCTTGCCGCAGCAATAGATGAGGGCGCTGGCATACTCATTGATGTGCCAGAGGACCGCCTGAGGCCCGTCGATGGCCGGTTGCTTCTGCCCATTCATCTTCCAGCACAAGCCAGATCTGATGGAGTTCATCCATAAGTGCCATTTTCCATCTCAGCTATAAACGAGTTGAGCTTCAGTACGGGAACCACCGGCACACCCTCATAGGTCTTGATCTCCTCCTCGATGAGGGTCACCACCACAGCTACAGCCTCTCTTCCAGTCAGCGTCTTGTAGAATGCACATCTCTCTTTATGCTGCTTGATGGCTCTCTTCAATGCCGATAGCCGGGGGCGGTGGCCGCTCCACCTCTTGCACTCCACCAGAACTGTCCTGCCAGCCCTGCAGGCGATGACGTCATACTGCCTGCGCTCCCTTTGCAGAGTCCTCACTATATTTACTTCCACAGAAAAATCGTTTTGTTCGAATATATGACCGACCAATCTCTCAAAATTCTGCCAGATGGCCTCAGTGGAGGCCCTCTCCAGATCGCTCAGGGACTTGATCTGGGAGAAGTCGCAGATCTCCTTGATTTGTGCCCTCAGCCCACCCGCCCCCTATAAAAAAAGGCTCTTTGCTCACCGCTGAGGGGCGAAGGCACAAAGGCGGGATAGAGCATCTCCCGATCCCCCCGCAGAGAGCAGCAAAGAACCAAAAGAGCTGATTGGCCGCCTCCTCACAGCCCCTCCTAACCCTTTATCTTCTCCACCCTGACTGCACATGCCTTGTACTCCGGAGTCTTGGCCTGGGGATCGAGGGCTGCATTGGTCAAGAGGTTGGTCAGGACATCCTGATAGTGGAAGGACATGAAGACCACCCCCCGGGAGGATTTGTCTGTAACCCGGGCCCTGGTCTTGACCTCTCCCCTTCTGGAGCGGACTGAGACCATCTCTCCATCCTCGATCCCCAGCTCCCTGGCATCGGCAGGGCTGATCTCCACAGTCTCCTCTGGCCACACCCACATGATGCCCTTGGACCTCCTGGTCATGGAACCGGAGTTGTAGTGCTCCCGCCTCCTGCCGGTGGTCAGGATCAGAGGATATTCTGCATCTGTGCCCTCTGCAGGGGGCCTGTGCTCCACAGAATTGAACCTTCCCAGGCCGCAACTGAAGTTATCTGCATGCATAGTCTCAGTCCCCGGATGGTCGATGGACGGTATGGGCCACTGCAGCCCGCCGTCATCCAGACGGTCGAACCTCACTCCAGCAAACATGGGCGCCAGAGAGGCGATCTCATCCATGATCTCTGAGGGATGGCTGTAGCTCATGGGATAGCCCATCATCTGAGAGATCCTGCAGATGGTCTGCCAGTTCTCCTGGCCACAGAGGGCAGGTATTGCCTTGCGCACCCTTTGAATACGCCTCTCGCCATTGGTGAATGTCCCGTCGCACTCAGCAAAGCTGGCCGCGGGCAGGATCACATCTGCATAGCGGGTGGTCTCAGTGGGGAAGAGCTCCTGCACCACCAGGAAATCCAGGGACTGAAGAGTCGATCGCACCCGGTTGATATCGGGTTCGGTATGGGCGGGATCCTCCCCCAGGATGTAAAGCCCGCGGATCTCCTTTCCCGGATTGCGCTCCATCATCTCGGTGGAGGTCTGGCCCGGATCTGTGGGCAGAACAGCTCCCCAGGCCTCCTCGAACTTGGACCTTATGGCGGGGTCGGTGACCGGCTGGTAGCCGACATAGACATTGGGAAGAGCCCCCATATCGCAGGCCCCCTGGACGTTGTTCTGACCGCGCAGGGGCATTATGCCTGTTGAGCGGCGACCGACATTGCCGGTGAGCATCGCCAGATTGCCAAGGGACATAACATTGGCGGTTCCAGTTGTATGCTCGGTCATGCCCAGGCCGTAGATGATCATCGCCTTATCAGCACGGGCATAGATCCGGGCGGCCTCGATTATAGCCTCTGCTGCCACTCCAGTGATCTGAGATGCCCTCTCCGGCGGGTACTCCTCCACTGTTTTTTGCAGCTCCTCGAAGCCAATCGTTCTCCGCTCCATGAACTCCCTGTCCTCCAGGCCCTCTCTGAGGATCACATTCATCATTCCATTGAGCAGGGCGATGCTGGTTCCTGGTTTCTGGTCGAGCCAGACTGAGGCCCAATCGACCAGCTCGATCTTGCGGGGATCGGCGACGATTATCTTCGCCCCCTTTCTGGCCGCCTTGATTATCTTCAGGCTGACCACGGGATGGGCCTCAGTGGCATTGGAGCCGATGATGAAGAGGACATCGGCGTCCTCGATCTGGTCGAAGGAGTTGGTGGCCGCTCCGCTGCCGAAACAGGCGGCCAGGCCGGTCACCGATGGAGCATGACAGACTCGGGCGCAGTTGTCCACATTATTGGTGCCGAAGGCCGCCCGGGCGAGCTTTTGCATCAAGTAGTTCTCCTCATTGGTGCAGCGGGAGGAGGAGAGAGCTCCCAGGGCATCGGGGCCGTACTTCTCTTTGATCTGGGTGAGCCTCTGGACGACCAGCTCCAGGGCCTCATCCCAGGATGCAGGCTCAAATTGGCCGTTCCGCTTTATCAGGGGGGTGGTTATGCGGTCGGGATGGTGGACGATCTCCTCCAAGCCGAAGTGGCCTTTGACGCAGGCCTGGCCTCTGTTTACCACTCCCTCCCGGCTGGGCGTTACAGATAATATTTTGTTCTCGAAGATCTTGAGCGTCAGGCTGCAGCCTACGCCGCAGTAGGGGCAGATGGTGACCACAGTGCTGTCAGGCCGGATCCATTTCTCAGAGCGGACGAAGAGGGCTCCGGTGGGGCAGACATCAACACAAGCGGCGCAGAACTTGCAGTCCGCCTCCTGCAGAGATTCAGGGCCTATCCAGTGGTTGCGGTGAAAGTTGGGGTTGTTGAACAGGATGCTCTGGCCGCGCACCTCATCGCACATCCTCACGCACCGGCTGCACATTATGCAGAGGTTATAGTCGCGGTCGAAGAACGGCTCCCTCAAGACAGGCAGACCACGGAATGATGTCTGGTATCTGATCCTCTCCAGGCCAACGAACTGTACGACCTCCTGCAGCTCGCACTGGCCATCATTGGGGCAGTATTTGCAGCCTACTGTTACTGGGAACTTGCGCATGCACTCCCGCAGGTCAGTGCATTGATCCTTTCTCTCGCAGAATAAGCAGGAGGTGGGGTGGTTGGTGAGGGCGAGGAGCATCTCCAGGGTATTCCGTCTCATCTCCTGCAGCTCCTCAGTGCAGGTGTGGACCACCATACCCTCAGCCGCTGGGGTGTTGCAGGCTGTGGGATATTGGTCCATCCCCTCCACTGAGACGATGCACAGCTTGCAAGAGCCAATGGGCTTCAAGTCCGGATGATGGCATAAAGACGGCACATACGAGCCCGCAATACGAGCCGCATCGAGAATGGTTGACCCTTCGGGGACGCTGACCTCTCGATCATCGATAAATAGCTTTATTTCTGACATGTTCCCAACCGCGCCGGACTGGGATAGGGATTGATCGTATTAGTAGATTACTCTGAACAGGCAGCTTCTCAGGCCGGATAGAGAGTGCCGGCCGGCATTAACCGGGCAGGGAAACATTAATGATTGATATGATTGATAAATACCATCAACACAAGAGAGCGACATAATGCAATGCAGTATGATAATTGTACTCCGACATAGGCGATTGGGGGTTGAAAAAAATTGATCTATCTCTACTACAGCGACTGCTTCCTGAGCTATAACTTCGGGCCGGAGCATCCTCTCAATCCAATCAGGCTCAGCCTCTCCTGCAAGCTGATCGAGGAGGAGGGTCTGCTGGATGGCAAGACTGAGCTGGTCTGCCCCTCCCCCGCCCGGGAGGAGGAGCTGGCACTGGTTCACACCCCGGAGTATATCGAGGCAGTGAGACTGGAGGAGCCTGACCTGGCCTTCGGCCTGGGAAGCGATGATACACCCGTATTTCCCGGGATCTTTGCCGCTTCAAGCTTCATGGCTGGAGGGAGCATCGATGCCGCCAAAAGGATTGCAGAAGAGGACTGCACTGCATTCAACCTGGCCGGCGGCCTTCATCATGCCTTTCCCACTCAGGCAGCGGGCTTTTGCGTCTTCAATGATATCGCTTTAGCCATCTGCATTCTCAGGAGGAGGTTCTCCCGCATTCTTTACCTGGACATAGATGCTCATCATGGCGATGGCGTGCAGCAGATCTTCTATCAGGACAGGGATGTTCTCACATTCTCCATGCACGAGTCAGGGCTGTACCTCTTTCCCGGTACCGGATTTGTGGAGGAGGCGGGGGCGGGGCAGGGCCTGGGATACTCAGTGAACATCCCCATGCCGATGTACTCCGGGGACAGGGAATTCGTCTCCGCCTTCGAGGAGGTGGTGCCCAGGCTATTTGATTGGTTCCGGCCGGAGGTGGTGGTGGCGCAGATAGGCGCGGACACCCATTACTCCGATCCCCTGACCAGCCTGAATGTCACCTTGGAAGGGTACATCCATATGGTCCGCCGGATAATCGAGCTTGCTGGTCGATACTCTCAGGGCAGGCTGCTCGCTTTAGGAGGGGGAGGGTATAACCTGGCAGTTGTTCCCGCCGCCTGGTCCTGTGCCCTGCATCTGATGAGAGATGAGCCGCCAGCGGAGTTCCTCCCGCCATACTTCGTGGAGCTATTCCTAAACGAGGTGGGCTATGTGCCCCTCTCCTATCCGGATGCAGAGATGAGGCCGGGTGAGAAGACGCAAGAGAGGATAGCAGTAGAGCTGGCAAGGACGCTGGAGAGCCTGAAGAGGATTCAAAACGAGATTCATCCGGGCAAACTGTGATCCTGCTGTTGAAGGGCATCCTCATCGAAGAGCATCCTCATCTGCAAGGTCCCGCCGTCCTCTCCCGCCACCCTGAATCCCATCCTGGTGATCAGGCCCAGTGCGGGCAGGTTGTCCTCCAGCACCTCGGCGGTAAACCCCTTTAATCCCTTCCTCCGGCCAAGATATGTCATATATCGGTGCAGAATGCCTCCTATTCCCTGGCCCTGGAAGTCGTCATGCACCACCAGCGCCAGCTCAGCGAAAAGATCACTATCATTGGTGCAGAACTGCCCCAGGCCGATGATCTCCTCTCCATGCTCCTGAACCAGCAGTGCCAGGATCACCAGCCCCCTTGATGGATCCAGGGGCAGGAACTCCCAGAGCCGGGATCGGGGCATATGCCTCTTGGCGGAGGCGAACCTCTTGTATGAGCTTCTGTCAGATAGCGAGGAGAAGAAATCCTGTAGCAGGGGCTCGTCGCTCATCATCACCGGGCGCAGGAATATGAGAAGGCCCTTCTTGGTCCTCCTCCAGGTCTCAAGGTTCTCCTGGTACTCCGCAGGGGTGCTGGCCCGGCTGGGGGGGAAGGAGAATAGCCTGCGCGCCTCCTCCATCAGCCAGGGGCGAAATCGAGGGTGGGAGATGGCAATCAGATCCATAGCCCTCTCCTGGATGCTCTTGCCATAAAGGTAGGCTATGCCGTATTCAGTTGCCACATAACGCACATCCCTCCGATCGATTGTGCCGCAGATTCCCGCTTCGAGCCGGGGGAGGATGCAACTGGATATGCCATCGCTTGATGTTGAGGGCAGAGCGAGTATGCTCTCTCCTCCCGGCGCCAGGGGCGCAGAGCGCATGAAATCAGTCTGGCCCCCTCCAATTCCACCAGAGCAGAGCCCCCCGCTCACTGTTCCATTGCTCACCGGCCCGTTGCTCAGCGGCCCATTGTTCATCAGTCCGCTGCTGGCCTGGCCGGTCAGGTCGATTTTAAGGGCAGAGTTGATCGCAGTCATATTTCTCTGCCGACTGATGATTGCCGGATTATTGGTGTAATCGATTCCTTTGAAGATCACATCCGGGTTCTTATGAAGGAAGCTGTAGGTCTCCTCACCGCCCAGGCAGAGCGAGGCCACTGAGAGTCCGGGATCTATGCTTTTATTGCTGTTATCGATCACCCCCTCTCTCATCAGCCTGGCTGCTCCATCGGTGAAGATCTCGCTATGCAGCCCAAGGTGCCTTTTGTCTTCAAGATATGCCAGCAGGGCATCGACGAGGGGTCCGCATCCCACCTGCAAAGTGGCATCATCCTGGACTATCCGGGCGACGTTCCTGCCGATCCGTTCAATGATGTTATGGGGCACGTCCATTCTGCTTTTCCACTCTAAAAGGGGCTCGTCCCTGGGAATTATGAAGTCGATATCCTGGATGTTGATGATGCCATCGCCAAAGACATAGGGCATATGGGAGTTTGGCTGGGCGAGAAGGAGGGATGATCTCCTGGCGGCGGCCAGGGCGGCATCGACCCCTATTCCCAGGCTCATATCTCCCTCTCCGTCCGGAGGAGAGGTCTGGATGAGAGCCATATCTATAGGCAGAAGCTCTCTTCTTATCAGATCGGGAAGGGAGGAGAAGGAGGCCGGTGCGCAGTAGGCAGGCTCCCCTGTGCTTATAGATCCCTGATCGCAGTGCTGAACCAGCTCAAGATCCAAGAGCTCCTGGGAGTGATTTTTGATATAGTCCAGCAGCGATCCGGCCAGGGCCTGGGGCCGGGCACAGGCGGTGCCTATGAATATCCGGTCCCCTGGATTCAGCAGCTTGAATACCTCCTCTGGTGGGGCGAACTTCTCAGGGAAGGTCTCCGTCCAGAGATTCCAGCCGGTGCCAGCATCCAATCTCATATCTCATCAGCAGGGCATAGCAGAGTGAGCTGTTCTCCACTGTTCTGTAATGATAATTGGTGATGGGTGTAATAAGCCTTTATCTGAAAGAAGCCTCTTCCGAAAGCTTCATGGCCCGGGCAGACAGATATGGAGCTTGATTATGGTAATTGTGCTGTGCAATGATGCTGAGATCGAGGTCCCGGACGGCGAGGTCTGTCAGATCTGCGGCTGCGAGCTGGAGGAGTTCGACGAGGTCACAGGCACAGGGATTTTCGGCTACTATCACTGGATCTGTGTGAGCCACGCCGATGCCTGAGGTCTCCCTTGGGGGGCGGCCATCCTCCCGCCAATTAGCCGGCCAGGCGGAGGGGGTGTGGATGTGGATGGCAAGATTCATAAACCAGCAGGTGATTGCATTATCCTCGATCTGCTGGAAGTCGATCG